>Ga0209517_10004715_pt1 | contig 17755 bp, 13 predicted proteins | sample PeaSoiMetSII2010_FD_187695 | JGI IMG/M metagenome (GOLD analysis project Ga0209517, IMG submission 187695) | Peat soil microbial communities from Weissenstadt, Germany - SII-2010 (SPAdes) (version 2) | ecosystem: Environmental > Terrestrial > Soil > Wetlands > Peat | place: Germany...
GGGGGATCTGGAGCATCAGGAGCATGTATTGTCTACAAGACGCTAAATCCGTCCATTAAAGTGATTGGCGCACAAGCGAAGGGAGCACCTGCCTTCTATCTTTCATGGAAAGAGGGCAGACTCAAATCTACTGCTGAACCGGTAACGACGATGGCCGAGGGTTTAGCCACTTCCAGAGCATATGAGCTCTCACTCAGCAGTCTCCGAGGAAGATTGGATGATATTATACTAGTGGATGATGATGAGATGAGAAGAGCGGTTAAAACGATTTTTCTCACAACAGGACAGGTTGCCGAAATGTCAGGAGCAGCCTCGACAGCAGCGGCATTCAAGATCAAGGATCAGATACGGCACAAGAATATTGCGCTGCTCGTAAGTGGTGGCAATATTGAATCTGAGCAGTTGGTCAAAATACTCCAGCAGCAATGAAGTAGATTGTGAAATTCTAAGCCTCGTATATGGAGTAGGAATGTGAGCACAACTCGATTTGGGTTTGTGAAGCAGTGAAAACAGGCTGGCGGATTGTTGATCGTGGCGTAAACGGAGAACCATTTCTCTGGAAGAAGAGGACTGACAAACAATTTCTCATGATTGACATCTTCAATCCAGATCTTTCGAGACGTTGCTACTCCATTTTGATATTGCCAGGCAACCCTAATTCAGATGAGGATTTGACTCGCAAAGTCATCGGGGTCGGATGCGCCGAAAGACCTGACGAAACTTGGATCGATGTTTATCAACATGCGAGAGAAATTGCTGAAGAATATATGAAACGAAATTGAACAAGTTCGTAGATAAATTGCGGGGAAGCAGGGAATTTTGAAGGTTGTAGTCGTCGGAGCCGGAATCGTGGGTGGATTCGTTTCTTACTATGCGAAAAAAGCGGGCCATGATGTCACAATAATCGACAAGTCTCCAGAGGCTGGACGCACATCGAAAAGTAGCGCAGGTCTCATTGTTCGAGCTTCGGCACCAGAGCCGCCCGTGAGCATGCTAAAAGTCTTGGCAACTTGTCTCGGCGGTCAAGGTTTCGTCTACTTATCGCCAAGAGAAATGCTGAGACACCGAAGTTGGCTGTTCGGAGCTCTAAGAAAACAGTCTGCGACTTGCGAGAAAGCCGTTATCGAACTCGCGGGGAAAAGTTTGGATCTATATCGAGAATTCTTCAGAGAAGAAGCGGTAAAAGTCGATTCGATCAAGGGATTAACAGAGCTCTATGTAAACGGTGAATTGGCTCGAGAAACTGCGTTGTCGATGGATGGCCGATTCCTTGGTAGGGCAGATGTATCTTCTCTTGGTTTCAAGAATTTCGGTGGAGGAGCTGAGTTTGTTGAAGAGTTATCCATTGACCCTGGTCAACTGTTCGGCGAATTGCGCGAGTTGCTTACAGAAAAGGGAGTGGTCAGTCTCGTTGGTGAGGCGCGATTGGCTCGGAAACAAGGCTCATGCGACGTCCTTGTTGATGAAACGAAGGTGCCGGCAGATGCAGTTGTTGTTGCTGCGGGTGCATGGAGCGGAGAACTTTGTCGTACGTTAGGTTACGATCCTCTTATACTCCCAGCACGAGGATTAGCAACAATCTTTGACACCGGAGGTTCAAGAATTCTAGAGAGCCCCGCAATCTTCGAGGACTATGGTGTAGCTATTGCTCAGCACGACCAAAATACTCTCAGAGCGACTTCATTCTTCGAACTGGTTGGATTTGATGCTGATTATGGTGAGCGAAGAAAATCGTGGACATTGAAAGTGCTTGAGAAACATGTTGCCAGATTTAGTGAGTTAAAACTCGTAAAGACTTTGGTGGGCCACAGGCCCTGCACGCCAGATAGGCTCCCCGTCATTGGGAAGGTGCCTGGTTATGATAACTTGTACATTTCCTCAGGTCACTGTCGAATAGGAATAACCCTAGCACCCGCGTCTGGTTATCTGATCAGCAACATGCTTGAGAAGAAGCAAGTTCCTCTGGATGCTGGTTGCTTCAATCCTTCGAGGTTCCATTGATACAATGCGGCAATCTGGTCGTTGATGAATAAGCCATTATTGCGTAAGCTTACCTAACCGATCCAGCTCTTGGGCTACATAGTCGAGCCCTTCTTCCTGGAGCTTTGACTTAGTGGGTATACCGGTCTTCTTATCCCAGCCTCGCAATTCATAGAAGTTATCCAGTAGTGTGTCTAGCATTTCCTGCGTGAATGGCTTACCTGCGAATGTGCCATCCGGAAGAGGTTCCATTATTCGCTTTGGCAGATAATCGTCTTTTCTGCTAAGATTTTCTCGAGCGTTGAAGGCTCTTGTAATGTCGAGCGCCCGTTCGCCAACCTTCATGTATTCTTCCATCGTCATATTCCACCCTGTAGCTGCATTCACCATCCCCAGCAAAGTCTTGTGTTCAATACCGCCTCCTGGGTAGACGTCGAAGCAGCAGACAACTAAACTGTTTAATGTCGCCCACAAGTCACCACAGATTTTCCCAATTTTTGCCTTGCTTCGTCCATAATCCAGTAGTCCTCGATCGGGAACAGATTCAGGCGTAAGGCCTAGTTCTGCTCTAAGATTTGCAGGTGGGTCCCAGAGATCGTCATGCTCCCATTCCATGTGGTTCGCGCCGCGATCTGCAACAGCGTACATGAGCCCGACTCCTCGCTTACCTCGAGGTTCATGCATTGGAATCTCTCTACCCTTCACATGCATTGCGAATTCCTCAGCACCACGCCCTAGTTTCGCTGAGGCTCGGTATACTCCCTCCGCCAATAGGTCACCAATTCCCTGACGCATGGCAATCTGCTCTATCAGTTTCAGTATCACCTGTGGGTTTCCCCACTTTATTGCCAGTCCCCCAGTATCCTTCTCAGAAATGAGACCTTTTTCATATGCTTCCATGGCGAAACTGATGACGACGCCTGTGGAGATCGTGTCAAGCCCAAAGAGATTGCAAAGCTCGTTGGCCTTACCAATCGCGTACATATCATCGTTGAGGCATAATGAACCTAGAGCGCCGTTTGTTTCGTACTCCGTACCACCGAGTTCCCGATTTACTTCATAGGGTTCTTTTGACTCGACTACACGTTTGCAGTTAGTTGAGCATGCCCAGCATGTGTCTCTTCCGATTAGAAATCCGCTGCTGACGATCGTCTCACCGGTAATTTTGTCCGCTCCTTCAAATGTTCCGCGCTGAAAGTTCTTAGTGGGCAATCTACCGCTTCTGCTGAGGTCGTCTGTATCGCCTACCGTGCCAAATGCATGAAGACCATCTATCGCTGGTCCTTTCTTGACCTCTGTTACGCATTGTCTTACATATTCCATGAGTTTCTTCTGGTCATTGATTGGAGCCTTCAGGTTTCCTTTACAGGCCCACGCCTTCAACTTCTTGGAACCCATGACTGCTCCCATTCCTGATCGGCCGGCGGCTTCGCGTAGATCATTGATGATCGCTGCGAACCGAACGAGGTTTTCGCCTCCCTGTCCGACCGAAGCAACACTTGTCTGTCGCCTGTCAGTATCTCCGAGTTCTTTCTTGATGCCCTCCTCGGTTTCTAATACGTTATGACCCCAATACTTTGACGCGTCTCTCAGTTCAGATTTGCCGTTGTTGACGTAAAGCCATACAGGAGATTTCGATGCGCCTTCGAAGATGAAAGCATCGTAGCCGGACTGCTTGATTTTAGGTGACATGAACCCGCCACTGAGTGATTCTCCCCACGCTAATCCTAATGGAGATTTGGCGCAAACGGTAAACCGGCTGTTGCCAGCGAATGGAATACTACTCGCCACGCCAGTAGCAACAATTAATTTGTTATCAGGTCCTAAAGGGTCTGTTCCAGGCTTCAGTTCTTCAAAGAGGATCTTTGCGGCAAGAGCTTTACCGCCTACATATTTTCTGGCTATCTCCTCCGACAGTGATTCTTCCGTAATTTTCCCATTTGTTAGATTGACTCGGAGGATTTTACCCATATAGCCGTATAACATGTGGCATCTGACACAGTAATTGCTGCCAGGATTAATTTACGTTTTTGTTATTTCGGGTAAAATGTCTGTCTGGGACAAGAACTAGAGCACGTTCTCCATTAAGAACGGCTTGCAATTCGGCATGGTATCGGAACATTTGAGTTGCGGCCAACGTTGGAGGATTTCTGCTACGTCAAGTCCATATTCTTTGCATGCATTTTCCAGCGTTTTCCAAGCAGACTCAGGAATCGGAATCCCTGTTTTAGACCGTCGCTCTTCTTCTCTGTATTCTGGTTCACCTGGTATGAGTATTTCTGTGAATCCTGGAGCGGTTGGTGAACTTTTTACTGATCTGATCAGTTTGTCGATTCGTTCTTTGAATGATTCCGATGGTACGAAGCTGCCAATGTTCAGGACGAGTATGAAGACTCCGTTCGTCATGCCGTATGTGATCTCGCCGTCGCATCCGGTTCCTGTGAGGGCTCCTGCGAGAGCTTCTACGACTAAGGCGAGACCGAAACCTTTGTGGCCCCCGGCTGGGAGTAACGCGCCTGCGAGTTTGACTTGTTCCGGTGGTAGAGGGGACTCATACAAGTCGGCGGGATTAGTGGATGGACGTCCTTGTGAGTCGAGTATCCATCCTTCTGGCAGTTGGACGCCTTTGTAGAGAGCGGCTCTAACTTTACCTTCGGCAGCGACGCTTGTAGCGAAATCAACAACGATTGGTTTTTCCGCGTCTGCCGGTATTGCATAGCTTATCGGACTTGTAGCCAACACGGCACGTGTCCCACCGTATGGGGCAACACCTGGGTCGCTGTTTACGGCGACAAATGCGATCATGTCATGTTGCAGAGCCATCTTTGAGTAGTCGGATAACCTTCCAATATGGTTACAGTTGAATATCCCTGCTGTACAGACCCCGGTCTTCTTCGCTTTGTCGATTGCCATCTGCATCGTCTTAGTGCATATTACCTGGCCGAATCCCCAATTTCCGTTTATGAGCAATATTGATTCTTGTTCTCGTATGATTTCGAATTTTGCGTCGGGCTTGATTGTTTTCTCTCGTAAACCCTTCATATAATTCAAGAGATTTGGGAAGACCCCGTGCGAGTCAACGCCTGCCAAGTTTGATTCTGTCAATAATCTGCTTACGGTCTTTGCTTCTTCCTTCGTTGCACCAGCTGCTTCTAAGAGAGCTTTTGATAGCTTAGAGAGTTGTGAGCTTGTGAGTGTTGGCATAGTGTCTCAATCCGGTAGAGTAACTTCCAAACATAGCACTCAGGTGGCATGAAAATTGTTGGATATTTGTTAGCGTGAATCGTGAGGCGCCCATCCCCTAACTCCTTGCAGGCAAGCTTTCGCTCCCATGGTTAGAAAGGTGTCATCGTCGTTTAGTGCACAGAATTGAAATCCTTGCGTAATGGCATCGTTGATGTTCTTATCACTGCAGTGCATCCCGGGCGCTATACCATGTTTCTTGCATGCGTCCACGACGCTGGTTAGGGAGGCTTTGAATTTGTTGTGTTGTTTTTCCTGAAAAATTCCGAGATTCAAGGATAGATCATCTGGACCTATGAAGGCTGCGTCGACTCCTGTTACGGATAGAATCTCGTCAAGATTATCGAGAGCTTGTTGACTCTCGATCATAACTACGACCAAGGTCTCTTCGTTGGCCCTCTTCACATAGTCAGTTATTTCCGAGTAATATTGCGAAGCTCGTCTCGGCCCGCAGCCTCGAATTCCTTCGGGTGGATACTTACTAGCTCGAACCGCCTTGGTTGCGTCTTCCTTCGAATTCACCCAGGGTACTACGACTCCGTAAGCACCCATATCTAATGCCCACTTGAAATATACCGGTTCGTTGATTGGAACGCGCACAAAAGGGAGGCAGTTCAGACTATGGTTCATTGACTGCATCATTCGCTGAATATCTGGCATAGTAAAAAGTCCATGTTCCACATCAAACACTAACCAATCAAATCCTAAGACTGACAATTGTTCTGATACGTCAGGGTTGTTCATCTCAATCCAGGTTCCGATCGAAGGTTTCCCTGCTCGCAATTTTTCTTTTACAAAATTCTTCAAGACACTACACCTTGCTTAGGATTAAATGTTACAACTTACTTTTGGTGTTGACGGCTTTCTTCCATTTCTTCAGACTGAACGATCGATCCTGGAAGAATGCTTTCTGTTTATTCTCTCGCCTAATTAGTTCCCTTGCGAACTCCAAAACCTCCGGGAGCTTCCTCGCGGGAAATTTGCAGGCCCCGCATTGATCCATGTGGATTATGTCGCCTGGTGTTACACTCATGCTTCCTATTCTCACAGGAATATTCGCGCCTATCACATGGAGAGGACCGTGACCTGAAGTGAAACCTGTTGCTAAATACTGAACGTCTTGCTCTTTAATTTCGATGTAATCTCTCATAGGTCCGTCAGTGACTACTCCGACAACTCCAAATGCCTTGAATTCAGCGGTCATCATTCCACCGAACAACCCACACAAATTCTCTAATCCTGGTGTGTATGTTTGCCTAGCTGCTAGAATAATGGGTTTGGGCGTCGAGTCAAGATGTTCATAGAGCAACCAACGATCTGTTTCGAATTCCGGCTTAACGTCCGAGTACCACGCGGTCGCTGCGAATCCGCATAGGGGTCCCAGGTCAGGATAGATACATCTGATCGAAGTGTCAGTATAATATTCGCCGTGCCATGGATCGTAGAGCTTCAAGCATATGTCACTCTCCGGATATGTGGCTACGACATTGCAGATAGTTGCGGTATCGAATTGACGTAACTCTTGCATAATTTGTGCGTCTGTCAACTTGGGCATCGAATTCTCCGCACTTATCGTCGTTAGGATGTGTTCACTTTAGAAGATTATGTTTGACAATATTCGATCAGGTTCGAAGCTGTATAATTGAATTACGATAAGATTATTGTGCATGACTAAAAAATCACGCTCTTCATTCGAGAAGCGCCAGTCTACTTAGTGCCGGAATTAGATGACCTGAAGCCGTACTACCTGGTCCTGCAAGCATACAGGAAGCGCTGGGGCATTAAGCTAAGCATGCCTTTCAGTAAGATTCTTTCAGATCAAGCTGAAAGTTTACGCCAGAGCTCTTCCGCATCGTCTTTTGAGATTTCAACAGTATCGAGCACCGAGAAGAACATTTTCTTCTCACGCGCATACCGCTTCATTTCAACTGTGGCATTTATGAATTGTTCATGAGTGATTCCGTAATCGCGTGGTCTGAACATCAAACCCATCTTATCCATTACTGACGCCACGAGGTCTTCCTCACTGGATTGGAAGTGAGTAAGAACAAAAATGCCTGTCCCAACCACTTCTCCGTGAACGAATTCCTTTCCCGTAAGGTTCTCCAAGGTGTAGAAAAATATATGTTCACTTCCCTCCTCAGGACGCGCTTTTCCTGCAAGAACCTGTAATCTGTTAGTTTCAATGTGTAATTCTACGAGCGTTCGAATTCCTTTTTCAGTAACATTCTTGATCTCATCAGCAGCACCGACAAGTCTGTCCAGTATACGCTGTGACCCGGCAGCGATTTTCTCGTCATACGATTCTCCAGTTTTTTCGTGAGCCAACTTCCAATCAAACAAGGCAGTTCTGCATGAGTAAATGTCACCTGTTCCAGCCGCGTTCAAGCGTTTAGGTGCAGCCTGAATTGCTGCATAGTCGATGATTACCTTTGAAGGCGATACATTGCCTGTATAATTTACTCGGCCATCGAGTTCTCTGACGGCTGCAGCGGGAGTAGCGTATGCGTTCACCGATACTATTGTCGGCACTAAGATCAGTGCGCAGTTGCGTTTCCAGGCGAAATACTTGGCGGCATCATTGGCCATGCCACCACCAATACCAATTACTGTTTCAACCTTCGGCAATTCGTTGACCAGACGATCAAGGTAATCGTGCTTAAGTCCAGAAATCATGGTGATTGAAGCAGGCTTACCGCCGATCCTATCCTTGACTAAGTTCCAGGGTACATCCATAGTCATTACAGCATAGGATCCCAGAGATCCACCTATTCCGTCAACGCTTCCGTAAACATATTCAGTCATGAAACCTTATCCTTCCTCTGCAAATCAAGTTGGCGTTTACATACTCCACATATTTCACTTATTTGCCTCAGATTGGGCTGTGAGAATATCCATGATTTCACTCTCACGACCAATTCTTGTTATTCTCGCCAGCCTGATCGAAATCTAGATTCTGCTGGGGTAAACGCATTATTCTTATACCGTTTTTTCTCATCCAATTTTATGAATCATAAAGTTCACGGACTTCAGCGGATTCCGCGAGTGAAAGCGATGGAGTTCCATTTTGACAAACGGATTACTCCAATCTTACGTGTAAAACCTGGAGAGACTTTCGAAGTTGAGACGGAAGACGCGTATGGTGGATTGATCAGAACTCATGACAGACTTCCCATTCCTGAACATGTCCCCGGCTTGCGTCCGGGAACTCTCTGGGGCAATCCCATGGCTGGTCCAATCTTTGTCGAAGGCGCAAGGAGGGGAGACCTCATTGCAATACGCATCGAAAAAATCGTAGTAGATGCGCAGGGCGTGACATGTATTGAACCAGGACTCGGGCCTCTCCAAGATTCAAATCGCTGGTCAGATTATCGCGGTCCATACACCCATATTATCAGACATCTTGCGGGACCTAGTGGTACAACACGTGACGGGAAAGGTGTACTCACGGACAGAGTAGTCTGGGATTTGAAGCCCTTTATTGGCACAATTGGGGTCGCTCCGGAACATGAGGTAGTATCAAGTGTAACCGGTCAAGGACCCTGGGGTGGAAACATCGATTGCCGCGATATCAAAGAGAGATCGAAGCTTTATTTGAACAGCTACCAAGATGGTGGTCTCCTGTTTGTCGGTGATGTACATGCAAGCCAAGCCGACACAGAGTTTTATGGAGTCGCAGATGAGACACGTGCCGAACTGACATTAACGTGCGAAGTAATTGAGAATAAGTGGATTCCTAATCCGCGTTTGGAAAAGGAGGATTCCATTATCACCCTGTGTAGTTCTCGGCCGCTAGAAGACGCAGTTACTGGAGCTATGCTCGACATGATGGAATGGATGGTTACTGAATATGGGATTGGCCAAAGAGAGGCGTACATGCATTTGACTGTAAACCCAGATGTGAGAATCCATGTGTACCAGATGGTTAACACTCCGCGAATGGCATTTACCGCGGGAGTAGAGATCCCCAAGACGTATCTGTCTTGAATCGAGGAAATCAACACTTTCTAGTAGTTGTATACAGGAATCTAATTTCACAATTTGAGCTAAATCGTAATCAAATGCATGACGTCACCGTTTGGCACAAACGGTGCGGACAATCATGGGTGACAGAGATGTCATATTAGAGGAATATATGACAAGAGTTGAGATAAAGAATCATGTCTCGACAATTCGCGCTCAGTCCAAAGAAGTCTCCTCGAATCAGAACTAAATTCCGTTCGATCGTTACCGATATCCCCGCACCCAAATCTATCCCGATTTTGGTGAGATTAAGGAAGACTGAGCCATTGTCCATGACAGGTCAACCACCAGTGGTTTGGGATCGTGCCAAAGGCTTCCGTGTGTTCGATCGTTGGGGTAATTGTTGGCTCGATTGGTCAAGCGGCGTTCTTGTGGCGTCGGCAGGCCACGGTCGCGATGAAATCGTTGCTTCCATCAAACAGGTGCTGAGGAAGCCACTACTTCACAGTTATTGTTTCCCGAGCGAATATAGAGCTAAACTGACCGACAAGATAGTGAAGCTTGCCCCAGTTGGACTGGACAAATGTTTTCTTCTCACAACTGGCGCGGAGGCTGTTGAGTGCGTTATCAAGATCTCACGCGCTTTTGGACAAAAGGTCGGCGGTTCGAACAAGAACATCATAGTCACCTTTAACGGTGATTTCCATGGTCGAACAATGGGCTCGCAACTAGCTGGTGGGTCGTCCACACTCAAGGACTGGATCGGCCCTACAGCGGATAAGGGGTTTGTTCAGGTTGACTTTCCAGGTAACATCCGAACCAAGGACACCTCGTTTGAAGGCTTTTTGAAAGCGCTCGAAACGAAGGGAGCTACCGCAGACAGGATCTGTTTGGTGTTACCTGAGACATTCCAAGGTGGCTCGGCAGCTTTCATGCCTATCGAATTCGCGAAGAAGCTTCGCGAGTGGACAACCGCGAACAGAATTGTTCTGGGCTTCGACGAAATTCAAGCTGGTTTCGGTCGTTGCGGTACACTTTGGGGTTTTCAGCATTACGACGTAGTGCCTGACATCTTCTGCTTGGGCAAAAGTATCTCCGGCTCGCTTCCTCTCTCAGCGGTAGTGGGTAAACAAGAACTTATGGACCTATTCTCTCCCAATTCGATGACGAGCACCCACACCGGCAACCCTGTGTGCTGCGCGGCGGCACTAGCCAGTATTCACATAATCCTCAAGGGAAAGCTGATGCAAAAAGCAGCCGAAAGGGGCAGGGTGCTTCACGAGGGACTTAATCGTGTTCGGAATAAGTTTCCGCATAATATTGCCGCCGTGCAAGGACGTGGTATGGTCGCGGGGGTGCACATGGTTAAACCTAGCGGGAAAATGGAGCCCGACCCGGAGGCTGCTTTCGATATAGTTGAACGCTGTGTCGAAAGGGGACTTCTGATGTTTGCGCCTGTGGGGATTGGGAGTGCTACTGTGAAGATTTCGCCACCACTAGTAACTCCAAATGAAGCGATCCTAGAAGGGCTTGCGGTCTTTGAAGAGGCAGTAGAGGCAGTGGTCGACAATTGACGATGAACTCCAGAATCTGAAGCGCGGAATCGAATCGCTACGACAAGCTAGCAAGTATGACACATCTTAAATATTCTAACAATGAAGCCTTGTGGCTATGACTCAGAGACCAACTCTATTCGTACGAGACGCGACTGGACTTGTGCGTTCCCTTTCTGCTTTCGATCTCTTCAACCTAGCCTTCGGCCAAATAATGCCAGCCGTTGGGATCGTTTTCATTGTATCGTTTACTCCGTTCGCTTTCCCCCAAAGCAACATGTTTCTGGCTTTTCTCATAGTGATTCCGTTGGTTGCTCTAGGTCCTGGTTTGATTTATTCAATGCTGGCGGCTGCAATGCCCCGCTCTGGGGGTGATTATGTGTACGTGAGCCGAATCATCCACCCGGCCCTAGGGTTTATGACGAATTGGTTGTTCACGGTTACCGTATACAGTTTTATTGCAACGGCTGGTTTCATTTTTTCATCAACAGCTTTGAACGTGTTTTTGGCCACAATCGGCTTGATGACCAACAGTCCCTGGCTTGTTACTGATTCAACGTGGTTTACGACAAATTTGGGTGAATTGGTCACGGGTACCGTGCTGATCGGGGGCGTTATGTTGCTGCTGGTTTACGGAAGAGCAGTATGGAAGTTCATGAAAATCCTTTTCGTCATCGTAATGGCTGGCACTATCGTTAACATTCTTTATCTAATGTCGGCCTCACAGTCAGCGTTCGTCGCTGCTTTCAACTCTCAATTTGCTTCTAGTGGGTTTACGTATGCCGGGATCATTCAGACGGCGACAAAGAATGGATACCAACCTGGATGGACATGGTCGGGCACCATTGGGGCATTGATTTACGCGATGGGCGGGTTGGTCGGGTTCAACTTCTCCGCGTATTCGGCTGGGGAAGCGAAGAACTCCTCAAAGAGCGTGCCCATCTCTATCATTGGAAGCACACTGATTGGAGGCGTATTATTCGCAGTTTGGGCGTTCGGAATTTACAACGCATTTGGCTATGACTTCTTCTCGTCTGCGAATTACCTGGTTAACTGCTGCTCTTCCACCGTTACCTTACCTTTCACTGCCTCCGTGAATGCTCTCTTCACATATCTGCCAGGTCAGAATCCGGTGTTTGAACTCCTCGGAGCTTTAGCGTTCGGTCTTGCATGGATTTGGTTGACGCCTACTGACTTCATTCCAGTCGTAAGGAACATGTTTGCTTGGGCTTTCGACAGAGTCGGACCATCGTGGTTAGCGGACGTGAATGAAAAGTATCATACACCCATAAAATCGATCATCCTAAGTGCTGCACTAGGCGAAATATTGCTGGTGCTCGCCATCTACACTACTGGCATCTCACTAGTCTTTGCAAACGGTGCAATTCTCATTAACTTCGCTTTCTTGCTTACGAGCATCGCAGGCATACTCTTCCCCTTCAAGGCGAAGAAGATTTTTGAACAGTCACCCGCCTGGGTACAGAGGAAGATCGCAGGGCTGCCACTGGTTACTGTGGTTGGCTTGTTCTCCGCCATTGTTGAGTTAATACTTCTCTACGGTGGCTTATCTAATGCCGTCATAGGTGGAGCGCCCGCTTCCTATCCTTTCAGCGTTGGTATTGCACTAAGTGGGATAGTTCTATACTACATTGCTAAAGCGTACCGGAAGAAACAGGGTATAGACCTCACCATGGTATTCAATGACATCCCGCCCGAATAATCTACATTCCCTAAGATTCAAGTATACTATTCACGAGAATGGGCTGTTCAGTATCGTATTCTTATGTGAGTAGTTCAGTTCACAGCTCTTTAGATGTTTTCGTTGTGTGGCAGATACTCCAGATCGAATATGATTTTCTTCGCAGAACATCAAGGGCCGCCATAGAATTTGCTATGGTCTCTACGAACGCTAGAGTTAGGGCACTCTTAATTTGATGAGTTGTAGCTAGATATTCGACGAGTAGACGTGCCGTTAATCTGGGTCTTACGATAATTGCGTAGAGTATGTAAGCGGAAAACTTTCCCGTCACTTGGCGGATTTGGTAATGTCCAGCGATGATTCGACGTCGCTGCATAATATAATCGCCGAAAGTCTGTGGACCGTAAACATCAACTTGTGAATCAGAAACGAACTTTATCGCGTAACCTTGATTCTTGGTTGCTACGGCAATGTATGCGTCGTCGTTTACCATATCCTCAGGGATTTCGTGAACCAATCCCGACCTGATGCAGAATACTTCACTAGCGTGCATTAAGATTCCTCGATGGTTCAGCTGTTCCAGTTGCCAATTATGAAAGCCCCATAAAGTTTCTATTACTCCCCTGATCGGCGCGCTGCCTCGTCTAATGGGGCTAGGTTTACCACATGAAATACCAATAGCAGAATCATCCATCGCCCTCACCAACGCCATCAAGCAATTTGGTTTAGGTGTAACGTCGGCGGATAGGAAGATGATATTCCTTCCTCTGGCTTCAGACAAAATCCTATTTACTGCACGAGCCTTGCCAAGTCTCGCAGGTTCTTCAATTAACCTAACCCGCGAATCTCTCTTCTCGACCTGTTCCACAATCCGCGGAGTGTTGTCCTGACATCCCGAGCAAACGACGATAACTTCCGCATCATATGGAAGATTTTGTTCATCAGTGATATTACTCAACAGTTTTCCTATATTCCATTCCTCATTGTAGGCGCAGATTCCTACAGTTAGGGACACCAAACCGCTATTCTCCGATTTCATTCGACGCTGCGGATGCCCGTTTCTTGTCTCCAGAGTTGTTGCAACCATCGGTAAAGATTCGAAACATACATGCAGGAATGCCTGTTCATCACTTGATCGAAGACTCGAAATTCTTTACCCTCGGACTTTAGTTTAGTATTGGTGATATGGCTTCGGATCTTCAGGTAGCCGGCGAGGAAGACGAAGGCTATGCCGTCAGCCCATTGCAAGAAAAATGAAAATCTTTCGCGAGTCACTACGCTCTTGGCTGATAATTCAAAGTCATTTAGTTTACTAATTTTTGAAGTATATGCTGTTTTGTGAACGAGTTTGATCCATTCGTTACCTTCAAGGATTTGTTTGTACTTCCGAATTCCAACCAAAGGTTGTGCTTTAAGGAGCTCACGTGCAAAGAGAGGAGCGAATTTGCTCTTGGAGGATTCTTGAATGAAACCCATATCATCATGGGCGTAACTCAAACAGAACGATAAAAGATCGGAGTCTCGAATTCGCAGGGACTTTCCTACTCTAACCAAGACGAGAGCAAGGAATAATGAAAGCCACAGTCGATCCTGCTTAGTCACTACAAACAAGTCAATATCATCCCATTTGCGCGCGCTACCGTACGCAACGCTTCCGGTCACAGCGACCATCTCAATCCAAGGAACCAGACGACATAATGTGCCAGTAAATCGTGAGGCTGATTCAAGTTTTGCAGCCGAAAATAGTTTTCTTTCTGCCCGCGATACTATTGACTGAGAAATGTCTGTAAGCAAATAGCGGTCGCGCAGAGTGAAAGGTAAGTCAATCGCACGTTCTGTGAATAACGCTCTAACCTGATCGCCTGTTAAGTTCAAGCCCGGTAGAAAATATTCTGCGACCTCGTCTACCGTAAACGGGAAGTCTAACCATGAAGAAATTCTGAATACCTGTTCAAGTTCCTCTCGAACAGCCGTAGTCGAGTTATTCATCCAGAGAAGATCGTGACGTATGGACTGTTCAATTTCGGCCATGAATATAACCTACTACGCATATAGTAATATCTAATTTAGATCTGAATCTTTACTTAGTCTTAAATGTGACTGCCTCAGCCAATAAAATGATTCAGCGGTGAAAAATAGCTAGACGCAGCAGTGTTGCTTTGAACATGCCAGAACAACCTGTCAGCTAGTCTCATGAAGATTCAGAAAAGGTTTGAAAAAGAACGGGAAACAGTACCGCGTCCGTCGCAGGCACTGTTTTCATGCCGGTTATGACGCGCCGGGGCCGAAGGTTACCGTATTGGCGATAGGTTCTGTCATCTGTCCCGTCCAAACGGGGTCGACCAAGAAGCCAGTTACCACTCCTGTCTTCCAGACCAAGGATCCGCCCCACGGCAACCAGAGACCAAAGGTGCCTAGCCATGCATATGGCGCATCATTGTAGATTTGAGCTTGGGCCGCTGTAACGAGTGACTGCAGGTAAGGGGTGTTCGTACTATTCGTGAAGAAAGCGTTCACCGCCTTCTGTACGACTGGATTGTAGTAAGCTGCGTAGTTACCCCAAAGCGATTGGTTGCTTACGAACGTGACCCAGTAGTCTGTTGGTGTAACTGTCGCCGGCCCCCAGCCAAACCCGGAGTTAACGAACTCAAGCTGACCCAGTTCTGCGGCATTCGCAACGTTGGTCTGGTAGTTCCCTAGCTGGGTATTGTACAGACTTGGCTGTATGACCTCAATATTCACGGTGATTCCGATTGCTCCAAGATCCGATTGCATGACCTGAGCTGCGTTAGTGCAGACCGGGCATCCCGACTGCACTCTTAACAGGAATGGGGGCATGTTCGCAATATTTGCCTCCGCCAGAAGTTGCTGTGCTAAGGTTACATTGTATTGGTACGGCGCGAAGTTACCTAGATCGTAATAGTCCTTCCACCAGGGGTATTCAGGACCAACATAAGGTGTCAGCTGTCCCAAGTATGCTCCGGCAATAGCAGTATAGTTGAGAGCATGCACTATCGCCTGCCTGACAAGTGTTATGTTTGTCGGGTAATCGTGAGTGTTTAAGCCTAGCAACGCAACCTCCCCATTCCACGGCGGATTCTTCAACCACGAATACGTCTGCGCATTTGAGGTTACAAGGTTCCAGTCTGGTGTTAATATGTCCGCAACTTGGACTGCTCCGGTGGAAAGATCGGTGTACCTAGCAACGTCATCAGTTTTGTAGTAGAAGACAACGTTCTTGGCATGTCCTGGATCAAATAACGGTTGCTGCGCAATCTGATCAGCAGTCATATTTGCACCCCAATAACTTGGACTCTGGACAAGTTTCACGTATGAGTTCTCTGACATACCGTTGAACACGTAGGGACCGGTTCCGGGAATCGGGTGCTGGTTGAAGTATGAGTTGAAGGCTGCGGCTGTACCGAAGCCTCCGTTTTCCAAGACCCATTGGACATCAAACATTAGGCCGTTGTATACTACAAGCGCGCCGGGGAACCATACGAATGGAGCAATTAACCGGAAGACAATCGTATATGGGTCAGTGACGTAAATTGGCCAGTTTGAATTCGTCATTAAACTCATTAGAGCTGGTGACGGGTTAGCAAGTCCACTTTGAGTCATCAACGCGATTGTAGCAGGACCGAACTTGACGTTTGACATGTCCATAAGCGCGTAAGATTCAAGCCAAGCTGAACTGTTACCTGAGAGGTAGTAGAAGCCATATTCTTCAGCCCACACTTGATAGGCGTTGAACGGATCTCCGTTCGAGAACTGCACATTGTGCTTCAGACTGAATGTGTACGTCATGCCATCTGGCGAAACCGTCCAGGTAGCGAGACCAGGAAGATACTGGACGATTCCCTGCTGGAACTCAGCAGACATATTCATAGTCACTAGTGGTTGGTACACCGTGAAGGCTAATGGATTTGGCCACGGAATCTCGCTGATCGAATAGAGTTGATTCAAGTCAGATAACGGCCAATAGGCCGCGTCAATGGATAACGTATTCACGGTGCCGGATGTTGGAGATGTTGCACTGGTAGATACTTGAGAAGGAGTAGGTGTGAGTGATGTATAGTAAGCTACTCCTATGATTCCTGCAATCACGATTACTCCAATTATTAATCCAGCTTGTACACGCGACATCGCTTTTCGAGTGAAACTTGACATAAATATGCCTAACCAGGATCTTCCTCTCAACGCTATTTAACACTTAGCAAAATTCCACCTCAGAAATGCAAGCAAAAATTATTAATATAGCAGGGAAGGCGGCCCGCGTTTTTCATGGGCCTTATTCATATTGACCTATGCTGTCTTCTCGACAAAATGGCAGGCAACAAAGTGTCCTGTTGATATTTCTCGTAGCTTGGGATTTTCAGTGGAGCAGGTGGTGTCCGCGTAGGGGCAGCGTGGATGGAACTTGCATCCGGGGGGAGGATCAATCGCGCTGGGTACTTCTCCTCGTATTTCAGCCTGCAGCAAGTTTCTTTTCCAAGGGTTAGCGATCGGTGCCGAGGAGATTAAGGCAATTGTGTACGGGTGTCGGGGCTTTGCCATGATTTCGCTTGTCTCCCCGTACTCGACGACTTCACCCGAGTACATGACCGCCATGAAATCCGACAGGTACTCGGCTACGGCAATATTATGCGTTATCAGCAAATAGGAAAGGGTGAATTCTTTCTGAAGGTCGAGGAGTAGGCGTAGAATTTGAGCCTGAACGGACGCGTCAAGCGCACTAGTTGGTTCGTCCAGTATGACGAGTTTTGGTTGCAGTCCAATCGCACGTGCTATTGCGACGCGTTGTTTTTGTCCTCCGCTGAGTTCGCGTGGTAATCGATCTGCCATGTCCCCGGATAGACCTACGGCCGTTAGGCCTCTTTGGATCGCGACGGCGATAGCGTCTTTACTCCAACCCATCAGCCCGTAGAGCGGTTCACCAACCGTATCGCCGACGTTAATGTTGGGATCTAGAGATGAGTCTGGATCTTGGAAGACTATTTGCATATCTCTGTACACTTGTTTTGGATCAGTTTTGCCGTCCACGATACTTTTTCCATTGAAAACTACATCTCCGCTCGTTGCCTTTGTTAGCAGCGCAATTGTTCGCGCTAGAGTTGTCTTCCCGCATCCGGACTCTCCCACTACAGCCAAGGTAGTTCCTTTCCAAATGGTTATGGATACGCCGTCCACTGCACGGACGAATTTCTTGACCTTTGAGAATGGGTTCGCACGTTGAATCGGGAAGTATTTTCTCAGATCAACTGTTTGTAGGATGGCTTCCATTTTTTTCACCGTACAGGTAACATGCTACTTCGTG
>Ga0209517_10004716_pt1 | contig 17751 bp, 17 predicted proteins | sample PeaSoiMetSII2010_FD_187695 | JGI IMG/M metagenome (GOLD analysis project Ga0209517, IMG submission 187695) | Peat soil microbial communities from Weissenstadt, Germany - SII-2010 (SPAdes) (version 2) | ecosystem: Environmental > Terrestrial > Soil > Wetlands > Peat | place: Germany...
GACGGGGCAAGCCCCGTCTCTACACGAACCTCTCGCTGTGCTAGCATCGATTCATCGAAATGCCAACTGGAAAACTGCACATAATTCCGCTGGGCGGACTGGGCGAGTTCGGTATGAACTGCATGGCCATCCGCTTCGGCGATGACATCATCGTGGTCGATGCCGGGCTGATGTTTCCCGAAGCCGAGTTGCTGGGCGTCGATATCGTCGTTCCCGATATTTCTTACCTGCTCGAAAATCGCAAGCATGTGCGCGGCATCGTCCTTACGCACGGCCACGAAGACCACATCGGAGCCCTGCCTTGGATTCTCAGCGAACTGAATGTTCCGGTCTGGGGCACGGAGTTCACGCTGGCTTACGTCGAAGATAAGCTCGATGAACACCAACTCCTCGACGACGCCGACCTGCGCGAAATTCGTCCCGGAGAGCGCTTTAAGGTTGGGCCGTTCACCATTCATCCGCTCCAGGTCACGCACAGCCTGGTGGATTGTGTCGCGCTCGCCATCCACACGCCGCTCGGCGTCCTCATCCATACCGGAGACTTCAAGGTTGATCCGACGCCCACCGACAACCGCCTCTTCGACCTGCACGGTTTCGCCGAGTACGGCAAAGAAGGAGTGCTGGCGCTTTTGCAGGATTCGACCAACGTCGAGCGCAAGGGCTACACGCCGAGCGAACGCGCGGTCCGCCGCAAGTTCGAGGAGGTGTTTGCCCGCACCGAGCGGCGCCTGTTCATCTCCTGCTTCTCGTCTTCGATTCACCGGATCAAGCTGACCATCGACATGGCGCGCGAACACGGCCGGAAAATTTGTTTTATCGGCCGCTCCATGAACAGTTCCTCGGAAATCGCCGAAGACCTGGGTTATATCCAGATCCCCGAAGGCATGATGATTCATCCCGGCGAGATGAGGAACTTCCCTCCGGAAAAAGTGTGCGTGCTCATCAGCGGCACGCAGGGCGAACCGATGTCGGCGCTGTCGCGGGCGGCCGTGGATAACCATAAGCACGCGAAAATCGAAAAAGGCGATACCGTCGTGCTGTCGTCGCGCATTATTCCCGGCAACGAAAAAGCCATTTTCCGCGTGGTCGACCACCTGTTCCGCCGCGAAGCGCACGTCATCTACGACGACGGCTCGTACCCCCCCATCCACGTCAGCGGACACGCCAGCCGGGAAGAATTAAAGCTCATCATCAACCTGGTGCGGCCCAAGTATTTCGTCCCGATTCACGGCGAATACCGCCAGCTCAAGTTGCACGCGGAGTTGGCGGGGTCGATGCATGGCTCGGTCGGCACCGTGCTGCTGATCGAAAGCGGAGACATCCTTGAGATCGATGAGCACGGCGCCCGCAAGGCTGGACGCGTCAACGTAGGCCGCGTCTGCATCGATTCCGGCTCGCGCACCGACGTAGTGGAAGATTTAGTGATTAAAGACCGCCGCCACCTCAGCGAAGATGGCTTTGTGATGCCGGTCATCGCTATCAACAAGCTCACCGGACGGGTCGAAACCGCGCCCGAGATTGTGACGCGCGGCTTCAATCCCGGCGAGGATGGCCTCATCCAGCGCGCCCGCGAGATCGTCATGGAGACGCTCGACGCCTCCAGCGCCGAAGAAAAAGCCGACTACGGCGTGATCAAGGAAAAAATCCGCACCGACCTGAAGCGCTACATTTCGCGGCAGACGCAACGGCGGCCGCTGATTATGCCGGTGATTCTGGAGATTTGAGTTTGCCGAGACGCTAGATGGTAAACCTGAAACGTAAGAATCACTTTCTTCCCGTTTGCTACCAAAAAGGTTTTGCGGATGTCTCCGGCAAGGTCTGGGTAAAGTTCGCCGACAAACCAAAACCAGAACAGCGTAATCCTTTGTCAGTGGGGAGGAAACAAAGTCTCTACATCGTAAAACGGAACGGAAAAGAGAATGACAAAGTTGAGAATTTCTTCAACGACGTGGTAGAAGCTCCCTTTGCCCCTTTATCTCTGAGAATAAGAAAAGAACAAAATCAATTCGCAAACCTCACCGGCGAGGAGTGGGCCGCGCTTTGCGGATTTGTGGCGCTTCAGGCCGTAAGGACACCCGCCCACAAACGGTGCCTTGAGGAACAAGCTGGCAGCCCCTTAGATACAAACGCCTTTGTCACGGCGATTGCTAGGCAAGCGCTGGCCATCATGGAAGAGTGGAACAAAAGCCTCCGCCGACTTCACTTCTACACCTCCCTGCCTCATGTTGGCGAACAATTCATTTCGGGAGATAGCCCCGTGGTACTAACCCAAATGAACGACAATCGGATTTGGGTGCCCACCAGTACTCCGGAATTAAGGACCACGGACTTGGCGCAAGTTCTCAGCAACCCAAACCACGAATTTTGGCTTCCGCTATCGCCCTACGTTTGCGTCTCGGTGCGAGGTCATGTCTGGGGAGAACCACACTTGCCTCCGCAGACTGTGGACCCACAATTCGTTAGGTTTTTGAATGGTCGCGTTCGCGAACAGAGCGGAATTTTCTTGCTGGCGAGAGACAAGGCATCTCTCTCCTAAAAGTGGCGCGCTTCGAACTAGCTCAGCGGGTTCTTCCAGCGCAGCCCCGGAAAGCGGGCGAAGTCGCGGTCGGTCGTGTGCAGCACAGCTCCCTGCTCAATCGTGATCGCCGCGATCTCCGCATCACTCACCAACGGGCCTGAGGCACGTCCCTCTAGAATCATTTGCCTCAACACGGACCAGTGTTGATCCGCCGGCACAAGTACTTGTACGTTCGGTTGTTGTAGCCACTCATCCACGACTTGCACGGCTTGCTCCAGGGTGACACGCGTTCCCGGTAGCCGTCGATTTGTGATAACCCGCAGGAACGCAGATACGCTTGGCCAAGGCAGTCCCACTGCCTCCACTCCCGAAAGCAGCTCCTCCAGCCAGGAAAGGCTCTTCTTGTGGTGGGCCGAATCAAGATCGTAGGAATAGATCAGGAGATTGGCATCAACGACGATCACCGATGATCCGGCCCTTCCAGGTATTCCAATAACTCTTCTGCTTTTTCAAACGGAGGCAGACCCAGACTCCACGGCTTCACGCGAAACGGTTTCCGGACGGGCTGCTTCGAAGCCGCCAATCCCACGCGCAGATAGCGATTCACTACCCCTTTGAAAGAATCGCCAGACCGGCGAACCTCCTTGTGCAGCAGTTGGGCCACGTCGTCATCGAGCGAAAGTGTCGTCCGCATGTGTTGATGCTATATCATAAGGCATCATGATGTCAATTACTGCTACATCATGATGTACACGCTGCACCCTTGCAAAAAACACCTGGACAAGGCACGCTCAAAACACGATGGTTACTCTCCAAAACATTCGTGCGGCGCAAACGCTTCTTGAGGGCATTGCTGTCCGCACTCCCTTATTCCAATGGACGAGCACGTCAGATCAACGCAAGCTCTACCTCAAGCTCGAAAACCTGCAGCCCGTCGGCGCCTTCAAACTGCGCGGCGCCTACAACAAGGTCGCTTCCCTGACAGATGAAGAACGCCGCCGCGGAGTGATCTCTTATTCGAGCGGCAATCATGCACAGGGCGTGGCTTACGCGGCTCGGGCGCTGGGCGTGAAGGCCATCATCGTCATGCCCGGCAATGCTCCGAAGAACAAACTCGAAGCCACGGCAGCGCTCGGGGCGGAGATCGTTACCGTCGGTCCCGGCAGTGAAGAGCGCCGCCTGCGTGCGGAGGAACTGGCCGCTGAGCACGGTTACGCGATCGTGCCTCCCTACAACGACGAAAAGATCATTGCCGGCCAGGGAACGGTTGGCCTCGAAATCCTCGCCGACCTGCCTAACGTTGAGACCGTGCTCGTCCCGGTCGGCGGCGGCGGACTGATCAGCGGCGTCGCGGCGGCCATCAAGCTGAACAATCCCGATGTGAAGGTGATTGGTGTAGAGCCCGAACTTGCCGCCGATGCCCAAGCCAGCCTGCGCGCGGGGCGCATCGTTTCATTCCCGGCTGCGCAAGTATCGCAAACGCTGGCCGACGGGCTTCGCACCCAGAGCATCGGAGCTATTAATTTCGAACACATCCGCGCCTATGTGGATGACATCGTCAGCGTGACGGAGGGCGAGATTCGCGAGGCCGTGCGCGTGCTGAGCGCGAATCCGCAAACGTTGGCGGAACCGAGCGGTGCCGTCGCTCCGGCCGCATTTATGTTCCACGCCGACGAGTTGCCCAAAACAAAAATCAACGTAACGGTGATCAGCGGCGGCAACATCGATCCCATGTTGCTCGCCGAGTTGCGGAAAAGTCAGAAGTGAGAAGTCAAATTGCAAAAGTAAAACCAGAGTCGTGCGGCGCCCAGGATACACTTCTGCAATCTAACTTCTGACTTCTTCACTTTTCGACATATCGCGGAGACTCTGAATCGTGAAGCGCTGGCTCGATCGGTACTTTCAACTCGCTCATCACCACACGACCGTCCGCCGCGAAGTCGTCGCTGGGCTCACTACCTTTTTCACGATGGCGTACATCGTGGCCGTCAATCCCGCCATTCTGAAAACCGCGGGCATGCCGGCGGGCGCCTCGCTCACGGCCACCATTCTCACGGCCATTTTTGGAACGCTGCTGATGGGCTTCTATGCCAACCGTCCTTTTGCCATCGGCCCGTATATGGGCGAAAACGCATTCATCGCATTCACGGTGGTTCACGTGCTCGGTTACACGTGGCAAAGCGCGCTGGGCGCGGTGTTCCTGGCCGGAATCCTGTTCATTCTGATGACTCTGCTCCGCCTCCGCCAGTGGATGGTCGACGCCATCCCCACCACGCTCCGTTACAGTTACGCTGTCGGTATCGGATTGTTTCTCACTTTCATCGGATTGAATCAGACCGGTATCGTCACTATAGGATCGCCCGGAGCGCCGGTGCGGCCGGGCCATCTCACCTCGCTTTCCGTGCTGCTTTCCATCTTTGGGTTCCTGCTGATGACGGTGCTGACCATTCGCCGTTTCCCGGCCGCGATTCTTAGCGGGGTTCTCGCCACCGCTCTGCTCAGCTTTGTCACCCGGGCGGCTCCGGCGCCGGCAGGTTGGGTCAGCCGTCCGCCCAGCCTGCAGCCCGTTTTCTTTCAGTTCGATCTGCACAGTCTCGTCACCTGGGGATTCTTCCCGGTTGTCCTGACGATTTTTGTCATGGCTTTTGTGGACACGATGGGCACGCTGATCGGTGTGTCGGCGCGCGCCGGGTTCCTCGACAAAGACGGGAACCTGCCGCAGATCGAGCGCCCGATGATGGCCGACGCGCTGGCCACAACCTTCGCCGCCGCGATTGGAACCACCACCTCCGGCGCCTATATCGAGTCCGCTACCGGAGTCGAAGCCGGAGGCCGAACCGGCCTGACCGCGGTCATCACGGCAATGTGTTTTGCCGGAACTTTATTTTTCGCGCCCTTCATCTCCGCCATTCCGCCACAGGCTTACGGACCGGCGCTCATCTTCGTTGGATTGCTGATGCTCACTCCGATCACCCGCATTCCCTTCGACGACCTCACCGAACTGGTTCCAGCCTTCGGCGTCATTGTCCTGATGGCCTTCACTTACAACGTGGGGATTGGCATGACGGCGGGCTTCATCTTGTATCCTTTTTGCAAGCTGGTTTCGGGACGCTTGCGCGATGTTCGCCCGGCGCTCTGGGGGTTGACCGCATTGTCGCTGCTGTTTTTCGTGTTTTATCCATACTCGTAACGGTTTGGAGCCGGTAAAATTCCACATGATTCGTTTTGGCATCGCAGGATTCGGTTTGCACGCGGTCCGCCGTCTGATGCCGGGCTTCGCGCTGGCTCGGAATTGCAAAGTGGTTGCGCTGTCCCGCCGAGACTCCGGCAAAGCACGCGAAGCCGCTGCGCAGTACGGCATCCCACACGTCTTCTCTTCTACCGAAGACCTCTGCCGCTGCTCGGACGTCGACGCGGTGCTGGTCACGACTCCGAACGCCTGCCACCTGCAGGACGTGCTCACCGCAGTGGCCGCGGGCAAGCCGGTGCTGTGCGAGAAGCCGATGGGCATGGATGCGGACGAATGCCGCCAGATGGTCGAAGCGGCGCACAAAACCGGCGTTCTCCTCGGCGTTGCCCAGGTCTTTCGTTTTGAAGACAGCACGGCGAGATTTCGCGAGCGCCTTGCCGCTGGTGACATCGGTCGCCCGATCTTTGCGCGTGCGGAGTTCTCCTATCCAGGGTCGGGCCACGCCAGAACCTGGCTCTACAACCGTTCGATAGCGGGAGGTGGCCCCATCGCCGACGTAGGCGTCCATTGCATCGATGCATTACGCTACATCCTGCAGGATGAGCCCTGGCGGGTGAGTGCGGCCGGTCGCCCAGACGAAGGATCGGGCGACGTAGAAGCAGCGGCGGTCTTGACCCTGGAGTTTCGCCGAGGCACGCTGGCCGCCGTGCTGGTCTCAACTAGCGCGCACTATCGCACGCCCTTGGAGATTGTCGGCGACGCGGGCGTCCTCCGGGCCGACGATGCGCTGAATGTGGAACGGCCGGTTAAGCTGGAGCTGTGGCATGACGGCCACCTTGTAGCCGAAGAAACGGTTTCCAACCAACTTGCCTATGCGAGGCAGGTAGACGCCTTCGCCGCCGCAGTCGAAGGCCGGGAGGAGTTTCCCGTGCCTGGCCGGGAAGGCTGGCAGAACCAGATCATTCTGGATGCCACCTACCGCAGCCTGTCCTCGGAAAAAGGCGAACCGATTCCGGTATTCGCAGACGACGCTGGCACGCAATCCTTGTAGGCCAGTCCAGTAAGTCAGCCGAGTAAGGCCAGTTCGTCAGCCGGAGAAATGGCGCAGGAACTCTGGCTCCCAGGGAAACTTCAACACAAATAAGAAGCGCCCCGGATCCAAAGATCACGGGACGCCCGAACAGCCCTCCCCAGAACTGCTCACCCTTAAGGTTATGGCAATCAGCCCCAGAGCGGAATGCCACTATCGAGGGATTGAAATGGCACTAACGGGCCACTTGCCAAACACAACATCCGTGGTAACCTGCGTCACCTCGCGACTGGGTACTGAGGGTCGCGGCAGGTTCTCGAAGCGGTCTCCCCTAGGTTAAGGTTTCTCGTTCGTGGCGAGATTACCCCTGCCGATTCTGAACCGAAGTTGCTCCGTTTCGTAGTCGGCCGAAATTGACTGCGGGACTGGGCTTCTGGGCGATCTTGGGCAAGCGATTTGTTGCTAGTGTGCAGTAGATTGCACCCGGAGATTTGAAGCGTCTGAGGTTTTGGCTTGTAAGTTGTTGATAATAAATAACAACCAACCTGTTGCAGTTTTGGAACGGTAAGTGCACTAAAGCGAGTAGGCGATCTATACCTTGGATAGCAGTTCCCAAGGCAAACTTGGGGAAAGAGAAAATTTTGGGAGGGATTCACATGAGGCGAGTGTTAGTTTTGACTTTACTGGCATTGGCGTTGCCAATTGCTACTTGGGCGGGCACAATTGATATCACGAATCAGTTCGGCTCGGCTTCGGTTACGAGCGCAGGCGTCGTCGTGGGGGCAACGCAATATTCGCACCTCATGAGTTGGAACGGCTACTCCACGGGAGGAACCATGGGTCACGTCACCTTCTCGACCGGCGCTCTCGTCAGCGGCTCGATCACGGGGACCGGTGGCGCAATATTTGCCGGGGGCGGGTCATTTGTGGTGACTGGCATCGGCGCTTGGGCAAAAACATTAACAGGGGCATCGAGCTGCGGCTCAGGTTGCGCCCTCTTCACCGGCAGCTTCGTCGGTCCGGTGACCTGGACTTTTGTTAGCTCGAAGGGGCTCGGCAGCATTTATATGCTAACCGGCACTGTCAAGGGCATGTTGTTTGACGGTCGGGCTGTGAGTGGAGTAACCAGCCAGACCTTCTTTGCAAGTAACTCCCAATTCTTAGCAGGTATCGGGCACATCAGGGTGGGCAGCACAACGCTTGCCGTACCCGAACCCGGAACCTTGGGTCTGCTAGGAACCGGGCTGGTGGGTCTCGCCGGAATGTTCCGTCGCAAGCTGATTGGGGCATAACCTAAATCTGTCGGTTCGCCCAACACACTCAACTCATGGCCCCGCCGCAAGGCGGGGCTTTTGATTTTGAGCTAAGAGTTCGCCCGGATCGCCGCCGCAGGAAACGGTCCCCTGCTCAGGATGGTTTCGAGCGCTTCGAGTCCTGAGCTGAGCCTGCCCGAACAGCGCTTTGAAGCGCGCACCCCGCCCTCTTCTTCGGTTACTGCCGTAACGGCCCGCCATGCCTTTGGCGTTGACCTTACCTCGGTCCAAACCTACAGTCAGGCGCAGGGGGTTGTATGAAAGATATCCATGAGGTTTTGCGCCGCAAGCAGGCGCAGTACACGCAACTGGGAAAGCAGATTGAAATGCTGCAGCAGGCTGCCGAAAAACTGCGCGAAGTCGCGCCCTTACTTGCGGAAAACGAGAACGAGGACGATAGCGCGGTGTTGGCGGAAGTAGACGAGGAACATTCCAACGCGATGGCGGCCAAGGCCAGCGCTCAATCCTCGCCGGCCGCGGCGAAACCAGGGCGCAGCGCAACTCCGCGCTGGCCGTAGAAGGCGCCTGACTGTACAGGCAAAGCGCGAGGCGGAGGCTCGGGCGCATGATCTTGCAGGCATTGCTGGTGACCAAGGACGAACCGACGGCGGAAACGCTGATTCAGGTCTTGTCGCAGTTCGGGGTTGCGGTGGACCGATCGAACGCGGCCGATGTTGCCGTGGCGCGACTGGCGGAGGAGCGGTTCGATCAGGTCATCGTCGATTTCGACGATCCTGAAGCGGCCTCTCTGCTGCTCGAAGGTTGCCGCCGCCTGGTCGGCCCCGACCGTAAGCCGCCGGTCACGGTAGCCTTGCTCCACGATGCGTCGCAGATCCGCTCGATTCTGGGCGCGGGAACTCATTTCATCCTCACCAAGCCGGTCAGCCCCGAGCAGGCTCAAACCACCTTGCGCGCCGCGACGGCGATGCTGAAGCGCGAAAGGCGGCAATCGTTGCGAGTCGCCGTACAGGCGGCGGCTACGATTCATATGGACGACCACAGTACGATCGAAGGCATTCTGCTCGACCTGAGCACGGGCGGCGTGGATGTGCTGGCGGCCAAAACACTTCCTTCTGGGACCATGGTTCGCATCTCCTTTCAGCTTCCCGACGGCGCGGGCATTGAAGGGGACGCGGAGGTTGCCTGGAGTATCGCCAACGGTCAAACCGGCTTGCGCTTTCTCGACATGGACGCCAAGATGCGCGGCGAAATGGGCGACTGGCTGTCCGCCCGTTCGCAGGATGCCTTGCCCGAAGAACCCGACGCGGTCACGCAATGCAAACTCACCGACCTCAGTCTGGGCGGGTGCTATGTGCAGACCGAATCTCCCTTCCCACAGTCCTCGGCCGTCGACCTGTGCCTGCGTGCCGCCGGGATGGAGATTCACGCCGAAGGGTTGGTGCGGGTCATGCATCCGGGGCATGGCATGGGCATTGAATTCCCCGCTCGCACCGAAGAGCAACGCAAGAGCGTTGGCGATTTCATCGAATTCCTTACCGGGCAGCCCGGCGCCACTCCACAACTGGAAACTTCTCCCCGTTCTCTGGTCGCCAATGCGGTCGATCTCAGCCGCACCGCGAGCGCCGAAACCGATGCGGACGATCCCCTGCTGGAATTGCTGCGGACCGGCCCTGCGCTGGAGGAAGAAGCGTTTCTCGCCGAACTGCAGCACCAGCGAAATCCGGCCGCCGCGAACCAATAATAACCAATAGTCGTCAGCCAAGAAGCACTCTGTCCCGTGCTCCCTGATCCCCGCAAAGAACCGGGAATCAGACCGGCACCCCGTCGTTAGTGCCGCTCCAAGCCCCGGTTGTCGGTTCCACCTCGTTGATCCGAGACTACGTCGCCACCCCCTTCTGAATGATTTCAGTGCGGTTAATTTTTCGAGAATTTTCCAATGCAATAGAATTGCTCTGTCTGTAGAGACGGGGCTTGCCCCGTCTCCGTAGACGCGGGAGACGCGGCAAACCGCGTCTCTACACAACATTAAGGTAAAGCTCAAACTGCTCAGAACCCCGATCTCGCGCGCGTTGCTGCTGGCCGGCGTTTGTCTGCTGGCTATCGCCCCGTTCTTCTGGTGGGGGAATCCGTCCGGGCATGATTTCGAATTCCACATGTTCTCGTGGATGGAAGTTCTGGGCCAATGGAAACACGGTATCGTCTATCCGCGCTGGGCCGCGCTCGGGTACTGGGGGTACGGCGAGGCTCGCTTCCTGTTTTATCCTCCCGCTTCGTGGACTCTGGGCGCCGCGCTCGGGGCTGCTCTGCCCTGGAAGATGGTGCCGGGCGCGTATTGTTGGATTGTGCTCACGCTCGCCGGAACGTCCATGTACCGGCTGGCCCGCGAGTGGCTCCGCGCCCCGGACGCGCTGTTTGCGGCTGTATTCTACGCGCTGAATCCCTACCACTTGTTGATCGTCTACTGGCGAAGCGCATACGCCGAACTGCTGGCTGCGGTTCTGCTGCCGCTGGTACTGCTTTGTCTGGTGCGGATCTTTTCGCCGGAACGCGAGCCCGGCTTTCGTCCGGCGCTGTGGTTGACGCTCACGCTGGCCGCAGCCTGGCTGACGAACGCACCCGCGGCTGTGATGATTCACTACACGGTGGCTGGACTGGCGGCGGTTCTGGCAGTCCGGGAGCAGTCATGGAAGCGATCATGGCGTCCGCTGTTGCGAACAGCACTGGCCATTGCACTTGGCGCAGGCCTGGCGTCGTTCTATTTGATCCCCGCGGTTTACGAAACGCGATGGGTGAATATCGGCGAGGTGCTGTCGCCGGGCGTGCGTCCGCAGGACAATTTTCTTTTCACCATCATCGCCGATCCCGATCACAACCGTTTTAATCTTTTGGTTTCGACCGTGGCGCTCGCCGAAATCGGCGTCCTCGCCCTCGCGATTTGGGTTTCCCGCCGCTGGTGGACGAAACGCTCAGAGACAGTCGCCGGCCCCAGCCCGAGGATGCTACTTTCCGCTTGGGGCGCCGCGAGCGCGGTCCTGATGTTTTCGGTGAGCAATTTGCTCTGGCAGCACTTGCTCAAGTTCCGCTTCGTGCAACTTCCCTTCCGCTGGCTGCTTTGCCTGAACGCCGCATTGGCCATGCTTCTGACGATGGCCGCCAGACGCTGGACCTGGCGCGCACTGGCGTGTGCAATTCTGCTGGCCGCGGTTATCGTCGCCGGGTATCGGATCCAGCCGCCATGGTGGGACTCAGCCAGCGATATCCGCGAGATGAACAATGCCCTCGCCGACGGCACCGGCTACGAAGGCACCGACGAATACGTCCCGGCCGGAGCCGACGCCTACGAGTTGGACAAAGGTCTGCCTCTCCTCAGCAATGACGCGGGAGCCTCGGTTCCGAGCCAGGTGTTAGCATGGGGGCCCATCGAAAAGCACTTTACGGTCCACGCTGCGACGCCGCGAAATCTGACCGTGCGCATTTTCAGCTACCCGGCGTGGAAAGTCGAGGTGAACGGCAAGCCCACCAAAACACGAACCACCGATGTGACTCGCCTGATCGTTATTCCCCTGGCTGCCGGAGACAGCGATGTGCATATCTATTTCCGCCGGACCAGCGATCGCGGAATCGGAAACGTCGTCTCCTTGATCAGTCTCGGACTGCTGATTGCACGATGGACCATGGCACGGCCAAGAGCGAGGCAAGGACAACAGGTGTAATCCCCCGTGTTACCCTGTGTCCCCTGTGGTTATCAGCTCTTTGTTTCACCACAGGGTACACGGAGGCACACGGAGAAAAAGCCACTGTGAGCACATGAGATGCAACGTCGCGTCCTAGTCGCAACCTCGAACGCTGGCAAGCTCCGCGATTTGGCAGGAGCCGCTGCGCCCTATGGCATTATGATCGCAACCATCCCAAACTTTTCATCTCTGCCCCAGGTTGTGGAAGATGGAACCACCTTCGAGGAGAACGCGCGCAAGAAAGCCGAAGCCTACAGTCTGGCCGTTCCCGGTGAACTGGTCTTGGCCGACGACTCCGGCCTGGAGATTGACGCGCTTGGTGGAGCGCCCGGTGTTCACTCCGCAAGGTATGCCGCTGATGACCCGCACGCGGCCGAGTGCAACACGGAGGACGAAGCCAACAACGCGCGCGTGCTGCGCGAACTCGCGAGCGTCGCCTCAGAAAAACGCACCGCGCGCTTCGTCTGCGTCCTGGCTGTGGCCCGCGACGGCCAGACGCTGCGCACGTTCCGCGGCACCGCGGAAGGGATCCTACTGAACGCGCCCCGGGGGGAAAACGGCTTCGGATACGACCCCCTGTTTTATTTCCCGCAAATCGGCAAGACCTTTGCCCAACTGAGCGCGGAAGAAAAAGCGCGGTACAGCCATCGGGGCGCGGCTTTCCGGGCATTCCTGGAGTGGTGTCGTGCGACCTAGCGCCTGATCCAAAAAAGGCCCGTACTCACGAGCGCGCCCACATCTTCGGTTTCCACCAATTGCTCAGGCTCTTCCGGAGAAAATACATATACGCGCCGAAAGCAAGTTCCTGCAATGATGACGGTTCCTTTGCCCCGGTAGACGAGGCGGGAAACAGCCGCTGGTCTCTTCGCCTGAGATTCCGGCAATGGTGCCACGGCTGGTGAAGATGCGGTCGAGACATCATTTTGTTCGTTCATCGGAGGTTCCTCGCGGTTCAAGACTGAGCATCCGACTGACCCAGTTGATTGGGAATGGTTGCCGTATGCCGTCATAGAGATAGTGTTTTCAGTTTGAGAATCGTATCGATCGTATTCTTGCTCCTCTAACGGGTCCAACCCGATCGCAGCCCGCGATCTTCCTTGACTTCCGTTCCCGCGCCCGACGATAATCGTTAGTTTTAACTTTGGACCACGTAAGGAGCAGTCATCGTGGCATCAACGGCCAGTCCCGTCGCTCCGAGTTCTGTCACATCCAGAATCAAACCAGGCGTCGCTCCGCTGCGCGCCGGTGAAGGATATTCGTTCCTGCTGCGACGTCTGCATTCGCTCACCGGCATCGTTCCCATCGGAGCCTTCCTTCTCGAACACTTCATCTCGAACGCCGAAGCCTTCAAGGGCGCTCAGGCCTACGGCGAGCAGGTCAAGTTTCTCAACAGCCTGCCGTTCGTAGTCGGCCTCGAACTGTTCTTCATCTGGATTCCGATTCTTTACCACGGCCTCTATGGCGTCTATATCTGGTATCAAGGCGAGACGAATGTCGCCGCGTATCCGTGGCAGGGCAACTGGCTTTATACCTCCCAGCGCTGGACCGGCATCATCGCACTCGTCTACATGGTGCAGCATACGTATTACCTGCGCTTCACCGGCGTGCACCTGCCGACGCACCCCATGCAGTCGTTCGCCAAGGTTCAGGGAGAATTTCAGAATCCGTGGATGATCGCCTTCTACGCCGTCGGCATCATCGCCGCTTCCTGGCATTTCAGCTACGGTCTTTGGCTGTTTGCCGCGAAGTGGGGAATTACCACCGGGGAAAGGGCGCGCCGCCGCTTTGGCTATGTCTGCCTGGCGCTCGCCCTCGGGTTGGTTTCGATCGGCGCGGCCAGTATGTACGGATTCCTGAGCCGGCCGTACCAACCTTTGGATTCGAATGCAGCTTCGGAAAACATCGTAATGCGATAGGGATTGCACGTGCAGGCCCGGGCCCGGCCCGGGAACCATTTTCACAAAAGATCGGACTCATACAGCATGGCAGCTCCGAAAATTATCGTAGTGGGCGGAGGCCTCGCGGGCCTCTCCGCCGTGATCAAGATCGCCGAGATGGGTGGAGAGGTTGACCTGTTCTCGATCGTCCCGGTAAAACGCTCGCACTCGGTGTGCGCGCAGGGTGGCATCAACGCCGCCAAGAACCTGAAGGGCGAAGGCGATTCCACCTGGATCCACTTCGACGACACCATCTATGGTGGCGACTTCCTGGCCAATCAACCACCGGTCAAGGCCATGTGCGAGGCCGCTCCCGGTGTCATCGATCTGCTCGACCGCATGGGCGTCCCTTTCAATCGCACGCCCGAAGGCCTGCTCGATTTCCGCCGCTTCGGAGGCACGCTCTATAACCGCACCGCGTTTGCCGGAGCCACCACCGGGCAACAGCTTCTCTACGCGCTCGACGAACAGGTCCGCCGTTACGAATCCGAAGGCAAGGTGAAGAAGTACGAGCATTGGGAGTTTCTCTCGGCCGTGCTCGACGGAAGCCGCGTCTGTCGCGGCATCTGCGCGATGGACCTGCGGACGATGGAAGTGCGCACCTTCCCCGCCGACGCTATAATCATCTGCACCGGCGGCGTTGGCGCCATCTTCGGCAAGTCGACGAATTCCGTTGTGTGTACGGGATCGGCGCAGTCCGCGCTCTACCAGCAAGGCTGTTACTACGCGAACGGCGAGTTTATTCAGGTTCACCCCACCTGCATCCCCGGCGAAGACAAACTGCGCCTGATGTCGGAATCGGCGCGCGGTGAAGGCGGGCGCGTCTGGGTGCCCAGAACGCAGGGCGACAAGCGCGATCCCAAATCCATTCCTGAGAAAGAGCGCTGGTACTTCCTCGAAGAGCGCTATCCGAAATATGGCAACCTGGTCCCGCGCGATGTGGCCACCCGCGAAATCTTTGAGGTCATCTACAAGCACAACCTCGGCATCGACGGCCAGCCCATGGTCTATCTCGACCTTACGCATATCGACCGCAAGACGCTCGACCGCAAGCTGGGAGGGATTCTCGACATCTACGAAAAGTTTGTCGGCGTCGACCCGCACGACGTGCCCATGAAGATTTTCCCGGGCATGCACTACACCATGGGCGGCCTCTGGATCGATTACAAGCACCAGACGAATATTCCCGGAATCTTTTCCGCCGGCGAGTGCGAATACCAGTACCACGGCGCCAATCGTCTGGGCGCGAACTCGCTGCTGTCGTGCATCTTCGGCGGCTTCGTCTCCGGCCCCAATGCCGTACAGTACGCCAAGGGTCTGCAAGCCGCGCCCGCCAATTCCAACGGTCATTTCGACGCCGAACGCAAACGCCAGCAGGAAATCAATGACGGCCTGATGAAAGCCGATGGCAACGAGAATCCGTTCCTGCTCTGGCGCGAACTCGGCGCGGTCATGACCGAGAACTGCACCGTCATCCGCTACAACAAGAAGTGTGAAGAGGCGGATGCCAAAGTAGTGGAGCTGCTGAACCGCTTCCAAAAAATCAATCTCAGCGATCGCGCGCAGTGGGCCAACACGACCGTCGCCTTCGCGCGCCAGCTCTACAACATGCTGCAGTTGTCACGGGTCATCGCGCAGGGAGCGGCCATGCGCGACGAGTCTCGCGGCTCGCACTACAAACCCGATTTCCCCGAGCGCGACGACAAGAATTGGATGAAGACCACGAAGGCAACGTTCGCTCCCGATTTGGATGAGCCGAAGTTTGAGTTCGAGCCGGTCGATGCGGCGCTGATTCCGCCGCGGCCGAGGAAGTACTGATGCCGTCAAGCACGTCCATGAACCGAGTCCTCACCTTCAAACGGGTTCGCGGTTTCATCTTCGCGGCGTTGGGCGTTGTAATCATGGCCAACGGAATTATCGAACGGCAGTGGCTGACTGTCATTTTAGGCGCCGTAATCGTGGCTTACGGAGCATTTGCTCCCGGTTGAGGCGATACCTGCGCGCTGCCACGTGCTGGCGGCAAACCAGAAACTGATAGCGATCCAAAGGCTAGGAATTAATGGCAAACAATAAATCCGTCATCCTCAAGATCAAACGTCAACTCACCCCCGAGGCCAAGCCGTCGTGGGAAGAGTTCGAGATCGCCTACAAGCCGAACATGAACGTCACGTCGGCGCTGATGGAGATCGCGGCCCGCCCCATTACCCGCGACGGCAAGCAGACCACGCCCGTCACTTACGACTCGAATTGCCTGGAAGAGATCTGCGGCTCCTGCGCCATGCTGATCAATGGACGCGCCCGCATGGCCTGCTCGACCCTGCTCGACCAACTCGATCAGCCGATCAAGCTCGAGCCGCTCTCGAAGTTTCCCATCATTCGAGACCTCGCCGTCGACCGCAGCGTGCTCTTCGAGAACCTGAAGAAGGTCAAAGCCTGGGTGCCGGTCGACGGAACCTACGACCTCGGCCCCGGCCCGCGCATGACCATGGAAGAGCAGGAAAAGGCCTATCCGTTGTCGAACTGTATCTCGTGCTGCTGCTGCATGGAAGCCTGTCCGCAGTTCAATGAGGACACGGGATTCGTCGGCGCGGCCACGATATCGCAGGTGCGCCTGTTCAACACGCATCCCACCGGCGCGGCCCTGAAGCGCGAGCGCTTGTCGGCGCTCATGGGAGACGGCGGCATCCAGGAATGCGGCTACGCTCAAAACTGCGTCGAGATTTGCCCGAAGACTATTCCGCTGACCACGTCGATTGCCGACCTCGGCGGCCAGGTCATGAAACAGGCCCTCGGCGACCTGCTGCGGAAGTAAACCTGCTGCCTCCTGTAGAGACGGGGCTTGCCCCGTCTTCTTTTTTGGGGGACACGGCGGGAGACGCGGCAAGCCGCGTCTCTACAGGGGAATCAGAATGCTATTTCCTATTCCCCAAACGGCGGTTATGCCAACATTGGCCTATGAAACCAGGGAATGGCCCTCCGGTAACCGGCCGCAACTCCCTTAAGTAATGCGATTTCACACGAATTGCCTCACACAATGATTCATCTCTCATTTACAATTCGAGAGCCTGTAGGGAAATGGGCACTTTTCCACAACCGGAGAGTTCCAAGGTTGGAGTTGTCTAAAGTTGTGGTCCAAAGGTAACGACGCCGTCACGATGATGAGAAGCTCAAAACTGCCGGGAACGCTGCTGAAGGCGCTGATCGCGTTCGCAATGTCGGTTGCCATCCTGGCGCCGGGAACCGCCTTCGCTCTGCACCGGGTCGGCCCTCGTCACCACCGCATCCCGCGCTTGCATCGCTTCCGTGTGCATCGCGGCTTGCTCTGGAACCCGATGTTCCGTCCCACCCACGATTCCCTGCTCCGGCAAAACGAAGAGATCGACCGCCTTGAGTTGCCACGAATTCAGGACGACACGGAACTGGAAGCGCTCAAGGCTTCAGGCGCCCTGGTACCCATCGAGGAAAGCGATTCGCTGAAAATTGAGCCCAGTCTCGATCCCTCGCGCCGCTATTGCCGTCCCTGGACTCGCGATTTCGTCGCCGACCTGTCCGAAGTTTATTACCGCCAATTTCACGATCGGATCCAGGTAAACTCCGCCGTCCGCACCGTCAAGGTGCAGAAGAAGCTGCGCCGGCGCAATCGCAACGCAGCTCCAGCCGAAGGCGACACTGCGTCTTCTCATCTCGCCGGCGTTACCGTCGATCTCCAGCGCCGCGGCTTGACGCAAGAAGAGATTCGCTTCGTCGAACGCTACTTGTTCTATTTGAATGCCCTCGGTCTGGTCGAACCGGAGGAAGAGCGCCGCCACTGGTGTTTCCACGTAATGGTCTCCGACCGCTATAACGACTGGCGCCAGACCCAGACGATTCTTCAGCGTCCGCCTGTGGAAGAACAGGCCGCGCCACCGATCCCTACTACTGTCACTGCCACCGCTGCGGGAATGGGCGCTTCTAACTGAGCCTCCGCCTTCGTGAATTGAATCATTGAATCATTTGGTCATTGAATCATTGAAATTCAAAGCCAATGGCTCAATGATCAGATGATCAATGATTCAATGAACAAGTGAT
>Ga0209517_10004718_pt1 | contig 17739 bp, 17 predicted proteins | sample PeaSoiMetSII2010_FD_187695 | JGI IMG/M metagenome (GOLD analysis project Ga0209517, IMG submission 187695) | Peat soil microbial communities from Weissenstadt, Germany - SII-2010 (SPAdes) (version 2) | ecosystem: Environmental > Terrestrial > Soil > Wetlands > Peat | place: Germany...
CTGGCGGGCACCCGCTGCTCCAGACTTACATAGCTGAAAACCCCATCCTGTTGCTGATCGTCTCCGCGCATGCCTGCTTCTTACCCTATTTCCCTGTGCAAGGCATATGAGTTTTTCAGCACTCTGTAAAGCCGTTGGCGTATCCGCCCGTTGGCGGCATCGCTAAAGCGATGCCCTGATACGAATTGCTCTTCGCAAACTGCACCATTACCTTACTTTCCCCAAACCCAGCCGCCGCGCGACAGGCGCCGCAACTCCTCGACAGCGTCGACTACGGCGCTCCCCGGCACATCGCTGGCAACTTCCACCTTGCCGATTTCGCGCGGCAGAATAAAATGCACGACCCCATTTTGCGTTTTCTTGTCGGACTGCAGCCGCGCCAGAATCTTGCGCGTGTTGACATTGACTTCCGGAAGGCGGCCCAGGCTCAAAACGGCGTCGGCGATGCGGCCGGCGGTCACGCTGTCGGTGCGGCCCACACTGAGCGCGATGTTGGTCGCGGCAATCATCCCCCAGGCGACGGCCTCGCCGTGCAACAGGCGCCGGTAGCCGGTTTCGGCCTCGAGCGCGTGGCCTATGGTGTGGCCCAGGTTCAGAACACGGCGCAGGCCTCCCTCGCGCTCGTCCGCAGAAACCACTTCGGCTTTCAGCCTGACGGATTGGGCGATCAACCACTCCAGTTCCACAGGATCCCGCTTCAGGATCCGCGCACGGTTCTGCTCAAAGCGCAAAAATAGCTCAATATTTCCGATGATGCCGCACTTCAGCGCTTCATAGAGTCCGGCGCGAAACTCACGATCAGGCAACGTCTTCAGCACCGTGGGATCGATCAGCACGACCCGCGGATGGTGAAACGTCCCCAACAGATTCTTCCCGGCAACCAGGTTGACTCCGGTTTTGCCGCCGATCGAGGCATCCACCTGGGCAAGCACCGTCGTTGGAATCTGTACCAACTCGATCCCGCGCATATAGAGCGAAGCCAGCAACCCTCCGACGTCGCCCGCGATTCCGCCGCCAAGGGCGACAATCACGGCCTTGCGATCGGCGCCGAGGCGCGCAAGTCTGTCGGCGAGCGCTTCAACGGTCGCTAGGCGCTTACTAGGTTCGCCGTCCGGTATCGGAAGGACCTGCGGTGTAAAACCGCTGGCCTTCAGGGAACTCACCAGTTTCGATCCCCAGCGCTTGCGCACGGGAGGAACGGTCACCACAAAAATTCGGCTGGCCTGCGGCAGCAGCTCGCTCAGGACGGACCCCGCTCGGCTGAGCAGGCCGTTCTCGATCCAGGCCTGATAGGGCCGCGGGAGCACGTGGATGGTCACTTGCGGCATGCGGTCCATGATAGCGTATGAGGTCGAATGCCTGCCCTGCCCCGCGAAGTGGTACCATTCCCCGTCTCAATTTTGTCCTGTCTATGAAGGGTCTTCCAGCCGAGACCGACTTCGTGGTGATTGGCGCCGGCGTAGCCGGCCTGCGCGCTGCCATTGAATTGGCCGCGGCTGGACGGGTCCTCGTGCTGGCGAAAAAGGAAGTCGCCGCGTCCAACCCCCAGCTTGCGCCGGTCACGGCCTTGAGCGACGAGGACGAAGTCATCCTGCACCTGCAGGACACGCTCGACGCCGGGGATCATCTGTGCAATCCAGAGGCAGTGAAAGTCTTGCTGGAGGAAGCTCCGGGGCGCATCGATGAATTGATCGTGTGGGGCAGTCAACATGCCCGCAAACTGGTCTTCGGACTGGAAAGTGCGCACAGTCGCCACCGCAGTCTGCACTCCGATGGGGACTCGACGCGCAGCGAAATCCTGCGAGCGCTTCACGTCAAGGCAGATTCACTGAAGCACATCTCGGTTGCGCCGTTCTGCTTCTCCACCAGCTTGCTCGCCGACGCCGGACACATCACGGGAGTTTCGCTGATCGACGATAAGGGCGTTCCCCAGGAAATTGCGTGCTCCGCCGTGCTGCTGGCCACGGGAGGACTGGGCCAGATTTATCGCAACACGACCAACCCTGAGGTGGCCACGGGTGACGGCGTAGCGATGGCTTTCCGTGCGGGCGCCGAGGTCAGTGACGTGGAGTTTATCCAGTTTCATCCGACGGCGCTTTACATGAAGAAGGTGCCCAGGTTTCTGCTGTCAGAAGCACTGCGCGCGGAGGGCGCGCACTTGCGCAACTTCGAAATGAACCGGTTCATGGGGAAGTACCATCCCATGGGAGAGCTGGCGCCGCGCGATCTGGTGGCCCGCGCCATCGTGCATGAGATGGAAGTGAGCCGGGCTAAAGATCCGTTCGTCTATCTGGACTTGACCCACCTCAACGCCGCGAAAGTACGGAAACGGTTTCCGCGTACCTACACGACCTGCATGCAGCACAACATTGACATCACCGAGGATATGATTCCGGTGTGCCCTGCGGCCCATTGCGCCATAGGGGGCGTACGAACCAACCTCGACGGCAAGACGAATATCGAGGGACTCTACGCCGCGGGCGAGGCAGCGGCGACGGGTGTGCACGGCGCGAACCGTCTGCCCAGCAATTCCCTGCTGGAAGGCTTAGTCTACGGAGCGCGCGCCGGCAAGGCTATGGGCGAGAGCGCGAGGTCGGCGGCACGCCCCGGCATTCAACCCAAGGCCGCGTATTCGAATGGGCCTGTGGACGCCGGAGTGGAAGAACTGGTCGGCCAGATTCAGGCCGTGATGGAGAACGAAGTCGGCATCGTACGCACGCGCATGGGGATGCAGAAAGCCATCAAGAGCCTGGAAGAGATGGCTCCGAAACTGGCGCACCCCAAGACGCGGAGGGCGCACGAGGCGTCAAACCTGCATTTGGCTGGGCTGCTAGTGGCGCGGTCCGCTCTGGCGCGCGAAGAGAGCCGCGGCGCGCACTATCGCATGGATTATCCCGATCATGATGACAAGAAATTTCTGAAACACTCGCTGGTCCGAGGCGACAAGGTGGTCTTCGTGTCCTGACGATCTGCCGCAGGATTCTTTTCAGCCTTTGCTGGTAGACGGAAAAGCCGCTGAGACCGCGATCGAAATCAAGAGTACCCCCGCCACAACGCTCAGCGTCGCCACGATAGGAACCGCGAAATAGTCCGCCGCGAGCATCTTCAGGCCCACCAGAACCAGGACAACTGCCAGCCCGTAGTGGAGGAAGCGGAAAACCTTCATCAGTCCGGCAACTGCAAAATACATCGAGCGCAGTCCCAGAATCGCGAACACATTCGAGGTATAGACGATGAAGGCATTCAGGGTGATGGCCAGGATCGCAGGAATGGAATCGACCGCAAAAAGAATGTCGGTGGATTCGATCACCAGAAGCACCACCAGCAGCGGCGTCACATAGAGGCGTGAGTTTTCCTGCAGGTTGCGGACAAAGAATCGGGCTCCCTGATAGTCGTCGGTCACGGGCACCCAGCGGCGCAGCGCCTTCACCACAGGATTCGCCGAAGGATCGATCTGGTGTTCCCCGATCACGCACACGCGGATGCCGCTGTAGATCAACAGGCTACCGAAGACGTAAAGCACCCAATGGAAGCGGGAGATCAGGCCCACGCCGGCGCCGATAAAGATGCCGCGCATGACCAGCGCGCCCAGAACGCCCCAGAACAGAACGCGATGCTGCTGCTCATCCGGGACCGAGAAATAGTTGAAAATCACCAGGAAGACGAAGAGATTATCGACGCTGAGCGAAAGCTCGAGAACATAACCGGTGACGAATTCCAGCGCGGCCTGATGGCCCTGCCAGAAGTACAAAAGAACCGCGAAACCAGCGGCCAAGGCGACGTACAGGGCGCTCCAGCCCAGCGCCTCGCGAGAGCTGACGACGCGGCCTGGACGGTGGACGCGCAGATCCACCACCAGCATGCCCAGCGCGAAAAAGTTGAACAGAATCCAGAAGTAGAGCAATCGGAATTCCTGGCGGCGCTACGGATTGCTGATCGCGATTCGAGGTCGTTCAATCAGCAATCAAAAAACAACAATCAACAATTATTTTTGCCGTCCCCGCTGGCCGTTGACCCAGTCATCCCAAATACCGAAGGCCTTGAACAGTTCCACGCTGTTGGTCTCGCGCATGGTTTGCTCAATCTGATCACGGGTGAGGCGCGGGCCGATCTTCTGAGGCAGGTTTGCCAACTCCACGCTCAGGGACGCGGCCTCAGCCACGTGCTTCTTCAGTTGGGCGAAGTCCACTTTATCGTAGGTGTCTGAGATGGCGTGGTAGTTTTCGAGGTAGTTTGCCTCTTGCTGATCGGCCACGAATGTCGGCACTCCCTCCAGCATGAAATCGAAATGGTCGGTGCCCCATTCCATGTCGAGCTTCACCTCTTTGACGTCAAACTGCGCCAGCGGGGCGATCAGTTCTTTTGCGGTGTAGAGAATGTCTTTGCGGCCGCCGATGGAGAAACCTGTCGTCTTTCCCGTGCCCGAGTCGTAGATGATGACGCCCGCAGCCTTGTCGAGTTCGACGCGATGGCTATAGGCATAGACGCGGGAACCAATCAGTCCCTGCTCTTCACCGGAGAACAGAATGAAGCGGATGGTACGCCGTGGTTTCACTCCCGACGCCTTGATCGCCCGCAGCGCATCGACGACCAGGGCAGCGTTGCAGCCGTTGTCGAGCGCACCCGTGCCCAGCTCCCACGAATCGAGGTGCGCGCCCAGGATCACGAACTCGTCAGGATTCTCCGTGCCTCGAATCTCTGCGATCACGTTGGAGGTTTTGATCGGCCCGCCAAGCTGGTTGGGAATGGAGAGGTCGGCCCACACTAAATTTCCGGCGGCCAACAGCCGCGCGATGCGTTCGCCATCCTCGCGCGCCACAATGACCATGGGAAGCTTGTCGATTTCTCCGGCGTCCGCGTTGGTGTGCCGGTAGAGGATATCGTGCTCGCGAGTGGCCATGAAAGCCACCGCTTTGGCCTTTCCTTTCACCGCGAGGTCGACCACGGGCGGAGCCTTCACGTACTCCGCGAACAGGTCGTTCCAGGTCTTAAGCACGGTGGTATGAACCAAAACGATCTTGCCAGCAATGTCTCCCGCCTTTTTGAAATCGGCATCTGTACCCTCACCCACGTCGACGACAGGGACGTGTTTCACCGCAACCAGCGCAGGAGCCCAGGCCACGGAAACGGCATGCACGCGGAACGACGACAGCACCGTTCCCCCGCCGACCTTGGTGGCATCGACCTGGTAAGCGGTCGTCGCAGTCATCTCGGTGGCTCCTTCGGTCCAGGAGTTCGGAATGGTGAATCCCTCGGTATGAACGCTGTCGGCTCCGGCGGCCGTGAAGGCTTGCAGCCCCCATGCCACGGCATGCTGCATCCCCAGCGTCCCGGGAACGCGGCCGCCGATCTCGTCTGTCAAACGATGGAGATTCGTTTCCAGCGGCGAAGGCTGCAGCGCCGCCTGAATCACCTGGTTGGCTTCGCTATTGTCGGCGGGAGGCGTTGAGGCAAGGCTGGTGCAGCAGAGGATGCAGGCAAAGAACAGGGTCTTCACAGTTTGCATATGGGGTGCATTAGAAATGAAATTCGGCAAAAGCGCAAAACGAGCGGCATCCGGTCATTTCGGGGGCAGCGGTTCCATCTTGTCGAGGATGCGTACCGTTTCCAGGATCACCGTGCCGCTGATCTCCAGACTTTTGGTACTGAGCTTGTCGACCGTGTCTTGAACCGTGTGGTGAAAGACGTTGTTGTATCCGTAGTCGATGTCGATGATATCGGCGCACGGCACACCAATGCTCATAAACGGCAAATGGTCGTCAGAAATGGCGTTGCTGCGGACAAAGAAATGCGACTGGTAGCCCAGCCGCGTGGCCGCTTCGTAAACGACGCTTTCGACCCACTGCGTCGAGTTCATGTCGCGATCAATGTCGAGGTCGGCGTCGCCGATCATGTCGGCCAGCAGGAATGCTTTGATCTGTTTGGCCGTCCCGTCCTGCTGCCATTTCTGCGCGAGATGGCGGGTGCCGTACAGACTGTCGGTGTCGGACCACGACTTCATCGCTTCCTCGGCATCGGTCCAGAGCAGCCACACGCTGTAGCCCTCGCGCTTCTTGCCGCGAAGTTGGTTGGCAAACTCAAGCAGAAGAGCGCTGGTGGCGGCGCCGTCGTTGGCTCCGATAAACGATGTATTCCGTAACGGATAGTTCGTATCGTAGTGGCTGGCGATCACAATGATGCCGTCTTTAGTGCCCGGAAACTTCGCAATGATGTTGCGCACCGGAAACTTCCCTTCGACCGTGTCCGCAGTGAAAGCATCGTCTTCGACGGTATCGCCCTTCAAATGCGCCGTGATGTAGTCCTCGACCTTCTTATGATTGGCGCTGCCGATTGGACGCGGGCCCAGGGCTACGATTTCTTTCACATACTGCATGGCGCGGTTGGCGTCGAATGCCGGCACGCCGCTACTATCGGGCGGAAACGAGAGGGTGGGCAGTGGAGTGTCGGCGGGGTTGACCGCTGCCGGGTTCTGGGATTTGCCTTTGCCTTTGTCTTTTTCCTGTTCCTGCGCGGCGTCCTTCCCCGGATCACACGCCAGGGCGGCCAGCGCCAGGGCCGCCACCAGAATCCGCAAAGAAGGCTTGGCACGGAGCGGCTTCGTCCCCGTCCTCGTCATTGTCATTGCGCCTGCTTCTCTTTCCGCGCCTTGCGCTGCTTGGGATGGACCACATACGCGATGCCAATGCTCAGCCCGTATAAGGCGATCATGGGCGCCGCGAATATGCACATGTTTACGATGTCAGGCGTTGGGGTAACGATGGCCGCAATAATGAAAATGACCAGGATCGAGTAGCGGAAGTTCTTGACCATGAAGCCCGGGCTCATGATTCCCATGAACGCCAAGAAGAAGACGAGGATCGGCATCTCAAAAATCAGCCCCATGCCGAGAACAATGCTCAGAAAAAGCTGCGTGTATTCCCCGATCGTGATCATCGGCTCAAACTGCCGCCCGAAGTGAATCAGAAAATCGAGCGCTCGCGGGTAAACGATCTTGTAGCCGAAGTACCCGCCCGTGGTGAACAACGCGATGGTCGACACCATGAACGGCACGACGTAGCGCTTTTCGTTGCGATACAGGCCGGGAGAAATGAACATCCACACCTGGTAGAGCACGAAGGGCGAAGTAAGGAACAGTCCCGCGAGCGCCGCAACCTTCAAGTAAAGGTTGAAGGGGTCCGTGGGATTCAAATAGCCGAGATGCTCCGGCATGTGGTTCTTGTGCAGCACGTCCATGATGGGGCGCTGCATGACGTCGTAGATGCGCTCCACCTTCCACCAACACACGCCAAATCCAACCCCTACAGCAATTATGGAATAGACGATCCGCTTGCGCAGCTCTTCGAGGTGATCGAGAAAGCCCATGGTGGGCATGGGCTCTTTTTCACTGCTGCCGCTGGCTCCCGCGGCTGCGAAATCAGACATGCGACTCCTGCGAGGTAGGAGAGGTTACGTCGTTGGAAGTAGAGGCCGAGGAAGGAGAGGCCGCCTCGGTCGCAACCGCCGACGGCTCAGTAGCGCCCGTGCCGGGGCCAGATGCAAAGAGCGGCTCGTCGTCCGAAATGGCCTGAGTTACAGCCACGCCGGTTACAGCCGCGTCGGTGGCGGGAGAATTTGCCGCGCTGAGTTCGCTCGTCAAGGCCGGCAGCGTCCGGTTGGTGGCGCCTTCCGGAGGCGCGCTGGGTGGAAGAATCGTCTGTTTATTTTCCACTTCCAAATGCGCGATCTCCTGCTCGATTTGCGCTTTGAACTCGTTCGAAGCGCGCTTGAATTCGTTCATGTACTTCCCAACCTGGCGTGCGATCTCCGGCAACTTCTTCGGCCCGAAGATGATGAGGGCCAAGAAAAACAGGAAGATCGTCTCGGAAAAGCTCATGCGCTTCATCATACTGCCGGAAAAGGAAAAGCGGCAATGGAGGGAGCAAATGGGCAAGATCTGCTGGCTCTCCGGTAGGCAGGTCTTGCCCGTTACTGCGATGAGGAAACCGGCGCAGCGAAACACTGGGTCTGAAGTGTCGAGAAATGTGCAGGGTTGGTGGCCGCACGAGACGAAACGGTTTGGCATGGCGCGTGCCTAACCCAGAGAGGATTGCCGGCAATGAACGAACACAGCCGGTTCATTGCGTAGAACGCCGTCAATCATCCGGGACAAGCCGTTCCGTTGGAGGAGATGCAATGTCCGTATCAGGTGTTTCCAGCAGCAATCTCTTCAACTATAGCAACCCGAACATCCAAAACAACCAGCAGCAGTTTCAGCAGGAGTTCCAGCAGCTCGGCCAGGACCTGCAGAGCGGCAACCTGTCTGCGGCGCAGCAGGACTTCGCAACGTTGCGGCAGATTGGGCCGCAAGCCAGCGCGACGTTGTCCACGCCGAGCAGCAATCCCATGGTGCAAGCGCTCAACCTGCTGGGGCAGGATCTACAATCGGGAAATGTTTCGGCCGCGCAAACGGATTACACGAACCTGAAACAGGACTTCCAGAACGCGACCCACACGCGGGTTCATCATCATCACCAGCATCAAAGCAGCGGCGGCAATGGTGAAATCAGCCAGCTGTTTAACCAGCTGGGCCAGTCGCTGCAGTCCGGAAATATCTCATCCGCGCAAACCGCATACGACTCGCTGCTGCAGGATCTTCCGCAGGTTGGTCAAAATAACGAACTGTCCCCAACACCGACCGTCGGAACGAACTCCAATAGTGTCTCGATAACCGCGTAGCCAGGCGGTTGAGAAACTCGAACCCGTGGCATGACGCGCGTTATGATGTTGCCGCCATGCAATTCTGGTTTGCCCGCGCCAGCGAAGTCTCGATTCGCGAACAACTGGTCACCCAGGTCGTCCTCGGTATACTGAGCGACGATCTCGCCCCGGGCCAGCGTCTGCCCAGCACGCGCGATCTGGCGCGGCGCTTTCACCTGCATCCCAACACGATCAGCGCCGGATACCGCCAGCTCGAACGCGAGCGCTGGGTGGAATTCCGCCGCGGTAGCGGGGTCTACGTTCGAGCTCATAAGCCGGAAATGTCGTCTACGCCGGCCCTGGCGCTCGATCAAATGATTGCCCGTCTCTTCCGCTCGGCCCGCAAGCTGGGCGTCACCTTGCCGGTGCTGCGGTCGCGCCTGCGGCAGTGGCTGGAACTACAGCCTCCCGACCATTTTCTGCTGATTGAGCCGGACGTAGAATTGCGGCGCATCCTGGCGGCGGAGATCGCCCGCGCGGTCACGTTTCCGGTGGAATCCTGCGCGCCCCAGGATTGTCCCAAGGCGCCAGAAGGCGGAGTCCCCGTCTTGCTGCCCAACCGCGAAGCCGCGGCACGGCAGTTGCTGCCGCCCGGGACAGAGCTGATCACTCTGCAGGTTCGGTCGGTGCCAACCTCGCTCGCGGGATACTTGCCTGCTCCGTCGAGCGCTCTTGTGGGCGTGGCCTCGCGCTGGCCGGAATTCCTGAGGGTGGCGCGCGCCGTGCTGACGGCCGCTGGATTTCATCCCGACAGCCTTGTCTTTCGCGACGCGTGCGAGCCCAACTGGCAACGTGGCTTGAAGCAGACGGCCGCGGTGGTATGCGACCTTCTGACGGCGGCGGAACTTCCCGAGGGCTGCCGGTCGATTCCCTTCGCTTTGCTGTCAGAGACATCCATCACGGAGCTGAAGCGCTACGAAGAGTTCATCCGCCAGCCGATCGAATCGTTATAAACCTCATGTGGCACTTGAGAAAGTGCCCCAAACCGCACCGCCAGCATAGCCAAATCCTACTACGCTGCCCTTAGCAAATACCTGAGGAGGTGCAGCTTGAAGCGATTCTTGCAATTTTGTCTTTTTCTACTTCTATCCGTGTCGGCGTCTGCTCTGGAAGACGGTCATGCAAAATATGTCGGAGGCACGGTGCCGGGCGTGACTGCCGGCACTGTTGGCAGGCTGGAAACCACATCGGAAATGTCGCTGACCTTCGAGTACGCCGGCCACAAGGTGGAGATTCCGTACGCTTCGATCGAGTCGCACGAATACTCCAAGGAGGTAGCGCGGCATCTGGGCGTGCTGCCCACTATTGCGGTCGGACTCATCAAGGTGCGCCAGCACCGTCATTTCTTCCGCATTTCCTACCGCATTCCGGGCGCTGCGGCGGCGCAGGTTGTAATTCTCGAAGTGCCCAAGCATACGCCGCGCGCGCTCCAGGCAATCCTCGAGACTCGCGCTCCGGGCACCAACAAGCCCGCGCATTCCTCTGGCGATTCGCACGGCTGCGGCTGCCCGTCGTTGTGACACTCCAGAAACTGCCCTAAACGCGGGACCACAACTGCCTGATCCGAGCTACTCTGCGCTCATGAAAAACCTGCAAATCTTCCCTCTCTTGCTGGCCTTGCTTCTGCCGGTATCGAGTGCGCTGGCGCAAATCGCAGACTCTCAAGGTTCGAATGACCTCCCTCATCCGGTCGCCGTCGCCCGGTGCGCCTACACGCAGACGGAGGCCGTCTGTGCGAGCGTTCCTGCCACAAGCCAAGATGTGTCTGGCCCAAGGGGCGATACCACGCTGGCCCAAATTCCGCGCCACGCGCCGGGCCCGCCATTCCGCGGAGGGCGTCCGCCGATGCGTGGGCCAGCCTATCCCAGCATGTGGCAACCTCAGCCCAGCGCCGGCCACGCCCTAATCGGCGCTTTGATAGGAGCCGGCATTGGGGTGGCTCTGGGTGTACGGGGAAACGCAGGTGGTCGCGCCACCCTCGGTATCGCAACGGTCGGGGCAGGGATCGGCGCCGCCATTGGCTTGAGTGTCCCGCCTCTTCCCTCCCGAAACCCATACTGGCGGCGCTGGCCGCAGGATGACGATCACGAAGAGGCCAGCCATTCCAAGCCAGACAACAGCAAAGTGGCCGTATCCCGGCCAGACCCGCCTCGCGTGACCTCGCCGACGCCATCCTCGGAGGATGATGCGCTTCCCGCAGCCGGTGCACCGTAAATAACTCCATTTCAACGTCGTAAGGAACCCTCTGAGCCGACTCCTGCATCTCACCAGACAGCCTCTTCCGCGGCAGGGTTACCAAGGTGACTATCCCGGTCCGGGGGAGTCTATGGTGGTGATATACTGCGTGTATTCAGCGCGGTAGCTGGGGTGGAAGCAAGCCCTCAACGAAGGAAAATCTAGATGGCCCGTAGTTCACGCCGATCACTCTTCCTGGTAGTTTTTTTTCTGCTCGCCTGCGGTTTCCTGGGCATTCTGTTTGCCCAGCGTTCCGGCCAGCAGTCGTCCTTGACCGGCGACTCCGAGGTCAAAGACAGCCTTAAGCAGTTCACCGACGTCTACGCGCTCGTCGAAGACAATTACGCCGAGCCGGTGAACGCGGACAAGGCCATCTATAACGGGGCGATCCCCGGCATGCTGCACGCGCTCGATCCGCACTCCAATTTTTTCGATCCCAAATCGTACGCGCTCATGCGCGAAGACCAGCGCGGCAAGTACTACGGCGTGGGCATGACCGTCGGTCCGCGCAACAACAAAGTGATCGTGATCTATCCCTTCACCGGCACGCCCGCGTACAAGGCCGGTATCCATCCCGGGGACGTCATCATCGCGGTTGACGGCAAGTCGACCGAGAACATGAGTACTGGCGACGTAGCCGACCTGCTGAAGGGGCCCAAAGGCACCACGGTTCACATCAGCATCGCGCGCGAAGGCGTCGAGAAGCCGATGGAGTTCACGCTCGTTCGCGACGAGATTCCGCGCTACAGCGTCGACGTACATTTTCTGGTCAAGCCGGGCATCGGATACATGCACGTCAACGGCTTTAACGAGACCACCGAGCATGAAGTCTCGGACGCGCTCGATTCCTTCGGCGATCTGAAGGGCCTGATCCTCGACCTGCGCGGTAATCCTGGCGGCCTGTTGAGTGAAGGCGTCGGCGTGGCTGACAAGTTCCTGAAGAAGGGACAGCTCATCGTCTCTCACCATGGCCGCGCCTCAGCCGAAAAGCGCTACATCGCGCAGCACGGCAATGGCGGCAAGGATTATCCCATTGTTGTGCTGGTGAACCGGCTGACCGCGTCGGCGGCGGAAATCGTGTCGGGCGCCATTCAAGATCACGACCGCGGCCTGATCGCGGGTGAAGTGACGTTCGGGAAAGGTCTGGTGCAGACCGTGTATCCGCTGTCGGAAAACACTGGCCTGGCGCTGACCACAGCTCATTACTACACGCCGAGCGGACGCCTCATCCAGCGCGACTACAGCAACATTTCGCTCTACGACTACTATTACAACCGCGACAGCGCCGAGAGTTCCAACACGGCCAACCGCGAGGTGAAACTCACCGACAGCGGGCGCACGGTGTACGGCGGAGGCGGCATCACTCCCGACGTGAACATTCCTCCGGTGAAGAGCAATCACTTCCAGGACACGCTGTTGCAGCACTATGCGTTCTTCAATTTCGCCAAGCGCTACGTGGTCGACCATCACCCCACGAAAACCTTTGAAGTAGACGACGCGACGCTGCAGGAATTCCGCAAGTCGCTCGACGAGGCCAACATTACTTACACCCAGGCTGACCTGCTCGACAACAATGACTGGATCAAGTCCAGCATTAAGTCGGAAATCTTCGTCGATGCCTTCGGGCAGGATGAGGGCATGAAGGTTCGTGCCGAATCCGATCCGGAAGTGATCAAGGGCCTGGAACTTCTGCCCCAGGCGAAGGCCTTGGCGGACAATGCCCGGAAGATCATCGCCGAGCACAACTCGGCCCCGGCGTTCAACCGGCAATAAGCGCACCAGTCTTGCCAAAGGCCCGGACGCGTTCCGGGCCTTTTATTTTCCGCGGCCAGAAGGGGTGGGAGGCCGGGAACAGGCATCCAGAGCTTCATTGACTTCGCTATGCTGCTATGTGAGAATCCGCGCAAGAGGCTGCTTTTGCGGGGCAATGGCGAAGGCGGCGGGAGTCCGCGGTCGCTTCGCGCTGGCGATTTCTGAACCGTCACACTCTGAACCGTGACCCAATGGATCTTTTTCAATATCATGAGAAAAGTGCGGGACCGCAGATCGTTTGCCCGGTCGGCCTGAGGCTCGGTTGAAACCGGTGATTCTGGCGGGCGCCGTGCTTCTGTCGGTGGTCGCAGGATGGACCGACCTGCGCAGCCGCCGCATCCCGAACTGGCTGACGGTGCCGGGGCTGTTGATCGGGATCGTTGCCAACACAGCGCTCAGCGGCAAAAGTGGCTTGGTGACTTCCCTGAAGGGCGTGGCCGTCGGCTTGGCGTTGTTACTGCCCTTCGTGCTGCTGCGCAGCCTGGGCGCTGGCGACTGGAAGCTTGCGGGGTCGTTGGGCGCGTTCGCGGGCCCGGGGATTCTGATGGATTTATTGCTGGGATCGGTCTTCGTGGCCGGAGTGATGGCGGTGGCCCTGGTGATTTACAAAGGACGCGTCCGTCAGACCATTCGCAATATCGGCCACATTCTGATCTCGCTGGTGACTTTCCAATTGCCGGGATCGCGCGTTTCGCTGGATAATCCGGACTCGCTGAAAGTCCCGTACGGAGTGGCGCTGGCGTTCACCGTGGTGCTTTATGGGATTCTCTGGAAGATGGGAGTTGTGGCCTAGGATGCTCCATTCAGCGCGCCCCATTCTTCGCAGGCTGGCCACCGAAGTCCGCGGGGCCGAGATTGCCGAGGCCGCGGCCGTGCTGCCCTTGATGTTCATGATGCTGCTGGGAATCTTCTGGTTCGGGCAGGCCTTCAGCATCTACGGCGCCATCACCCGCGCCGCCCAGGATGGTGCCCGCGCGGGAGCGGCTCCGTATTGCGCAACGTGTTCCAGCCCAAATACCGCCGCGACGAATGCCGTTAACGCGGTCAACGCCGACCTGCTTGTATCCAAACTCGATCCCGCACGGATAGCAGCGCTCTCCTCAACCCCATTCTTTAACGCTTGCTCCGGAGCCCCGACCTCCTGCGCGAGTGTGGGCGGTTCCAAGGTCTGTGTGCAGGGCCCCGTCCTGTTGACGGACACCACGTCGCCAGGTGCGACCCCAGTCTGCGGCGTTTCGGTTACTTTTCAGTATCCATTTCAGTTCTGGCTTCCTTTCACCTCGCTGAACAAGCAGAGAATCTTGCTGACCGCCTCGGCGCAAGTGCGCACGGAGGCTCAGTGATCCTCTTGTCCCATCTCTGGAGTTCGAAAAGAAGCCTCGCGCGGCTCGTGGGGCGGGACGATCGTGCCTCCCAGCTTGTGGAGTTTGCCGTTTCACTTCCGCTACTGGTGGTGTTCGTGGTGGGGATCTTCGATTTCAGTGGCGCGTTCACGCTCAAACAAAAACTCACCAACGCGGCGCGCGATGGAGCCCGCGTGGCTGCGGCCGATCCGACGAATGATCTAAAGGGCTTCTCAACTCCCGTCCCGGCCTCGGTGATTGACGCGTTTCTAGCGGTTCACAATGATCTGCTGGCCAACAACATCAACGACTGCGGCATCCCCCTTGGCACAGCGCCGACCACCAACACGGGGCTGACTTGGACCTACCTGGGAACCACCAACTGTCCCCCTGGAGGGCTGACCATCACCATCAACCGCGGCTACTATTTTCCCCTCACCGGGGCTGCTCTACCCTCCGCGAGTTGTACGTCGCAACCCGCTGGTGCACAGACCGCGGTCATCGGCACCTGTGTCAGCATCCAGTACGCCTACCAGTGGCGATTCGGCCGCGTCGCAAGCCTTATTGGCGGCACCACGCTGCTGCCCAGCACGATCGCCGTCGCCTCGGTGGCTATGAACGAGAACTGAAAAACAGCATGAAAACGCCAGCAATTCGCAGAATTCTCGGTGCCTGCCCCGTTCGCCAGCGAGAGCGTGGCATCACCATGGTGTTGGTAGCACTGGCCATGGTCGCCATCATTGCTATGGCGGCTCTGTCGATTGATGTCGTAACCCTGTATCTGGCCCGCGAGGAGGCGCAAAGGGCCGCCGATGCTGGCGCGCTTGCCGCCGCTAGAGTCATCTCAATGTCGGGCGTCACGGGGACGGCGGGTGTCGATAACGGCGCTGCTCCGTGGTCTACGATCTGCGGCGGCACCACCAGCACTGCCAGTGTGATGGGCCAGGCTGTGGCTCAACAAAACAGTGTCGGGAGCAGCGCACCAACCGTCACCGTCACCTACTCTTCCGGGACAGGGTCGACTTTCGCGGATTGTACCGCTATTCCTGGAGACGACCTGTTTGGGGTCAACCCGCTGGTGACTGTGCAAGTCTCGCGCGCCGGCATGCCTACATTGTTTTCCCGGATTTGGTCTCGAGCTGCGAAATCAGTGAGTGCCACGGCGACAGCGGAGGTATTCAACCCCTCGAATTCGGGGAGCTTTGCGCCGGGTGGCGATGCCGTCCCAGTAATCCCGCGCTGCGTGAAGCCGTGGATCATCCCGAATCAGGACCCGAAGAACGGGGGCCTTCTCGTTGCCACAGCGACCGGGGCGATTCCGTCCACTTCCACTGGAATCCGGTTGAGCGGCGTGGGCTCCGGCATCGTGGGGGAAAGTTTCACCCTGACTGACAGTTGCTCCGGCTCAGACTGCTCCAACATGGCAGGCAATACACCTGCGGCGTACCATTACATTCCTGCTCTCGTTACTCCACCCGCCAGCGCAGTGCCTTCCTGCGCCGATGACTCGAACTATCAGAAGGCGATCGGGGGCTGCGACCAGAGTACCGTTTACGCTTGTGGCACAGTGGGCGGGTCAAACGCCGATCTTACGATCAATCCCGGCGGCGCGAGTGGAGACACATCGGTGGCGGCGCAATGCCTGATCCATCAAGTGGGAACGACGGGACAGGACTCACTCGATGTCACCGCCTTTCCCTACACAATCAAGGCGGGAGCAAGCAATCCAGTCGTTTCGGCCAATCAACCGATTACTGCCAGCAACAGCCTCGTGACCCTGCCCATCTATGATGACTCTGGCGGGGCACTGGCGGGCACCCAGCCGGCGATCACGATTGTCGGGTTTCTGCAGGTATTCATTGACAACGTGGACCCCAGCGGCAACCTCAATGTGCACGTGGTGAACATAGCCGGCTGCGGCAACGCTGCGTCCACAACACTCTCTGCACCGGGATCGTCCCCCGTCCCCATCCGGTTGATCACCCCTCAGTAGGCAGACGAACTCCTTGTTGTCTGTTCCTGGCGCGCTCAGCTGGGGAGATTACTGGTCGGGAGTATTTTCGTCGGCGACAGGCTTGCCATCACCTTGCAGCGGAGCCTGCCCGGGCTGAGGCGTGCGGGTTACCGGCTGCGGGTTCACATTCGCGGGCTCACCATCGTCAGCACCATCTTCTTGCACTCGCGGCAGCGGAGCCGGCATATACCCCGCGTCGGGACGCGTAGTCAGGATCACGCGATCCAGTTGCCCCGGATTGTTCACCGCGCTCAAAATCAGAAAGTTAAATCTGGAACCATTCAGCAGCCGCGCCAGAACTTCAGGCGCCGGAGCCGGGGCAATGTCGGCCACCACTTTTTCCTGCTCCGCTCCCGCGGCAATGGAAACCTCAGCGCCGGTGCGCTGCTGCACCGCGAACAAGACCTCAGACAGCGTCACCTTATTGGCGTGGATCCCCAGCAATCCATTGCGATATGTAACGTCGAGGGGCGACTGGGCAGCTGTCACGATACTGACCGGCGCCGCATGGGGCGTGTAATTGGTTATCACGAGGCCGGGACGAGTCGCCGGTTCAGAAGGATAACTGCCGGCTCCAGCAGAAGTGTCGTTCGCGCCACCCATGACCTTGATGATGACCGTCCGGCCATAGGGAAAAATCTGGTACGATTGCGCGCTCTTTAAATCGAGTACGACCCGGGTGACCGGCGGCTTCGACTGAAACAGGCCGACGCGCAGGTCTTTTACTTCTCCCCGATCCACCGATTGACTGCGTAACTGGCTGCTGGGCACGGCATTCGGAAAGTCGACCACCAGGCGATCCGGCCCGGTCAAGACCCGCGTCTGCGGGACGATCCGGTCGCTGGCCGCTACTTCAATCTCGACCGCGTCTTTGCTGCTCAACACCTTCACGCTGCGCACCGAAGCCTGGGCCAGCAGCGTGGGCACGGCCAACGGCACGCAGAGTCCGGCCAGCAGCACCCGACTCCGAATGATTCGCGAAAAACTGTACATGAATGCCTGCGCCTGGGCGGTATTCCTGATTCCAACAAGGATAGTTCTAGCGCGATTGTAGCAGCGATTATCGACGGGGGCGGTTACGTTGGTATTAGGACTCAGGGTTCCCGCTAACGCGTCAGCGGTTTCAGGTGACGGAATAGGTTTTGGAGCGACGAGCGGGATCTCGGAGGACCAACTGCGGAGGACCAGCTGCGGAGGATTAAGTGCGGACGAATCTGTGGCGGACTTTCCAGTACATCGCGGCGAGCCCAGAGCCGACCAGCAGCCACGTGCCGGGCTCAGGAACTTCCCCTCCGCCTCCGCCTCCGTTGCCGCAAGGATCGCCCTTCCCTTTTTTGCCCGTGGCGCCAGTGACTCCGGTGGCTTTCGGTTTCTTTCCGCCGACTCCGCAAACGCTGGGAAGGGGCGGCGGAGCGATCGGAGTCCAGCTTCCGCTACCGAATGGATCATACAAACTTAGCGGCGGGGCTGGTCCGAGCCCCGGCAACTCAGAACGATTCAGCAATGCAGACTGGAACGGAACTGGAGGACCGGCAAAGGCCGTGCCGGTGGAGGGTTGAACGGGCTCTTCGAACTTTGCCGCCGGCGGCTCAGAACTCG
>Ga0209517_10004721_pt1 | contig 17735 bp, 16 predicted proteins | sample PeaSoiMetSII2010_FD_187695 | JGI IMG/M metagenome (GOLD analysis project Ga0209517, IMG submission 187695) | Peat soil microbial communities from Weissenstadt, Germany - SII-2010 (SPAdes) (version 2) | ecosystem: Environmental > Terrestrial > Soil > Wetlands > Peat | place: Germany...
CGCACGATTGAGCAGCGGCTGCGTTACAATCTGGGTCGCTGGAACCAAAAACCAAGGGTGGAACTGAAATTCAAACCGTAGCTTGGCCTGGCGGCCAAGCTGGTCTCACAGCTTCTGACGACGAACAGGGTGCACTACACTTTCATAGCCACCGTAATAGAGGCCAACAGCGAAAGCGGAAGAGGATGCACCACTCAATCCTGAAAGCTGCGCCAGATTGACGGGCGTGTTACCTCCAAACGCGTCAATGACAGCACTACTTTTAGCCTCGTTTGAACTGTAATTGAGGCGGGATTCGTTGCTTCGGTGACTTGAAAAAACACAAGTCGAACCAACCGTATATGTCCGCAAAGTATAGGCCGATGTAGTTATCTGTGTTGGAACTATGAAGGAAGAGGCATTTCCGCGCGTGGTCGAGCTTGAACCTGTATCACTGAACCGGAAGAATAGCCTGAGTCTATCGTTTACGACATGGTCTAACCGGAAGCTGCTGGAATCGATTGAGCTCGGGTTTGACCACGTTCCGATGAACTGAGCAATGTGGTTGACCGGATCGGTAATCCCGTTTGGGCTAGGGAAGGGAAAGGCATTCAGCGCCTGTTCCAGTACCGCCGGTGCACTTGTCCGTAAATAGGCGTCCGGTACGAAGCTGGCCGTTGCTGCCTGCGGCGCAGTCAAACGCAATCCCTCGTGCGACACAAAGACGAACGTCTTGCTCTTGCGAATCGGTCCACCAAACGTGCCCCCGAAATCATTCTGTCGAAGTGCAGGCTCCGGCGTACCGAAGTAGTCGTTGAACCAGTCCTGGGCATCAAAAGCACCGTTCCGCAAATAATCGTAAGCCGTTCCGTGCCATCGATTCGTGCCCGATTTGGTCTCAAATGAGAACTGGCCGCCGGGGTTTCGCCCATATTCGGCCGAGTAGGTCGAGCTCTGCACGCGAAACTCTTGGAGATCGTCGACTGAAACAAGCGCTTGCGTAGTTCCCAATGATGTTGAAGCTGCGGCAGAGCCGCTAATTCCAGCCCCTTGCGCCATGGTTGTACCCACATTCGTGCCCACATTCGCACTCACACCGTCCACAGTGTAGTAGTTCGATTCCGGGCGCTGGCCGTTGACACTAAACTCACCCACTACACCGACACCGCCAAACCCCGCGGCTGAAGTCTGCGGTGTCTGCGTGACAACACCGGGCGTGAGTAAGATCAAGTCTTGGAAGCTGCGGCCATTCAGCGGCATATTTTTTACATAAGATTGGTCCACAACGGTACTGACCGATGCATCCGTCGTATTGATCATCGTGGCGCCGGCTTCAACCGTGACGGTTTCGAAAACGGCCCCTACCGGCAGGGTAAAGTTGATAGATAGCGCGTCCTGGATGTTGAGAACAATATCGGGCTTGATGAGTGTCTTGAATCCCACCTTGGAAACCTGAAGCCGGTACGGTCCTGGCGGGAGATTCGGCACGACATAGATGCCGTCGTCATTTGTCTTGCCGGAGTACTTGACGCCTGTCACGTCGTTTATTACCAGGATGTCAGCACCGGCGATCACTCTGTTTGAGGGATCAAGCACACGACCGTTGATAGTCCCATTGGGGGACTGTGCCGCTAGGGGGAGGGCTAGCGACACGGCATAAGCGAAAATAAAAGCGATGCGGGGGAAGCGCACGCGCACGGTGATTCTCCTGTGGCCGACTGATTCGGACATCCTATTCGGGTCTACGGAGAAGGGTCTCACCTGGTACCACTCCTTCCTTAATTGTTTGGAGCGTGCCGGAACCAGGAAAGATGCAACCGCGATTAAGGATTAAGGATGATTAGGGTCGACTCTCAGGTAAGCAAAGAGGAGGGGTTTGCCGCTAGGCTTGCGGCTTCCGCCATTCGGCTCGACCGTAACGAACACAGCATCAATTTGTGCTAGCAGTTTCGGGTCGTCCAGTTTCAAGACCCACCGCTTCTTTGAGGCATTGTCCTCGTAGAAGATACCGAGGGGGAATGCCTGCTCCCGGTCCGGTCCGCGCCGGCCCCACACCTGGAACGTGCTGGCGTTCTTTGCTACAGTCTGCTGATCCAGGTCATAGGCGTAGAAGATCAGCGACTTCCCCTTCGTGTAAAACACGCGCCCATAAGGTTTCTGGGTCGCTCCGGTGCGGGCCACGTCGTACACTTCCGCGACATACAGATCCCGCGCGCCGATGAGTTCCCGAATGTCACGGTCGTGCGCGAGCAATTCCTGTTGCTGATCCACGGCAGCGTCACGCTGATGCAGCAGGTTCGTCAGTTCGTTGACTTTCGCGTCTAATGTCGCTACCTGCTTCGCATCTTGGGAAGACTGTTCTGCAATTGAATCCAGCTTCTTCTGCGATGCCTGCGCACTTAACTGCGCGGCATTGAATTTCTGTTCCGCCTCAGTTCGCTGCTGGATGAGTTCCTGTCGCCCAGCGTCAGCGCTGCGTAACGCAGTCTCCGACTGCTCCTGCGCCGCTTTCATCTGATCCATTTTCGCGGACTGCTGTTCCAACTGTCGGCGCAGACTGGCAATCAAACTCTCACGTTGCTCGACTTGGGCGCGCGAGACTTCGCGTTCATGGCTCGCGTCACTTAACTTCTCTTCCAATGAAATCTGGTTTTGCGTGTCTGGATGGGGTGCTGTAACGATTGCGGCGTTTGTCCCGCGGCGAATACCGACCTGGTAAGCGCAGAAACCGAGAGCGATGAAAAGCAGTATTCCGGCAGCGTAGAGAGCCCACACACTACGCCAAGCGTCGGCGCTCGCAGGGGAAAGAACTCGACGAGCGCTAGTTTGCCGGTGGATTTGAATCGGCCCGTTCCGCTCGATTCCGGGCTTCCCCTCTTCCCGTGCTATGCGCTCGAAAAGAGCAGACTCTGCCTGTTTCTCCGACCAACGCGGCCCTGCTTCCAGGTCTTCTGGTGTCTCCTCTGCTGCCATCGCCGGGATTGCGTGGCGAATGATCGCTTCGTATTGCTGCAGAGCCTCACGGCAGGAGGAGCAAACGGCAAGATGCTCCTGTAGTCTCCTCTGGTCTTCCTCGCTCAGCTGGCCCGAGGTTGAAACGGCGCAGAGTTCTAGGAACTCGTCATGGGGTTCGATTCGAGACAACGCCCCTGCTCCTCGGATGAATGACGCCTCCTATAATACTGCTCAATCGCCCTGCCGTTTACAGCTAAAAATTTGCTTGCGCAGTTTTTCCAACCCCCGGAAATAGTGGTGCTTTACGTTTCCTCGGGTCTGGTCTAATTTCACAGCGATCTCTTCAAAAGTGTAACCGTCGAGCAAATGAAGCCCCAGGGTTTGACGCTGGATCTCAGAAAGGACTCCAAACACCTTGTGTAATCCAACCCTACCGAGCACTTCTTCAATCGAGTTTTCGTATCGCCCTGCTCTCGCCCCCGGACCGCTCAGTTCGTTTCCAACATCCTCCAGATCAACCTGGGTATAGAAATGGCGGGAATCCAGATAGCGGCGACGATCAATCGCACGATGGTAGGCCATCTGCACGATCCACGAACGCGCCGAACTCTTGGAACTATCAAACACCGCGCTCTTCTGGTGAATGAACAGAAATACGTCTTGGAGCAAGTCGTCCGCTTCTGAATCGTCCCTGAGAATCTTGTATCCGACCGCCCGCACAAGACGCGCATAGCGGTGAAAGAGGCAAGCCAATGATTCCTTGTCTCCATCGCCGACGCAAGCCATCAGGACTTCGTCTGAGAGTTCGGCGCTCGCCGCAGGACGGTCATCCGCAGTTGAATTTCCCGTCGAAGTCGAGACCATCGGCAACCGAGTTGTAACGGACGAACTCAAGCCGCCTCCCATCGCAGGACAACCGGCGCCGACCAGGAACACAAAATGAGGAATGCATTCCGTAGGAATCTATTCCACATTGTGGGACGCTGCTTCCATCCGTGGCAGCCCGCAAAAAACACGTTCAGCCCCTTTCTGGACCTGAAAAGGCGTTCGGGCAAGCTTTCCGGCAAATGAGGAAGAAGCTAGGAGTGTCGCAAGAAAAGGTCGGCTTTGAAGCCGAGTGTGATCGGACGACTGTCAGCCTGATAGAACGGGGCCTAGTCAGCCCCAAGCTAGAGACCATCGTGAAGATGTGTCGCGTCATAAAGGCAAAACCATCTGAAGTAATGCGCAGAATGGAAGAGTCGCCCTTTTATCAGGCCTAGACGCTTTATGTACCCCTAAAAGATCACCTTGTCAACATAAAAGACCTCTATCAGAGCGTTTCAACTCTCTGATTCAGCCGATATCGTCCTCTTCAGAGAACTCGATGAATGAAGCGGAACTCTTCGGTCAGCTTGTTCGAGCGGCTCGAAAAGCCGGCAAGATGAACATGGGACAGCTCGCCGAAAAAGCCAACACGGGTGTTAAACACCTAGGCAGGATCGAGCGTGGCGAGAAACTGCCGTCTTTTGAACTCATCGTGGCCCTTGCTAGGGCATTGAACGTCTCGCCCTCGACATTCTTCCATTTCGAGAACGCCAACGTAGATCCCAAGTTCCTAACACAGCAATTGCAAGCCCTGCTCGCAAAACGTGACGTCAAGCAGCTGCGAAAAGCCTATCGAGTCCTACAAGCGACACTCGAACCCTAGGTCCCACTACTGAATCAGTTTCCGGTTTGCTCCTGACCCGACCGCAATCAGCGGCAAGCGTCAATAGCATCATCTTGCCGCGTCCAGAAGTCTATGATTATGTGTGGGTACGATAGTCCTATCATTACCGATGCTGACGGCCCATCTCTTTGGGGGATCCATAGTATGAAGAAGATGCTCATCCTTGCTTTCGCGCTCCTCGCTCTGTCCGCTTTGGCCCAGGACAAGCCCGCCAAGGTCGCAGAGGCGCAGAAACTGCCGGAGCAGCTGTCGGTCGAGAAGTGGTTCGTCGGGGACTGGATCTGCGAGGGGGCTCAGCACGCCTCGCCGGCGGGGCCTGGGGCGAAGTTCACCGATCGGTTCAGCTTTAACATGGCGCTACGCGGCTCCTGGCTCATCTACCACATCGATCAGTTGAAGGGTCCAGTGAAGGGCAAACAAACGCTGATCGGCTCGATCACCTGGGACGCCAACGCCAAGGTGCACGTCCGCCGGGACATGAACATAGGCGGCTCACGGGTGGACGTGACCTCGCCCGGATGGGACGGCGACAAGCTCGTCTTCACGGGCTACATGATCATTGGCGACGACAAGCTACCCGTCAAGCACACCTTCACCAGGAAAGGCGATGCGGCGTACGATAGCGTGCTCGAAGTGACTGGCGACGGCAAGCCGGCGATGTGGGAAGAGGAGAGCTGCAAGAAGGTTAGAGGCGTAAAAGCAACGACGCCCAGCTTCTAAACTACGCGACCATGCGGCCTTTTTCTGCTGTGCTTACTGAAAAGTGAGTGGTAGACGATGAAGAAGATGAAGAAAAAGGCGCTGGTTGTATTTTCCGGAATGCTGGTAGTCCTTACAGCAATTGCAATTTGTTCCAGCAGGCAAATCCACGCCACTCCTGGCGAGCAGGCCCGGACTCTTCCCGGAGACGACCTGATTCCTCAGCCCCTTGGCTCGGTCAATCACGCCATCACGATTCAGCGCCCTCCTCATGAGGTCTGGCCCTGGCTGGCCCAGATGGGCTCCGGCCGCGCCGGATGGTACGCCTACGACTTCATCGATAACGGCGGTCACCACAGCGCCGAACGCATTCTGCCCAATTATCAAAACGTCGGCGTAGGAAGCGTGCTCCCCGCACTCCCCGGAGCCACTGATGTGTTCGTGGTCGCGCAGTGCGAACGGGAGCACAGCCTCGTTCTCGCGTGGAGATTGCCCAGCGGCAAGAATCAAACCACCTGGGCGTTCGTCCTGGAAGAACCCCAGCCCGGCCGAACGCGCCTACTCGTACGGGGCCGCGTCGCACCCGGCTATCGTCCTTACGGATTGCCGCAATGGCTGGCACTACCCACGGGCGCATTGGCTCATTTCATCATGCAGCGCAAGCAGCTCCTAGGCATCGCCCGCCGCGCCGAAGCGCGTGACCGCCGTTGAGACCAGCTGCTCTCAGTAAAGGCGGAGCAACCTCAAGATGTTCTGCGCGGAGTAGTCTCAAACGGCCGACACACTCCCGGAGCATCGTCAGCTTCTCGGAATGTATCGTGGGAGTAGGATGTGCAGCCAGACCAGCTGCCACTTGGACGTATAGTCGGGTTACCGGACAAATACCCGAAACCACTCAAGAAGGAAATCCCGACTCATAGCGGTTGGTCGCGCACTAACGTCTCGTGGGCGGCCATCAGCCACTTGCCGTTCACTTTCCTCAGCACGATTAGAATGCGCCCGTCGACCGTCACACTGGCGTTGGTTGCCTGGTAGGTGCCCGCGCAATAGGCGAGGTCTCCGGTGTAATAGAGCGTCGCCGGCTTTACGAAGTCGATGTGCCCGCCCGCCTTGATGCCGCGTTCCCAATAAGCCTCGATCGCCTGCCTCCCATGCGCGAGGATGTGTGCCGAGAGATAGTAGCCGTCGTCGGTGTACAAAGCCGCGACCTTCGCCGCGTCCCCGGCGTTATAGAACCTGATCCAGTCTTCCGAGACCTGCCGGATGGCCGCCTCGTCGGCGCTCATCGGCCGCTCGCGCACTTCAGGCTTTGGTGCTGCCGTCTGCGGCGCGGCAAGGGGCAAGGCCATGCACAATGCAGCAAACAATACGAAGGCTCTTTTCATGACCGCACGATAGCACAGAAAGCCAGAAGTGTATTACTTGGGAGGCGTGGGACCTCCGGGATAGATGCTGAGTAAAGGCTCACTATTTACAGGTCCACCGATTACGGGTCCACCGATCAGTTGGCGGTTCGGCTACTCAGAAACTGGACGCACTATCGCTCAGACCGCCTTCTTGACCCATTGGATGCAGGCGCGTAGTATCGGCCCGAACTGTTGCCGGTTCTGACGGTTTCGAAACAAACGCGTATCTCATTGCCGATCTGCAATGGTCGCGCTGGCGAACGCAGCTCCCCAGGAAATGCAATGCGTCAAGTTGACCCACCCCGCCTTGAATCTCCCCCTAAATGGGCGGCCTACCCCTACCGGCATGTCATTCCGATAGTTCTTTGTGCTGTCTTGCTCACTGTGGTTCTAGCGGTATTCAGGACCAGGCTTCGAGCGCTCGACATATTCTCCGTCTTCTTGCTTTTCGGGGCCGCTGTTCTCTCCGTTCTGATTGTCCTCTACACGAGATCTTTGCGGCGCGCCCAAGAAGTACAGCTCGACACCGAGGAGCGGCTCCAGCAGATGGCAGACAACATTCAGGAAATCTTCTGGATGATTGACGCGGAGACCAAAAAGGCTCTTTACGTCACCGAAGCTTATGAGACGATCACCGGACGTTCGTGCCAAAGTCTGCTGGAAAATCCGTCTTCGTACGAAGAACTCATCCATCCCGAAGACCGCGTTCATGTGCTGGCAAAGCTTGGAGAAGCTACGCAGACAGGGCACTTCAATGAAAGATTTCGGATCGTGCGCCCCCGCGGCGAAGTCCGCTGGGTCACGGTGCACGGGTTTCCGGTACGGGATGCTGCCGGCAAAATCCACCGTCTTGTCGGCACGGTTCGAGAAATCACTGCACAGAAGGAAGCGGAGGAAAAGGTTGCCGAGCACCTGGCGGCAGCCGAGTCCGCAAGGGCAGAATCCGATGCTCTAAACAACGCCACTCTCGCGCTGACCGCAGATCTTCGGATGGACTTTGTCCTGGACACGCTGCTTCAGTCCTTGTTGGAACTAGTCCCATGTGAGTGTGCACGTGTACTGCTCTTGGAGGGCGACTCACAGCTTATTGTGGCACGAGAAAAACTGCGTCACGAGGCTCCCAAGAAAGAGCCGGATTATCCACTGACTCTCGACGCAGCAGACTCTCCGTTCCTCTTGCGCATATTAACGGCCCAGAACAGTGTCTTGCTTGCCGACACCAAACAAGAGAAAGAATGGCCCAGCTTCAAGGGCCATACCGACATCCGATCATGGCTTTGCGTTCCGCTGGTTGCGTCCCAGCAGACCTTGGGGCTGCTTTCGGTGGGCCACACCCAGCCAAACACCCTCACACAAGACCACCTCCGGCGAACGGAATTATTGGGGATCCCCGCCGCGGCGGCGATCCAGAATTCTCGTCTCTACGAGCGTGCTGAGATCTATGGTTCCGAACTTCAGCGCCGTCTGACGGATCTTCGACAAACAGAGGAAGCCCTGGAACAGTCAGAGGAAGGACGCAGGGTGTCGGAGGACAAATTTCAAAAGGTCTTTCGTTCCAGTCCGATCCCGTTTTCCATCACCACAGTCAATGAGGGGCGATTCCTGGATGTGAATGTCGCTTTCGAGCGCCGGTATGGCTATTCCCGTGCCGAAGTGATCGGCCGTACTACCGGCGAACTTGGAATCTGGGAAGACCCGAAAGATCGCGCGTTGATGATCGCGCAACTCCAACAAGGTCCAATTCGCAACGTCATCACCCGGATTCGAACCAAGTCCGGCGAAGTAAAAGTTACAGCTTATTCTGCAGACAAAATCCAGTTCGACGGCCAATCATGCCTTCTTGTCGTTTCAGAAGATCTTCCGGACGACAACAAACGCTTGAATAACTGACCGTTCCGAAGCGCCGGTCCTTCGTCACGAACCTCTAGGTCCAGCCCCTTCCCAATTTTCTGTCCCGAATCCGGGCCACCAAACAGAAAAATAATCACCCTTGTACAGAAATCAATCAGAATGTCCGCACCCTCGCGGGACGAAGCGCGAGGTCTCAACCGCCTGGGGGTTTGAGCAATGTTCCCCAACCTCGAAGTCCGCCACCTGCACGCAGTCATTGTCCTGGCCGAAGAGCGGAACTTCACGCGGGCCGCAGACAGATTGCACATCACCCAGCCTGCGCTCAGCAAACAGATTACCGACCTTGAAGAAGAGCATCGATTTCACCTGTTCACTCGCGATAAGCGACGGGTTGTGGAACTCACGGATGCCGGGCGTGTCTTCGTCGAAGAGGCTCGCTCTTCGCTCTTGCATATGGAGCGGGCTGTTCATCTCGGACGTGCCGCTCATCAGGGCTGCGATAGCGTTTTGATGATTGGGCATTCACCCTATGCCGATCACGCCTGGATTGCCGCAATGCTGGCGATCCGTCTTCCTTTATATCCGAGGCTCCGAATACGACTAATGACTGAGTTCGCAATGGAGTCCCTCCGGGGCGTCCTTGCAGGCGAACTGAGCCTCGCACTCGTGACGGCGCCGCCCCAAGACGTTCAGATCACGGCTGTACCATTCGCTCGGGCTCCACTCTACGCCGCTCTTCTCGAAACCCACCCGGCCGCTCACAAAGAGCGTCTGGTTCTCCAGGATCTGGCAAAGGACGAATGGATCCTGTTTGCGAAACGGGTTCATCCACTTGTACATGAGGCGATCATGGATGCGGCACGACGTGAATCGATTGTCCCCAAGCACGCTCACGACATCATTACGGCACAGCAGGCGGTCGAGCTCGTATCGGAGCATGTAGGCGTCGCGATCCTCACGAAACCTACGGCCCGAAACCTTCATGCTGACGGTGTAGTTGTAAGGCCGCTCTCCGATACGTCATTGTGGTTCGAAACATCTGTGATCATGAGAGCCGGTGACGATTCTCGGCTGGTCAACGAATTCGTCCGATCGTTCCTCCGCAAATATGCGCCCCAGCGCCTCCAGCCAAAGCAAATGGAATTGTGGCTCTCCGCCTGAGTTGTCAGCTCGACAACGGCAGTCCCGGCGCCGCGCCCTTGAACCCTTGAACAGCACAGCGTCGCGGATGGGGAGCCCATGGCGCGACGAACGCTACGCGTCGAGGGAATCTAGAAGGGCATTATCGCTGCGGCACCCTAGATCAACAACCCATTTCGCGCGTAGGCGCTTTATGATTGTGGCTACTTGTGCCGTTCGGGAGCGCAAGGTGCAATATCAATTTAGGGCCTCCGCCGATGAAGCGATTTGAGAAAGATTCCAATCTTCCGACCCCTTGCTTGGCTGACAAATGTCGCAGATCGCACTCACAAGCCCTGCAGCTGAATCCGAATCAGATTCGGTTGTACACATGACCGCCTTGCCGGTTTGCAAACGGCGAACTAACTTCGCGAAGTCCGCCGGGGGGACGTTGTACATACCGCCGCGAGCCCCAATAAACCCACAGTTCCATGCGGCAAGTCCCTGAGCAAAAGCCAGGCCGCCTAGGAGTCGATCAAAGGTACAGTGCCTCAGGCCCTTCAGCCCGTCACGACAAATGCTGTTAATCAGGCCCCCTGACAACCAATCGCCGCAACCAGCAGTGTCCCTGACACGAAACGGCTGCGTGGCCTCCAAATTTCTCCAGCGTCTCTGACTCCCGTCGAGGCTCGTCCTGAAACGCAGGCCACCCCTTCCCAACGTTCGGATCTCCAACAACATCTGGGGATGTTCGTCGTCAGAACCTCTGAGACCAGCTTGGCCCAGGGGCCAAGCTACACTTTCGGTTTCAGTTCACCCGTGAGTTGTTGGTTCCAGCGGCTGAGATTGTAGCGCAGCCGCTGCTCAATCGTGCGTTGTTTCTGTTCGGCCCTCCTGCGTAAGATTTCTTCCCGCCGTCCGTAATACACGTCGGCCGGGGTCACGTTGCCGATGGCTTCGTGATAGCGGCGATGGTTGTAATACGCGATGAAGTCCTGCATGGTTCGCCGCAGTTCGTCGGGGCTGGTGTAGACCAGCAGATTCATGCGTGCCTTGAGCGTCTCGTGGAAGCGTTCGATCTTGCCGTTGGTCTGGGGATGATGCTGTGCGCAGTAGATGTGGCGGATTTCGAGCACACGCAGATACTCCTCGAAGACCCGCGCCAGGTACCCCGAGCCGTGGTCGCTGAGAAACTTCGTGCGATCCTCCACCGGCACCTGTCGCATGCCCGTGAAGGCGACCGCCTGTTCCACCACGTCGCTGATCGAGTGCGCGGTCATGTCCGGCTTCAGATCGCTGGCCAGCACGAAGCGCGAGAAGTCGTCCAGCACCAGAATCGAGTAATACCAGCCCCAACCCACCACGAAAAAGTAACTGGCATCGCTCTGCCACAACTGATTCGGCGCCATCGTCTTCACGCGAAACTCCCTGCCCGCGGGAAAGCCCACCAGCGTGATCGTGCGATTCAGCCCATGCCGCTTCAGCACCCGGTACACGGTGGCTTCCGACACCGTGAAACCGGCGTGGTCGGTGACATGAAAGGCCAACTCGCGCGGGCTCAGATCGGGCTGCTGCAGCGCGGTTTCCAAGACCACCGCCTGCTCCTCGGGTCGCAGACGGTTCCACACCGCGCCCGCTTCCGGTTTTCGATCTAGCAGTCCTGCCTCCCCCTGGTCGCGATAGCGCCGCTGCCAACGGTAAAACGTTGAACGCGCCATCCCCAGCTCCGCGATCGTCGCCCGTTTCGGCTGCGGCGAACGCCGCACCAACTCGATCATCTCCCGCTTCTTCTCCGCACTCACGCGCTCGTACCTCCGCCGTGTGATCAGCCCTAGCTCTGGCTTTTTTTCAGCAACATGTTGGCCACGCTCAGATCGGCCACCAACTGCTTCAGCCGCTCATTCTCCTGGCGCAGCAACTTCACTTCGTCGCTGGTGGCCTCGCGTAGCCCATCGCCCCGCATGCGGCTCTTGCCCGCCTCCATGAAGTCCTTCAGCCACTTGTAGTAGATCGTGGGGTGGATGCCTTCGCGGCGGCACAGCTCCGCCACCGATACCTCCCCCCGGACGCCTTCCATCACGATGCGGATCTTGTCTTCGGTAGGAAATCTTCGCCGCGTGGCCCGCTTGGTCTTGCGGATCAGCGCGCGTGCGGTTTCGGCAGAGCGCGTGGGCCCCGCCATTTCAGTGGGATTACTTTCTGGCTTGTTTTCTTCCGGCATGTTCACCCTTCCGGCCCCGGCTAAGGGGCGCCGGAGTAGACTGCCGGCGCAGCACCCCAGCCAGCCAAATGCGGGCTGGCTGGGGCCCCGCTGTCGCCGCCAGTCTACTCCCTGTTTCGGGTGAACTGAACGTTCAAATGTGTAGCTTAACTTCTAGTCTCAAATTGTCCCATTTCCGCTGACGTGGAACAATCCTTTTCTTTTTGGCTACAAGAATCGTGAATAATCCAGGCTAGGGTGGGTGACCGGAAGACCCACGGCATTCTGCGAATGACATTGACCACCACAGATTAAGACAGATGCGGATGACACCGGTGCCACTCCGTGGAATCTTCGTAGGCCATCGCGATTGCAAGCAGACGCGCCTCGCTCCATCTGGGGCCGATGAGTTGAAAGCCGATGGGAAGGCCGCTGGAGGTGAATCCGCAGGGAACGGAAACGGCCGGGAGACCGGTGAGGTTCGCGGGGCGATTCAAGCGAATGAGTGCGGAACGGACGGTTTCTTTCTCGGTTCCGATGGTGACCTCCTTCTCGCCAAGTCGCGGTGCCGCAATTGGCAACGCAGGAGCAAGGATAGCGTCCACTTGATCGAACGCGATCTCGAAATCATGGGTCACCGCGCGTTTCGTTTCAAAAGCATCTAGGTAGTCCACTGCGCGAACGTCACGCCCCATCTCGAGCCGACACCGGACATCTTCTCCGTACTCTTCGGCACGCGCGGGAAAATAACCCTGAGATTGGTGGTATTGAGTGGCTTCGGCCAGCGCGAAGTTTGTGGTTGGCTCGACCGAATGGGCGACATTCGGCAGGGAAACCTCTTCGATCATCACGCCGGTCGATTCGAAACATTTCTCCGCCGACTCCACCGCGTGGTAGACTTCCTTGTCGATGCACTCGAAGAAGTGTTGCTTCGGCAAGCCGAGACGGAATTTGCGGGAGCGAATCTTCCGCAGGTTGCGAAAGTCAGGTCGCTTCACACCCTTCGGATAAATTCCGGCGATAGTCTGGAGCATAATGCAAACGTCGGTCACGCTGCGCGCCATCGGGCCTGCGTGATCGAGAGTTTTCGCTAGAGGGACGACACCTTCGACGCTCACGAGCCCGAACGTCGGTTTGAGTCCCACGGTGCCACATAGCGCGGACGGAATGCGTATGGACCCGCCTGTGTCGGTGCCCATAGAAGCGTAGCCGATTCCCAGAGCGAGTGCTGCCGCCGATCCTCCGCTCGATCCGCCGGTGATCCGTTCGAGATCCCAGGGATTTCGAACGGGCCCGTAGTGAGGATTCTCGTTGGTGATGCCGTAGGCAAATTCGTGCATGTTCGTCTTGCCGAGCAGAATCGCGCCCGCGCGCCGGAGTTTGTCGGCGACATCACTGTCTTTTGCGGGAACGAAATCCGACAGGATCTTAGAACCAGCGGTCGTGCGAATTTCGCGCGTCCAGAAGTTATCCTTCATCGAGATCGGAATGCCACAAAGGAGGCTGGCAGCGCGGCCTTTACGAAGTTGTTTTTCCGCAAGCCGGGCCTGACTCCTTGCTCGGTCGGCGATTACCGTGATGAATGCATTGACAGTTGGATTGAATCTTGCGATGCGTGCCAGCGCTGTCTCCACGAGGTCAGTCGGCGAAATTTCTTTTCTGCGCAGCAACCGCGCAGTTTGCTCGATGGAAAAGAAAGCCAGCTCGGAATCAGAATGTGGTGGCATCGCACGCACCTATTTATCTACGTCTCCGGCATTACTATTCCAGTCTTCGTGGTGACAGCCCGTAGCCGCTAGAAAGTCAATCGAATGCCCGCTTGTAGAGTACGTGGGGCGCCCGAGTCGAACGTACCCGAACCCCTAGTCCTGACATTCACTCGTTGATTTGGAAGCGTGCCATTGATCGTTCCGATGGTGCCCCGGAGGTTTGCATCGAGAATATTGTTGGGAGGATCATATTGGAGATGGTTAAACGTATTGAATATCTCGAGAGATGGTTCCACTTCCAGTCGGTCCCACAACTTACGGTGGTACGAGAACCGTATGTCCGTCTGCAGTAGTGGATCAAGACCAGCTTGACCAGATGGTGCGAGAGGAATTGTCGGCATGACGGCTCCCAACTGCTGCAGTTGCGAAGCGCTGAATAGGCCCTGACTCACTAGGAGCTGGCCAGCCGGAGTTAAGTGATTTGCGTACTGGGTATTGTACCCCGAGATCGCTTTATTCAACCCGCCAGCGCCCTTCAATCCTCGCCCATACTGGCCGGGCCCTCGCGCGGTGGGAAGTAAATCGTTTGTCGTGCCATCGCCTGTCACATCTGTGCAGAAGATCTCCTCCGGTCCACCGGCACAGCCGTCCGGACCTTGAGTTCCGGCAGGTACGCCGAGACCGAGGGCCGTTGGCAGTAAAGTGTTCTGAGGAAATGCGCTCCACAAGTGAGTGATCTGACCAAATCGAAAACCGCCCTTGATCTCAGTAACCGTCGCAAAGTTAAGAATATGCGTGCGATCGAGACCCATCGGCCCTCGGACTGCGGAACCATCGAGGTTATTGTTATCCCAAGCTAATGCAAAGGCACCTATTTCTGCGGGTCTCCCAATGATACCCGCCCTTACGTTGCCCGTCAGGCGGGACAGTGTGTAAGTGACAGTGACCTGGGTTCCCCTGATCCAAGTCAGACCCTTCTTATCCACTGCGCCACCACGACCTACAAGCTGCACATTTAAGGCGTTGTAGTCCGAGACGCCCTTGGGCACGAAGTAATCCATAACGCCGAAATTCGGATTTTGCCCACGAAACGCAAAACCCTGGAACGCCGGGCCCGCACCGAGTCCAAGAGATCCATAAGTTGCGATCGTGGCGTGAGTTGCAATCGCGCAGTTGATAGCAGCGGCCGTAGCATTCCCAGGGCAACCAACAGAAGCATTACCCGCAGCAATTGCGGCTGTCGCAAGGGCAGGATCGAAATCTGTGACAGAGGCGTCTCCGACGTGGTTCTTGTCAACGATGAGACCAAAATCCGATGAACGTACTTTGGTATACCCTACTGTCATAGTCATCCCACGGCGTAGTTCTCGCTGCACTCCTAGGTTGAACTGCAACGTGCGCGGAGTCTTTGGATTTGGAGTCCATGCGGTCGTACCGAACAGAGTATTGCTGATCTGATGCGTGGTTTGGAAGAGCGTCGGAGCCGTAGCAGTCGCTGCCGAAACTGACGCACTCTGCAACAGCGCGGCCAGATTGTTTACCTGGGTAGCCACACTCGAGATGGGCTGGCCAAAAAGAGGAGCAAGCTGACTGGCGCCCGTTCCATTTGGAAATCCGAAGGAAGTGGCTAACTGATCGCCTGCCGCGAAAGGAAGCCCCGTTCTTGGATCCGTCAGGGAGAGGCCCGGTCCGACAAACGGTGTGCTCAAGCCTATATTTGTGGGAAGAAACGCAGGAGTATCAATATAGTACTCCTCTAATGTGAGGCCTTCATAATAGAGTCCCAGTGCCGAACGAATAACTGTCTTGCCGCTTCCCGTCGGGTCCCATGCAACACCACCCTCTGGAGCAAAATTCAGAGTTGGCGGGCTTGTCTTGTTTCCGTAACCGGGAATGAATTGGTTAATGGTCGGGTCGCGCTCAAGGTTCGAGTCGAAGATGCCGGACTGATACATGTAGCGCAGCCCGAAATTTACGTTGATATGGTGCGACAGAGACCAAGTATCGTGAATATATGCTGCTGGCTGCCAATTGAAGAAGCCCCCATTATGGTATCCGAAGATTGGCTGTATCTGATCAACCCCTAATCCGTTTCCAATAATAAAGGATTGCAAGGGGTAGTCGAATGGGGTCGTGGGATCCGAGACTCCCGTGGCCGTACTCGTGGTATTAAGTTGTGGCCCAAGCGAGTACAAAGGGAAATCGACATAAAACTTTTCATAGGTAAGATCAAACCCAAACCTCAAAGTGTGATGTGCTCCAACCCAACCCACGTCGTACTTGAATTCACTGTCTCTCGCCCTTTCGGTCTCGGGCGCAAGATAAGACGGACCAAGGTTCAGGGTCGAGCCCCCATCAACAGTGATATTGTAGGCACGGTTGAGGGAGTCACGCGGGGTGGGCAGTAAGGGCGCACCTCCCATGTCCAAATTGAAGCCGACGTGCCCGTACTTCCATTCTTGTGTCCAGTGGCTACTGACCAAGGTTCCGCTAACTGCCGTGATGTTGTCGTGGGTATGGTTCGTAAAGCCGTTCAGGTACGAAGCGCCTAAGGATGGGGTTCCCGACACACCTTGATTCCAGGCGTAGCTCTGGCGGACAAAAAGGCTGAACCTTTGGCTCGGTGTCCAATCCAGCCGTATGACCCCGAAATTGTCAGTAAAAGGTTTGGGATATGTGCCTTGCAGAGTAGTGAATATGGGCGGGTTGGCGTAGAAGGCATCGCGGTCATCCGTTCTTTCGATATCCGTGAAGGCAAATAGCTTGCTTTTCAAAATGGCACCGCCCAAGCGCCCACCCACCTGATAGAAATCATACGGTGTGACAACAGGAGCAATCTTCGCAGCGAAACGATGGTCGCGAAAGAATCCAAAACCAGATCCGTGCAATTCGTTGCCACCTCTGCGGCTGACAATATTAATTGCACCGCCGCTAGCGAGGCTCTGAGCTGGATTGTGTGTGGCCTCCGCGACTTGAAATTCCTCAATGCTATCCAGCCCGATATTTACGGCGGTCCCGCCAAACATAGGGTCCTGTGCTGAGAGACCATCCCATTGGTTGCGGGTTTCCCGTCCGCTGCGTCCTTGAACCGAGACGACTGTCGAGTTGTTCTTCGTAGGATCGACATCGCTGCCATCCCGTAGTTGTACTCCGGGTTCCAGTTGTGCCAGAGCCATAACGTTGCGGCCGGAAACTGCCAGTTGCCCAATTTCCTCTGCGGTCACAATCCCGCCGACCCCGGTTGACACAGTATCAACTTGAACGGCGTCGGCGACGACGACTACTTCTTGACTTTTTTGCCCGATAGCCAGTTTGACCATGACCGGCGTCACGGACGCGACTTGAATTAGGACGTGCTCGACTTTTGTTATCGCGAATCCCGCAGCTTCCGTCTTGACGGCGTAGCTGCCCGGAAGCAATTCGATCACTTGAAAAGTGCCGTCGGCCTGACTCTTGGTCTGGAATGTTTTGCCCGTGGCCTCATCAGTGACGACAATGCTAGCTCCGGCGACAGTAGCACCGGAAGGATCTACCACTGTACCCGTGATGCTGCCGGTGATTCGTTGTGCGGAAGCGACAGACGCGAGCAGAAAAAGACACAAAGCCAAACAACGGGAGCTATGGAAGGCTAAGTTACGCATGGTGTCCTCCTGACGAATTCACCTCTACCAATGACCTAACAATGACCTAACTAATGACATAATTAGCGCAGATATAGGTCGAACCACTTGACCATTCGTTCCATAATATCGCGCTGGTGCTCGGGGTCTCGGATCGCGTGCCCCTCACCTGGGTACACAACCAATTCAGTTGGCACGCCAAGATCCTTCAAGGCATGCCAGAATTCACGTGATTGAGGCGTCGGGCACTCGCCGTCGCGCTCACCCACCACGACCAGGGTCGGGGTCTTGACATTCTTAATGAAGGTGATGGGCGAGCTGCGAGCGTATAGCGGCGGGTCGTCATACGCTGTGGTGCCAAAATATGCGAGCATCCATTTGTCGATGTCGTTCTGGCCGTAGTAGCTCAGCAAGTTGGCCACGCCCGCGCCGACCACTGATGCCTTGAAACGATCACTCTGGGTCACCGACCACATCGACCAATAG
>Ga0209517_10004724_pt1 | contig 17730 bp, 15 predicted proteins | sample PeaSoiMetSII2010_FD_187695 | JGI IMG/M metagenome (GOLD analysis project Ga0209517, IMG submission 187695) | Peat soil microbial communities from Weissenstadt, Germany - SII-2010 (SPAdes) (version 2) | ecosystem: Environmental > Terrestrial > Soil > Wetlands > Peat | place: Germany...
GGCGACCTTGCTGCGGGAACCACCAGGAGGTGCCACGGGGTGCTCCATAGCGGGGCACGGTACGCCGTCACTGACCATGAATCCGCACAGGAGTGTGCGCGGGAGAACCTCGTTTTAAAGTCCATTTTGTCCCCAATCATAGAGGATACGGGCGGCATCTTCGCCTCCGTTATTGATGACGACTATGTGGAGCACTTCCTGAAAGGGTGCACATCGTGCGGTATAACAGCAGACGAGTTGTCTCCACAGGAAGCACTCGAGCGTGAGCCCTCTCTAAACCCCGATATTTCGAACGCAGTACTAACGCCTGACGCGTCCTGCGATACGTTCAAAGCTACTATCGTGACGGCGCTCGATGCTGTGCAGCACGGTGCAGAGATAAAGCCCTATACAGCCGTTGTAGGAGTCGTTGCCGAAGAGTCATCTGTTGTGGGAGTGCGGGTAAACGACGGTGCACGCGTCTATGAGCTCAGAGCGGATGCCGTGGTGAATGCCACCGGACCGTGGGCGAAAAGTCTCTCGTCCGAACTCGAGTGCTCTTTGGTGAAGGGGTCGCATGTTGTGGTGGGTGAGCGGCTTGTGCGGAGCGTCGTCCACCATCTGCGCCCCCCTACTGAAGGTGACATCCTCGTTCCCCTTCGTGGGAGCACGATACTCGGAACGACGTCTGTTGACGTCGCTGCGCCCGTACATACGGTCACCGAAGGGGAGGTGCGGCGCCTTGTCGAGGAGTGCGCAACACTCATTCCGAACGTTAAAAACTCGAGGCTGATACGGGCGTATGCCGGGACGCGGGTGCTCTTCGGGGCTACTCGACAGTTCTGCCTGATCAACGACTGGGAGAACTTCTTTACCGTTGCGGGGGGTAAGTGGACCACCCATCGACGCATAGCCGAGGTGGTCTCAGACGCTGTGTGTGACTATCTGGGGGTTCACGCGCGGTGCACGACTGCTGTTGAACCAGTGACTGAGGGGGCCTTTGATGTTACGTTCGATCGTAATGGCCACGACCGCGTTAAAGAAGGCGTTGGTGGGAGGGTGGACGTTGCGAGCACCGAGGATGTCTCTCCACGTCCGATGCCGATGGGCGCGCCCGCCCAGCTCTCCGGGTCAGTGGGCACATGTGGGGGGGACATCGCACGCTACGTGACAAAGGGGACCTCTGCCTCTAAGGTGATGTGCTTTTGTGAGTCCGTCCCCTCTTATGAGCTTTCATATGCGATTGAACGGCTTAGCGCTCGGACCATCGATGACGTGATGAGGCGGACACGCGCTGGCTTTGGGCCGTGCCAGGGCAGCTTTTGTAGCGTGAAGGTCGCCGCTGAGTTGATAGCACACGGAAAAGACCCTACATCGGTGCAAGAAGACTTGAAAGCCTCGTTGAGGCGGCGGTCAAGTGGAGTACGCCCTATTCTGGGCGAGAGCGAGGTGCAGTTGCAGCAGGAGATCTTGAAGCGGTACCTCTACGAGCTTTATGGAAACTACGACGATTTGAGACCTCACACACCTTACAACGAGTGAGACGTGTTATATGGATAGAACAGTCATTACCAACACTGAGTGCGTTGTCATCGGGGGTGGCACCGCCGGATGCATGGCGGCAGCAACGGCGTCGGACACACGAGATGTCACCCTCCTTAACAAGGGGGCTGGGGCGTCGTACTGGTCATCAGGATGTATCGACGTCATCGGTCGTGTCGGGGGACACTACGTGGAGTCTCCTTCAGAGGGGATCCAGATGCTCGTTGAGGCAAACCCCGCACATCCCTACAGCGTGATTTCACGGTCCGATCAGCATGCAGCGGTAAAGGTCGTCGACCACGCTCTCGAGCGCTTTAAGTCATTGACCTCTTACTCATATGAGGGATCCCTAAAGAGAAATGTATGGGTCATCACGAGCCTTGGGACGATACGGCCAACGTGCTTGGTCCCTACAACTGTATTACGGGGAAGCATCGGGGAGCTGAGGGATGCAAAAACTAGCCTCGTTGGGTTTAGAGGATTTACTGACTTCGATCCACGATATGTCGTAGTGTTGTTACGCGTTAACATGCAGGCCTATGGACTCGACCCGCTCGATATTACAGCGAAGCACGTAACAATAGGTGGCAAGACCACTGTGCAACCATCTGAGATCAGTGAGTACATAAAAACGGACGACGGTTTTGCGCGGTTGTGTAATGACGTGGCGGCTCTCTCGAAGGGTTGCTCCCACGTTGGCGTCCCCTCGGTGTTTGACCGCGAGGCCACCGAACGACTGCAACAGCTTGGCGAGGTGCTCGGCGTCACGACGTTCGAAGTTCCGATGCCGTTCTCATTAGTCGGTCACCGCTTGCGGGAACTTCTATCGTCGAACGTTGAACGTGTCGAGGTCGTCGAAGGGATTCGAGTTCAAGAACTTGCGTTCGCAGATGGTCTCTGCACGGCTGCACGTGCTAAAAGATGGGCTTTTGGAGCTAATTCGTTCATACTCGCCACGGGGGGCGTGCTGAGCGGTGGAGTCGGGATCGATGATGGACATATGGATGAACGCTTAACAGGATGGAGAATTGGAAAGGTACATGGTGTGCCACGATCGGCGGGGTTGCACGTGAATAACGCCCTTAACCCGTTGCTCCCCTCTGCAGTTAAAAATCTTTTTGCGTGTGGTTCCCTCCTTGGCAATTACGATCCTGTTTCAGAGTTGAGCGGCCACGGGGTGTGCATCGCTACCGGATATGTGGCGGGACGGAGGGCAGCGCGGTATGGGAGATAGGTGCCTACGGTGCAATGCCTGTACGCTTAACTGTCCAATTGCTCGGATAATCGGCTCTGAGGTATTTCCCGGTCCGCGTTCGTTCAATAATGTCATGCGCACGCCACGGTCCCCGGAGGTTGCACTGTTGTGGGAGGCACTGACGTTATGTACCTCGTGTGGGCGTTGTGAGGAGATATGTCCGCATGACATTGAGGCGCGTTCTGTTGAATTGAAGAAGCTGCTCTTCGACGTGTCGAAGATGGCACCAGGGCACGCGCGGCTACTAGATACGGTAGAAAGAACGGGCTTTGCTGTTGAAGGTGATGTGGCGGTGGCGCGCAGCGGCATTCGGTGCCCGGACGTGATATTTTTCCCTGGCTGCATAGCGGGCATCAGGATGCCTGACGTGGCGCGTGCTACCATCACGTTGATGGACGTTTTTGGCGTCTCGTTCACCATCCCCGAAGGGTGGAGCTGCTGCGGATCCACTCCTACTAATCTCGGTGCCAGCGACCTGAATCGACAGCTGCGCGAGAGAAATGTGGAGGCTTTTGAGAGGGTTGGAGTCGGCGTCGTTGTCACGCCATGTCCTGGCTGCGCGTCACACCTCAGGCGCACCTGCGAGGGGTATGACGTGTATCATATCGTCGAGTACCTCAATGAGGTTGTGGGGGTAGACGCAATTAAGGAGCACCTTGCTAAGGGTCACACAGCGGGCAGCGACACAACCATCGCCGTGCACTACCCGTGTCATTTGATCCGCGGCGGGAATCCGTTGTCAAAGGGTTACGTGCGTCGCCTCGCCGAACTTGTGGCAACCCCAGTCGACACTGAAGACCTCTGCTGCGGAGCGGGCGGAGGGGTGCTATCAGGCGCCAGCTTTGTGGCAAAGACGCTGAGGGAGCGAAAGCTCAGCAATGTTGATGCTTTCGAGCATCTCGTCACTGCCTGCCCGTTTTGTCTCTTAAACTTGAAAGAAGGAGCAGAGGAGCTAAGTCTAAAAGTTAATGTGAGAGACATAACAGAAGTGCTTGTTGACGCCATCCATCGTCCGTAAGGGGGTACCGTTTTTACCCCCCTGATTGTGAGTGTCTTACGTGCCACAAAGAGACTTTACATTGAGCCATTTTCTTTGAAGTTAGGTTAGGTTTGGTTTATAGTCCAGTTGCGATATGACTATTAGCCCTTCGTTCTCTAAATTGATACTTGTACTAGGTATCACGAGTACAACGCTAAAAATGCGCTTTTTGTCCATAAGGTTGGCATATTTCTGTAAGTAGTGTTAAGGTTGGGTCAAACATCTGCTGCGTGATACGCGGCGCAATCAGGTTAAACAGCAGTCGTTTCGTGCTCCGACTTTCATAGGAGCACATGTCTTTGACATAAACAACTGTTATGTAGAGTAGAGAAGCCGGAAGTTGATGGCATCATCAGCATCAGCTGCAGTGAAGTTGTGCACTATCTGAAACTGTCGCACCACAAAACGGCATTTATTCATCATTTATTTATAACGTGAGTTCCAGGATAAATTCGAACGTATCACACCGTAAGAGAAGGTAAGTACGGAGTCGTGCTACGATAAATCGACGCTTTCTGATAGTTCACTACAGTGATTAAACAGTGCAAGTCCCCAGTCAATCGCTGTTTTGTTACAGCTTATGAGGTCGCTGGACCAGTCGAATACCCCATCTAAACGATAAGGGACTAAGGCCATGAAACGATCAGTAACAGTAAAGAAACCGATTTTTAGATTTTGTCTCAACATATGCAGTTTAAAATTCTTCTCGATAGCCTTACTCACCCGTTCGGGACCTACTTCTTCAATGGTGGGATACAGCGCGTCTTCAGTTAATATAATTCGCATATCTTTTTCTGCTATAAGCATATCAAAAAGGAGCGTGATATCCGGAATAAGAATGGAGGAGACTACCTTTACCTCCTTGGCGTCTTTCAGTAAGTTAATGACGGTTTCATAGGCTTTAAAAACAAGAACCGGAGTTCCCGAGATGATGCGAGAGTCCTTCAGCTGCCCTAACTTATCAAGCAGTTGGTCAGGAATAGCACTCAGGTCATGCTCAAGCCAGAAGCTCTCGAACTTGTACAAGGTCTCCATTGTATCGTTCAAATCGATCAGTCCGTTTGTGATGATCTTTCCGATATTGGTGAGAAAATAATACCTCTCTGCATCTTGGTGAATAAGTTTGTTCTCTTCAAGCTCTCGTAACGAATGTGAGATAGTGGTGGAACCTACGTTCAGATCTTTTCGCAGATCGCTGAGGTCTTTCTTTCCCTCAGTTAAACTGATGAGCGTCTCCGTCCGCAGGTTAGGACTGGTAGTTAGACTGAGATTGTAGTCAGCTGTCATGTTTACACCCTCCTATGCGAAGACGTACAATGGTTGCACGTGACTGCACGGTTAGCATTTCCTTTGTCCGCTCCGGCGATAGTTGTACTATCGAAGTTTTTCTATGTACTCCTCGTGGCGGCATATAAACTCGCCATATTTGCAGTTATTTAGATTTTAGGTACACACGCGCATTGTATTTAATGCTACGTAGAAAGTATTCACTTTCACAGTGGTGAGAAGCAAACTAAAACGTACTAGTGCAGATCGAATAGTCGGACGAAACAAGGGCACATCGTGGCACCACAGCAGCCCTCGGCTGGTCGCGCTTTAGATAATCCATTACTAACACTAGCATGCTCACCTCGCCGTTACCACACATGATGCTTCCAGCTCGTCTTACCCTCTCACTCACCTGTCATGCAAGAAAGTCAAGTACGCGGCATTAAAGGTCGTACAAACTTCGCCGCCGTATATGTGTATGCGTTTTTGACGTGATTGATTGGATCTACCGTCATTACACACAATACGAATCTGTTGCCACTAGATGAGTGATTAACCCTCGTGCGCGCAGGTATTGTACTGCTGCTGTCGCACGAAATGCGGCGCTGCGGATTGACTGTTTTAGCGTCGAGAAGCGTATTTCAGCAACTACACTCGCTTAACGATGTAAATAGCGCGCCAGACGGCCGTCAGGTTAGCCAGCACGGCTACTAAGATCACTGCGGGGGCAGCAAGTCCTAAGAGAGCTCCCCCAGCGAGTATGATGAGCCGCTCACTCCTCTCAGCGATGCCAACGTCGCAGCCTTCGACGCCGACGCTCTCACCTTTTGCCCTGGTGTAACTAACAAGAAGGGAGCCCGTGAGCGCCAGTCCCACGTAAAACCAGTTTACCCCCCCGAGTCCCAAGCCAAGCAAGATGATGCTGTCGACGTAGCGATCGAAGATGGAGTCGATTACGCCGCCCGAAATGCTTGCCATCTGTGCACTTCGCGCCATCGCCCCATCAAGTATATCGGCAAGCCCTGTGAAAAGAATCAGAATCCCTCCGAAGGTGAAGGATCCAAGGGAAAGTGTGACACCCGCTAGTACACCGATGAGAAACCCTACCGTGGAAACAAGATTGGGCGTTATGCCGATTGACGTCAGCATCACGGCGGGCCGAAGGAAGATGCGGTCTGTTTTATTCTTGAGCTTACTGAGCACTTCTCCTCACTCGCATCGATTAACGTAGCTATGCTTAGTGGTGTTTCGTTTAGCATCGTAAACGCGCAACATTTGCTCTACGTACCCCTGCGATCTATTTTAATCTATGTGATTCTGATTTGAGCGCCTCCTTCGTATACTGGAATGTCTACAAGATAGATACGGCTGTTATTGGCACTATCGACGTTAAAACCCTAATCAGCGTCCCTTGCTATACTTCTTGGTCACTTACATCCATCCACGATTCATGAACGTGCCGGTATATCGCCGGAATGAAGCACCATCACGGTGTGCGTTTAAAGTGCCACTCGACCGAAAAGTCGTGAAGCAAGCGTAGATTATAAGGATCGGGGAAGATAGACTATAAGGACAATACCTTGTGCTAACACGAAGAAGGGTACAAGTTTTTTTGAGGAGTAAAGATGATTCCGAAATTTAATGCGGCAAGTCATATTCCCCTAATGAGCGATCGAATGTCCCTTGATTGGGAAAAGGTAGCGCGTGAGGTGACGTGGCTGGAGGATATGGGGGTGGAGAGCATTGTCATATCAGTGCCAGCGGGCACTCCGTATCTTACCAATGATACCGTCGTGGGATACGTCGAGGCTGTAAGCGAAGCGAGACGCTCTCTCGCAATCATATGCGACGTAGGAGCGCGACGCACGGAGGATGCGATGGCGCTTTCTTCAGGGGCTGAGGATGCCGGGGCTGACTACATCATGATCTGTGCTCCGTACATGTTTCCGTTGAAAGAACCGTCGCTGTTTAACTACTACGCGTCTATCGCCGGTTCAACGACCCTTGAGGTGGTTGTGTATAATCTCCCGAGGTACACAAATAATCCATTGTCGGTGGAGTTCATTGCGACCTTAATTGAAGACATCCCCAACATTGGGGCGGTGAAAGAGACTATTACCGACCTCGGTGAGTTTAAACGGATGTATGAGGTCATCCAAGAGTGGGGACGTGATATCTCCTTGGTGATTGGTGATGACCAGATGATCTGGGACGCCTTTTGCGTGGCAAATGACATCGGCACGATTTCCACCGTTTGCAGCATGTTTCCCACGTGGGTGCAAAGGATGCGGGAGCTTGCCGCTAAGCGCGATGCGAGCGGACGACAGATTCAAGATACGCTCACTGCGTACAAACAGGAGGTGATACGGGTACACGACTATCTCGTCGGACAGCAAGCAACCGCCCAAGTGCTGCGAGCGACGGGAGGGTACAACCCGCTTCCCATGTCGTCGCCGACCGACCGGGACATTGCGCACGCGCATGACGCGCTGGTGAAGCTCGGGTTGTTAGAAAGCGCCCCGTGAGTGAGTCTACCATGACAATTCGCATCGGTGTGATAGGCGGCACAGGTTTATACGAGCTGTGCGGTATACACCGCAGCATGACAGTGGAGACTCTTTTTGGGAACGTTGCCGTCGGCACCGGAGACATCGAAGGGAAAGAGGTGGTCTTCCTCCCAAGGCATGGGCAATCGCACGATATCCCGCCCCATGCGATTAACTATGAGGCAAATATGACCGCCCTAAAACAACTTGGAGTGCACGCAGTCATAGGAGTGAACGCTGTTGGTGCACTGAATCCCGCGCTCCGTATGGGTGACTATGTGATTCCCGATCAATTCATCGATTTTACAAAGTCACGTCATACGGTCTTCACCTCGGGCGTCCGGCACGTTGATATGCGCCAGCCATATTGTGAGGGGCTCAGGACTTTTTTGCACGAAGCTCTGCAAGGAACGAGATGCCACGGACGGGGTACGTACGTCAGTGTCGAAGGGCCGAGGTTTGAAACGGAGGCCGAGCTTAGGATGTTTACCATGTTGGGAGGCGACGTGATTGGCATGACAGGCGTTCCGGAAGCCACAATCTCCCGGGAACTCGCCATGTGCTATGCCACGCTCTCCCTCGTCACGAACGAGGTGTCTAGAACAGGCACTTCTCACGATGAGATCGTACGTTTTTTTGCGTCCAAAGCGCTGGAGGTCGAACGTATCACTCACGACGTGATTAAGCGTATTCCGCTGAATTTCATGTGCGGCTGCCAAAAAGATTAATTTTGATGGGGCACACGAGGTATTGTAGACACATGAAGTTGCTATTTGACGACAGACTCGTAGAGCCAAACGTTCGATGGCTTGAAGACTTGCGCGATGTGGCATACGATACAAGCTGGATGAACACGGCACCTCACGTTGAGGCGTATTTTATGTACCGCGATCTTTATTTGATACCCGAGCATAGGAATGTTCTCGTGGCGCACGATCTGCGGTACGATATCACTGTCATCCCTCCGTTGAAAATGGGGCGTGAGTACGTGAAAACTCTCGGGCACTATCACCCTCATGTCGTGGCGGATGCCCGGTACACCTACCCTGAACTGTATGAGGTACTTGAGGGTGAGGCACACTATTTGTTACAGAGGCCACGTAGAGAGCACATAGAGCGCGTGGACGATGTCGTGGTGTTACAAGCACGGCAGGGCGACAAGGTGCTCGTGCCCCCCAACTACGGTCATGTGACGATTAACCCCTCGGAAAAGACGTTGAAGATGGCGAATTTGGTCTGTAGATCGTTCACGTCGATCTATGAGCCCTATAAATTGCTTCACGGCGCCGTGTACTATGAATCGGTAGACGGGACGTTCTTGCAGAACCGTTTGTACGCGCAGACGCCAGATATTAAGTTGAGACGCCCGGTGGAAGTTCCTGAACTCGGGCTCACGAAAGAGCGCGCAATATATGATCTGATCGAGCATCCCCGCCAGTTAGAGTTCCTCGTTGCTCCGCAGAAATATGCCTCATTTTTCAACGGATTGTTCGATCAAAGGTAATCAGTCGTTATAAGTTCCGGTAACACATAAAAGGCGTTGCAAGGACGAAATGGTTATTATTTATTCATTCTGGTGAAGGACAGATGTCTCATTTAGGAGAGGTACTGATTCTCCCGTTACGTCTAATAATCTATTAATTTTGTTTGCCGCGAAAAAAAGAAACGCCATGCTAACGAACGAAAAGCAAACATAAAAGTGACACACTACCCAAACGGAGGCGCATGAAAGAAACTCCTTGTCGAGGACACTTGCGGCTTGCACCAGCTTAACGAAAGCGAGGGGGTAAGATCGCCAAAGGTTGAGCAGTAGTACCAAGATTGCAAACATGACGCACTCGTTATGTATAAGCACTTCCATCGATCTCTCTGAATGTGTATACTGTCGGCAAAACCGCAAGATGCACCAATATTCATAAACGACGCTCAATACGAGGAGAGAGAGATAACCGTTAAAAACGCCCAACAAATAGCACGCTATAAGCCAAAGCACCACGGTTGAGTTTAGTAGCATCAACAGTTTTTTTGTGTTGTTTATTCCCAGGAACACTGGTATCGTTTTCACCCCGTGTACACTGTCGCCTGCTTTGTCACGGACGTCAAATAAAATGGTATTGATGATGCTCCTACTGAAAAAAAAGTAAAAAATGAGGCAAATGGTGATGAGATCCTTTGAATAAACCGTTAATGGCAGAAACGCCATGCCTGAGGCCCAACACATTCCAATGGATACGCTTTTTAATCCTATTATGTCCTTTAATCTGAAGTTTCGGACTTTTATGCTATATATCACTCCTGTAAGCAGCGGACAGAGAGCCAGAACTACAGCGTAAGGACTTTGCATAAAGCAGAGGGTAAGAGCAGCGGCGAAAGATACCATGACCATGAAAATAAGGTAATGCTTATTTTTTGCTATAAATGCGGCTCTCTGTGGCAGATTTATCGAGTCTTCTTTTATATCGGTTAATTTGTTGAGGCTGTACGTTGAAAAAATGAGCAAGAACGACGCGCAGATCAATTTAAAGTCAGGCGGAATTTCGTAAAGCATAAATGAAATATACAGTTTTATAGCACCTACTAGCGCGATGAGGATAGAACTGACGTTTAAAAAAGATATGACCTTATCGAGCGTTATATGCCTATCAGTAACGAACTGATGTCCCGTATTCTCATAAGGTGACAGGTGTCGATAATCCGACATAGTGCTCAAACAACACACGCCCCCATTCTATTGCTTCATTACTTTGACTCATTAAGAGCTTAGACACGTCGTAGCTCCCGTTCAGATTGTACAGACCAAGAAAAATAAATTTGTCAGTAGATGTAAAAGCAACTTTTGGATTTTGTTTGATGATATACAATTTAAGGTTCTCGTCAAGTGCTCTCCGCAAGCTCTCTTTATCTGCCGCCTGTACTACTTTTTCCAGCACATCTGCTGTTAGTATTAGTCGAACTTCCACCTGATGGTTAAGAATTTCTTCAAAAACCGTTGGGTAGTCTGAAACGAAAATAGGGGAAATACCGTTTATTTCCTCGACGCCTTTCAGTGACTTCATAAAGATATTATGTATTTTATAAAGATCAGTTGAATCAATTGTGAGGACTGTGGCGTCTTTCAAGCAGCCTACTTTCTGAAGTAGACTCGTAGGAATGCCGCTAATGTCGTGCTCAAGCAAGAGCTCTTCAGCTCGTGCTAACGCCTCTGCCGTATTGCTAAAATCAGTAATGTTGTAGGTAACGACCGTGCCGATAGTGGTAAGCTGATAATTTCGCTCGTGATCTTGAAACGTGAGGTTATGTTTCTCAAGATCTCTCAACGCATGTATCGCTGTGGTAGAGCTTACGTTCAGGTTCTCTCGCAGATCGCCTAACGATTTTTTGCCATTACTCAAGAAAACAAGGATGCTTCTTCGCAGATCTGAACAGAGTGCAAGGTGGAGGATATCCGTCGCTTTTTTTTGTATGATTTCGTCTGCAGTACCTTCTTTTGACATCATTTTTCTTGTTTCACCTGAAGGGACGTTCACGGTAGTGATGCACCACGCGGGCAGTTATACGATCATCGTACTCCGACAATGTTACCGCCTGTTGCATACATTTACATATAATTAACATGTTGCTCAAACAAAGCAATAAATAATTTTTCTTTTTATCTTAGATATAGTTAAATCATGAAAATATAGCTTGCTAATACAAATGTTGTTCAAGTTGAGCAACTTCTAGAAATCTGACATTACCCTTCAACAAGTTTTGACGATAGGGTAGGTAGTAACAAGAATAACTGCAATACGTCCGGTACAATTGCCGGAGGAACTTCCGCGTTCGAGCGAGTGATATGGGTTGGTTATTACTTAAAACGATGTATCGTAGCCCGTGAGACTCTGAGCTTTTGCTTTTGTGTCAACGTTCTCAGTCGTCGTAGCGGTGGAGGGTGCCCTCTCATGTGCTCTGCCAGTGCGGAGAAATGCCTCTCTTACCCTATTCCATCCGCCCCCCCTCACGCAACAGTGACCCACAGATGGGCTTCCCGATAGGGGGCGGCGCGATTGCCATCAGCGTAGAGCAGGAATTCCATCGTCATGTTGGTCCCGACTCGGTCGGGCTTTAGGTTGATGGTCTTTTCCCACGTTTGATTATTGTCGAGGGCAACCGTGCCCGTGTAGAAGGTCGTCGAACGATTGTTGGTGGTGAGCTGTACGACGATGTCATACGTCACGCTCCTGAACTCGTGGTTGACAACCCCAACGATGACTGGTTGTTGGTCGCCTAACAGGAAGTGAGTGGGGTAGTCCGCCGCCTTGCCACCGGGCCCGAGGAGGTACAACTCCGTGAACTTTTCGCCTTGCTTGGGCGTTGCGATGACGTACGCCAGCGTGCCAACTGATGCGAGGATTGAAACGATCAATATAATTGAGAGCGTCCGGTCAAGACGGCTTTCTGCTGTGGGAAGCAAACCCCTTTTTGCTTCGCGGAAGAGGTGTCCGAAATCTATCGAGAAGCGCTCTTGTGGCGAGAGCTGAAGTCTGCGCCCGTTTGCGATGAGAGCGCAGACCACCGTGAAGACAGCAAGGGCGTATCAATTACTGCAATAAAGAATAGAAAAAAGGTAAAACCTTTACCCACGAAAGAGCTGATCTGAACCCTTATCGCAACGTTATATACTTATCCCAGCTCGGATACAGCCACCCCTGAAATCCTCCGTCGTAGTACGTATTGGCGTTGTAGCGCGCCCACTTCGCGTCAGAAGGAACAACGGCTTGTGAGTGGACGGTAATCGATTTGCCGGCAGGCACTAGTAACCAGTTGAGGGTTTTATAGGGGAAGACAGGTACAGATGTGTGCCCATCCCAAGCTTGAAAACCAGTCGCATTGCCGATCTTAGCATATCTGGATGCAGCAGTCGGCTTGTAAAACATTGCGTCAGGGGCAACCCACGCATCGGCCGTGCCTGTGTTGGTAATATTCCATTCAAAGTACTGGGGGTTATTGGGCATTAATCGTGCATTGGTTATGGAGAGAGACGGTGCGGGGGCTAACGTCGTAAAAGCCTTCAAGCACACAGTGCCATTCGCAAAATGATTGGTAAGGTCGTCCCACGAGGTGCCGTTAGCGCTGATGTAGCTCAGTCCTGTGCTCACCGCTGCCCTGCTGCTATAGCCCTGTATGCGCGCTTGCATCGCAACGGGATAGTTATACCCGGGAGTTCTGAGCCTTACCACAACTGAGAACTTGTGACCAGGCGTGAGCGGGACCTTTGTACTGAGCGGAATCGTGTGGTACCCCGGCACGGGTATCGTGCCCGTCGGCTCAACATATCGATCCGGACTCGTTGGGCCTGATTCAGGGTCTTTATACACGTAGATCTCGTACTGTGAGTTGATCGCTTCGGTGTAAAAGCTAACGGCCGTTAGCTTCTCGTTTGCGGTTGCGTTAAAGACGTTGGCGAACCACTCTGTGTCGTTGCCGGTCCCTCCGCTGTTTATCCATCCGAGAAGATCGTATTGGTACACGTGATCGTAGTTCGACGTCGGCTCGGCAACGTATACCGCGCTCGCCAGCCCTTCCCAGATGCCGATCTTTGAATCATAATAGGAGACGTAGAAGTAGCCGTCTTCCCCCCAACTCTTGCCCCAACTGTTTCTCACGATAAATGCACCGTCCCCTGGTGGCGTCGTGGGAAACTTGTTTTTATCGAAGCTATCGTTCCAACCAACGATTGCAACGTCATGGCCGGGGGTGGTGTTTCCATTATAGTAGTAGGTGTGGAAGGTCTGATTGTAGTATGCGCTATTCCATGTCATGCCGGTGTGCACTGCGCCATAGTTCATCACCGCCCATTTGAGGTTGTCGTTATCCAAAGGCCCACCCCTGTCAGGGATGAAGTAGATGTCCTGCACATGCTTTTGTACGGATATATTGGCGGGCGAATTTCCAGAATGAGCGTCGTACGGGTCGTCACTCGCATTCACCGGCCCGCTCCACCGAGCAAGGTAGGCGGCCGATACGTACATATTCCCGCCCTGACACGGGAGATTATCAAAACCATGGGTGTTCTTTAGATTGTTCTCTGAGAAATTCCACGTCTCAGCTGGCGTAAGCGAAGATTCAAGAGCAGAGTAGGTAGCAAAAGCCCAGCAGGACCCGCAAGCACCTTGATTTTTTATCGGCGTTAACCTTCCCAGATCACGGAGGTCATATGATGCGGGATACGAAACACCTGCCCGAGCCAATCCGTCTGGTTCTGCAAGCGGGATTTTTTGCCCTCTGAGATAGGAGACATTGAGGGGTGGCGGCAGCTTCCCCAGGTTGTACCCGCCTAAGGTTTGTGCGCCACGCGTTCCATCCTTCCAGTTGTTAACGTATGTTAAAAATTCGGGGTTTAAAGGTGCGCTGCTAAATGGCGCTTGCGCTGAGCCGTGCGTGTTAGTAGCGATAGCACTCAACCATCCGGCGGCGGCCTCAATGCTCGTTCCTCCTATTGAGAGCACCAATACAGTCACTAGCAATGCTGAAATTAGTTTTTTGCCCATGATCAAACCTCGTGTATGTCTACACGGTCAAACCGAAACACTGCTGGTATCGGTCATATGTTTTTCCCTTCTTATCTGTGCTGTGGACGACGGCAGGTGTAGGATTACTGCCCTGCCTCGCGAGCACTGACGCGTAACTAGTGAAGTCTTGAGGCAGTGCCGGTCAGGCGATCGATCGAATAAGATACTCCACTCTTTGGAAAATACAAACAAACCAGAATTTAGTGTGGAAGTAAACTAACTCATATATAGGGCATAGGGTATATACCCGTGCACGCGCAAATGCTCGATAAAGCACACGCTGAGCGGGATGTCGCTCTACGGTGTTGGGCAGGTGGGAATAACAAATGACAAGAACGGCGTTAATAACGGGTATCACAGGACAAGATGGGTCATATCTAGCAGAGCTCTTACTGGAGAAGGGGTATGACGTTTACGGCCTCATTAGGAGGTTGAGCACTCCAAACGTCTCGAGAATTGAGGGTATAGTTGACAGGGTCATCCTCTTGGAGGGGGACATGACCGATCAATCATCGCTCAACATCGCGGTGCAGACCGCCATGCCCGACGAGGTGTACAACCTCGCTGCTCAGTCATTTGTGGCAACTTCGTGGAACCAGCCGGTACTCACCGGCGACGTGACGGGGTTGGGAGCCGTCCGCATGCTCGAGGCTGTCCGCCATTTCAGCCCTGATGCGAAATTCTATCAAGCGTCAAGCAGTGAGATGTTTGGCATGGCGGGTCAGAGCCCGCAAAACGAGCACACGCCATTCCATCCGAGAAGTCCGTATGCCGTGGCAAAGGTGTACGCCTACCACGCTACGGTAAACTACCGTGAAAGCTATGGCCTCTTTTGCTGCAACGGCATCTGCTTCAACCATGAATCACCCCGAAGAGGCATAGAATTTGTTACAAGAAAGATCACTGATGGCGTAGCACGAATCCACTACGGTCTCACGAAGGAGCTGAGGCTGGGAAGCTTGGACGTTAAGAGGGATTGGGGGTACGCTGGCGACTACGTAAAGTCGATGTGGTGCATGCTTCAGGAAGAAATGCCAGACGACTATGTCGTTGCGACAGGGGAGAACCACTCGGTCAAGGAGTTTGTCCAACGGGCCTTCGACGCGGCGGACTTGGAGTGGGAGAAGTACGTCAAAGTGGATGAACGGTTTATGAGGCCTGCTGATGTCCCAGAGCTACGAGGGGATGCCTCCAAAGCAAGACAAAAGCTAGGGTGGGCGCCAGAAACAACATTTGAAGAACTTGTACAAATGATGGTGGAGGCAGATTTGGTGAAATATGGAAGGTAATGCGTGGACGAACCAAGCGATCTCGATCGCAGAGGAAATGCACAGCATCATGTATGTATATAACGTTTCACGTCGTTAACAACCGTTACCCTATAGACTCGTACGACGCTCTGGCCCCGCACATATGATCTCATCTTCATCAGACTCCACTCCTTATCATTATTAATGGCGTAGTATAATACACTATATCATACAATAGACACAACATATGCTGTCATAGTGGTGAGTTAGGTGGAGTACGAATTTACTTTGGGTGAACTGTATGAGTACGTAAAAGCGACGATGAAGACCATTGCCGCGTCAGTCGAAACTGAAGCGGACAATCTCCGTCCCTCGGAAGTTACGGCCCTCATCAATGCAATCCTCACAGCACATCGGGAAAATAAGCGCATTTTTCTGACGGGGGCTGGGAGGTCAGGATTGGTTGCGAGCGCCTTCGCCATGCGATTGATGCACTTGGACTTCACCGTCTACGTCATCGGAGAAATCGTCACCCCCGCAGTCGAGTCTGATGACCTCGTCATTGCCATTTCAGGTTCAGGTGAGACCAGCCCCATCTCTGAAATGAGTACCATAATAAAAGAGAAGGGCACAAAGCTCGCCGTTGTGACGTCAAACAAGGATTCGCGCCTCGGATCTCTTGCTGATGTCACTGTGCAGATCAGCGGCAGGCCTCACATAGATAGCGTCGGCTTCCTTGAACGGCAACTCACCGGAATATCAATCTCCTTTGCTCCTCTGGGCACGATATTCGAAATCAATGTTATGATATTGATGGACAGCATCATTGCGGGACTGATGCTCGCTACGGGAAAAAGTGAAGCGGATATGAAGCAGAAACATTTTTAAGGTTCATTAAAGCGATATAAGGGATCTATAAGAGAGTAGCACTGTCGGAATGAGCAAAGTAAAGTAAAGAGTTAAAAAAATGAGAAGGTAACGTAGGATAATCATGAAACCACTTGTCGTATATTATTCGAGAACGGGGACGATCAGGAAAGTAGGAGAGGCCATCGCACGAGCGCTCAACTGTGATAGCGAGGAAATCACTGAAAAAAAGGGCAGAGCAGGATCTCTCGGCTTCTTGCGGTCAGGAATGGAGGCAACGTTTGGCCGGCTCCCAACCATTAATGCTGCCGCGAAGGATTCTGCATCGTACGATCTCATCATCTTAGGGACGCCAGTGTGGAACCTTAGGATGGCAAGCCCAATGAGAACTTACTTAACGCAACACGCAGGAGAGTTTAACAAGGTCGCGTTCTTTAGCACGTATGGAGGAAAGGAGCGCCCCCGCGTGTATGCAGACATGGAGCAGCTCTGCAGGGGAGCGCCTGTGCAAGTGCTTGGACTTCAAGAACGAGAAGTGAAAAGTGGTGACTACGCGCAAAAAGTGACGCACTTCGTCAGCGCTCTGCAATCCCTTGAATAGCCCCTCCACAGAGCACTGGGGCCTAACGAACGCGTGCGCATGGCATTGCTGAGTCGGCTACTGTAAGGTGCTGCGCCTCTGAAGTGATAATATATATGAGACAGATTAGTTGGCAGGTTCGATTTGGCATATTGCTCGTCGTGATCTCTGCAATTCTTTACCTCATTCATTACGGAATTTTTAGGGATGCATATCACCTCGAAATCTACGGGCTTGGTGACATCGCGTTTCTCCCCCTTGAAGTTCTATTAGTTACGCTGATTGTCGATCGAATCATAACCAACCAGGAGAAACGGGTGCTGTTGCAAAAGCTGAATATGGTTATCGGGACGTTCTTCAGCGACGTTGGCACGCAACTGTTGAAGTCAATATCTGACTTTGACCCGAATATCGACAGGATCAGAAACGCGCTCATCATCACGAATGAGTGGTCAGATCGGGATTTTATCTCTGCGAGTGCGCGCCTTAAAAAATACGAGTACACCATCGAACTCCCGGAGCGCGACCCTCAAGCCCTTGATCTTCTCGAGGGACTACGCACGTTTCTTGCGGTAAAGAAGGACTCCCTCACGCGCCTTCTGGAAAATCCCACACTGCTCGAGCATGAATCATTTACCGATCTCCTGTGGGCGGTGACGCATGTCGCGGCGGAATTAGCGTACCGAGAAGACCTCCGGCATTTGCCCGGTCCTGATTACGATCACATCGCCAACGACATAAAACGGGCGTACAGCTTGCTTATCCTCGAATGGCTCAGATATATGGAGCACTTGATGGATAAGTACCCGTACCTCTTCTCCCTCGCGCTTCGTACGAATCCGTTTGATCCCA
>Ga0209517_10004725_pt1 | contig 17728 bp, 12 predicted proteins | sample PeaSoiMetSII2010_FD_187695 | JGI IMG/M metagenome (GOLD analysis project Ga0209517, IMG submission 187695) | Peat soil microbial communities from Weissenstadt, Germany - SII-2010 (SPAdes) (version 2) | ecosystem: Environmental > Terrestrial > Soil > Wetlands > Peat | place: Germany...
CGGAGTGGCATCCGGCATGAGAGGTGGCCTGAGCTTGCCAAGGAGGCGGTTGAGCGGAACGTGGGAACCTGAGACTCCGATGCGAACGGAGAAGCCACGAGTGGCAGAACCACAAGGGCGAGAGTACGGAACGGAGACTCAGGAGCGGAACAGCGCGTAGTAGCGGGGAAGTCCCCGACAAAGGGATGGAGCGAAGGCGCTGTGTCAAGGAGCCGAATTCAATGAGCCAACCAGTAATGGGAGGAGCCCGATGAATGAGGCAAAGCCGTTTTGTATTTCCAAGAAGGAGGTTTGGGAAGCGTACAAGCGGGTGAAAGAGAATAAGGGAGCAGCAGGGGTCGATGATCAGTCGATCAAAGATTTTGAAAAGAGATTGAAGAAGAATCTTTACAAGATCTGGAATCGGATGTCGTCGGGCAGCTACTTTCCGCCACCGGTCAGGACGGTGAAGATACCAAAGAAAAACGGTGGCGAAAGAAAGCTGGGCATTCCTACTGTGGCCGACCGCATTGCGCAACAGGTGGCCAAGGCAAGACTGGAGCCGGAAGTGGAGCCGCTGTTCCATGCTGATTCCTACGGGTATCGACCGGGGAAGTCGGCATTGGATGCAGTAGGTCAAGCGCGAAAGAGATGTTGGCGCTTTGACTGGGTTCTAGATCTGGACATCAAGAGCTTCTTTGACACGCTGTCGCAGGATCTACTGCTTCGAGCAGTGAAGAAACATGCTCCGGAACAGTGGATCATTCTCTATATCGAGCGCTGGCTGAAAGCGCCAGTACAAGAAGAGGATGGGCGGCTGGTTCCACGGGAAAGAGGGACTCCGCAAGGTGGGGTCATTAGTCCCTTGCTGGCCAATCTGTTTCTGCATTACGCCTTAGATCGATGGCTCGCGGCGCATTATCCTCAGGTGCCATTTGAGAGATACGCCGATGATGTCATCGCGCATTGCAGAACGGAGCGGCAGGCTGAGGAACTGAGGAAGGCCATCGCTGCACGATTGCAGAGCTGCGGATTGGAACTCCATCCGGAGAAAACGAAAATCGTCTATTGCAAGGATGATTCTCGGAAGAAGACTTACCCCAACGAAACGTTTGATTTTCTCGGCTACGCGTTTCGGCCCAGGAGCTCAATGACTCGCAAGGGGAAGTTCTTCCTCAATTTCAGTCCGGCGGTGTCGAACAAGGCAGCGAAGGCGATCCGGGACAAATTTCGTAGCTGGAAGCTGCCGCAGCGCAGTGACAAAGCGATCGACGATCTGTCGCGGATGTTCAATCCAATTATCCGGGGCTGGATCCAATACTACGGGCGATATTATCGCTCGGCGCTTTACCCGACGATGCGCGAACTGAACCGAGATCTGGCCCTGTGGGCCAAGAGGAAATACAAGAAGCTGCGTTCCCATCTTCGTAAAGCGAAACACTGGATCGCGCGCATCTCGCGCCGCTCTCCGGCCTTGTTCGCCCACTGGCAGATGGGGGCGCGGCGTGGCTCCATGATGGGAGCTGTATGAGTCGAGAGGCTCACGTACAGTTCTGCGAGAGCCTCGGGGTGCGATTCCCCGGGGCTACTCACCCTGAAGTAATCGGCCGATTTCGGGCTCAGACAGCATCCGGCGTTTGTCTGCCTCACGCGGCACCGAGACTGCTGAAGATCGGCAAAATAATCAATAAATCCGCGCCGGCGTGGAACAACACCGAGCCCCACAAGCTCCCGGTCTTCTGCATCAGCCACCCCCAGGCGATCGAGAACCCGAAGGTGACGAGCAGAAAAGCCCATAAGTTCGGCGCGTAGGTGACCTGCATGTGTGCCAGGGTGAAGGCCAGGGCGGTCGAAAGAATGGCCAGCCATTTTCCGATCAGTGGCTCGTATCGTCCGAGAAACAATCCGCGGAAGAGGAGTTCCTCCATGAAGGCGTTGGATACCACAAAGAGCAGTACCCATGGCGCCAATGACGTGAGCCTGGCCGTGCCGAGGGCCCTAACCGCTGGTTGCAGCAGGGTCAGAACTAAGCATGCGGCCGCGGTGATCAAGCCCACGCTGACGCCGAGTATCAAACGACCTTTCCGGAGGTACAGTGATGCGAGATCTTCACCGTTGAGCCTCGCCACGGCGAGAATCCCGATCACGATCAGCGACGCTTGTAAGAACTTCGCCACAGCGATTCCGATCGGTGTTTGCGTCGTCAAGCCAAAGAGCGCAAGCCCCTTGTCTGCGAAGAAGAAGCCCAGCGAAAGGCCAACAACCGCAGTGAAGTAGGCAAAGAAAACCGGTCGAAAGCGACTCAGCGGCCGCTCGTCGCGTGCGGCCCACCACAGAGTGCCAAAGATGACAAGGAATCCAGCTCTGGCGGCGTAGTTGGCCCACACCGGCAAAATCGGCACAAATGTCATGGTGAGCGCGAAGATCAGGAAACCGCAAATGGTCAAAAGTGCGAACAGTGCAAGTCCCATGGGCCCGCCTGCATTGAACTCGTCGGTTGCCAACCGAGTCGATTCTACCGCCTGGGTTTCTCCGCCGCTAACGTCCAAGGGTGGTGTCCAGACGCGGAAGCCGGCGAATTGAGGTCACGCTTGTTGACGGTCGATACGATGGCGTTGAGGATCATCGGCCGCAACGCCATGCCCGTCAAAAGTTGAAAGCCGCATGTAATCGTTCGCATCCGCTATCCAGAGAAGCATGCGCACGAGAAGCGTGAACCGTCGCCGGGTAGGGTCATGCACGATCATTGGTGCAGAAAACTGATATAGCACGCCGCGAGTCTCAAGCTGGCAGCCGCCAGCGGATACTACGTTCCTAACCCATTGGCAATCTCGTCCATATGTGAGAGCGATCAAGAATCCGTCAGGGACTCTAAACACCTTCACAGGCGTCCGGTAGAGGCGACCTGACTTTCGGGCTGCGTGCGTAACCATGCCGAGGCCGGGCGACCGAGCGGCAAAGCGGCCAATGATCCCGTTCGCAATCGCCCGATTGAAGGCTGCTATCCATCTTTTGCGGTACCGGATCACGAGGATTCCAGCTAGCAGGAGAGCGAGAATCGAGCTGATCATCCTGAATACTGCCTACGCACCCGCTTCCGGCTCGTCCCTTTCCTCTGGTAGACCGGGCATCACTGGCATCAACGTGTTCCTGCTCACCGACTTGCTCTGGTCCTTGTGCTATGGTTCGCCTTCGACCCAAACAAGTCCGGTAGGAGGGCATTATGCTCGGAGGACTGCTCTTCGTCGTGTGCGTCATCCTGCAATTTCACTATCACGACCCAATTCCGTGGTACATCTGGGTGCTTGCACTGATCGCACAATGTGTCGCATTCGGCGAACCAGCGATGCGATCTGCTGGGAAAAAATAACTGAACTTAGGCCGGTTGTTCGCAAATGCGTTATGGCAAGTGACGATGCCAGAATCCTCGTGATCGGCGCCGGAGTGAACGGCTCCATCTGCGCCGAGCGCCTGTTCAAGCGCGGCGTAGATGTCACTGTGCTGGCGCGCGGCAAGCGGCTCGCCGAGATTGAGAGCAACGGGATTGTCATCGAGAACCCGTTCAGCCTGGAGCGGAGGGTCGGCAAGGTCAGGGCCATCGGCGAACTGGCGTCCGGCGACACCTACGCCTACATCTTAGTCGTCGTGCGCCGCACCCAGGTTGCCGAATTGCTGCCCACACTAGCCGCCAACACCTCGCCCAACGTCGTCTTTATGAATAACAATCTCAACGGTCCCGCCCAGATCGTCGCAGCATTGGGTTCGCAGCGCCCGATGCTCGGCTTCGTCTTTGCAGGAGGCAAGCGCGACGGGGAGATCATCCGGGCGATCGGCCCCTTCGATCATTCGCTGATTGCGACGCCCTTCGGCGAAATTAACGGAACGGTCACTCCGCGGCTGAGAAGGCTGGTCGCGCTGCTCAATCGAGCCGGTCTCAGGGCCAAGGTCTCAACCAACGTCGTCGATTATCTCGCCACGCACGCCGCCACCGTGGCTGCGCTCGTGCCGCTTGCCCTGAAGTACAAAGCTGACATCAGGGCGCTGGCCCGTTCGGGCGAAGACCTGAAGCTGGTCGCTGCAGCCATGCGGGAGACCCTTCCGGTGCTGAAGGCGCTAGGGCACAAGATCGTGCCCGTCGGCCAGGAGATCCTCGCCGTGACGCCGACATTCGTGCTGGCATTTCTGCTTCGTCTGCTCCTCAACTCCAAACTCGGCGAAGTCGGCGCGGGTTGGCACGCGCAGCAGGCGCCGGACGAGTTGCTGGCGCTGGCCGACGATCTCCGCGCGGCGGTCATCCGGTCCGGCGTTCCGGCGCCGGCCATCAGAAAAGTGTTAGACATGAAATAGCACGGCGGCTCCGAGCACTCCCGCGATTTGAGTTGCTTGCTTAGTCTGATCTTCCGGTTTTCTTATGCCTGACAACATACGTTGCGTAAACTGCGCCTCCTAGAATGAACATTCCGAACTCCAATGCGGTCTCTTGGACCGCGCTGATGAAGCTGTACAAGCCGAGGCCCACTTTCGGTGAACCACCGAAGAGAAGTGGAAGATCGGACGGCAGCGGATGCCCGAACCCTTTGCGAACCCGCGCCTGAAGTGGTGCAGTCTCTAGGTCAACCGAAGAGAGCAGAATCAAGGACGGACACCCAATAGGCCTCTGTCGGGACAAGGCAGAGGCCTCCCATTGGGGGATTAGGAAACATTGTTTCAGGCGTGTTTACGCCGGTGCTCGCGAAACACTCGAAATCGTTCTCGCTCATTGATTGCATTTCAGTGGGCGTTGACCGAATGCAACGAAACTTCGAGCCGATGCGAAAACAGGTGGAAGGGTGGCAGAGAAGTGAATTGACGGATGTGACCGCCAAGGTTGTCATCTACGAAGCTTTTGTCGAGGGCAAACTGGAAGCTCCGAAACACCTGGCCCGAACTGTGCATGACCTCTACTTCGAACCCAAGTATGAGGAATTTCGGCCGCGGACGATCTGGAGCCTCTCGAATGCATTCACTTCGGCGTTCAAGGAACTGGACCCGATTCCGCAGTTCAAGGCTACGGCGAAGCTGGGCGAATTCCTGGAAACACGGTTCTCCCAGTCGTTCTAGTCCACGCGGGCGGTGCGGCCGGCCGCTCCATTCCAACAAGAACTTGAATTGGCCGTCTACCAAAACCCAGAGCGGGTCTGCGCTGCAGGCCAAATGGATTGTTCCACCCTCAGGCACAAAGGGACACTTGCCGGACGTCGCGATCACGCGGCTCATTGGTTTGACAGGCACTTCGACCCTGCGGTCTCCTGAAACTCGTTCTCCCGCTAGCACAAGCAAAGGCTCATCGTGGCAACTTGAGGCATGAGTGTTCAGTTGTGCGCCAAGACTACGAAGATCAGTTGCGTCCGCGCTAAACTGACACCGCTTGCAAGAGAGAACGTACCGCATTGTTTGCGAACCCATTCTTTGTTCAGGACGTGCGGCCTAAGACCGCCACGTGCTGGAAAAGGCGGGGGAAAGGCCGATGAACTTGCTGAAACGGAGATGACAAAAACTCAGCACTGTCCTTCTCCAGCACGCGTTAATCGACTTTAAGCCGTGGTCAATATCGCGTGCCGTGATTGAAGTCACATACCAGCGTGAGGACAGAAGAAGGGTTGTAGCCCCAAGTGCCCAAGCTGGGCGAGGATGTCGAAATCTGCGAGGCAGCCTGGAGATCGACAGTCTAGAAGAAGAACTTGGCGGCCAATTGGACGAGACGGGGGGCGGCAGCACTGACCACCTCCCCGAAGTTGGCACTGCTGATGTTGCCATTCACCGCAGCGGGACCGAAGAACTGCGCGTGGTTGAAGACATTGAAAGCTTCCAGCCGGAACTCCAATGACTTGGAGTCGGAGAGCCGGACGCTCTTTTCGAGAGCCATATCGAAGTTGTAGATTCCTGGCCCGTCGAAAAATCGCCTTGGGGCAGTGCCGATTTGACCCAAGGCTGGCAGGCTGAAAAGCGCTGTATTGAACGCAGGGTTCCCGTTGCGCGGATTGGTGTTGATCTTGAGATTGCCTGGTGCGAAGTTTGGAGTGTCCACGCCGTTGTTATTGATGCCGTTCGGTATAGTGCCGAGCAGAGAAGTGTCGTTATTGTTGTAAAGGGTGACAGGGAAGCCGGTTGCGAACCGGGTTAAGCCTGAGAAGGCCCACCCTTCGGTCCAGAGGTTCTGGCACCGGAAGACCTTACTGAGCGGAAGCTGGTACCTGTGGCTCACCACAAAGTTGTGGCGCATGTCGAAAGCCGAGAGTGCTCTGCTCAGCTTTGGGTTCAGTGGGTTCACTGCCTCCGCCAGGCTGGACGATAGATCGATCGACTTGCTGTACGTGTAGCCCACCATGAACTCCAGGGGGCCGGAATTGTGGCGAAGATTGATCTGCAGTGCGTTGTAGTCTGAATTCGCAATGGTCTTCTGGTAAGTGACGGCGGCGAACTGGGAACTGAACGGTCCTCGCGTCCCGTGAATGACGGCACCCATTGGTGTGGTGTAGGTGCCGCTTTCGCCAAAAGGTCCGCAGGTCGGTGTGCCGGGCATGACCTCGCTCGGCTGACTCAGACTCAAGCACAGCGCGGGATTCCCAGGGTTCGCCGAAGTGAGCACCAGGAGATGATGGGCTTGCGTGCCGACATAACTGACGCTGAGAAACGTGCTTGCCGCTAATTGCCGCTGGATCGAGAACGTGTAGCTATCAGTGTAAGGCGGCACATTCCCGTGGAAGAAGGACGGGACGCCGGTGATGGGCAGGTATTGCGACCAGTCGACATTGGAATCCGGCTTCTGGGGTGAAGCTCCAAAAGCGGGAAACGATAAGGGAAATCGCTGGCCGACGGTCTGCCCGCTCGCGGCCGTGACGAACGGCGTGGCAAACAGTGGCGGGGCCAGGCTCGTGTAGTCGTAGCCGTAGGGCGGGTTGGCGCTCATGATGCCCGCGGACAAGCCTTCGAATGCCGTATAGAAGAGACCGTAGCCGGCACGAATGTCAGTTCTCCCCGGGCCGCCGAAGATTCTTGCCAGCAATCCATGTTGGACATCTGGGGAGTAGGAAACACCAAGGCGCGGCGCGAAGTTGTCGTATTTCGTCGGAGCGAGAGTTCGTGGAACGCCGGTATCACCGGGGAAGACGAGCCCTGCGGGCGCTCCGGGATAAACGCGGGATTGCTCGCCGAGAATCAGGGTCTGAAGCTGGTTGTACTTCTCGGACCAGGGCGAGATCACATCCCAACGCAGGCCGTAGTTCAAGGTGAGATGGGGTCGGATTCGCCAGCTATCCTGGGCGAACAGGCCCGCATACTTGTTGCGGTTATAGAACCGCTGGGAATCGGCCTGGTTGTAGCCGCTCGCGATCCCCAGCAGGAAGTCTGCCAAGTCCGCGCCGGTCTCGGTTCCCTGGAACACGAAAGCGCCATTAAAGACGGGATCGGGGTTGGTGTTGATCTGGTCCAGGTGAAATTCCCCGCCCAGCTTGATTGTGTGCTTGCCGATGACCCTGGAATAGTTGTCCATCCACTGGAATGTATTGTTGACCTGGGTTAATCCTGTGCTGTCCACGCCGAAGGTAAAGTCGTTGAATGAGATGTTCTCGACGCCTTCGATAGTTGGGTCGAGGGGAACGATCCCCGGTGTGCCTGTTGGGCCAACAAATCCCTGCGAAACCAGACTCGGGCCGACACCGCCCACTGGCCGTCCCGCCTGGTTCGCATCGCGCATGTAGCTAAAGTGCAGTTCGTTCACCACATTTGTCCCAAGCGCCTTAGTCATACCGAGACTCAGCAATTGCGCCCGGCCGAGGGTCATGGCGTTGAAGCCGGGAACATTGGCCCCACCCTGGCCGATAGGATACGGGTTGTTCAGGGCGTAATCGTCCACGAAGTAGTACGCAGCAAGCGAACCCCAGCGCGTGTTGGCGTCGATTCTGATCGCTCCTTTGTCATCCCTAAGTGTCTGGTTAAACGCCGAAGTGGAGAATACATTTCCCGCTTGATTGGGTTTGGGAATGTATTGCAGTAACGCCTTGGCAGGCGCGGACCACGCCCTTTCCGGAATCTTGGCATTAGGCAAGACGCATTGCGAGGAACTCACGCAGCCCGGCGTGTAGTAGCGCTCACCCGGATAGACCGTATACCCGAGTCTTTGCGAAAGCGAAAGCGAGTCCGCCCAGGATTGCCCGTTCACGGTTCCTGTCAGAGAGCCTGCCAGGTCATAGAGATCGCCGGTTCGATCCGCGAGCGAGGGAACGGAAATCCGTCCCGTGTCCACTCCCTGGGTCATCCGGGTTCCCTGGTAGTCGGCGAAGAAGAAGATCTTGTCGTGCCGGATGGGACCACCCAAGGTTCCCCCAAATTGATTTTGCGAGAACTGCGCACGTTGAGCGGAGAAGTAGTTGCGCGCGTCGAGACTGGTATTGCGCAGGAACTCGAACGCGTCCCCATGAAACCGGTTGGTGCCTGCCTTGGTCAAAACGAGAATCTGCCCGCCGCTGTAGTTGCCATACTCTGCGTTAAAATTGCTGGTGAGAACGCGGAATTCCTGGATCGAATCGAGATTGGGCACGATGGCGGTGCCCATGTTCACGTCCTCTTCCGCATCGCTGCCGTTGACGCGAAACCCGTTCGAGGTCTCTCGTTGGCCGCTAATGGACAGGTTGCCGGCGTTCAAATCACCGGAAGGTGGTGTGCTGGTGACGCCGCTCATGACCACTGCGTTCGGCTGCTGCGAACTGGTAGGAACAATGCCGGGCTGGATGCCCACAAGATCGGTAAAGCTGCGGCCGTTCAGCGGGACGCTTGTCATCTTTGTTGCGGCAATGGTTTCGCCTTGCTGGGTGGAGGACAAATCAATCTGGAGGCTATCGGCAGAGACCTCAACCGTCGAGCTCGCGGAAGTCAGAGCCAACCGCGCATTTACCGTGAGTTGAGTTGTTCCATCCACCGTGAGGCCGGTCTGCAAATATGGCTTGAATCCGGGAGCATCGATTCGGAGCCGGTAGTGACCCGGAGTGGGCGCGGCAAAACTAAACGAGCCATCATTGCCGGTAGCGCAGTTCTTCCGCCAGCCGTCGTCCGAGTTCTCAGCTGCGACACTTGCGCCGGCGACAACGGCGCCGCTGGGGTCAACGACGATGCCGGAGATACCAGCCATCTGCGCCCATCCCGAGCCGCATAGGAGGAGGACAACGACAGCCCAAGAAGTCATGAGCTCGGACAACCGGTATGGCGAAGTTTCCTGACCCCGGTTCACTTTTTCACCTCCATTTCTAGTTGCGACGCAGTCGCATCATATGACGAAAATAAAATCGCGGCAGCCGAGACTCTAGATGAAACTGAATTTCAGTTTCATAATGGCAGACCTCCCACGCGGAGCCTGTGACCAAAATCACATCCCTGTGTGCGGCTCTAGCCCGGCGCCAAGCGAAGCCAGCGTAGCATGCAGGCTGTGTGCGTCCTCGGTCGAGAGTCGGAGAACGACTCGGTCCTGACACACCAGATAGCAGAAGCCATCGGCTGCGCGGCAGGCACAAAAAGGGCCGGCGCCCAGACAGAACGAAGCCGACGGTTCCTTCACTATGTCTTGCAGGCATTCCAGAACTCGAGACACGTCCTCCCGGCTGAAATGCAGAAGCAGAGTGCGATACCAGCGAAGGCACACGCCGCCGTTGGGACAGAGGAAACACTGAAACGGTCTGACGTCATCTCCGCAATGGTCCCGTTGGCTGCCCATAATCCTTCCGGCAGATCCGTATTGCAACTCAGTCGCAACAAGAACTACAATTTCAGGGTATGGTCCCCGAGAGCCGACTGTCAATGCGGGGCCAGAAGATTCTGTCGCACTGTGGTTGCAACCAGTTGCGACTCAGAGCGCGAGGATGAACCATGCCGCTTCCCGAGACCGAAATTCCCGGACGCTTGCAGGCCCTGCTGGCTCAGCGCGGGATCCGCATGACCGGCCCACGCCGCGCCATTCTGGGCGTCATTGAAACCGCCAACAAACATCTGGACGCCAGCCAGATTTTGCGCAAGGCGCAGAAGTCTGACCCGGCTGTCGACCGCAGCACCGTCTACCGGACGCTGGGACTGCTAAAACGGCACGGGCTGATCGACGAACTCGACTTGATGCATCTGAACGGCGAAGGGCACTACTACGAACGCAAGCTGGGCCGGGATCACATCCACATGGCGTGTTTGCGCTGTGGCAAGATCACCGAGTTCGTGAGCGAGCGGTTCGACTCTCTCAAGAGCCAGTTGGAGCAGGAGTGCCGCTTCCGTATTCTTGTGGCGCGGCTGGAGGTTGGGGGATATTGCACGGCGTGTCGCCGTTAGACGAGGACATCTTTGTGATCGCCAATAGCAGCGCCACGCTGTGATGAATGTCACAGCCGTCTCGCTCCATGAATGTCAGCATGAAAATGAAAATCAGTTTCAAGAGGTTGACTGACCGTGCAGCAAAGAACTGACGCATCCGCTCCTGCCAAATCCGCTGGGATGTTCCTGGATTGCGCACCTCAGCGCAAGAGCCTGGTGGTCGTGGAAGTGCCGCGAGGACGGGGTGTGGGCCGCTCGCTGGCATCATTGCTGGGATCATGATCACGAAGGCCACTACTGCTGTGGCCAGAGCTATCATCACGACGTACACGAATAAGCGCAACTAATTGTTGCTTCCGGGCGGTCATCCTCTCGCGTAGCCGCTCCCAAACTTTGGCGGCTCTTCTTGCGTGCTGTTTCGAAGTGAGATCCCCGGGATCTTCCTGCGCGTGGCAAGCACGCACGACCGTGATTGATGTCACTGACAAGCATACCCCAACTCTGATAGTCGAGCTTTGATTGATATCCACGTCCCTTGTCGGTGGCTCCCGCTGACAATCGATACCGTTGACACTAAGTTCACTACGGCCAACAAGGACGGACAACATGCAATTCCAAAGTAGAGTAGCGCGCTGGTTAATCCTGGGATTCATCGGCATGGCAGCCATGGTTCTTCTCGGTGTTGGCTTCGCGCAAGAGTCCGAGAAACGACCCTCCAGCTACGCGCCGGTCAATCTCAACGAAGACTTGGCCAAGGTTATGACCCGGATGAAAGCGGCCAAGGCCGACATCATGAAACGCCACATGAACCTGCTGAATGACCGCTATGACCTCAGCAATCGTCCAGCAGCAGGTGTGACGATGAGTCGCGGAAAGCCCGTGCAGGAAGGAGTGCGGGTGAAACTTCCGAAAGGCGTCACCTGGGATCAGTTGGCAGCGATGACTCCGGAGGAAATCAAAGACAAAGACATATTTCCTGCCGGGTTCCTGCCACTCCCGCATCCCAACCACGCCGAGGGTGGGATGCTGTTCCCGCAGTTCACAATCGACGAAGTCAAGAAGCTAGAGGGCAGAGACCTTACCAGGTTCGACCTCGACTTTGACATTCCCGACCACCTTCTGCCCGAGTTTCCCCCACCCATCTACCTCACAACGCGGCCCGATTTGGGCGATGTTTCCCAGGGGAAGCTCGTCAATCTGACCAATTATTACGAAATCTTCAATGGGATTCTCAATCCCAAACAGTTGGAGGGACTGAGACTCCTGCTCACAGCGTTTCCTCAACAGCAGTTCAATGCAACCGAAGATCGCCGTTCCGAACGGGCCAGTAGCGGGGTTGCTTGCCTTGATTGCCATGTGAATGGCCATACCAACCGGGCGACGCACCTGGTCGGCGATATTCGGCCGCAGGAGTTCCGCCACCGGATCAACACACCCAGTCTCCGTGGTGTGAACATCCAGCGGCTATTCGGCTCGCAGCGTGCACTCAAGAGTGTGGAGGATTTTACGGAGTTCGAGCAGCGGGCCGCTTATTTTGACGGCGATCCTGTGATTGCCACCAAGAAGGGTGTCAACATTCTGGAACGAGGCAGCCAGGTACACGATATGGCGGAGTTCCAGGAACTGCTGGATTTCCCGCCAGCCCCCAAGCTAGGAATCCACGGCACGTTGGATCCGAAGAAAGCAACTGCTTCGGAACAGCGGGGAGAAAAACTGTTTTTCGGAAAGGCGCAATGTTCGGCCTGCCATCCGGCTCCCTATTACACCGATAACCAGATGCACAATCTAATGGCGGAGCGTTTCTACAAGCCGCGCATGATTAATGGCATGATGGCCTCGCACGACGGCCCCATCAAGACCTTTCCGCTGCGTGGTGTCAAAGACTCACCACCGTACATGCATGACGGGCGTCTGCTCACGCTGGAGGACACGGTGGAGTTCTTCAACCTGATCGACGAACTCAAGCTGCCGCCGCAGGAAAAACAGGATCTCGTGGCGTTCTTGCGTGCACTTTAGGATCGCGAAGGAACGGGGGTCACCCAACCCCCGTTCCGGTATTCCGATCGTTGATGCTCGTCAACTCCTCTTCACGGAAATATCCGCTTAGGAGTCTTCCGATGGTCTTTCCGCGGTAAGGCGCTTACCCAGCTTGTCTTCGGCAGCTGTTATTTCTTCATCAAGCGTCGTCATCGTCGTAAATTATAGTGCGTGCCCGCATCAGTGATCGCCGGATTGCTGTTTGCGCTGCGCCGCGCTACACGCATAGGGAGTGCCATCGTCCTCGGTCGGTCTTCAACGACTCGGTTGGAAAGACGGCTCTGTAACGGCACGTTTTCCCATAGCAATCAAGGGGAAAACCATTACAAATCATTACAGTAGAGCGTTCGTGGCTCGAATCGAGATGCCGAATATGGCTCCTTTTGCCGATTAGTAGTAACGTCGGGTGGCCACGTCTCGCTGTTGACATGAGCCTGGTAACACGACGGGAACGTCAAAACATAAATCTGCCCGTGAGCAAGATAGGATCTACGGAAGCTTTTGGGCGTTCGCCGCCTGCATCTTGGTTGCGATAGCGACCTTGCGCAGCATGTAATACAAAGTTGCCAGTCCGGCTACGAATAAAAGCAGGAAAAGCGAAATGATGCTCCACTGCGGCGCAACTTGCAGTTGATTGGGGTTGAAGTAGGGGGCGAGCACGAGGTTTCGCAGGAAGTCGCGCATGAGGACCATAGCTGCCACGGTCAGCGTGCCGCAGCTTACGCCGATCGCCAGTTGCCGCTTCGGAGACTTGTTAGCTTTCGCCATGATGAGATGCGCAACCGCAGCCAGTGGCAAAAGCAGTCCAATCCCTAACAATGCGGTCGCGAATCCATTGCCACCGACAAAGGCCAGCCGCACCGGACCGGACAATTTCACCAAGAACCAGAACCCCACGCCAAAATTAAGAAGGGTCATACCCGTAAATAGCAAGGATCCTTGTTCGACGAGCCACTGGCGATATCCGCCTTCCTGCTGGCGAAGACCCATCGCTACCAACCCCAGTCCGGAGACCGCCAAAGCGCCTAACACAAAATGCAGGTAGCGTGGCAGAAGGGAAGGTTCTGACCAGTTCATGTTCCAGCCGCTGGCATGGCGGTGATAGAGGTCGAGCCATCGCTCGGGCGCCAGCATCAGCGTGAAGTTATTGCTGTAGACGAAGGCAACGGTTGCAAGCAGCAGCACCACTAGAGCCAGAACTGCTCTCGCTTTGCCGTTTGGCTCAGGCCCTTTCATCGAGAAGAAGTAGACGCCGTAGTACGCGAGAACAACCATCCCAATAATGGCAAGCCAGGGCACGCCAATCAGGATCGAACTGGAGTAAAGGAGTTGCCCATACATCACCTGGAGGAACAGCAACGGCGCCACGCCCAGGGTGATGGTAAAGGCAAAAACAGAGGGCAAGAGGCGGCCGAGATCATCGGCAAGCCGCGCCGAAAATGCCGAACTCTTGCGCCGCACGGTGCAGACCAGGGCGATGGCTGTGCCTCCCAACAGGCAGTTCATGAACAAGACGTGGAGAAAGAACGTGAGCAGGAGCAGCGTGCGCAGAAGCCAGAGAGGCCCCGGCAATGGCATGGGATCGGGATGAGGAATGGGCAAGTTCATAACGATGAATCCTCCCTCTGACTACGAATGACTACTACTTGGGACTGCTCAAATAGATGGCCAATGCGCGACCTTCCGCGTCCGTTCCGGTAAAAGGCGGCATGTCTGGATTGATATCGCCGAGTGTTCCGAGCATTCCGGCGATTGCCTCGGGATCGGTTCCTTTGAGGTCCAAAGGACGCCGTTGACCGCTGACGCTGTGACACAGGGCGCAATGGATTGCGAACACCTGCTGCCCAAGTTGTTTTTCGTTCGCGCCGGAGGGTGTTGCCGGCGCCAGCGAGGCAAGATAGCTGCCCAAGGCTGCACGATCATGCTCATCGCCGGCGAACGGTGGCATCGTCTCGCGAACTACCGGCAGATGCAGCAGGATCTCGCTGCCAAATTTCGCATCCCATCCGCGGGTGAATTTACCCATCGCGCGATAGCCCGCGACAGAGTGACAAGAGCCGCACTCCATGGCAAAAAGTTCCCGGCCATAGGTATGTGGGTTGTCAGCGCTGCCTTCGACCCACGGCGAAGTCTTGGCGACACCTTTGGCGGCGATACCCTCGATCTGCCCTACCCTGACGTCGGTGGCATAGATGTAGCCGTTGATGACGTAGGGATAGCGGCTAAACTCGCGCAAGTATTCGCCTGAGCCCATGACGCCAATCCCGGCAAGCAGCAGCACCGCCACAATTACTGGATTCATTCTCTTCGGCCGGAGAAGTGCGAACAGCGCAAGTATCAGTGCCACTTCGGCACAAACGACCGCTCCGAGCAAGGCATGGTGGACCGCCGGGTAAATCCCGCTGAAATAGGCGCGCGCGTAGGCAGGAAAGTCGTGAAAATACCAGCGGCTCAAAGGAAGCAGAGCTGCGACTCCCAACACCAGCCACCCGCCCGCCCAACGCACAACCCGTTCCCGCAGAGCGGAAGGTTCCCACATCGCGGTTACCAGCCCGAAAATACCCGCAAGAGCCACCGCCATTGCGGTACGAATCCATAACGACGGCCAGTAAGTGGGGTTGAAAAAGCCGGCCCAGAAGTTCCTGGTTTCGAGCCAGCGTCCGGGCGTGAGCATGTAGGTGATGATGCCGTTGATCACCACCAAGCTTGCCCAGGCAACGACGAAGTAGATCCAGCCGATGATGAGATGGATTTGCCGGTCCAGCGTGTCCCACTGGTAGGCGTAGATGAGAGCGGCAGCGATCTCGACGAAAAAGAAGACCCACTCGATCGCCCATCCCCAAACAAACGTGTGAATGAGCGAAGAAGTTGCCTCCGGGCTGACCAATCCGATCGTGAACCAGATGCCCACACCGGTAACCGCTCCAAGAACGACGGTCAGCAGCGCGAAAAACTTGGAATGATGCCGCACGTACCCCAGCAACTCCGAATCGTTGTGCGAATACGCGCGACGCTCGGTCAGAACCAGGTATGCACCGCCGCCGACCGCGAAGTGGGAGATGAAGACGTGAAGCACGGCTACGGCCGCGATCAGGAGTCCCCCAGGGAATCCTAGTTGCCAAACGGGATAGTTCATTTCGTCCCTCGTGTGGTCGCTTGAGTATGAGGGATGTTCATTCTGCAGGGCAGTGACTAGACTCACACCAGCGCGTGAGCCTTAATCGGCGACGGTAAAGGTCAAACCGATAGGCAGCCATTCTCGGGTTGCTCCCGGATTACGGGCAAGCGGGAAGTAATCCCAGGGTATTTGCACCCGAATGCAGCCGGTATCGATGTAGGCGCGAGCGAGTTGTTTGTTGCAGTCAGCTCTGATCGTGATCCCCAACCTGTCCGCAGTTTCCCAACCTTTACTCGCGATCTATCGCTGTGCTCAACTGACAGGGTGTGCGGCCGCGGCGATGTCCTGCAGCAAGTCGGAGGCCCGCCAGTCGGCGCCGTGATACCACCGGAAGATCTTTCCATCGGGAGAGATGACTGCGGTACTGAGCGAATGCGTGATCAGACCGCCTTCTTCCTTGTAGGTCAGACCAAAATAATCGGCAAATTCAGATAACTCGGCTGGCGGAATCGCAGAGAACTCCCAATGCGTAAAGAGCGTGGCATCTTTGCTTCCGGCACAGGAGAAGCCGTATGCGCGCAGAACCTTGGGCGTGTCGTGGGTGGGGTCGAAGCTGATGCTGAGCAGGTGCGTTCTGCCGTAGCGTGCCGGATCGGCGCGGACTTGGCGGTCGATCGCGGCGAATTCATGGCTGACGCGCGGGCAGAAGTCGGGGAACGGGCAGCGCGTATAGATGAGCGTGAGCAGCAGGGTCTGGCCACGATACTGATGCAGCGAGATGCTCTTGCCGTTCTGGTTAATGAGTTTGAAGTCCGGCACCGGGTCGCCCGGATTCGGGATATGCACGGTCGCGGTGGGCGTGCCAGCGGGAACTTTCGAGTGGCCGGTGACTTTGACGTTCTCCAGCCAGTACTTTCCGGGTTCCTCGACGACGACATCGGCCGTGATGAAGTCGCCGGGCTGCAGTTGAACCAGCGCGGAAGGAGGCTTGAGGGTGTAGGGCATGATCATCGCGTCCATGAAGCCGGCGATGGGTTCGTTATCGATGTTGGCGGTGCCGGCGTTCTTGTCCACGGAGATGACCCTGCCCTTGAGGGAATAGCGCTTGGCAGCGGGTTGGCCGGTGGCGCCGGGCTGCGATGGCCCTCGGTTGCAGGCAACAGAGAAAGCGAGCAGGGCGCACAGGCAGAACGGGGCAAGACGTGGCGAGGAGGAATTGAGTGGGCTGTTCATATTCGGTCTTCTTTCATTATCCCCAACCATCGCTCCGACTTCAGTAGTGGAAGCGATACCGGAGTTCTACAAAAATCTCACGCGGATTGTTCCAATGATATCCGCCGAAGGTGAGGCTGTTGTCATACTCGACGCGCCGATTGGCAACGTTTAGTGCGGTGAGGGACGCGGTGAAACGTTCGCCGAAGTCCCACCGGCGTGTTCACGCCGGTCTCCAAATTCTGGACGCCGTCAGGTTCACTTCCTCGCGAAACACTCAAAGTCGTACGTAGAGTGCGGCGGCGTTTCAAACCTTGGTTTGCTGCTGCACACGGGAGCGCGGAACTGAAGGTTGTCGGCAACCAACACAAGACTTGCCCTGCCCTGAAGCCTGCTGTCTCTACTTCCGCGATACTCCGTAGCCTAGCAATTGGAAAGAGGTTGAAACGACCTCGCAGCTCAACGGCCATAGCGCCCCATGAGTTCCGTTTCGCCCAGGATATGGCCCTTCATGGCACGTTCGAGGTCCGGTTTGGTGGCTCCAGCCTTCAGGTTGAGCTTTGTGTCGAGCGCATACAGCTTGAAATAATAGCGGTGTGGCTTGCCCGGCGGGGGACATGGACCTCCGTAGCCGATCTTGCGAAAGTCGTTGCGTCCTTGCAGCGCTCCGGTGGCAAGCTGTTCCTGTTTTTCCATTCCCTCTGGCAGTTCTCTCGTGTTTCCCGGGAGGTTATATAACACCCAGTGCACCCAGGTACCTGCTGGCGCATCCGGATCGTACATGATGAGCGCAAAGCTCTGTGTCGCCGCGGGTGCCTCCTTCCAGCTCAGCTGTGGGGAAACGTCAGGTCCGTCGCATGTGAACTTCTTCGGAATCGTTTCGCCGTTAGAGAAAGCGACGCTCGAAATCTGGAAAGACATAGCCCCTCCCTTTCGCTTGACCAAAGATTGAAAAACCGCCGAGAAGCCACACTCCAACCAGTATCGGCAACCCAATCAGTATTGGCAAAGAGCCGCGATCTATGCGCTTTGCGGCGAAAAATATAGCCAACAGAG
>Ga0209517_10004726_pt1 | contig 17720 bp, 15 predicted proteins | sample PeaSoiMetSII2010_FD_187695 | JGI IMG/M metagenome (GOLD analysis project Ga0209517, IMG submission 187695) | Peat soil microbial communities from Weissenstadt, Germany - SII-2010 (SPAdes) (version 2) | ecosystem: Environmental > Terrestrial > Soil > Wetlands > Peat | place: Germany...
TATTCGGCTTGCCTGCGCAGGCACGGTCCAGAGAGGTGGCGCGTTTCGCTTTGGGTGTTCGGACGGCAAGGTAGACAAGGTCTCTTCGGTCACGGCTTGCGTCTCCGGCCCCATTTCTTCTGAACCGTCAACGCCAAAGGACTAATTTGCCTGATTTCGCCAAGTCACGAGACGCAACCAGCCAGAATGCTAGGCTACATTTTTTTTGCCCAGTAGCAAATCGCCTAAAGTTCAATGCATTTCGTGGTGTAGGCTTGAAGCATGAGTTGAGGCACTGTGCCGATCTCGAAGATGCGAAAGGGAGAATTATCATGACTCCTGACCTCGAAACACTGACCGTCGAACAAGCGCAGGCTGTGGTCGCCACGGCCGAGCAGCCGACCGCTGCCGTCGAACCGGCCGCTGAGCCAGCCGCCCCTGCCCCGGCTGAGACGAATGAACCGGCCCCCGCGTGAGTGGCCGCCCTGACCAGATGCTGTCAACCACTTCTCTCGCTCCAGTAAAGACATCGCTTAAGAGAGTTCAGGGATTAGCGCTACCCTGGACTCTTACCTTGCCTAGGACACTCCGCTGTTCCAGTCCAAGCCGTTCGGAAGTTCTTCGTTTGCATATTCAAGATGGATTACCCGTCGGTGCTCGGGTGTTTCGGAGCAGCGGAAGCGTGGAGCGTAGGCGGGCACATCCCTACTAGCCCGCCCGCTTTGGCGCAGCAAACCACCTCGGGCACGCGGAACAAGGTGTAGCAAAATTGATCGAACCTGACCGCGACAGGACTTGAAGCAATTGCTGAAGGCGGTGTCTCGGACCTCAGCGCGTTGGCGACCAGGTCTTGCGCGCGTAGTCGAGAGGACCGGAGCAGAAAACGCTTCGACGCGAATACTCCTCGGCGTGTCGGACCGGTGCGTGTACGGAGTTAGGGGTCCGTGCAGGCGATCACGCTCGCTCGCTGAAGACTCGCTGAATCCTGTCGAAGAGACCCTAGGCGTAAACGGCGCGCCTGCCGTCCCGCTGGCCCCTTGACCGCCGGTTGAGCGCTTCGTTAAATGACAGGTGATCTGTGGGGCGTTTCAGCGGGTGCGGCACGAAAGGCAACAGACAGCGGACACCGTGATGCACCGACCGGGCGGAGCGGAATGAAGCAACCGGCGCCTTAACAGACGGGCCGGCGCCCAGAAATAACGCGACCGGCAGCGGTGATAAAGAGACCGGCGCCGGCCGATCTGTTCACCAGTTCGGCGACGAGACTGGGCCACCGCGCCATCCAACGCTCGATCTTCTGTTCAGCGGCCCATTGGAGTCTATCACTGGCCGGCGTACATCCGACCATTCCCCCGTATCCGAGGAGAACCCCCATGCCCCCGTCCCGCGCCACAGCCCTCGTCCTCGTGTCACTGCTGTTTGTCTGCCCGGCCTTTGCCCGATCTCAGTCGGACGGACCCCAGCCCGACCGTCTGCACCTTGGCGCCGTTTACGTCGGGGCTACGGTCGAGGCCAGCTTCTTGCTCCGGGAGGCGCGCAACCAGCCCGATATCAAGCTGGATGTCATCGCCCCGAAGTTCGTGAAGGTGCTTAACAAATCCACCGAGGTGCGAAAGTTCGGCCCGGAGAGCAACGACGTCGTTTTTGGAAGCGTGGAGATCGGCATCGATACCACCGCTGCCGGCGAGTTCCGCGGCGAACTGACCGTGACGCTCGGGCAGACCACGGTCCAGGTGCCGGTCAGCGCGACCGTGAAAGCGCGCCGGCCGGGGCTGCGCCGGATACTCATGACCGAGACGCCGTTCGAGCAGTGGACGACTACGGACGGCACGATGTTCCAAGCCTGGACAGAGTTGGTGAAGGACAGCCCGTTCGACGTGAACTATTTGCTTGTTCACCGCGGCAAACCCGTTCTCCGTGACTTGGACCTGGAGAAGTTCGACTGCGTCTTTCTCCCGGCCGGGGCGTTGGTTTTCGCCATGCCGGCGGACGTGAAGCGGGCCCGCGAGTACGCAGAGAAAGGCGGCCAGGTCGTAGTGGCGGCGGCCCCCTCCCTCAGGGGCAGTGTCGAGCGGGCCAATGCCGTGCTCGCCGGCTACGGCCTCCAGATGCGGGACGAGGAGGCCGGGGCAGTGGGCCAGAACGATGTCACCCTCCACAAGGACGACCTCGACCCGCGGCTGGCGAAGGAGGGGGTGCAGGCTCTCCATTTCTACCGGGGCTCGCCCATAGCAGTAACGGACGTGACGAAGGCTCGAGTTCTTGTGCGGGCGGCTGGAGTCGGCCAGGCAGGGGACGGGTTCGTGGTCCGTTCACAGGCCGGGAAGGGGAAGGTGACTGCGATTGGGCAGTCGCTGTGGTGGAGCTGGATCAGCAAGGAGCAGGCCCAGGGAACTGACAACGCCAAGCTGCTAGGATGGTTGCTGTCGCTGCCGCGGGGAACGTGAATGGCCCCCAGAACCGGGGGAACGTCCTGGAACGGCCCCGGTTTCTATTGCGCGGGTCACATGCCCAGGGATCGTCGCCGAACGCCGTTGCATCGGACGGGCGGCACTCCGCGCTGGTTAGCAAAGTGATGTCCACAGAGGCCGCCCGCCGCTGAACTTTTTCGTTTCGTATTCTCAAACGCCTCGTTGCATTCCAGAATAACCAACGCCTTCTCGGATATCGGCCGACCTCGGCGTTGCACTCTTGCTCGCCTCGGTGCAATCGACCTCCGCGCGCAAACCCAAATCCCGAGCGTGCTGAGGTCCGACACACTTGCGTAAGTTCGCGGTGGGACGTTCGGCGCGGAGGACCCATCGACCGATGCACCGAATGGCATGTGGAACGAACCCATTTCAACAAAACTGGAGCCATCATTCCTTTGCATTCCGGCACGGGTGAGGTACTCATGTCACCGCGTTGCACGAACCCACCCCTCATCCCCGGAGAGCACCATGGCTGCATTATCCACCTGCAACCTCGACCGGACCCGCATTCTGACCGAACAATCCCTTAGCCCTGGAGCGCGCTCGCGGGCTGCTGCGACGCCCTGCGCTTGCGACCGCCAAAGATGTGAAAGCGCGCGTGACTCAACTCTATCGCACTCTCTACGGCCGGCCGCCTGTCGCCGAGGAGATCGCACTGGCGCGAGCGTTTCTTGCCGGTGAGAAGGATGCAGCCAAGGCCTGAGAGAGCTACGTGCAAGGGCTGATGCTGGCTAATGAATTTGTTTTTGTGGATTGAGAGTCAGGCTAGCGTCTACCTCCGTTGAGCCGCACAAGGGCTCGAAGCCAGTCGATCTCGGCACTAGCCCGCGCGTGCACAGTTTGCATGTAATCCTGCATAGGGATGCGATTTGCAGCATACCGGCGTCTATTGATTGCTTCGATTAGGACCAACCGTTCCCAGTGCTCCCGAAGAATTGTCGTTTCCTCTTCGCCGGCTTCGCGTTGGGCATCCAGAAGGTTTCTGGATGACTCAAGGAGAATATCGAGCGTCTCGCGACCGTGCACGAACTCCTGTTCCCGGTGCTCGTACTGGCCACGCGCTGCCATAAGCTTTTCGCCGACCAACTTCTGGATGTCTCCATGCAGCGCCTCTGCCTTTGCCTTCGCTAATCTCTTCAAGTCGGTCGGAACCCCGTGGAAAGCCTTGGCTAGACAATCGAAGGCAAACCAGGTCGCGCCTTGCAGTGGAACTGACGTCTTCGTTCCCGCCGCAGCTTGAATGAGTCGAATCTGGGCGAGCAAGAGGTAATAGCGCGACTGCAGGAAATCCTGAATCCGAATCCGCCCAGCTTGGTAGCGGAGTTCGTCGGCCCGGTCAGTGATCCATGAGGATTCCCACTCACGCTCCAGCGCAATGATCCGTTTGTCATTGTCGGTGCTCAAAGCCAATTCATCTTCCAGCCAGGTCCGAGATGTCTCCAACATGACCGCGAGCGTTGCCCGACCCGCAAGAAACTCATAGTAGCGCCCGATATACGACACACGCGCTGCTTCCAATCTAGCCCTACCCAGGACATTGGAGTTAGCCGAAGACGTTTCGAACTTTTCCCGGGCCAATTCCTTGGACTCGAGAAAGTCCAATGGCACAGCTACGTCCACCGCTTCCACAGACGAGAATTCCTTCTTGCCAAGTGCTTGTAGCCACTGAATCTCGGCATCGATACGATCGCGTTTGCTCTGCATCCAATCCTTGAGGGGAATGCGGCCGCTCCAGTAGCGACGTTGGTTCGCACTCTCTATGGCACTATTACGATCCAACCGTCTCTCGAATGCACCTGGGTCCCGGTCGTACGCTTCCAACTCGGCATCAAGGAGATCGCGGGATGCTTCGAGAATGATATCGAGGGTGCCGCGTCCAGCGAAGAACTCGGCTTGGCGGGCGTCATATTCGGCACGTGCTGCCGCTAACTTCACTTCCATGAGCTTGGGAATACTGGCCTCCGCTGCGGCAAACTTCGCTTTGGCCAACTCTTTGGGTGCGGAAAAAATCGGCTCGACCTGGGCAAGCGCGCGACCTCCCAAGAGCTGGAGGAGAATCCCGGAAGCGATGATTGCACGGATTCGAAACATGGGCTTTCCTCGGTGTTGCTCTGCCCCGATCTTACCCTCGCGATGGACGTGGAAGAATCTTGCCCCCTGAGTTGTGACCAATAACGACACGATATAGCATGAGTAAATCAGCAGCAAGTCAAGCAGCGATCCCTTCGATTGAGGATAGACACATGAACCGCACTCTCCTCGTTTCACGCATCGTATTCGCTTGTGGCTTTATTGCTGGTGGATTCTCTGCTCTCCATCCACTTTGGTTGTTCGCCGATGAACCTGTCTCGAACGATCCAATAGAGCGGTTGCAAAGGGCCCTGCATGACGAGCCACAGCAGGTTCTTCAGAACGATCCAGGGCTGGCCAAGCGTGTTGCCGCTTTCCTGCGGCAGAAAGGAATAACGACCGCAGGCAACGAGCGCAGGTATATTGTTGCTCTGGAGCTGCAACAGCTCCGCAGCCTGCCGCAAATCCGACAAGCGCTGCTTCTAAGAAACGGTTGGCCGTTCGATGTGTCAAATGACCAGTCGCCGGACGCGGCCGCGATCAACGGAATGCACGATGAACTCGGAAAGCGTTTTGTCGAAGAGTCGCGCAGGATTCTCAAGAGTGGGAGTCAGGGGCAACGGCTGGCCATTTTGACGATGATCTCCACGAGTGCAACCCAGATTCGAACCGCTGACCAACAGAAGGGACTTGGCAGGGTACTCGGCCGCGAGTTGGCCGAAGTGGTCGAGCATGATCCAGATATTCACGTTCGCGAGGCCGGCACACGCGCGTTGGGCGAAATATTTCCCGACCCTGGGTTAGCCGTCAAGGTGCTAAGCACTTTGTTGGATTCCAAGGAAACATCCATGCGCCGAGCCGGAGCTAAAGCGCTTGCCAGTTTGGTGCGCGTGGCCTCCGAGCTTGCCAACGACAACACATGGCCCACCCGTGTGCAAGCAAAGCGCACGGACGTAGCGCAGGCTGGACTTGCAGTGCTTCCGCTCATAAGTCGCGCCGTTGCCGACGCGGATGCAGGCGTGCGACGCGAGGGCGTGGAGGCGGTGCGGCAGGTGGCGCTCGCGCTCGTTCACTCCGAAGAGCGCCGACGGAGTTATAACCCAGAAGATACAGAAGCGGCAAGCAGCCAGAAAGCCCGCGAAGCATACACGCTTTTCCTGCCCATGGCTCGAGTATTGAGCGATCAGGTTCCCACAGTAGGCCAGCGTCTCCACGATCGCGAGCCGGAAGTAACTCAGGCGGCCAACCAAGCGCTCGAAGCCCTGGCGGACGCGCGCACGCTTTGGCTTCGGCTCAGCACTCTTGCAGCAGTCGGAAAAGAAGCGGAGGATCCTCTGGGCGGAGTTCTGCGCTCCGCGGCTCCGTTGCTGGGCAATGAACTCGCCAACAAGAACCTACAAATCCGTCTTGGTGCCCTGTATGCACTGGAAAGTCTGGAAGCGCTTGCCGTGCCGGCAATCGATCCCGTAGTAAAGGCTTTGAAAGACGAGAATCCGTTTGTCCGTTGGGCCGCCGCCCGAACGCTCGGCAAGATTGCTCCACTCGAGCCCGAGAAGGCCGTTCCCGGCCTGGCAGTTACTGTGAACGATGCAAATGGCGATGTTCGCCTGAGCACATTGGTAGCACTGAATCGCTATGGTTCTGCCGCCAAGGCTGCCGTGCCGGCACTGGATCGGGCGGTCAGCCAGGGCAGCCGCGATCTTCGTGCCCTGACCATTCAAACGCTGGCCGCCATCGGTCCGAGCGCTAAACCGACCCTGCCAACTTTGATCAAGGCTCTTTCAGCCAAGGAGGCTCCGGTTCGAGAGGCGGCCGCCAAAGCGCTCGGAGCCATCGCGCCCACGGCGCCGGAGGCCGCGCAGGCACTGCTCAAAGCTCTCGATGACTCGAACTCGGATGTCCGTCAAGCGGCGAGCGATGCGCTGCTGGTGATCCAATAGATCTGTGGACCCGAGTTGAACAGTTTAGAGCCTTGTTATGGCGTGCAGTGGGTACATTCAGGGGACTCCTTACCGAGCGAACTTCAGCACCAGAATGTGTTTCCCAGAGTATGACGGTCAGCCTACCCGAGGAGTTTTGTGATCCCGCGAGCTTGGTAAAGTCGCAGGGCGTTTTCACTCGGCGCTCCTTGCGATCTCGGTGGTGAATATGCTTCCTACCGCAGAGGGCGCAGGGAGAGCTCGTCCGCGTGGGTCTACGGCGAGACGGCCATCAGGATGATCGCCCGACTCACATCCCCGTGCGATTCCCTTGCATTCCGGCACGGGTGGGGTATTCACACCGTCATAGATTCAAGAGCACTCTGTGCCAATCGATGTGAAGCTCGCGGCAAAGCCATTGCAGACCGTCAATGGTCATGTCCTCAAGGAGTCGCTCTGGCGGGTCTAGGGAACCAGCCAGCCGCCAACCAACAGCATCCTCAAGCTGTTCCAACGGTATGCCACGCGAGCGGCACTCCTCAAGGGTCGCAGTCACGAGTTCAGCGGCTGAGATCGGTGGTTCCGTAGCCCGGCCGAACAGCTCGGCCGGGTGGATTCCAAGCACTTTGCAAAGCTGCTGCACTTGCGCTGGTGAGTAACATGAAGAAAGCTCGTCCTCACAACTCTCGATGTCCTGAAGCTCGACTAGCGAAAGACCCATTCGTCGCGCTGCTTCATCGGGCAAAAGACCAACCTGCTCCCGTGCATCTCGAAAGCGAACATTTGGTGCAGTTGATGTCATGATGTCCGAGTGGCCTCAACTAGGTCAACGAATCGCCAGGTCGGCCTGGCTGTCTCCGCGTTGAGCGTAGTTGACATGTTGCGGCTCGTCCAGTGCCATCGAGATTGGCCGGCAACTGGTTGGCCATTTGGCGATTCCCAGCGATTTGCGTCCATCATTCCGCTTGCATTCCGGCACGGGTGAGGTACTCATGTGACCGCGTTGCATGAACCGATAGCTCACCACCGGAGAGCACCATGCCTGCATTATCCACCTGGAACCTCGACCCCACCCGCATTCTGACCCGACGTGAACTGACCACTGTGTTAGCCGACCTAACCGCCCGGGCCTCGCGTGCCAATACCCAACGCAATCTGATCATCGTCCGTCTTGCGTGCTGCTGCGGCTTGCGAGTGTCCGAAATCGCCGGACTGCAGCTAGACGATGTGGTAGCCGACGTGCAGCGCCCGCATCTACGTTTGCGGAGGCAGATCACGAAAGGGAAACGCGCGCGGTGCGTGCCGGTGTGGTGGGATGGAGGGACGCTGGCCGACCTCGTCGCGTGGAAGCAAGAACGCATGAAAGCTGGCGCCCGTGGCACGGACCCGTTTGTCTGTTCGGTCCAGGCCAATCGGCGCGGTATGCCACTTCAACGTGCCGCCCTGCGGCGCCGATTCCTATCCGCCTGCAAGGTGCTCGGGTTAGCCCGCCTTCGGACGCTAACCATCCACCATGGGCGGCATACTTTTATCTCCCACGCCTTAGCGGGGGGACGAACGATTGCTGAGGTGAGGAGCGCCGCCGGCCATGCCAGCTTGTTGACGACGAGCGTCTATCTGCATGTGGCAGTGGATGATGATGGGGAAGTCGGCAAGCTATTCGCGTTCGGGGGATAGAAGCCGACGAAGCTGCACCTCCCATAGGGTTGGCGTGTTTTTCGGCAACGGCCGATCGATTTCAGTTTGACGTCCTCGTGAGGCAGGGGCGCCGGTCGAGCGATTTCCCCGGCCGATCCGTCACGAGAATAGCAAGTCTCTCAAGGAAGGTGGTCGCCTGGACTACTTTGCCTGCTGACTCGAAAAGGAAAATCGTAGCTATTGCGGCACCTGGGTGCTAACCTCGGACCTTGAAGGTTGAGCAAGTTCCGTGGCGCCGGGCCGTCTGAGAAGGATCGGCTGATCCCTTTTCATCATCTGTTGGCCTGCAGTGGAGGCTTCTCATGAAATGGCTCCTTCTGTGCACATTAGCGGGCGGCCTAGTGATCAGTAGGAGCAACGCTTTGGAGCCTCCCAAGCAGCCAGGAAGCTCAGCTCCAATCCCGCCCGCGGTAACTGTCGGTCAAACGCCAGCGGAACAGCTCGAAGCCCTAAAGAAAGGACACGACAAGCTTGAGAAATGGTTCAGTGAGGCGTTGCGCGCCGCCAAAGATCAGCAGGCAAATTCTAAGGCCAACCAAGAGTATCAGCAGTCCAACAAAGAATTTCAAGAGAGGCTATTGGCGCTGGCCCAGGCTTTCCCCAGCAATCCGGTGGCTTTCGAGAGCATTCTCACCGTCATCAAGGACGTGCGCTGGTCCCTCACCAAAGAGATGCTGGACATCGTAACGCGTCTCCACTTAGAAAATCCGAAGCTGGGTGTGCTTTGCCTGGCCTTGATGTACGAACAGCCGAACTCCCTGGCAGAGGGATTCCTGAAGCAGGTGGCGGCTAAGAATGCCAATCGGGCCGCCCGAGGCCTGGCCCTGTACGCTTTGGGGAAGCAGGCGCAACTGCAGCTCGGAGAATGGAACCGTCAACTGCGCGAAGCGGATCGTCCCAAATTCATCGTCGAGGCGCAACGCATCTTCACGAGTGTGGAGAAAGACTATAGCAACGTCGCGCTGCCGGACAGCCACATCACGCTGGGAGAGAAGGCAGCTAGCGAGCTGGCTCGCTTGAAGAACCTTGCCGTGCTCAAAGTAGGCAGAGTAGCTCCAGAGATTGTTGGGAAGGATGTGGAAGGTCGGTCGTTACGGCTTTCGGACTACCGAGGCAAAATCGTGCTTCTGGACTTTTGGGGGAACTGGTGAGGCCCCTGCCGGGCCATGTATCCACACGAGCGGTCGCTCGTACAACGGCTTGAAGGCAAACCATTCGCCCTCCTGGGCATTAACTCCGATGACGACCTGAAAAAAGTCGAGAAGGTGATTGTCAAGGAAAAGATGGTCTGGAGGAACTGGTGGGATGGCGGCAGCACGGATGGCCCGATTCAAACTGCCTACAACGTCCAGCATTGGCCGACTCTCCTCGTCCTCGACCACAAGGGAGTGATCCGATTCATCGATGTGAACGGCAAGGAACTGGACGGAGCAATCGACAAGCTTCTGACGGAACAAGAGACAGCGAACAAGCACTAGCCGGCAATCGACAACAGGCGAAGAAACGCATACGGCCAGCGTCTCCTCGAACCAACTGCCATGCTGATCCGGCGTCACCAGCCGTTCCCGCGCAGTCGCAAAGGCAAGCCATGTGCAGGTGGCTAAGGATGCGGAAGTTGGGAAGCTCTTCGCGTTCTGGGGATAGGTTGGTCGCGATCTGCTGGTCGATTTCATAGGACAAATGCTCTCTTTTTATTTGCAGCGCCGCCTCTCTCCTGGCTATACTAAACGCATCCTGCCGTGCAACCCAACAGGTGACTGGGCGACGCCTGATGAGTGGCATAGGCAGGATTTTTTGTTGCGCGGTCCGGTTCGGACAACTCCCTCAGGGAACGGCGAAGGGAGAACCGCATGAACTGGTTCCATCGGCACGTCTGCCGGTCCGGGCGGTGGCGACGCCGGCTCAAGGACGAGCTGCTTCCCTGGGCGTTGGAGGGCGTGGAGCTGGGTGACGACGTGCTGGAAGTCGGCCCTGGGCCGGGCGTCACAACCGACCTGCTCCGCGGCAGGACGCAGCAACTGACGGCCCTGGAGGTGGACGCAGATGCGGCCGCCTCGCTCGAAAAGCGGCTGGACGGCTCGGGCGTGCGCGTCGTCCACGGCGACGGGGCCGCCATGCCGTTCGCGGACAGCGCCTTCTCCGGCGTCGTGGCGTTCACGATGCTGCACCACGTCCCGTCGTCGGCGCTTCAGGACCGACTTCTGACGGAGGCGCGGCGGGTGCTGCGGTCTGGCGGCGTCTTTGCCGGCTTCGATGGCGTCGACTCCTTCCTCTTCCGGCTCATCCATCTGGGCGACATGTACACGCCCGTTGATCCGGGCACGTTCGGGAAGCGACTGGCGGCGACGGGTTTCGCGGAAGTAGCCATCGAGCTGGGGCGGGCGCGGTTCCGCTTCCAAGCGGTGCGTTAAACCTATCTGCGGCATGATCCGCGTGCGCTAGCCCAGGAATCGCCGACGTTCGCCCACGTTGCGTCCTGCTGGCCCTGGTTGGCCAGAACGCCATCAAGAAACGGCCTCCGCGTTGGAGGCCTCATGGGCGATCCAGATTTGCGTAGGCCAGCCTACGTAAGGCTAAACTTCCCCCGATCCGCCTTCTTGAACCGTGCCTCTTTTCCCTTGGTCTTGATCTCTCTGATGATCGCGGAATAAAGCGTCGCATGCGGGGTCAGCCCGCCCGGGGATTTCCAGTAGCCCTTGTCCGACATCGCCTTGATCATCTCCTGGCAGTTCATCGGCTCGCCGTTTTCGCCAAGTACCTTGACGGCGGCGTCCAGGGCGCTGGTCTTCTTCTCCTTGGGCGGCCTCGGCTCCTTCTTCGGCTTCTTGGCGCGCTCGGGCCTGGCAGTGCTGGTCTTCGTGCCTTTGCCCTTGGTGGTCTCCCGCGCCGCAGAGTCGGCGGGAATCGCCCGATCCTTGGCTCCCCTCGGCGCTTTGCCAACAATCTGCACCTCCTCGTCCGGGCCAAACCGGGCGTGCTCGACCTCGCCGGTTTCATCTCGCAGGGCGATTTCGAACTTGCCCGCGTCCGCGCCATCCCCGACCTTGGTTGCGTTGCAGATGGTTCTCGGGCCGTCGAATCCAGGAATCAGGACGATGTCGCCAAGGCTCAGGTCCGTAATCTTCCTCGGGGTGCCCGTCGGCTGCTCGGCCTCGGTGCTCTTGGCCTTTTCGGTGTGGGCCGAATCCTTCGCTGTCTTTTTGCTTGCCATGATGTGCTGTCCTTTCTCGGTAGCTGTTGTCTGCGGCACCGCGCCAATCGCGATGCAACAGGGACAGTGAGTTACCTCGCGTGCGGAAGGACAGCAAGGCAATTCGATGCAGATTTGCTGGTTTTTGGAAGGTTTTCGCGAAGAGGTGTGGGTCCCGAAGCTTGGCGTTCGATTTGGCCAAGCCGCTCGGACGCCCGACCGCCCCAGGGCCGGGCGAAGCGGAGCCTATCGAACGCGGCGAACGGAATAGCCGCCTTGCTGGTCAGTGATGCGTCAACCTTCAGATGGTCAATTGCCGCCCTTCCGACAGGGATTGCATGCAGATTAATCGAGCTTGGCCTGCCAAAAGGCCTCCGTTTCGATTTGCACTGGATTGCGGAAGCTGCCGGTGCCAGACTACAATGCCGGTCAGTGCTTGAGCTGCTTGGTATTGGCCGCACTCGTAGTCGATCAGGGCGCCGGACGCGAAGTCGTAATTCGGTGTGGGCCATATTCCTGGGATACGCCGGCGATGTGGTGTGCCATGAACCGCTGCGGGCTTGTAGGCGTACTGTGGTCAGTAATCGTCGTTGGGTTGGCGGGCGGGGCGGAGCCGTTCCGCTATCCCGAGAAACGGCACGGCCGGGGCGAATTGAAGTACATCAACGGCCTGCCCGTTCTCAGGGTCGCCGGCAAGCCAGAAGAAATCGGTGATCAGGTAGGCGCGCTGGCCGTCAAGCCTGGGGCTGGCGCGGTGGGCGCGTTCAAGAACTACGTCAAACAACAGGGCCTGGAGCTGGTCTGGCCGCTGCTGGTGAGGCTTGGACGTCAACAGTTTGATAAGTTTCCGGCAGAGTACCGAGCGGAGCTCGAAGCCATGGCGCGCTCAAGCGGAATCGACCGCGATGTGCTCATCGCCGTCAATACCATTGGCGATCTGCGGAACCTGGCCGGCTGTTCGGGCCTTATCGTAGAGCCTGCCCGCAGCGCCACCGGCGGCCCGCTCTTGGGCCGCAACTGGGACTTCCTCCCACTCGAGGGCCTTTGTGCCTACAGCCTGGTAACCGTCTACCAACCCACCGGCAAGCGCGCCTTTGTTACGGTAGGCTTTCCCGGAATGATGGTCGCTGGTAGCGCCATGAATGCGAAGGGGTTGGCGCTGGGCGGCAACGAGGTGACTGCCACAGCCGACGGTTCTCCCCGTCTCGACCTGAAGGGCGTCCCTGGGACGGTTATGGGCCGGCGTATCCTGGAAGACTGTACGACGTTGGCCGACATGGAAAAATGGCTTCGTGCCAACCGGCCGGCGGGCATGCTCTCGGTGGTTGCTTGCGATCAGACGGGCGGCGCAGTCTTTGAAGTCACGACCAAGAATATTTGCGTCCGCCGAGCGACTAATGGCATCTGCGTCGGCACGAACCACTTCCTCTGCCCGCAACTCGCCGTCGCCACGAAGTGTGGCCGATTCGAAGCCCTGACCGCCGCCCAGAGAATTCCCCGGCTCACAGTGGCTGACGTGGCCCTCAAAATGCACGAGGCCAATCAGGGGGCCGCCACCGTGCACAGCATGGTGTTTGAGCCGTGCACGCGGCGTCTTCATCTGGCCTTCGGAACCGGCGCAGTCTCCGCCACGACACGACCACTGCAAACACTCGATCTGGAGCCGTTGTTTCGACAGTAGTGAAACGGTTGCCGGGCCTGGCGATGGCACCTCGACAGAGGGGGCCATCAGACGAGACGGTTAAGAAATGGACGCACTTGTGTCAATCCGGGTCCATCATTTGGCTAGTTTCCCGATGCGGGTACTTTGAGTGGTCCGGCCACGCAAGACGCCCATGACGGACAGTGGGTGAGGATGCGCCGGGCCCGACTCATAGCTGAAGACGTGACTTTCATGGGCCAGGGGTGGAAAGGCTTGCTCAAGATACCGGGCTTCTAGTCAGCGCTTTGTAGGCTTCGCCACATCCAGACTGACGCGCACGTTAGCCTCGCCGGCCGTGACTTGCAACTCGGTCTGTGCCTCGTTTTCATTAACAAAACGGCCATTCTTGTCAATCTCGCCTGTCTCCCTCCAAAGCGTTGCGATGAGTCGGTAAGTCCCTCGCGCGACTCTGTGAAATTCGAATTGCCCATCCTTCTTGGTTCTAAGGGACAGATGAAAATCCGAGGGTTCAAATCTCGGCAATATTTTAACCTCTACTCCCTCGACCGGATTTCCCGCTCCGTCGACAATTATGCCTGTTACTGCGAGGCGGGTAGATAAGAGTGTAAGGTCTGGGATCTCCGGCGCCTTCCCAGTCTCCACCACGAACCGACTTAACACCCCAGTATAGCCGCTGGCCAGCAGCATCACGGTGTAGCTGCTGTCGACTAGCAAGGAAGAAAACGTGAATTTCCCCGAGCCATCCGTGTGCACCGGACCATGGAGCGGAAGCGAAACAGGTTCACGGCCCTCATGGGAGAGGCCTATGCGAAGAAAAATGTCCTTGTTAGCGACGGGATCCCCGCGCTCATCGACCACACACGCGCGCACAGACTGCGTTGGTTTCAATTTCACATCCACGATCACCGGATTCGTGCTTTTGCTCCCTTTGACAATCAGGACACCACCAAGCCGGCGCCCCGGATGTACAATCAGAAAACGACTGCCCTCCAGTTGGCTCAAGCCGCGCAGCACGAATCTTCCGTCCGCATCACTGGGAGATTGTTCCGGATCTCCTTCAAATTTCGCGGCAGCAAGCGGTTGTCCATCGGGATCTAAAATACGGCCTTGGACCACTGTGCCTTTCGAGAAAAAGATGTCTTTATCGGTCAGAGTTTCCCCAGGCTTAATCTCGATGGGTAAGCCGGCTGGTTTGGGGCCAAAATCAGTCATCACCTCGGGCGAGGCATAGCCTGGCAGCGAGCTGGGCGTAAGCAGCTTGCCTTTACCTGGCGGCACCACGATCCGAAAAGTACCGTCGTCTCTAGTTAATGTTTGACAATTGCCATATCCCGGTTCCTTCTTCAGATAGGTATACCAAACAGGCACGTTGGCAACACGGATCGGCTGGCCGGTCTCTTCTTCTCGGAGCTGGCCAGTGAGGACGGAGCCGCGCTCCAAAACGAAGTCGTGTCGCCAGGTCGCAGGGTCTTCTTGCTTGATCCAGTCGCTGAGAATTGGGAAATAATTGGCTTCCGGTGGAGGCTCAATGTGCAGGAAGTACCGAGGCTGGTCAAGCCTTTCAAGAGAGTAGCGACCTTCCCGGTCGGTCACGGAGCGGTACGAACCCATCGATACGCGGACACCGACCGCGGGTGCTCTGGTATCGCCGCAGACAACCCGGCCCCGTATCTGTTCGCTTGGTCGCAGATTCGCAGTGAAACCATCCGCCAACAACTTCCATTCCGGCGAGACGGATGCACGCGCGTTCAATCGCTCGATCTCCTTCTCGTCGATGGTGGCGCAACTTAGCACTTTGGCGGTGAACCGAGGGTCCATTGCCAAGAGTTCGATTCCGTAGTCCCTTGGCAGGCCCGCGATGACGAATCGGCCGGCAGAGTCCGTGACGGTCGCCACCGGCAATTGCGAGTGGTCCAGGTTCAAGAAAAGGAGGCCGCTCGAGTTTGACTCGGGGTCGATCTGATCATAGATTCCTACGACTCGAACGCGCACCCCTGCAGCCGGCCTGCCTTTGTCGTCGATTAAGTGGCCATGCAGCGGGGCTTCTGGGCGGAGCATAAGCGTCACATCGCCTTCGGCGCTCGATTTGAACCAATGCCAGGAAAGGCCGTAGCCTTTTGCAGAAACAACGAGGTTCCAGGGGCGCCGATACTTATTGGTTGCGGGTATGTTCATCGACTCAGCGGCAACGTCCGTGAAGTCAAACTGCCCTTGTGAACCTGTAGTAACCTGGGCCAATATGTCTGTGTAACCCTTCTTCAACCCTCGGTACTGCTCCCGCATGAACGCCATTTCGCGTAGATAAACCGCGGCGTTCTCGACAGGCCTGCCTTTCTCATCAACCACCCTGCCAGAGGCCGAGAGGCGAACAATTTCGCCTTTCCGTTGTTCGTCCGAAACTGGCTGTCGGCCGACTGCGCTCTCTTTGTTGCCTACCTGCCCCGCCTGTTGCGTCCTCTCGACTTCACCAACGTCGAGACCTTTGCCTCCTGTTTCGTTGGCAAGCCATCGACACGCCGCCGCGCTCACGGCGAGCACGCTTACCGCAAAAACTACGGACAAACACACTCTGGCGTTGGCAAAGATCATTTTCTTCATTATTGCTTCCGCCAGGCGCGCTGCCGATGCCGAAACCGCCCCCTGAACCGCAGCCCCTTGCCCGAACGTAAGTGCAGCATGCACCGTCGCGTTCACGAGCCCAGGGGGCGCTGCAGCCGTGCTGATGCTCTCTATCAGCGTCGCCGCGACTCCAGAAGACGACAAAACGAATCCCCGACGGATTAGCCGATGGCGCAGCAGGTCGCGGGCACGCGCCAGCCGGCCTGAGACGGTGCCTTCGCGCCAGCCAAGTTGCTCAGCGGTTTCGTTCTTGGTCCGTCCCTCAAGATAATGAAGAACGATCGGCAGACGGTATTTCTCCGGCAGCCGACTCAACTCCCGCTGAAGCGCGTCGCGCAACTCAATTTCCTCCACCTCGATGATGCTCGCGACTTTCTGAATTGTCTGCATCTGCCTCTCCTGAACTCGGCGCTGTGCTTTCTCCGCTCTGGCCCTGATAGCAAGGTGATAGGCAACCTGATAGAGCCAGGCACCGAGGGCCTTTTTGCGTCTGATCGAGCGGGCTCTTCTGGCAAGCACGAGAAAGGCGGCTTGAAAGACATCCTCCGCTTCGTGTTCGTCGTTCAATACCCGTACAGCCACGGCCAGGACCATCGCCCCATGACGGTGTACCAGTGACGTGAATGCTCCGGCATCACGGGCGTGCAGGAAGCGCTCGAGCAGTTGCGCATCGGTGAAGTTTGCCACCTCCTCGTCATGAAAGGGGCGAAGAAGGTGATGCAGAATGACGTCAAGTTGTCCCTTGGCCATTGTCGACTCCGGAGAAGACAGCAGCGATATATGGATATAAGAGCCCAAAGCAGGCCCAAGCGGTACGTAATCTTAAAGAATTGGCCGAGCGGGACATCCGCCGGAAAATGTCTACCGTGATCCGGGGCTTCGCCTGGTCGAACGGGTCGGGCAGGAGAGGGCTACTTGCAGAGATCCAGGAATGATCTAAGTCTTGCCGTGTGTGCGCATTGCGCACGAATAACTTAGCGGGAACGTGATCAATTCGTCAGCCCGGGTGTGTTGGAGCCTCGCCGTGATCTGAGAACGAGAGCCGCTTGCATGCCGGCTTGCACTGAACCGTCAGGCCGACTCGGCGGGAGCCAATCCGGGGACGGTAGGAATCTCAAACGGACCCATTTATTCGAAACTGGAGCCATCATTCCGCTTGCATTGTGGCGCAGGCGTCCGAGAAATCACTCTGGACCGAGATTCGGAACACTCGAAAAGCTGGCCGCAGTCAAAAACTCGCTGCAGGAGCACGGCTATGCAACTTGTTCCGGCTCAACGTTAAACTGCAGTTCGAGCCTTTACTTGGGTTTTTCCGCGGTGCCAAGGCCGCTGACATCCCACAACGTCACGTCGGCGAGACTTCCGATGGCAAGTCTCTTGCCGTCCGGAGAAAACCGAATTTTGTCTGCAGACGTCCCGCTATCTCGCGGGAAGTCGCCAACCTCTTCGCCCGTGCCGGAAACCCAAATTCTCGAAAGAGAACCCGCGGCCGCGAAGTGTTTGCCGCTTGGTGAGAATGCGACGCCGCTGACCAAGTCCTTCAACTGGATTGCTTGCTCTTCCCGGCCGCTGGCGACGTCCCAGACATGGATGCGCCCGCCTTGACCTGCCCCAGGCTTCACCTCTCTCTCCGGTCCTCCAGCCACAACACGCTTTCCGTCGGAACTCAAGTCGGCGGAGAAGAGGATGACTCCCTTGGCGTCAAAAACGGCCCGTTTCGCCAAGGTCTGAACGTCCCAGAGCACCACACTTCCCGTCTCATAGCCCGCGGACAACGTTTTGCCGTCCGTGCTGAAGCGAAGAGATCTCGGAAGCATCTTGGAAAAGTTGAGAACCGCCACTTGCTTGCCGCTGGGGGCGTCCCACACTCTTGTGCTGCGGTCGAAGCTGCCGCTGCGCTACCGCGGGAAGAACCTCAGTACCTGGTACGAGGGCGTGATCCAGAACATCAGCCAGTCGGGCGTAATGTTTCACGGCCCGCAGCAACTGCCGGTGAATGCGCTGGTGGAGCTGATCTTTGAGATGCCCGAAGAAATCTCCGGACAAAAGAACAGCAATGTACTTTGCCAGGGGAGGCTGATTCGGGTCAAGGACGCGGTGGATAATGTCGA
>Ga0209517_10004727_pt1 | contig 17718 bp, 23 predicted proteins | sample PeaSoiMetSII2010_FD_187695 | JGI IMG/M metagenome (GOLD analysis project Ga0209517, IMG submission 187695) | Peat soil microbial communities from Weissenstadt, Germany - SII-2010 (SPAdes) (version 2) | ecosystem: Environmental > Terrestrial > Soil > Wetlands > Peat | place: Germany...
AACCAAATATTAGGTAAGGCTCAGCATAACACAGCGTCAGAAAACCCGCATCAAATCGGCCTTCGATCGCAATTCTATAACTTCCAAAACGCCGGACTTGAGTATGATGGACATCCCAACGCCATCTCTCGAGCGCCGGGAACAAAGGCTGGCCAAGAGCAACGCGGAAAAGCGTGGCTGCGGGGACTAGCTCGTAGGTTCCCAACTCGCTCAGTGTGCCCGCCGTGTTTGTCGGGACAAGTGCTGGCTGCTTCTGATCGCCGGTCGATACCTTGCAGCAGTTGTCCGGAGAGCGAGAGCCTGCGGGCATGCTGATATTACCGCATTTGCCTTGGCAACAACTTGGGGAGCTCGTTTTCCCCCTGCAAAAGGCTACCGCAGAAGAGGTGGCTATAACTATCAAAAGGACGCTGGCCACAAGGGAGCGTTTTGGGATTCGGTACCGCATCATTACTTCCGGTTGCACACAACATTCCAAAGTTGAGGAATTCAACACCTCGCCTCGATGCAGCAGCCAAGATGCATACACTGACAACCTAACGGGGAATAGACAATTCGGCGCTTAAAGTGGGTCATTTTGTCCACTAACGGGGAGACGATCGCCCAATCGACTCACCCTGTCGCCTCGTAGCAGCAGTCCTAATCAGGATGCCCTTAGAAGTGGCGGTTTCGTTCATCGCCTTGGTCCGACCCTTTTAATCTATGGCCGAAATAGGACAGGCCAGTGCCTCAAAGGGGCCAACCCTTGAAGGATGGACGTATAATTATTCGCTGGGTGCACTTTTCTCCGGCAAGAGACGTTCGTCACGGAAGTGCAGAAAAAAAGCGAGCCCTCCTGTGTTGGAGGGCTCGCTGCCTGTGTTCGCTGGTTGTTCTCGGTCTCTTGTTTTTCTGACCCCTGATTTGATCGATGAGCCTCAATTACAGTGTTTCGCCTCTAGTGCGTTTAAGGGCTGGCCCAACTTCCGAAGTCACTGAAATTGTAGTGCCGGCCTTTAGGATTGCCTTCATGAAAATAAACTCCTTACGACTTCTACTTGCCCATAGCTGCGAAAGTCAGGCTGGCCCTGGGCGCCGCCTCCGCCGCCATACGTTCGTGCTTAACTGCGTTGGCATCCGCCTTTTCGGCCTCCCACGTGTATTCCTTCACCCAGTATTCGCAATGGTTGATGCCCCTCGCTGCCCAAACCTTTGAGGCGTTCATCGGGTGGTTTTCCGCGATCATTGCTACATGCTCGGCGGCGCGAGCCCGAAGGTTGGTTGCTTCGGAGCGATAATAGCTTGCCACGCGCAGGTGTTCGGCAGAGGTTTTGGCGGTCTTGATGAGCGACTTCAGCTCTTTCTTGCTCAGTTGGCCGGACTCGACTGCCTTGAGCGGGCGGGGGGTGAAAAGTAAGAGTGCAAGTGCCATTAGTGCTACCCCGCTGATGAGGTTTCGTACCTTCTTATTTTCGCTGATCATTGGTATATCCTCCATCTAGTTTTCGTAACAACTCCGTACGCTTTGATCTGAATGCACGAAGTGTGCCAGTCCGTGTTTAGGAGGCCGGTCTCGCAGATCCTGTAACCTGATGATTAAATTAAGCTTGCAGGACATCGGAATTCAACCTGTCAGCGGGAGAATTAAGCTAGCCGGAATCTTGAGCCCTTTGGGGCAGGAGGTTGGACGCTTTGGGGCAGGGGAACTTGAAGCTGAGCGAGGTAAGGCTGAGGTTTATACGCCAATTGTGTAGGCCTAGGAAGCCGGGTACTTTTTTCCGGGCGTTTTGCGGTATGCGTTTACAATCCGCCGTTCATTCATCCGATTCTGAGTCGGCCGGTTGGCCTGAATTCTCCGGGGCGACGAGTCCATATTTCTCCATCCGATAGATCAAAGTCTTCCGCGTGACGTTCAGAAATCGTGCCGCCTTGGACTGATTTCCACCTGTCTTTTCGAGTGCCCGGACCAGAAGCTCGCGTTCCACTTCTTCCAGGCTGATCCCCTCGTCGGGAATATCCAAGTGTATTTTGGCTATGCGGCTTCCTTGTCGTCGAAGGTTTTCGGGGAGGTCTTTTGGTGCAATCTCCTCGCTGGCGCTCAACACCACAGCACTCTCCATGACATTTTCGAGTTCCCGGACATTTCCTGGCCAGTTGTAATCGGCGAGCAGGTCCATAGCTTCCGGATGGATGCGGCGGAACGGGAGATCGTATCTCCGAGTCGACTTTTCGAGGAAGTGTTCCACCAGGAGAGGAATATCCTCGCGCCGCTCGCGTAATGGCGGTACACGTAAAGTAACAACACTCAGCCGATAGTACAGGTCCTCCCGGAACGATCCGTCCTGGATCATCGCGGTCAGGTTCCGGTTCGTGGCAGCAATCACTCGGACGTTGATGCTGATCGGGTGTGGTTCGCCAATCTTGTCGATCTCGCGCTCTTGGAGTACGCGCAGCAACCGCACCTGGAGCGGTGGAGCGAGTTCGCTCACCTCGTCCAGAAAAACCGACCCGCCGTTGGCAGCTTCGAACTTCCCGATCCGGTCCGCGACAGCCCCAGTGAAAGCACCCTTCTTGTGACCGAATAATTCCGATTCAATCAGATTCTCCGGAATGGCCCCGCAATTGACCACCACGAAGGGCCCGCGCCGGCGTGGGCTGTTCAGGTGGATGGCCTTCGCCAGTAGCTCTTTCCCTGTACCCGATTCTCCGAGAATCAGAACTGTCGATTCGCGTTGCGCTACCTGCCTTGTCAAATCGAACAGCTCCGTCATTTTCTTGGAATGCCCGACAATGTTTTCAAACTTTGTGACCTTTTCGGCGAATGCGCGGAGGTAGCGATTTTCGGTGATCAGCTTCCGGTGGTCCAGCGCTTTCGCAGCAATGACCTTGAGCGCGTCCTCATTGAGTGGCTTGAGCACGTAGTCATAGGCGCCCAGTTTCATCGCCGCCACCGCATCACTGACTGTTCCGAATGCCGTCATCAGGATGACGGGCACCTCTGGGGCGCGCTCGTGCAGACGAGCCAACAATTCCAGACCGGTCAACCCTGGCATCTTAATATCGGAAATCACCAGGTCAAAGGGTCGCTCAGCCGCCAGGCGGAGTGCCTCTTCTGCGCTGCTCGCAGAGGCAACGTCGTACTCTTCCTCCTTCAGCCAGAACTCGATCACACGCCTCTGGCTTTCGTTGTCATCGACCAACAAGATGGCCGCGTCCTTCATCTCACTCATCGACTTCAGCTCTCTCTTTCTCCTCCCTCGGTCAGCGGAAAGAAGAGCGAAAACGTCATCCCGCGGTCCGGGTTCCGATTCACTTCAATCCTGCCCCCATGCTGTTCCATGATCTGATGAGCAATAGAGAGCCCCAGCCCCGTGCCATTCGGTTTCGTGGTGTAGAACGGATCGAAGACATGTGGCAAGTGGTCCTCGGGCACGCCTACACCCTCGTCCTTCACATTGATGGCAATGGCGTCCGCTTCTCTTGCGGCCGACAACTCAATCGTTCCTCCCGCCGGCATGGCCTCGCTGGCGTTGATCACCATGTTCAGTATCGCCTCTTTGATCTGGTCGGGGTCCAGGGACACCATCGTAACCGGAAAGTCGGACTCTCTGCATCGGATCGCCACGCCCTTGGCGGATATGGAATCGGAAGTCAGGCTGCATATCTCCTGCATGAGACTTCGGACCACGGTGGGCCTTCGCCGGGGCGTTTGAGGACGGGCGAATTCCAGAAAGTGATTCAACATTCCATTGAGGCGAGCAAGCTCTTTCTTGATGAGAGCAACAAACTCCTCCCGGCGCTCGGGGTCCAGTTCCGGTCGCACGATAATCTCAAAAGCTCCCTCGATGGCGCTCAGAGGGTTTCTCAGTTCGTGGGCGAGGCCAGCCGAAAGCCGGCCCAAGGCTGAGAGGCGTTCGGCACGTCGAAGACTCTCGAATGAAACCTGCAACTCCGCGTAGGCCTGGCTCAATTGTTCGGCCGTCTCTTGTACTTTTTCCTTCTGTCGCCTCTGCTGGTCTGCCAGCACGCCTGTCAACCCGCCAAAGACAAAGAACAAGACCACTTCAGCGTATTGATTGAATTGGTAACTTGGGAATCCGTGCCAGTGCATCACGATGTGTGGCACGTACAGAATAGCCGCCAAGCCTGCCGCTACCAGTCCCCCACGCGACCCGTACCACAGAGCAGAGACAATGATCGGCAGATAGTAAGCCCGCTGGAAGACCTCATGCCAGAAAATCTCTCTTCGGCTTGTTTCGTAGTGGACTAACGTGATGACGCAAAGGGCGGCGAACACAATCCCCATCTGCAGCAGGTCTCTTTTGGCCACGCGCCTAAGTATAGGCTTCAACGCGCCTCCTCGCCAGCCAGCCCGCGAAACGACTTCTGAAGGAGCTATTGAGGACTGATAGTACAGGGGCATAAATGTGTGGAAGCAGGCGTAGTAAAACTCCCTTGGAATGAGGGACAACGATCACACACAAGCCGAGGCAGAGAGCCACAAGCTTGAGGGCAATCCGGAGTGAGAGCGACGGCGTTGGCATCGCAGCATATCCTATCATGGGAGGAGCAACCCCGCCCACGCTGGACACGTGCGTGAGCGTGGGGTTCGATGCCCCACAGTATAAGGATTCCAATCCTTGGGAGCAAACAACGGTTCGATGACCTTCAGTATGGCTGTACCGAGGCTGACACGGAACATACGGTGGCGTAAGTCAGGACGTAAGCTGTAAAGCACCAACCAAACCAACAGCAGGGCCAGACTCAAGACAAGGTAAGCGTAGGTCCAACTTGCAGGGGCAAAAGTCATAACTTCCTCGCTGTAAGGTTATTTGGTTGCTTCGAAACTGGAGATTCGCCTGTACCTGCGATGAAGAAAACGATGATCGCCCACATCAACAGGCCGGGCCAGACGAAAATTGCCAGCAGCAACAGTGGCCACAGAGACACGTGGCTGATTGTTCCGCCCGTGCGTGCCCCGAACATTGCACGCGCCATGCGACCGTCGTCCAACTGACCAATCGGCAAGAGGTTGAGAGCGGTGACGAACAAGCCCAGCGACCCGGCGTACGCCAGTGGGGTGAGCCGTAGCACGCGTCTTTCATCGCCCTTCCGCGAAAGGTCACTTCCAGCTTTCCGTATGCCGTTGCAGCAGGCAACAACTGCTTTCCTCGAAAGACTTTAAGACCCATTTTCTTAGAGGGTTTCGTGTTGCAACTTGAGTCGGCGAAGCGACTCAGCGTTCACGGCTACGATGATGGTGGACAGGCTCATCGCGACCGCCCCCATACTCATAGGGAGATCGAATCCCTGGTGGACGAAAAGGCCACCGGCCACCGGAATAGCGACAAGGTTATAGGCCGTAGCCCAAACTAGGTTCTCCACCATCTTTCGATAGGTAGCGCGCGACAGCTTGATCGCGCTCACGACATCGCGCGGATCGCTACGTACGAGTACGATTCCCGCGGACTCAATCGCCACATCGGTTCCCGCCCCGATGGCGATTCCCACATTTGCGGCCGCCAATGCTGGTGCGTCGTTCACGCCGTCACCCACCATGGCGACGTTCTTGCCGCCTGCCTGAAAGCGCTTCACCGCCGAAGCCTTGTCAGCGGGGAGGACCTCGGCTGCAACCTCATCGATTCCGATACGCCGGGCGACCGAATCGGCAACCGTCTTCGAATCTCCGGTGATCATCGCGACCTGGACGCCAAGTCGATGAAGTTCGGTGACGGCTTCACTAGATTCGGGCCGAATCTCATCTTCGACGGCGAAAGCTCCCAGCAATCGGCCTTGAGCGACCGCATAGAGAACTGTCTTCCCATCTGATGCCCACGCGGTTGTCGGTTTTTCAACTTCTGGCGGCACCTTCACCTCGGCCTCGGACAACAGGCGCGGTCCGCCGATTTCGACACTCGTGCCTTCCACGAGCGCCTTCGCTCCTCGACCAGGCAGTGCCTCGAAATTCGTGGCTGACATTGGGGGTGCGCCCCGGCGGTTAGCTTCGGCGACGATGGCTTTAGCGATTGGGTGTTCGGAGTTGGATTCGACAGCGGCAGCACACGCAATCAAATCGTCCTCGGTAGTGCCAGGTGCAGCCGTGTCTTCCGACACCACCGGAGAACCCCGCGTCAGGGTTCCGGTCTTATCGAAAATGACCATGTTCAAATTGCGAGCACGTTCGAGTGCGAGTCTGTCCTTAACAAGGAGTCCGTTTTTGGCCCCTAGTGATGTCGAGACTGCGACTACGAGTGGAATCGCCAGTCCAAGGGCATGCGGGCAAGCTGTGATGAGGACCGTTGCGGTTCTAATCAGGGCGTGTTCTTTGTCGCCTGAAAACCACCAGTACGTGAAAGTAACCGCGCCAGATGCGACTGCCACGTAAAAAAGGATCGCGGCTGCACGGTCGGCAAGAGCTTGCGTGAGAGAACTGGAAGCCTGCGCAGTGGCGACGAGCCGCATGATTCCGGAGAGCGCGGTCTGGTCTCCGATCACCGTAATTCGGACGCGAAGGCTTCCGCCACTGGCAACTGTTCCCGCAACAACTCTGGCGCCTGCCGCCTTCGGTACCGTTTTAGACTCGCCCGTGATCATGGACTCATCGACATCGGCAGCGCCCTCAACGACAGTGCCATCTGCCGGAACACGGGCTCCAGGCCGGACAAGAACGATGTCGCCAACGCGCAACTCAGAGAGCGGAACAGACTCAGTTTCGGGGCCCTTTACGCGTTCCGCGGTGTCTGGGAGCAGTGCGGCGAGTGCATTGAGCGCGCCACGAGACTGGGCAATGGCCCGCATTTCCAGCCAGTGGCCGAGAAGCATAATTGTAATCAGAGACGCAAGTTCCCACCAAACGTCAATCTCGAAGAGTCCGAACGTCGCGCCGAGCGAAGTTCCAAACGCGACAATAATCGCCAAGCTGATGAGTGACATCATGCTGGGCTTGTGATCGGCAAGTTCGCCCCGTGCCCCGCGGATGAAGACTAGGCCGCCATAAATGAAGATGGTTGTTCCGAGGATGGCGGGGATAAACTTCGAGCCGGGGAAGGAAGGCGCTGTGTAACCAAGCCAATGTTGAACGTCGGTTGACCAAAATACGACAGGAATGGTGAGTGCGAAAGTCAGCCAAAATTTGTCGCGAAACATGGCAACGGAGTGCCCGGCGTGCCGGTCGTGGCTCCCGTGCATGTCTGACATCTTGTGCCCGGGGGGTGGATCGGGCGCCTTTCCGTGATCATCATGCGTCATGTGGACCATTTCCAATTCCGATCATGCTTGGCGTCAAAGAATTCTTTTACATGCCTCTCAAAACCTAGCGGTTTGATCGCAAAAGTTCCCCCCGCCGGACCTCCGGATGCATTGGGCAGGTGTAATCAACCGTTGGAGCAGGTTCCATTGATCACCTCTTGAATCGAGTTTCTCCTGTCAAACTTCCCTAATAACTCGGAGGCCCTACCATTATTGATGATCTGGCAGGGAATAAGGGTCTGTAGTCCTTGGGGCTGGGACCAATTCTTCGCACCCAAAAGATTGTCACCGGTTATGGCCCTTGACCGCCGCCTTGATGGCATAAAGAAGTGAACTTCGTCTACTGCCACACCTCCGCCCCCTCACCACGCCGCACATTTGTCGCGGGCTTCGCTATTGCGGGTTGCTTTCCCTCAATTGGCTCAATCTTAGTTTGCTGCCGCGATTGAAGTGACTGTGATTGTGTCGCCAGTGAGACTGCCGGTGACTTTCACTCTAGAGCCGGCAAACTGCTCCGGCTTTTTCTGGTCGCTCAGTTTGTAAATCTTTCCCTTGGGGCCGATAAGGATATACTTCGATCCCTCTTTGATGCACTCCAGCGTGCAGTCCTTGTCGCTCTTACCGGCCATCATATGCTTGGCGCCGCACATGGAATCACCAATGCTGCCCACAAAGGTTTTCTGGGGCCCGTTAGGTGGCGCCGCCAGGCTGAGGCCTCCGGCCAAGAGTAATGTCATACACAGATACGTGAATTTCCTCATGTAAACCTCCGTAAAGTGTTGTTTGTCTATGCAAGCCCTGTTTCCGCCCCGTGCAACCCAGTCGAGACACTGCGTCTCGCAGTCGTTTTCAGGCGCTTGGGGTGTCCAGTCTGTCCGATCAGAGTGGCTGCATTGAGGAGACCTTGAGGTATCTTGAGTCGTCCCCGAGGGAGCCACTGACGCTGACTTTGCGACCGGCGTATCTTTCCGCATCGCGCTGATCGCTCAGTTTGTATAGCCTCTTTCCATCGTCGAGTACATATTGGGCGCCCTGAGCCACACACGCCCTGACACACCACGCGGGCTCGGTCTGCGAATGGCGGCTTCCACAGCGGCTGTCGGTGATCATCCCCTGGAATATCTCAGGTGTCTGGAGCCACCGGGTGTAGGCGGCCTGTTCCAGGAGAGATCCAAATTTGGCAGCCAAGGCAGAGAAGATGAGCACCCCTGCGAGTGTCAGGCCCAACGCCAGGTACGCCGGCCGCGCTCCGAGCCCGGTGAACCGGCGATCGCGGGCCGCCGCCGGAACCGCCTCCCGTTGCCCAAGTACCTCGCCGTTCAAAGCAACCTGGGATACTCCCTTTATGCTCTGCACGACGCGCTTTACTTCGAACGGGTCTTGAGGGTTTCGCGTACGTCCGCGAATCGAGATGCGTCCGTGATCTTCCTCGACCGCAAGCTCCAAGTGCGCGGTCGCGGGGTCAGCGGCGAGCGCCGCTTCCACTCGGGTTGAGAGTGCCAGGCTATCCACCAGGGCATTATCGATGCTCCTCCAGGTTTTCGCGACTCGCCGGACAAAAACCAGAATTGTCTCGCATACCTGCGGAAGGTCGATCCGTTCCAGGTTAAGGATAAGATCAGGAGCTATTTCATGCTGACGGACTCCACGAGTCAAGCGCAGCCAAGCCTTCCGAGCCTTATCCGCACGCCTCAGGAAGGTTTTAGCTTCCGGCTCGCTGACCTTTCGCAAGCAGCTCACCGTGCTGATTCTGCATTCAGGAGGTAAGCAGATTCCTATCCGGATCGCTGAGTGACAGTCCTGCAATAACAGGTGCGCTAGTTCGCCGTAACAGATTACATCCCCATTGCGAATCTCCTCGGCGAGGGCAGCACGGAGCAGCAGCACCAGCGCGCGCGTTTCGCGGAGGAAGCGGTCGAGCGACCGGGGCTTGGCAAGCACACGTACAAACTTCGGTTGGGAACCTCCCCAAGCCGCAGCTCGCTCGATTACCGCTTCCGGCGTGATGAGGCGATAGCCGAGTTGTTCAGCAAGGACTTCTGCAACCTCTCGTTCGCCGTTAGGACGCTCGCTATAGATCAGGATCACTCCCATGATATCCTCCTCACTCGCGTTATTCAGATATCGGACTCAGCCGCGCCGCAGAGACGCCGCGAGCTTCAATCCGTTCTGTTGTCGCGGCACATATGGGTTTCCAGCACCCGCGCGATCTGCTCCGGAGAGACGGGCTTCATCAGATAGTCCACGGCGCCCAACTGCATCGCCTCCAAGTAGCAATTCATTTCCAGGCACCGCGTCAGTACAAGAACGGGGGTGTGCCGGTCGATTTCAATTGCTCGTTCCAGTACACACCGACCCTCAAAAGCGCAGCTTCCTTGACATACCACGACCAAACCAAACCTGCTGACTTCTAAGATCTTTAAGGCTTCTTCGTGTGATCGGCAGGCTACGACCTCGCAACCCTGCTTCTGCAGGAGCTCGTAACAGTGGTGAAGATCTTGCGGGTCGTCCTCGACCAGGAGCACCTTACCTCTTGGCTTGCTCCGAGCTTGCTGGGCAAATCGTTGATTCCTCACGTCCGGCACCGTCTCTTGTCTCCTTGTGTTCCCCTTGACTAGCCGTGCAACCCAGCCTCAAAACGGAACGTGGCGACGCCCAGCCGCGACCGGGCGTCGCACACCTCAGCCTTCCAGGTTTAGAACAGGTGGGCTACATTTTCGCCCTTGATCTCGACTCTGCTGATCCGCTTCACCCCGGTCTCTTCAGCAAAAAAGACTTGCGTCTTTTTAATCTTCGCGTCCAATGGTTCCAGCTTGCACTCCACCTCACCCACGCGGGTACGCGCAGAGCCGTAGTAGGTGTGAGCCTTACCCCCGCCCGAGTACGGGGTGAAGCTCACGAAATGCATTGCGTGTGTCGTAAGGTTCCCTTTGTGTTGCAAAATGTAGTGCCCGGGCTGTAAGGTCAGATTGCCTACTTTCGTGATTGATGACAAAGTTATGTCATCTGTCTTGCCCACTTTGGTTTGGTTCGTAGACGCTCGTGCGAAGCCCACCACCCCAAGTTGCAGAATGAGAAGCGCCAATAACATCATCTTTCCTTTGCCGTTTTGCATGGAAACATCTCCTTGTATGAATTTTAAAACCACTAACTGTTAGAAGAATTGTCATAACTAATCTCTTTATCTACGCGAGCAGGTACGCCACGAGGTTATTCACTCCATCATCGGGCCGTAGTCGGTGGCGCGCCACTCGCTACCTCCCCTTCAGTGTGAGCAGAAAGTCGACGAGATCATTGATCTGCTGATCCGTGGTATCGGTCGGTAGAGGGGGCATCATAGTTCCTGCCCGTCTCTCCAGCATCCGCTGCAGCAGTTGGTCACGAGAACGCCTCTCTGCCACATCGTCCAAAGGCGGACCGCCCTGCCCGCCCTGACCTCCGATGGTGTGGCAAGCATCGCAACTCTGTGCGTAATAAAACTTCTGCCCCGCCTCAATGCTCTTAGATGGGACCTCTGAAGCCGGCAGCTTGGCCCGTGACTTCCGGTGTGTCTCATCGTAGTTCAGAAAAACCAGGATGGCCTTAGCTTCCTTGTCGCTGACGTGTGAGCTTGCCATGGATTGCGTCCGATGCACTTCTTCCGTCCACGCTGCCGCAGAGAATGATTGCTTGAGGCTGGAAGTTAGTCCGTGGCATTCAGAACACTTATCGACAAAGGTCTTGTAGTCCTTCTGAACGTCCTTAGGATATGAACTCACATTGATGCGCTCTGTCCCGCCAGCAGTTTTGAACTGCGGGGTGGCGGAGGCGAGGAATCCAAAGACTGCCGAAAATACCAAGCCCGAAAATAGTGATAAAGCAATACGCCGCATACGAAGATCAACCTCAGTCACTCAAAAATTGAACTGAATGTCCGCCTGAATAGTTCTCGTGGAGCTCCTCAGTAACGAAACCGGATCATCGCCGTGCATGTTTCCGGCCGCAATACGTCCCACAATGTTGCCTGAAGGTGTGAAAGCCTTCTCGACGCCCACCTGCCATTGCTCGAGGCTGGTCGGGCTGAGACCTGCCGTTACGTCTTGTTTCAGCCGGTCATAGCGTCCTGCAAGCGCCAAACCTCGGCGAACGTAACAGTCAACCTCAGTGAAGTAGCCGTTGGAGAGGTAAGTCCCCGGAGCCCCCGTGACGGGATCTTCCCAATTGTCGTTGCCGTGGAGATATCCGGCCAGCAGGTCCACCTTATCGCGACGAATCATGTAGTTGCCGAACACACCTTCGCGCCGGATGTGGGGGTAAAAGCTGAACTGATTTGACAGGCCAAAATTCTGGAACTGCGTCTTACGGCCTTGGTAGGTCACGAAACTGATGCCGCTCTCTGGCGCATACCACCAGTCGACGTCCGCCCAGATGTCCTTGCCATTTCGGCCGGAAGTGCCAAGGGTCAGGGCTTCGCTGCCGTCGGGGTTATCGCCGTTGGTTACCTTCACATTGACACCCAAGATGTTCTTGTACCGGGATGACGTCCACGTATAGCCCACCTCCGCGCCGACCGGGGACTGGTCCAGCACGAAGTTTGTTGGCCCAAAGTTTTCAAAGAGGAGCGGCGAATTCGGCAGAAGGCTGTACACCTCCGCGGCTCGTGTCCCTTCTGAAACCTGGAGGTGTTCTCGACCGACGATGGCGTACCAGCTACTTTTAGCACTTCCGCCTACGTATCCCATGTGGGCGTTTGGCATGTCCGGGCTGGTCTGTCCACCCACAACGATGTCGAGCTCGGAGTAATAGAAGAAATTGGTATTCGGAATCCATCCAGCAAAGTATGCATTCCAGGCGTTCACCTGAAACCCGGATGTCGAAGACGGGCTCTGGCCCTGCTGGACACTTCGTTGCATGGAAAAGTTGAAGTCGGCAACCGCAAAGGATCCATTGTTCGCGAGAGTCCACTCAGGTTCCTTCTCTACCAACTGCGAGACCTGCTCGGGTGCGTGCGATGGCTCCAGGGCCGGAGGCAGGTGATGGCCCAGTCTCTTAAACATGTAGCCTTGCTCATTTAGGACCGGCGGAATGGTGTGGCATGCATAGCAATTGAGCCTGAATCTCCGAGCGAACTGAGGAATCGCCAAGGCTTGGTGTGGAATAAAAATGACGAGCGGCCAACTCGTAGCGATGAGAATAATCAGGGCCTTGATGCCGCGCCGAACTGAATGCACTTGATACCTCCTCCGACGGGCCGCAAGGACGTCTTCAGTCCTACGACCGGACACTTGTGTTCCCAGTGCGGAGGCCGTTCTCGAACCGAATCCCCCGCTACGCATCTGACAGATGCAATGGTGCTGCCATGAGTGCTTGCCTGATTTGGAAAGAATCTTCTCCGAAATATTGGGTGAATGCTACGGGCCGTTGTTACTGCTGTTCGTAACCCTTGGACGCACGTCCATCCCTTCGTTTTCCGATATGCTTTGTTGAAGTGTGGTCATCCTGAACCGGCGTGCCACAAGGTGGTTGGTGCCCACACCGAGGTCTGGAGTTCGTTAGTGGCGGCCTTCCGTTTCACACAGCCTGGTGCTTCCATCTTGCCTTTACCTGTCCCCTTTGGGACACCCCCCTGTCCCAAAGGGTTCAAGCGGGAGAGTCCCTACGACACTTTGTCCTCCCCCTCGATAGGGGCGGAAGACGTGGTTTGCTGAAGCCCTTAGAACCCAATCAGCTACCGGTGCCCGCTTTGTTCCATTTGGCAGATCAAATGCCTCGTTGCCCCGGTGGAGGTGAGATCATGAAGCAAGAATCACGCATGAACACGGTTTCTCCGGCCGACAGGTTTCGAGTCCGTTCGGTTGTCCGTGCTCGACGGGTCGTAGCGACACTCCTGAGGTACACAATCACCGTCGTGGCGGCAGCTCCCGCCTTCGCAGATACTTCGCCGGCATTAGGCATGCGACCGGTTGAAAGCCAGGTCTGGAGCATTGGGCCCGGTCAACACGTTGCGGTCCGTCTAGCGTGCGGTCACACGGTTCGCGGCCGGATCGCCAGCATCGATGCCAGCTCTTTTACGCTCCTCAACCCACACGACGGAAAGCGGGACCGTGTTATTCCCTACAGCTTTGTTGCGGACGTAAAAAGCAAACACCCCTTGTTGCCTTGGATCTTAGCGGGGGTCGTCGTCGGTGCGGTGGTTCTCATTGTGGTCGTTCACGGGACTCCAGCCTCCCCTTACGTTCACGGGAAGTGAGATTGCAGGTGGTGAGCGGGAAGAACATGAACAAGAGGGGAGTGAGTCGATGAACCGCATGGCGGACGAAGTGCTTTCTGGGTCTAGTGGAGACAGGACACGCCAAGTTGATGCGGAAGAGGCAAAGTCATGAGGATATCGAATCAGGAATACTCGACACGGGTGCTCACAAGTCTGAGCGAAGAGGAAACATGCCGGACGTTGCGCCAAGCCCTCCGAAAGGAAGGGCTGGAAGTTACCGAAGAGGTTGATCTCTCGGAAGAGATCGAAAGACATATTGGCATTTCGCTTCGTAAATACACCATCCTGAGCGTCTGGAGTCCCCTGGCAACGTATCAGGCTCTACTCGCAATTCTGGAGGCCGGGTCATTCGTTCCGTTTCACGTGGTGGTCGCGTTCCACAACGGACAGACCTTAGTTATGGTCGTAAATCCTGATTGGCTGGCTCAGGTGGTCGACCGAATCGGTTTTCGACTTTTGGCTAAAGAAGTTTCTGCAAAGCTGCGGCGCGCGCTCCGAGCACTCGAAGTCTCCGAGTTGACCCGCGAGGAACTGGAAACCGCCGCAACCGGAGCCTAAGGCGCGCGTCTGGATACCAACGTGCGTTAAGCACTAGGGGAACCTAAGAAACGGACATCAGGAGTTCCCGCAATGGAGGATATATGAAATCACGATCGATCAGAATGACCCTGTCACCCGCCATGCTTGTGTTATTCGCGGGCGTCTCGATCCCGCTCTGGGCGAGGGACGGCATGCCATGGACGAACAACGGGCCCATCCTGATGGCCCGGGAAGCAAATGCACTTATCGTAACGGCAAAGACACCCAAAGAACATCGAACGCTTGCTATGTACTTTAACCAGGAAGCCGGACAGTATGAGGCCGACGCGAAGGAACATGAAGAAATGATCGAGGCGTACCGCAAAACTCCAACACCCTTTGCGACCGAGACCCTCGGGGGCGTCCGAACCATCGAACACTGTGAGTCGCTCGCAAAGTCGGACCGGGAGATGGCTAGGGTCTTGCGTGAGATGGCCGCGGCTCATGAGGAAATGGCGAGGAAGGCGAGCAAGAAGTAAATTGACACACCTGGTTGGGAGCGCCACGCGACGGGGGACAATTCCCCGCTCGAGTGGCGCGCCGGGTCAGCGGCAATGCATTGGGCCTGAACGTCTGCGCCACGACCACTATTGCGCGGCGATGTCTTTCTTGAACCAGAGAAACACCATGGACAGTATCACCGATGTTTATTGGACCTACTTGACCTGGATTGCAGGCAAGACGCTGAAAGGTCGACCCCGATGCCCGCAGAAACCAGAAAATGGCATGCTCTCTCACGGTGAGCTAGACCACATTCTCACTCAGGCTAGGGTCTTATTCGACCAGCAAGCATGCAAGATGGAGCAAACCCCGAAGGCTGACAAGAATTTGATCGTTGCGTGCGCAACGCTCTCACTTTTCCAAGCCCTCATGGGAGAGGGCGTGGAAAGAAAATACGCTATTGGACTGTGCTCTGACGTCGCGTCGAAAGTTTACAAGATGTGGGGAACTTGGCCGCGCCTGATTGCCAGGATATGCTCCTTAGGCCCTCTTAAGCGGCTTCGGATTTGCGTGAACACGGCCTTGAGTTTCCCCTGTAGCGGGCCAAGTTGCGTTCACGACCGTCACGACACCGATCACGAAATTGTGATCAACATACACCATTGCCCGGCGGCAGAATACTTCCGGGAGAAGAGGGCAGCGGACCTTTGTGAAGGCTCGTGGTGCAATTTGAATTATACGCTCGCCGAGTTGTGGGGCGGCAACCTCGAACGGAATGCTACGCTCGCCGGCGGGGATGCACGCTGCCATCTCCACTTCAAGGTCCGATGCTAGAGAAGTAGCCGCTGGAGGAGCGGGGACTGTTTACCAATGCTAGGTGCCCGTCTTCGAAAACCGCCAGTCAACTGCGAGCACGCCGGCAGAGGCCATTTTGTGACCCCATGCCGGCGGCCGCCGTTGGATGTCCAGTTGCTTTGATTCGTGCTTCACTCGAAAGCACATCAGTTCTTCGCTTCTTTCTCCATCTCCCTGTGCTCGGCCGCCAATTGACGGGCGTCTTCGGCGGCCTTCAGGAGACTTTTGGAAAGAGAGTCGCAGTGACTGAACGATTGCATGCTACCCGGATATTTAGCGGAAGCCGACCCGGCCTTTCTATAGGACTGGGCCAGTTCGGCGTGCTCCTTTGCCTCCGCCTCGTATTTGGCAGCTTCCGCGTCGAAGTATTGGGCGATGCGCTCGTGCTCCGCCTTCGTCTCCGCGTTAGCAATCAGATTCTTGAGTTCCTTTTGACTCAACTGTTTGTCCTTCGCTCCAGTCGGCACGGCAACCATAGCCGGCAGCATCGCCATCGCAACCGCGAAGACCGCCAACCTAAGTGTCCGTGTATTTGTCAGGTGGTTTAACATGTTTTTATCTTCCTTTCAAATTTAGATCTATGGAGCGAGCGGTTGGGACGTGGTTTCGAGCCCGTCAGGTCGGGGATGAATTCAACCCCTCACGCGCTATTCTATACAGGTACACATCAATATCGACAATTAATAAAATCAATAGACGCCATAACCATCAGAATGGGACAGGGGGCACTAGCCAAGCGCTAATGCCGGACGGAATTCGGTAGCATGTCTACTCAAGGCTCTCGGAAACGAGTGAACACAAGTAAAACAAGACCACCCGGTCGCGATAAATGGCAGGCAGGGACAGCGGAGCATACACTCGCTGCTTTTGAGTCTCTCTGGCTCTTCTGCGGATGGCGGGACATTATCAGCCTCATGTCTCGTCTGAAGTATCCTGGTAAGGTCGGACCGTCTTTTCGCTGTCACCAACCACTCGTTTTCAAAGCGCTGCAATCTCGCCGAGAAAAACCCACACGGTCTCTGAGAGACGAGACTCTGGGTTCCGTCGCAGGCGCGGAAAAGGTTTGATGTTTCCATGGCGTCAGATTCGTTCCTTGGCACGTGCCCGAAGAAGTGCGGGGTCTCCTCAACGTTGGCCCCTGGATTGGGTTGGCACAGGATCGGGATTTCATAGAGCTTGGGTGTTCGTCCGGTCAGGAATCGGAACGAATTCAGCGCGTTAGTCGGCCGGCCGGGGTACCCTGAAACCTGGATTCCCGCCTTCGCGGGAATGACCGGCGTTGCGGAAGGGATCGCATTCCAAAAGAAAGCAGTACCCGAGGGGCGTCCTACGACAGGCGTCCTGCGTACCCTTGACATCCTTGGGGCCCTTGGCGTATGAGGTGCGAGTATATGGAAGCTTCACTCCAGCGGCGCCCCACTGCATGTTGTCGCACGATCAGGGTGCCGACCTGTGGAGTCATCGCGTAAGTCTTCAATTTCATTCGTTCTTACAAGACCCACCGTCGGACTAAATATCGGGCGGTGGGTTTCTTTTTGCTACCTCATAACTCTTCGTATTAAAGGCGGTGTAATATGACTGGAAAAATCCCTTTTCGACTGCGCAGGACATCCTCCGACAACATACTGGACACGATCGGCTGGACACCTTTAGTGCGCCTCAGCAGATCTGTGAATAATCTGGCGCCCTCTATATATGCCAAGATTGAATACTTCAATCCTGGCGGGAGCACGAAGGATCGCATTGCGCTGAACATGATTGAAAAAGCAGAGCGGATGGGCGAACTGCAGCCTGGCGGCACGATCATCGAGGCGACCGCAGGCAATACGGGCGTAGGGCTGGCCTTGGTTGCCGCTGTACGCGGTTATCGTTGTATTTTCGTTATGCCCGACAAGATGAGTGAAGACAAGGTTCGCCTGCTCAAGGCTTACGGCGCCGAAGTGGTAATTACTCCCACCAACGTCCCACCCGATTCCCCCGAGAGTTACAACGGCGTGGCACACCGGTTAGGCCGGGAAATCAGTGGTGCGTGGCGTCCCAACCAGTTTGCTAACCTAGCCAATCCCCATGCCCATTATGAGCATACAGGCCCAGAAATCTGGGAGCAAACCGAGGGGCATGTCACAGCTTTTGTGGCCGGCGCGGGAACGGGAGGGACTATCAGCGGTGTCGGCCGATACCTGAAAGAGAGAAATCCCAGAATTCGGGTCATAGGGGCAGACATCGAAGGCTCGATCCTTAGTGGCGGAACTCCGAAGCCATGGAAAGTCGAGGGGATCGGCGAGGACTTTGTTCCCAGCACGTTGAACGCTCAGGTGGTTGACGAGTGGATCCGAATTAACGACGCGGAATCATTCGCCACTGCC
>Ga0209517_10004731_pt1 | contig 17714 bp, 9 predicted proteins | sample PeaSoiMetSII2010_FD_187695 | JGI IMG/M metagenome (GOLD analysis project Ga0209517, IMG submission 187695) | Peat soil microbial communities from Weissenstadt, Germany - SII-2010 (SPAdes) (version 2) | ecosystem: Environmental > Terrestrial > Soil > Wetlands > Peat | place: Germany: Weissenstadt...
GTGGCTCGAATCCCTGCTCCAGAACGCGGCATTTGCGTGCGTGGTGGTCAGCCACGATCGTTACTTCCTCGAAACCATTGCGAGCGAGGTGGTGGAGCTCAATCGCATTTATGCGGAGGGCGTGTTTCGCGTCAAAGGAAACTACAGCAGGTTTCTCGAGAAGAAAGAGGCGTACCTCGAGGCGCAGGGAAAGCGGCAGGATGCGCTCACCAATCGCGTGCACACGGAACTGGAATGGCTGCGCCGGGGTCCCAGGGCCCGCCGGACCAAGTCCAAGGCGCGCATCGATAAGGCTCACGAACTGATCGGCGAGTTGGCGGACCTGAACGCCCGCAGCCGCACCGCCAGCGCCAAGATTGACTTTTTCGCGACGGGCCGGCAAACCAAACAGCTTATCGCGCTTGCGAGCGTCACCTACGCCATCGGTAATCGCATTCTGTTCGAAGGCCTGAATTTCACAGTGAGGCCGGGAATGCGAGTGGGGCTGGTTGGTCAAAATGGGAGTGGCAAAACCACACTGCTCCGCCTGTTGCGAGGCGAAATCCAAGCCACAGGCGGGGAGATTCACCGGGCCGACGCGTTGCGGATTGTGTACTTCGACCAAAACCGCGAGCTTGACCCTGACCTCACTTTACGCCGCGCCCTGGCGCCGGATAGCGATTCAGTGGTTTATCAGGAGCGAGTCATTCACGTCGCCTCCTGGGCGGCGAGATTCCTCTTTGACCCGGACGATCTGAATCAACCAGTCAGCCGGCTCTCCGGAGGCGAACGGGCCCGGGTGTTAATCGCGCAACTCATGCTCCAACCGGCGGACGTCTTGTTGCTGGATGAACCCACCAACGATTTGGATATCCCGACTCTGGAAATCCTGGAAGAGAGCCTGCTGGAATATCGTGGAGCCTTGGTATTGGTCACCCACGATCGCTTCATGCTGGACCGGGTCTCGACCGTCGTTCTCGGCCTGGACGGTCTGGGGGGAGCGGAACGGTTTGGCGATTACTTACAATGGGACGCTTGGCAGCGCAGGCAGCAGGCCAAAGGTGCGCGAAGCCTCCCCGCTGAAGCCCCGCGATCACCTTCCTCACTAGGCGTCTCCCCGCCAACAGCGGTGAAAAAGAAGCTCTCCTACCTGGAGGCGCGCGAGTTTGCCGCCATAGAAACGAGAATCGCCGAGGCCGAACAGGAGCTCAGGCTCTTACATGCGACGCTCGAAGACCCGGCGATCGTAAGCGACGCCCCGCGGCTCCAGGTTACTTGTGCGCAGATGGATGAGACCCAGAAGAAAGTGGACAAGCTGTATGCTCGATGGGCCGAACTCGAACAAAAGCAGGGCTGAAGCCCCGTCAGGGGCGCCATAAAGTAGCCCAGGGCGTGAGCCCTGGGTTTGACGGCCCTCACCCCGTCCGTCGGTTGACGGACTACTCGCTTACGCCAGTCGGCTGACGGGCTGACATATTCAACGAACTTCTGGGATACGACACTAGAAAAACTTGATATTGAGCGCCACGAACACCGTTAGTACGGCCACAGCGTAAAACGCGGGCGTACGATACCAGGGCGCCGGCTCTTTCTCCTTGGCCGTCCGCGAATAAACCAGGCCTTTGAGTTCTTCCGCTTGGGGCGCTTCCGTCAGGAAGCTGAGGACAACCGTCACCACCAGGCCCGCGACGAACCCCCACACCGCGGTCCAGATATTCGACGCCATGGGTGAGGTAAACCTGAGTACGCCCAGCCGGTAGAGCACATACTCGAGCGTGGCTCCTGCAAGCCCGGCGGCCATTCCGTAGAATCCCGCCGTGGCCGAGGGGCGCTTCCAGAACATGCCAAGGACAAACACGATGAAAAACGGCGAAATGAACAAAATCCCGATGAGCTGCATGTAGTCCATCAGGTTGTTGAAGTACAGCACGATGTAGGACGACGCGCAGGCGATGCAGGCGCCCGCAACCGTGGCCATCCTTCCTACCCGCAGATAATGACTGTCGGGCCGGTTCTTCACGAAGTAAGTCTGGTAAATGTCGTACGTGAAGACCGTGTTGAAAGCCGTAATGTTTCCGGCCATTCCGGACATGAAGCTGGCCAGAAGCGCCGTCAGTCCCAAGCCCAGCATCCCGCTATGATAGTAGCGCCCCATGAGGGTCGGCAGGGCCAGGTTGTAATCGTGCTTGACGATCGCTGGAGCCACGGCCAGCGCCAGCATCCCCTGCACCGTGACGATGGCAGGAAAAAGCATCTTAGGGACTGCGGCCACGAGCGGCGTCTTTCGCGACGACGGCAAATCCTTGGCCGCCAGGGCGCGCTGCACAAGCAGGAAATCGGTGCACCAGTAGGCCGGAGCGGCGCACAGGCCGATGCCCACCACCATCACCCACCAGGGTACGCCCAGCGGATCTCCCGGGCCGCCCATTCCCTTCCAGGTGTGCAGATATTGCTCCGGCAGTCGGGCCACCAGACCGCTCCATCCACCCACCTCGTGCAGCCCAAGGAAAGTCAGCGGGAGAAATCCAATGACTATCAGGAAGAACTGAAGGAATTCATTGCAAATCGACGACGAGAGGCCTCCCCAAAAGACAAAGACCAGCACCACCCCGCTGGCCAGCAGCACACTCGCGGTGAACGGCCAGCCCAGCATGCTGCGAAAAACTACCGCAAAAGCGAACATGTCGATGCCCGACATCAGCACAGTGACAATGGCGAAGCTGAAGGCATTGAGGATGTGAGCGCGATGGTCGTAACGCATACGCAGGTATTCGGGAACGCTGCGCAGGCCGTTCGTGTAATAGTAGCGCACCATGAACAAGCCCAGAAAAACCATGGCCGGAATGGCGCCGATCCAATACCAGTTGTTGGTTCTCATGCCGTACTTCGCCCCGTTCGCGGTGTGGCCCATCACCTCCAGGGCGCCCAGGTTTGCGGACATAAACGCAATACCCGTGATCCAGTGCGAAAAGGAGCGTTTCGACAAGAGAAAATCCGAGGAGGTTTTTATCTTGCCCTTGAGCCAATAGCCCACACCGAGCACAGCAACGAAGTAAGCAATGATGACTGCGAAATCGAGCCAAGAGAGTTTCATTAACATTGAGATTCCAGTATCTTCGACGACCCCTCATACCTGCTCACCGCGTTTGTCTGAAGCCCCAAAGGGGCGATCTATCACAGCCCAGGCCAACGGCCCATAAGCGCTAACTTAACGTCGACACGACCTTCGGAGCCGCGCAGCGGCGGCAGATTGTGGCCCATGGCGAAAGCCATGGGATAAAGCATAAGCGTCGTGAGCAAGCCCCGTAGGGGCGACAGAAGTATTGGACGGAGCGCAGGGAGTCTGTCGCCCGCTGACGCGGGCTTGATCGTTAACTTCCGGCCATCCCACGGCTTTCGCCGTGGGCCACAATCTTTCGGCCCTCTGGGCCTGCGAGAGTGGCGGCGAGAAGCATTTCGCCGACGGCGACAGGCTTAAGTTAGCGCCTATGGGCCAACGGCCTGGGTCTACGTCGCGCCTTCAATCTCAAAGCCCTGTAGGGGCGAAATACGCCTTCTGCGCATGGGTTCGCGATGCTTGGCGCCCAAGACGAGATGGACGTACAGTGGGGACAAAGATCGCGGCATGGGAACTAACCTATTCCGCCCCTTCAGGGCTGACCGAATCTAAACGGGCCGAAATCGCTGACCCAGGCCGTTGGCCCATAGGCCTTAACCTAAAGATGTGAGGCATTCTAGAGCTGCGGAGCGGCGCCAGAAAGTAGCCCACGGCTTACGCCATGGGCTACTCTCTTTCGGCCCTGCGAGCCTCCGGAAGCGGCGAGTCAGGTCGAAAAAGCCTCGCCGGAAATGAAGAAACGCCAGAGCTGAACTAACGCTCAGCCGTGATCGCGAAAATGGCGATCGCCGGGAAGCCGCTCTGCACCTCACAGCGCAGAGATTTTGCTCTTCCCCCCTGCGTGGGGACGGTCCAGAGGAGGACCTGGTATTGTTCCCGCACGATGTCTTTCACATATTTCAGGGCCGGCTGCGCGGCCGTCGCGATCGGCTCGATGCGCGTCGCGGCGTCGATCAAGTTGGCCTGCGCCACCTCGATGCCGTTTCGGATCGGCAGTTGGCGCTCTCTGCCGTCGTCGCCTTCGAGATAATAGCGGGCGACCGTCTCCCCGCGCTTTCCTCGCGCGGGATATCCCTGCGGGAAAGTCACCTGCCCGAGAATGTGCAGGCGCTCGCATTCGCCCTTGAAAGGAATGGTGACTGGACTTGCCGCAGTCAACAACAGCGGCCGCGCGTATCCATCGACGGTGGGGATACGAAACGGAATTCCGCCCACCCGTAGGGGTGAATCCGGCCCTGCCATCCAGAGCAGAAATTTACCTCCAGTCCGTTTCCATTGGTCCTGCGCCATTTCGGCTCCGGCCCAATACTTCGCGAAGGCGGTCTCGAGCTCCGTCCAAGCCGTCAGGCCCTGGGGACTCTGGACCCACGGCTGCAAATCGACCGGAGTGAAGATCGCGCCAGGCTGCGCGGTCGAGAACTTCAACGGCAGCACGGTGGGCTGGGCGTCCGCCGGTCGCGGTTCTTCCGCGCGCCCCTGGAACAGCGCCGAGAGTTCCATGTAAGGGACATCGCGGGGCTCGCGGCCCTCAGTGACCACACCCGACTCGAGAATCCCATCGCGCATCTCCCAGTCGATGCGGGAGTACTGCCGCAAATCCTGCCAGCTCCAGAAAACGTGCCCGGCGAGGCGATGCGTTGCGATTAAGTCCAGCAGGCGGTCGACGCTGTTTTGCATCACGATCTGCGACTGGCCGATGGCCTTGCCTCCCCATTCCGTAAAGGTGAGCGGGCGGCTCGCGCCGTCGTATGCCGCCTCCTTATCGAAATCGCCAAGATCGAAGGTGTAGGGATGCTGATCGAAGAAATCCATGCCCGCTTGTTCGAAGATCGGTTTGGCTTTCTCCTTTGGCATGCTGTTGGCCGCGGAGACGAGCCTGCCGATCGGATCGAGCCGGTGGCAGATTTCCTTGCCTTCACGCAGCGTGTCAGCAGTGAGGGTACATTCGTTCGAGAGCAGCCAGGCAAACACGGAAGGGGAATTCCAATCGCGGCGAATCGTGCGTTCCAGGATTCGATAACCCAGCTCGATCATGGTCCGCGGCATAGTACTGAAATCCATGTTCCAATAGCCGGGCTCCTCGCTGATCAGGAGGCCGTACTGGTCCGCAAGCTCCACCAGGTAGCGATGGTGCGGGTAATGGACCTGACGGACGAAGTTGGCCCCCAGCGCCTTGATCATCCGCATGTCCTGCTCCATCTGCCGGCGGGTCAGGGTGAAGCCTTGCTCTTTCCACATGTCGTGCCGGCACACCCCGTTCAAAACCAGCCGCTGACCATTGAGCAGGAAATCCGGGCCGCGCGTGAGAACCTCGCGAAAACCCGTCTGACAGCGCCAATCGTCGTCGCCAGGATCGGTCCTCAAGCGCGCCCGTAACTCGTAAAGATTAGGCTGTTCGGGCGACCAAAGGACGGGTGAATCAACCTTAAACTCGATCTCCACCTCGGTAGACCCGGAAGATGCTGAAAAGTCCTTCCGCGCCCCGCCGACCTCCGAGCCGGCTCGCAGCAATACGATTTCGATGTTTCCAGAGCTTTCGGCAAGTGAAGAAAGCGTGGCCTGCGCTTTACAGGCGGCGCTTGTGTAGCCGGAGTTCAACTTGTAGCCGAACCGGACATTGTCGATGAATGTGTCGGCGCGTACTTCGGCATAAACATCACGAATGATACCGCCGTAAGCCTCCCAGCCCGGGTTGACTCCCAGGGCCAACTCGTCCTTGCCGGCGCCCGTGGGCTCGGGCGTGAGGTCGGCGATCGCTACTTGGATTACGTTCCTGCCTTTCTTCGCCTGACGGGTGCAATCGAACTCGTGAGGAACATAAGGGATCATCGTTCCAAGTTCCGCGCCGTTGACGTAAACCCTCCCAAAGTAAGTGATCGCATCGAAGTGCACGATGGCGCGCTTGTGCGGCGACAACTCAGGAAGAAGGAACTCACGGCTGAGCTCGTAGAAGCCCGAAGGGCGCAAAGACGATGGCACCTGAACGAGGTCGTAGAGATCGCCGTCGATATGCCGCTTCCACACGCCGTTCAGGTCAACTCTTGAACGGGCTGCGCCGGGTGGTCCCGCAGCCTGCGCGACGGGGACCGCGACGTGTGAAATCGCCGGCAAGAGCGCTGTGGTTCCAAGTTTGCGGACGAAGCTTCGCCGGTCATACCTGGTGGAGTGCGCCATAGATTCGTTTAACCGCCCTCGGAATAACTCTCTTGCCTTTTCATTCCGAGGAGCTGCTCTCTCGAAAGTCTGTCATTCTGAGCGAAGCGAAGAATCTGCATTAGCTCGCCTTGGACGAACTGCACATCCTTCGCGAAGCTTGCGGCACCCCGGCATTCAGCCGGCGTTCTCGGTGGCTCCGGCTCCTCCAATCCCTCAGAACTGAACGTGGAGAGTTTTCATCATTCGTGAGTTCGGCTTTTGCAAATCCCAATGCGGCTTCTCGTCCACGAGGCGAATTTCAGGCAGGCGCGCCAGCAGAGTTGAAAACACGATGTCTCCTTCGGTGCGGGCCAGCGTTGCGCCCACGCAGAAGTGCACACCCAAGCCAAACGCCATGTGAGGGTTTTTCTGCCGTCGGATGTCGAAGCGGTCCGGCTCCGTGAAGTAGGCGGGATCCCGATTGGCAGCGTTGAGCATCTGAAACACCATCTGCCCTTCACGAAGCTGCTTGCCTCCCATATCAGCGTCTCGCTTCATCAAACGCGGCTGGCGAGCCACGGGACTTTCATAGCGCAGCATCTCTTCAATAGCTGAGGGAAGCAGCGACCGGTCCTGTTTCAGAAGCTGCCACTGATCCGGATGGCTCAAAAGCAGATAAAGCCCGTTGCCGATCAGGGAGGTGGTAGTTTCATGTCCTGCAACCAGAAGAGTGATGCAGGAATTGACCAACTCTTTTTCAGAAAGCCTGCCGCCCTCGGATTCGGCGGCCACCAGCGCGCTGAGAAGGTCCTGGCGCGGCTCGCGCCGCTTGTGCTTGACCAGCTCACTCAAGTACGTCCGGATTTCCACCAGCGCCCTCTGAGAGCGTTCGAGCAGCTCGACAGCTGGCTTGTTGACCCCTTGGAAAGCCAGCAAGTCATCCGCCCAGCCCTTGAAAAGGCCCAGGTCGGGCTTCGGTACGCCGAAGATTTCCGCCAGCACGGTAACGGGCAGGGGAATGGCCAGGTCCTTCACCACGTCCATCTTTCCGTCCAGCCGCACCGCGTCCAGCAGCTCATCAGTGATCTGCTGAATGCGGGGCCGCATCGCCTCCACCACTCGTGGAGTGAACGCCTTAGTGACCAACCCTCGCAGTCGTGTGTGGTCGGGCGGGTCGGAATGAATGAGACTCTTCAGACGGTAGTAGTCTTCGAAGGTTTTGAATTTTGCCCGAGTCTCAGCCGGCAGGTATTCCACAGCCTTCGCGAGCCGTCCTTCGTTCGAAAAATGGCTCAGGTCCTTGAACGTGGTGACGATGTCATCGTAACGCGTCAGGACCCATCCACCGATTGAATCACTCCAGTGGACAGGGTCGTCCGCGCGTAACTGGCGCATAATGGGATACGGGTCCTCCATGAATTCCCTGGAAACCAACATCGCGTCCAACGCGTCGAGTGACGTTGCCTTCATAGATCCATCCTTCCTTGGGCATTCGGGCGATGACGATGCCGTCGCGTACCATTGCGTACCCGCCATCAGACTCCAAAACGGGATCGAAGGCGCCCGGGACCTCCACCGGCGTCCCATCGAACAGTCGCCAAGGTTTCCAATTTTCCCCGCGGATCGCGAAGCCGGGGTTGGTTTGTGGGCGAAATACCCCCACGACGTCCACGCCGAATCGCTCCAGAACCGGCTGCTCGACCTCGGCCAGGAATTGGATCAGGTCAACGACCCGAGTGGGAGTCCGGATGCCTAAGATGCTCTTCAGTTGATGATAGGCCGAGGCAGCAATCCCTGACTGCCGTGTTGCGCCCAAGTCGATTGGGATGCGATCGGGCACCTCATGATTGATAGCGTTGAGCACGCGTTCACGGGAGGTCATAATTCTACGTATTGCCCGATTTTATCGATTACCCTAGCGAATGAAGACAACGAATACAATACCTCGAGCCGGAGTGTCAAGACCCTTCTGTGGCGCGACGGCTGGTCCGCCCAGCAGAACGGGGCCTCCTTCAATCGCTTCACCATCACACAGTCCGCCACCCACCAGCAAGAACGTGTGAAGAAATTCGAAAGGTGTCATCCTGAGCGAAGCGAAGGATCTCTGCAATTGTTCGTTAGTCGTTGAACCACAAAAACTGCGGAGATCCTTCGCTCCGCTCAGGATGACAGGCGCCTAATGTTTTCACACCTTCTAAGACGAAGGTCAGGGCCAATCGCACAAGCACCCGACGGACCTGAATCCGGCCGGCATCGCGCGCTTTGCCCAACGGGCATGTACGCTCGAATCATCTCGACTCACCTCACGAACCACTGGGAGAGGGGACTAGGGTTCCAAATTCAGTTCCACGAGAGTCACCGTGAGGGGAGGGAAGGTGAATTCAAAGTGTCTCCCGCGAACCCCTGCCGGGTGCGAGCTGAGCGAGATTCGCCGAGGCTGGTCGCGGCTGTTCATTATCTCTGAGGTCCCGGCGTGCATGTGGTCTTCGAGGACGGTAACCGTACCCCCAGCCACGTCTTTCTTGAATCCCTCGAGCTCGAAGCTCCGCGAGAGCGGACCGAGCGTCGAATTCACTGCATAGATCCTGAGCTTTCCTTGGTCCGGACTGAGGCTGGCGCTCAGGTCAGGTTCCTGGAAGGGCCACTCGAGTCGCGAGCTACGCTCGATCCGAAGTGGATAAGATCCCACCGCGCGCGCATACAGTTCCTGCGCATAATACGCGGGTGTCTCGTAAATCCAGCCTGGTCCGGGTTGAACAAAGCCGGAGCTGAAGCTGTCGGCAAAGTTGGACCGATTAGCAATCTCCACCAAGTCAGCACGGCGCTGCAGCAAATTCAGATAGCGCGCGACGCTAAGCCCGTTGCCGAGTGTCTGAAGCATTCCACGTGTCAGGTCCCAATCGCCCGCCGTCGTATTCCACTCGGTCACTGCAAGACGCATGTCTTTGCCGCCAGCGTTCGCGGCAATCCAATCTGCGAGTCTTTTGAATTCGCCTTCCTCGCCGGCCAGATTGTTGATCTCATATTGGTGTGGGCAGAGGTAGTCGAAAGCGGTGCCCGCCGCCTCGAGCAGTTCCTTGGTGGGGAAAGAAGACATCAACTTAATGCTCGGATCCACCTTCTTCATCGCCTCAGCGAAAGCTCGCACCGACTGGCCATAGTCTGAAACGTCAACCTCGTTCCCGATTTGCCAGTACTTCACGTGGTAAGGAGCCGGGTGGCCGTTCTTGGCGCGCAAAGCGCCCCAGTGGGTCTCCACGCTGCCGTTGGCATACTCCACTTCCGCGGCGGCGTCCTCCGGCTTTTTCCCGGTCCAGCGCACACAGATGAGCGGCTCGGCTCCGACGTACTCACACAGTCGCACGAACTCATCGAGGCCAACGAAATTCTCCTCCCATCCTCCCCAAACGGTCGTGAAGGTCAGGCGATCGTCCCAGGGACCGATGGCGCGATCCCATTCGTACTGCTCGGTGGTGCTTCCGCCAAAGCGGACGATTCCAGGATGCATGGCCTTGAGGGCGGAGACCACGTCGGGCCGGTAGATTCCCAGTACGGCGTCGGAGCCAATCAGATAAACACGATCGAGCCATAGTGTGCCCGGCCCTTCAAAGTCGATGGTCAGCGTGGCATCGTTCGTCGTTTGACTCGCCCGTAATTCCGCCTCGGCGGCGGCCCAGTTTTCACCCGCCCGGCCCAGCAGAACTGGTCCTGCAAGCATCCTGCCTCCACCATGCAACGAAGCCCACACCGGGACGTTCCCCTCGCTTCGCATATGCAGGTGCAGCTTGTAGGAGAGTCCCTGCTTAAGATAAAAACCGTCCTGGGAAATCCCGGCGCGCGCGCGTGCAGAAGGCAGGGCAATTTTCTCGGAGCGCAATCCGCTGAACGGGTTGGTGGTGTCATAGGAGTATTCCGCCACCTCCACCGCGCCGTCCGGGTACCAGGGCCGATAAGGTTCGTCCACCGCTCGCTTGTAAGCCACGCGACAGGGTGGTGCATCTTCAAAGCTGGTTGAGACAACTTGTTGCGCAATGATCGAAGGAATATGGTTGCAGAGCAGTTCGATGAATTGTCCTTGCTGCTTGGAGTCGATCGGCCGCTGGGTCGAGTGCTCAGCGTGGATGCGAATGTCTTCACGCGCATCCGAAGGGAGTGCTTCCAGTCTGACGTCGTCAAACCACGCTCTTCCGGTACCATTACGCACAGCCACCAGCGTCAAGTCAATATAGCCAGGGGAGGGAACAAGGAAGGTCGCCTCTTCCTCATGCCAGGGAGTTGTGCCGGAGCGGTCCGCGGTCGAGGCAATCTCCGCTCCGGGCGTGTCAATAATCATCCGTCCCCCGGCGCTCTTTTCCTTCGTGCCGACCAGGTTCGCGGTCTTGATCCATACGCGCGCACGCCATAACGTGCCGACGGGCAGGAAGACTCTCTGGCTCACCGAGGCGTCCCCGGGATCCAGGGATTCTACGCGCAGGGACTGCGCGCCCTCTCTGGCATCCTCCCGATCCACGGCAATCGAAGGCGCCCGCCCATTTACCTGGCAGGAGCGAGCCTGCACTTCCCATCCTTCCAGCGGCGGAGAGGATTCGAAGCCCGGGTTCCGGATGGTGGATTGGGTGGCCGCGCCAGGGAGCAATACGAGAAACGCCAGTGTGACGGAGAGCATGAAACCCCCTTAAATCCGTGGTTGGTTTGAGGATACTAACGTTGAATTTGGGACTTTATAGCTTAGCAGAACCAGGGCTAGGCTATCAAGCCTATAATGGTACGCTAGACAGCGACGTGATGAGACAGCCCTCTCCCTTGGGGAGAGGGTCGACCGCTCTAGGCGCTGGAATAGACTCGCGATCGAGTTCCGGAGCCCGCCACGGCGGGCGCAAGAATGTGGCCCACGGCGACAGCCGTGGGGAGAAAGCAGGGCCGATGCGCCTGAAAAGCCCCGGGAGGGGCGGCAGACCTGTCTCGATGATCGCAGATCTTCTGTCGCCACTACGTGGCTCAGCGTGCTCTTTCTGTGTCCCGTGATCCCACGGCTGGGAAGGTGTGAAAAAATCGATGGCTGTCATCCTTCGCTGCTATGAAAATGGCGGAAGCTTTTGTTGAAAATACAGGAGTTACCTCCAAAGAGCCATTTTCACGCACAGTGGTGAGCCGAAGGATCATGAAGTCTGCGCTCAGGATGACACTTCCGAATTTCTTCACACCTTCGAACCGTCGGGACGTATGGCGCCACCCGCGGATGCGGAATCGCTGGTGTGCGGCGCTACGTCTTGACGCACGGGCATTGCCGTTGTAGGCTGTACCAAAAGCGACAATCCGTCTGTGGGGAGGGCGCATGAGCAATTTCCGCAGAGTGGCTCGCGTGCGTTTTGTTTTGTGCGTAACGGGTGCTCTCCGGATTTGCGCCATCAGCGGCTTTGCTTGAAGGGAGACAGGACGATGGCAGGGAAGCCAAGATTTCCCTTACGGATTGGTTCTTTAATGCCGGTCGTGGCATGCCAAACGGTTATGTTTTTAGGGATGCCGGCTGCACTCCAAAGTGCTTCACCTCACAAGAGTGCCGAGGTGATTACAAATGCGAACGCCGCCGCTGGCGCCAGCGACAATATTCAAAAACGGAAGGCATTTCTCGCTCAGTTGCTGGCTATGCTTCCCCCTGACCCGGCCTGGAATGAATGGCTGCAACGCACGGGCGAATTGCCACCGGACTTCGATGCTCTGCCCACGATGGTGGAGCTTCCGGATCCACTCCTGCAGGATGAGCACGGCAAGCAGGTGCGCATTACTACCAAGGAGCAATGGGCTCGCCAGCGGCAGACACTCAGGGAGATGTTTCAGCACTATGTGACCGGCCGTTTTCCCCCGCCTCCCGACAACCTGCGCGGGGAGATTCTCAAGGAAACGACCGAGGAGAATATAACCGTACGCGATGTGCTGCTGAGCTTCGGTCCCGGCCTCAAAGGCAAATTGCATATGCAGGTGTTGATACCCCCGGGAAAGGGGCCCTTCCCTGTTTTTATAACGACTTCAGTTGGACGCCGCTGGGTGGAAATAGCGGTGCGGCGCGGATACATAGGTTGTATGGTGGCGGCCTGCGATGGAAACGATGACACAGAATTCTTTGCCCCTCTTTATCCGGATTACGACTTCACATGCTTGGCCCGGCGGGCCTGGGGAATCTCACGAGCCATCGATTATCTGCTTACTCTTCCGGTGGTGGACAAGGCGAAGATAACCTTCACCGACCACTCCCGGGGAGGGAAACTGGCGGTTTGGGCGGGAGCCTTCGAAGACAGGCTGGCCGCGGTGGTGGGGAGCAGTCCGGTTTCCGGCGGGTGTATTCCCTGGCGCTATTGTGCGGACCGTTACCTCAACGAAACCATGGAAATGTGTACTCGAAACTATCCCCAATGGTACCACCCAAGGTTACGTTTCTTCGTCGGCCGGGAGAACAAGCTGCCCTTTGACATGCATGAAATGGTGGCTTTGATGGCCCCTCGCGCCTTCATGATCACTCTGGGGATGAATGAGTGGGAAGTGAATGCCTGGGGTGAGGAGCGCGGGTACCTTGCCGCCCGGCGGGTTTATGAATTTCTTGGGGCTCCGGACCGAATTGCATTGAGGTTTCGGCCGGGCATCCATCCCACTTACGGTTCCGATATCGAAGAATACGTGGACTGGTACGACACCGTCCTGGGCCGGCGGAAATATCCCATTCCGGACCGGCTCCTTTACGATTATTCATTTGAAAAGTGGAAATCGCTCAGTCGAGAAAACATCGACCCCAGATCTTATCCCGAGAAAACATCGGAAGGTCTTTTGGCCGGAAACGCTGATTGGAGCAGGAAACGGGAAGAACTACGCAAGAATGTTCTCTGGGGCTTGGGAGAATTCCCGCCTCACGTCAGAGCTTATGGGCCAAAGGACTTGACCTCAACTCCTCCGGGCACTTCCGGCGTCGCGGGGCTGGGATACGCCGATCAGATTCTTAGCCGACCTCGACCAACTGAGGAAGTTGACCGGACTACTTTCATGGGACGTTCCGATCCCTACAATAATACTGCTAACCTCAACGGTCAGCTGTATTATCCCCGCCATGAGCCTGCCGATTCCAAGATGCCGGTGGTCATCTGGCTGCATCCGTACTCTTACTCGACAGGGTACTCCCGTCTGCCTATTCTTCCCATGGGAACTCCCGCCGGAGGAACGCAGGAGGAACAATCTGCTTACCTGCTCGGTACGTACCCCTTCCAAGAGGAAGGTTACTTGGGGACGGATTTCTTGATAGACCCCTTAGTGTTGCAAGGTTACAGCGTCTTCACTTATGACATGATCGGATTCGGAGCGCGAATTCCTGAAGTGCTGCGTTTTTACGAGCGATTCCCCAATTGGTCCCTGATGGGGAAGATGGTGGACGATGTTGAGACAGCCGTGGATATGCTTTCGACCAACGACAGGATCGATGCGCACCGCATTTATGTTATGGGCTACTCCTTGGGCGGGACGGTGGCGCTCCTCTCCGCGGCCCTGGATGACCGGATTGCGGGTGCGGTTTCTTTTTGCGGCTTCACCCCTCTTAGGACGGAGACGGTGGAAAAGGGGACCGGCAACATCGACAGTTTTGGCTTCATCAATGGCTTGATCCCGCGGCTGGGTTTCTTTAAAGGCAATGAGAAGCATCTGCCTTGGGATTTCGACGATGTTCTGGCTCTCGTCGCGCCTCGGCCCCTCATGGTGGTAGCTCCTCAATTCGACCAGGATGCCACACTTGCAGACGTTAAGCAGTCCGTGGAAGAGGCGCGGCGTGTCTATGAATCCGTGAATCCACGAGAGCGATCTGCCCAAGCCTATGACTACAATTGGAGCGGCGTATGGAGGCGCGAAAACGCGAGGCAGGTTCCGCTGCGAAGTCTGGAACTTTACGCGCCTCCGGACTACAACCATTTGTCCAATTCGATGCAGTCAGTGGTTTACCACTGGATGAGTCTGAAGATGAAAGGAGAGAGTCGATGAGGGGAAGGCGCTGGGCATGCGGAGTCCGATGTTATCTCGACTTGGGGGTGTCTTATGCCAAATAAGAGCTATTCGAGAAGAAGGTTTCTAGGAAATATCGCGGCTGGGTCCACAGGAACTGCCATGGCTAGCCTGGCTGCAGGTAAGAGTGCCGGTGCTGTCGGGGACCCGCCGTATCCAGCCACGATGGTGTCCTACCCGCTCTATGCGGCGGGCGGCCCTTTTCCGCTCGAGAACATTAAGATCGTAACGACTGATGTGATTCCGAAATCGCACGAAGAGAAACTCAAGAGCTTCTCACCCACCCTCAAGCTGTATCAGTGCCGCAGCTTCGAGGAATTTCACCGCGAAGTCGTCGATGCGCACGTCATCTTCGCCGACTTTACGCGGCAGGACTTCGCGAACGCCAAACAACTACGCTGGATTCAAACTCGGGCGGCGGGCGTGGAAGAACTGGTAATCTGGCCGGAGCTTGTAGAAAGCCCCGTGGTCCTCACCAACATGCAGAAGATCTACTCCTTTGGGATTTCAGAAACGGTGATCGGACTCCTGCTTTCCCTTGCGCATGGTCTGAATAAGTACGCGGTCCAGACGAGCAATCATAGCTGGAAGCCCGTCGACGCCGCGTTCATGCAGGCCATGTCGGCGCGTCGCTTTGGAAACGGCCGCGACCAACCATGGAACTTGACCGACGATCTGAGGGAGATCAGCGGGCTCACCATGGGAGTGGTAGGGCTAGGTGGAATTGGCGGTGAATCGGCCTACCGCGCTCACTACGGATTTGGCATCCGGATTCTGGCGGTGGACCCAAAGCCATTGCCCAAGCCCGCCTTTGTCGCCGAGCTTCACTCGCTCGATTGGCTGCCGAAAATGGTTCCGCAGGTGGATGTGCTGCTGTGCGCGGCGCCGCACACCAAGGAATCCGTCGGCATGCTTAACGAATCCATCTTCCGCGCCATGAAGCCGACGGCTTATTTCATCAACGTGTCACGAGGCACCTTAGTGGACACGCCGGCGCTGGTTCGCGCCCTCAAGGAGGGCTGGATTGCCGGCGCGGGGCTCGACGTCACGGAACCGGAACCGCTGCCGTCCGACCACCCTCTGTGGACCGCCGGCAACGTCCTCATCACGTCACATACTTCGGGCCACTCGGACCCGTCCATCGTACGCGCGCTGGACCTGTTCTCCGAAAACGTCCGGCGTTACGTGAATGGCCTGCCGTTGTTGAATGTGGTGGATAAACAGCGGGGATATTAGACGGCGCATAGCGCAGAGCGGCCTGCGGCCGCAACCAGAACGGCCGGAAAGATTGAAACACGGAGGTCACAGAGAACGGCCCACAGAGAACAGAGAGACGGATTTTTCTTCTCCGTGCCCTCCAGGTTGGAAGCTTTTCTTTGCGGCCCAGCAACATCCCAGGAACTAGTGCTACACAGAACATGAAAATTCCAAGCCTGCGGTGGGTCATCGCCGCACTGCTGTTCACCGAGACCTTGCTCGCCTACACCGACCTTCAAGAGATGTCTGTACTTGCGCCGGTGCTGGCCAAAACCATTGGGATGACCAATACCCAGTACGCGTTCGTGGCGCAGGGATTTCTTGTGTCCTACACAGTCGCCTTTCTCCTGGGCGGATTAGTGATTGACAAGTTGGGAGTTCGCTGGGGGCTGGGCGCGAGTATCTTCTTCTGGTCAATTGCCAACGCGCTGCACGCACTGGCGAATACGCCCAATGAACTAGCCGCTTGCCGCTTCCTGCTGGGGGTGGCTTATCCCGCGGCATTTGTCGCGGCGGCGCGAGCCGTTTCGGAGTGGTACCCACCCCGAGAGCGAGCCTTGGTGTATGGAATCTCGGTGAGCGGAGCCACGTTCGGAGCAATTGTGGCGTTCCCGTTAGTGGCTTGGATGACCGCCCAGTGGACTTGGCGTGCGCCGTTTCTGGTTACCGGAGCCCTGGGCACCCTCTTGAGCCCTATTTGGCTGTTGGTTTATCGCCCCCCGGAACATCACCCTTGGGTTACGGAGAAGGAGCGTCAATACGTTAAATCCGTCACTCCCGGCGAAAGACTCGAACCGGGATGGCGCTGGACGTCTCTCCTGAAAACCAGGACGTTCTGGGCAGTGGGAATCGGCAGGTTCATTAGTGACAGCGTCTGGGTTTTCTATGTGATATGGTTTGCCAAATTCTTGACAGACGCTCAGGGATTGTCGATCCGGCAGATGGGAAAGGTCGGTTGGATCCCATTTTTGTTCGCCGATATTGGCTTCATAGGCGGGGGTTGGCTATCGGGAAGATTGATAAAAGGGGGAATGGCCATTCGCCGGGCGCGGATCACGGTGCTGACCGGCGTCACGCTGGTGCGCGCCTTCACATTCATCCTGGCCGCCCGATATTCCACACCCATTTTGCTTCTCCTGGTCGGCATTTTCGTATTGTGTACTACGGCCTGGCAGGTGAATCTGAGCGTGCTGTTGGTAGACTCGTTTGATCCCCGGGTCCTCGCCACGGCCTCGGGATTCACGACGAGTTTCGGCACCTTCAGCACCATATTGTTTACAGCGGCCGTCGGCTGGATCGTGCAACACTATTCTTACCGGCCGGTGTTTGTTTTGCTTTCGGTGTTGAGTCTGGCGAGCTATGGCGCTGTCGTGCTCATTTTGGGAAGGACTGGCGCGGCCGTGCAAGTCGAGAAATCGACAGTCGAAGGTCAGAAAGAAAACGCTCTTTGACCTTCCACTTTCGACTACTGGTAGCGTCCTGCTTTCAGCGTAGCGCTGGCCTTTAGGCCAGCATCTGCCGACCTAAAGGTCGGCGCTACCAGTCAAATTAGGAAACTTCTCGACTTCTCGACTCTTTGACTTGTGGATGGGATGTTATGGCTTCCATTAAACTTGTGGTCATCGACAAACCTGGAGCAGATCATCTTCGAGTGCTCGACACACTGCCGGAATCCATCCGTGTTGATGTGTCGAATCAGGCCGCCTTGTTGCGGGAAGCAGTGCAACAAGCCGACGTGATCCTGAACGGTATCCCGGACGGCCACCTGCTTCGAGACATTTTCCCCCACGCGACCCGATTGCGCTGGGTGCATTCCCTTTCAGACGGTGTGGAGAAGATTCTGTTTCCGGAGTTAGTCGCGAGTTTTGCGATCCTGACGAACGCCCGAGGCGTGTTCAAGAAGGCTTTGGCGGAGTTCGTGATCGGGGCGGTAGTCTATTTCGCCAAGGATTTTCGCCGCCTGATTCGAAGTCAGCAAGCCAGCGTCTGGCAACAGTTCGAAATGGAGGAAGTACACGGCAAGGTGATGGGCATCGTGGGATACGGCGAGACAGGCCGGGCCTGCGCCGAGAGGGCCCGACCCCTAGCCCGCATAATTCATGATTTTGGAGACAAGAAAAGCCTCCTGTGGTACAAACACGTTGAGATGACGATGTTTGAAGCACCAAAGGAGGCTTTTGCTTGGGTCACG
>Ga0209517_10004732_pt1 | contig 17714 bp, 20 predicted proteins | sample PeaSoiMetSII2010_FD_187695 | JGI IMG/M metagenome (GOLD analysis project Ga0209517, IMG submission 187695) | Peat soil microbial communities from Weissenstadt, Germany - SII-2010 (SPAdes) (version 2) | ecosystem: Environmental > Terrestrial > Soil > Wetlands > Peat | place: Germany...
CAAAAGACACTCTGTTGTGATATCGTGACCCAAGCAAAAGCCTCCTTTGGTGCTTCAAACATCGTCATCTGAACGTGTTTGTACCACAGGAGGCTTTTCTTGTCTCCAAAATCATGAATTATGCGGGCTAGTGTCCACGGGGCGGTCGTTCTCCGCTAGGCACTAAGCACTAAGCACCAGGCACTGCAGTTTCTCGGCTCGGAGTTATCCAGGGCACCACCGCGAGCGGATGATCCAGGCGAACGCCCTGGCGGACGCCCGAGAAAGGTGTCAGGTGCCAGGCTTCAGGTGCCAGGGCACCCGCGACGCGCTCGTGGGGATGCCGCCGACGGGGCCCCGACCCCTGAAACCTGACACCCGACACCTTGGTTACATTTTGTAAGTAAATGGCATCACCAGCACGCGGATCACGTCGCCGGGGTTGACGGCGGCGTCGATGGCGATGCCGACCACGTTGATGTACGTGCCGACAGCTTCGCTGACTGCTTTCACCTGGCCTTGCACGTTGGCGATGTTCACATTAGCGCCGCGCGAAATCGCTCCGGACGCCACCACCCGCGAGATCCCGAAGATGCGGGTGCGGATGTTGCGCCCCAGTCCGCTCGTGGGAACGGAATTGGTGGGCCAGGCGGCGCCGCTGGTAAGCGTGTACAGGCCGCCGGAATAGTCGGCCATGGCGTCCGGCAAAATGGATTCCTGCGCCACGCCCAGGAACGGCGCGTTGGCCCCGCTCGGCACGTTGCACCCGTCGGCAGATACCGTGGAATCCGCTGCCAGGCAGGTGAACTTGCCGATTTGGATGTTGTAATTCAAATGGTAGCTTTGGTCGATCGCAGTGATGTCACTCATTCGTTTTTCCTCCGTAGCGCCGACCTTTAGGCCGGCATCCTGATTGTTGCTGACCCTTCGCTCCGCTCAGGGCAGGCTCTGAAGGTCAGCGCTACATGTTCGGCTCTGGTGGTCGGGAGATCGGCAGTTGATAGCAGAGAGCTGGCTGCCCGATCTCCCGATTGGCAGTTAGGGCGTCGGCACCGGGGCCGACGTGGTTCCGGTGGGGTTCACCACCGGCCTACCGGTTGCCATGTTGGAGAGCACGGCGCTGATGGCAGCGGTCACGGACTGGGTGATTTTGGCCAAGTCGTCATCGCTGATCACGGTGCTGGTGGCCTGCTCCTGCCACTGGTCGGCTGCGGCCAGTTCAGCGTGGCGAAGACCCTGTTGTGCAACAGCATGAGCTACCCCGACCGCGTTGAGCAGCGCGATATTAGCGGCGTTTTGCGCGTCGGTCAGAATCTTGGTCTGCGACGCCAAGGCCGTGTCAAACATCAACTTCACGTTCGCCGGCCAAGCCCCTCCGAGGCACGTCTCGGGCGGCGAATACGGTGTATTTACGGTTCCATCGGACATGATTTTTTCTCCTTCTCCTCCCTGTACCGTCTGGTACAGGGCTCCGTCCCGGACCGGATGGTCCGGGGCTCCGCGCGCAAGAGGCGCGGATCCCTGATTTGATCGGTTGATCGGGTGATCGGGAGATCGGGTGAACGGCCGAAAATCGAAATTCGAAACTCGAAATTCGCCGATGCAGACTTCCGATTTTCGGGTTTCGAATTTCGAGTTTCGGGCTTGGCGTTCACCCGATCACCCGATCTCCCGATCACCCGATCCGGTTATTCTTCTTCTTCTGCCGCTGCTTCGACAGCGGTTACAATCTCTTCCGAGTACAGCCGCCAGAGTTCCGGGTTGCGCTTGGTCACATCAGAGAGCGCCGCGCTGAGCGAGCACTTATTTTCTTTGGCGTAGGCGTTCACTTCTGCCATCAGGGCCTGTTGCGCGGTGGGCTGTTCGCCGCCGCCCGCGTGGCCATGACTGCGGAGGTCAACCACCGGGCGCGCGTGCTCGACCAGCGCGCTAAAGACCGCCGCATCGGAGAGCGCCAGCTTCAGCGCCTGAGCGCGGTTTTTGGGCAGCACCTTACCCGCTCTCACGGCCGCGTCCACCCTGCGTTCGGCTTCTTGAGCTCGCAGTATGGCGGAGAAACTAACCCGCCCCGCGTCCGCCAGCTTGCCGGCCTCGAGCAGGTTGATCCGGCCGTCGTGAATGCTTTCGGAGAGGACGGCGAATTGATCCATCGGGGCTTCGATCCCGCGCTTCACCAGGGCGGCGATATCCACCATCGACAACCCTGGCAGCCCGACGTCAGACGCGAAAACCTCCGCCAGTTTCTTGGCATCTTCGCCATCGCCGTGTTTGGTTTCCCAACCTTCGGCGCCGTCCGCAACGCCGATCAATTCCTCACCGTCGAAGACTCCAATCTTGCCTTTCAGTTCCGGCTCGAGGCCGTGCTTTTCGATGTGTTCGTCGGTGAGGCACTTCAATTTCAGAGTTTTTGCCATTTCCTTCTCCTTTTCTAACGGTGACGAGTGACGAGTGACGAGTGAGGAGCTTGTCGTTCCCGGCTTCTGACTTCTAGCTCCCGGCTCCCGCACTTCTGTTCTCCCGATCATCCCATCACCCGATTTTCCGAATCCTGAATCCTGAGTCCTGAATCCCGGATCCTGGTTGACGGGCGCGGGAAGGTGGAGTTGGCCCAGACTCACGAATGTCCTCGTACCGTCCACCTCACACAAGTGAATCTCGGGCATCTCTTCCAAGAAAGGCTTATTCACCAGGGCCACACTAGTGAGAACAGTTCCAGCGACTTTCCCCGTCACCTTGTCCTTTGCGCCCCAACGGATGGCCGGGGAAATGTAGCGATACTCCTTCGCAGCGATAAGCTGCCGCGCCCTGTCCGTGGGCTCGTACCAGCCCCACAGGATATGGCGGATCTGGTGATCGGGTGATCGGGTGATCGGGTGAGCAATCGGGCGATCCGGTGATCCGCTGATCGCGCGACCACCCGAATTGCTCAAGCGGGCTGATTGTTGTTCACCCGATCTCCCGATCTTCCGATCTCCCGATCCATTGAATTTCTCCGGATCATCCAATTTCACGATTCTGCCGGCCGACAATACCGGCCCGCCGGTTCCAAAAGGCACTTCCGAGGCGTGCTCGTAATCGACGTTGATTTCCCGCGTCGGCTTGTTGCGAAAGTTCTCCCGGATTTCCTTTAGATCGTCGACTCCAATCGAGAATTCCTTTTCCGCGCCTTTCCATTGGCCAGTCACGGCAATTGGAATCCGAATCAGGCCCGCGCCCGGCGGCTCAGAAAGCATCACCACGAATCGCGGTCCATCGGGATTGACGGCGGTCGAATGACGATGGTCGATTGCAGATGGATGAGTGCCGGTTGCAGCGTGTGGGTAGTCCGTCGTCGATCGTTGATTGCCGATTGCCGATTGACGAGGGTCGATTGCTGTTCTGGAATCTTGAATCCGGATTCTGGAATTCTCGCCATCTGCCCATCTGCCCATCTGCCCATCTGCCAATCTCACCATCTCCCCCTCTGCCCCCTGCGCGTTCGGTTCGTCCATCCCCTCGGCCCTGTAGAGCGCCTTGAGTTTCTTGACCGCCGCGATCTTTCCCGGCCCTTCGTACCTGATTCCGCGATATCCGCCGTGCAACACGGCCCAGTCGACGCTCATAAGGTCGTGGTTGAGCGGTCCGTCCGGGGTATCCCGCACCGGCATATGGCCTCTGCCGTCTGCATCAACGATCAAGTACTGCTTCAAGGTGGCACGTTCTGCCATGGTCCATCTCCATTTGCGATTGCCGATCGCAGCCGAATCGCAAATCACAGTTCTCAAACCTCGAATCCCAAATTTCAAATCTCAATCTCAATGCCAATCTCAACTCTCAAATCGCAACTCTCAAATCGCAGATCTCAAATTTCAGATCCTTGCTACCTGTAAATCACGTTAATACTCACGGGTGCGGCCGTTCCGTAACTCGAGCAGGAGAACGTAAACTCCGTCACTAGTCCAAACCCCAGCGCCGCCGTCGAGCTTGCAGTCGAAGAGGTCACGGAGTTTGTCCCGAGTTGCTCAATGAGGGTCCAGGCGTTGACGGTACCTGTGGTTGCCGTCACCGTTACCGGAGACCCCAGCGAAAGGAAGTTCACGCCGTCGTAGCTGGTCTTGGCTTGCACCGCGCAACTCGTGTATGTGCCGCTCACCGTGCCAAAGGTCCAAAGAACTTGGGCCTCGTGAGCACTCGTAGTAGGAGTGGCGCTGGTGGTTGCCACGGCGCTCGTTATCGTAATCCCTGGCGTATCCGTCACTACACCCACCGGACGCGGCTGTACGTTCGCCGCCGGCGCCGCCTTCACCAAATACGCAGCCGGCAGTACGCAGTAGGCAGCCAGCAGCAAAATCAGCGTCGCCATGAGCGGCAGCGCGACACTCGACCGCTGCCAAAAGCTGAAACCTGAATCCTGAATCCTGTTGTTCATTTCACCAATCTCCTTCGATCGCGAATCACCAATCACCAATCACCTACCCGGATCTCGTCCCCTTACTCCACCACCCGCAGCGTCACGTGTTCCTGGTGCTTCTCCCCGATCGACGAAACGACTTGAACGGAGATCAGGTGTGTCTCGCCAACTACGCCTCCCGTCACTTGGAACTTCACCGCGTTGCCGGAAGCAGAAATCGATGGCGCGGGTGCGGCGGCGATGACCTCGGCCGTCGAATTCGCCTGAGCCAGATTACTGATGGCCGTTACCGCAGTGATGGTGGTAACGGTGTTCCCTGTTCCGAGGTGCGAGCCGAAGTCGAGCGAAACCGCGAATTGTTCATACGGAGACTTATAGATCGTCATGTTAAGTATCCGAAAAACGAGAGTCGAAATTCGAAACTCGCCGGGCTGGCGCTGAGCGTAGCTCTGCGGCGCAGCGTTCTAATCCGTGTCAATCACCGAGCTTCGCTCCCGGCCAGCCGGGTTCTCCGGCTGAATGGGCGCATCGCTCTCGACCGTTTCGTGAATGCGCTCCTGCACCGGCGCGTAGCGGGTGCGCGGCGTCTTCGACTTCAGCGGCAGGCCGCACTTTTTGCGAATCCAGTTCTCCGTGTCGTTGTCCGGCTGCAGCAGGTCCACGTCGAATCTCCCCACGTCCTTCGCCACTTCGAGCAGTTCGAGCGGATTAACCACCAGGATGTTCGAGGTGACCAGGCGAGGGTAGGGAAGCCGCTGGCCCGGCTGCGGCGTATAGTTGTAGTTCACCAGGCGCCGGATGGTGGTGTTGGAGATGGTCTCGTCGATCTTGTGCGAAATCGCCTCGAGCGAGAGATAGAAGAAGTCGCGCATTGACCCGCCCAGGGCGCGCGAGCCGGTTTGCGTGGTCCCCAGGGTCAGGAAGTTCGCCAGCACGGAGCGCATGATCATTTCGCTGTGGTGCTGGATCGAGGCCTGCGGATCGCGCACGCGCCCGGACACTCCCGTAAAAGCGAAATCCCACCCATTCGGCAGGGAGAGCCCCGTGCTCTCGTGCGCGGCCAACATTTGCACCCAGCTCTGCGCCGCCTTGCGGTCTTCGGCGGAAACGTTGGCGCCCTGCTTGATGGTGGGCACTCCCAGGCCGTTCCGCTCGATCGAGATCGCGTCGATGCGGTAGATCTGGCTTTTCATGTACCAGTGCTGATAGGCGGCGCGCAGTACGGAGCGGCCGTAGAAGTACGCTCCCTCCATGTCGTTCACGAAGTAGGCGAGTTTTTCGGCGGGGACCAGCACATTAACGAAGTTGTTTCCGCGATATCCATATTGCTCCAGGAAGAGCAGCGACTCCCCGTCTTCATCGACGTGATACCGATAGAAGGTGTAAGGGAGGCGTGGCGCGAGTTTGCGCAGCCGGACTTTGTCACCATCGATGTGCCATAAGTCCTCGTGCGCGGCACAGCCGAAATCCAAACAAAGTAGCGCATTTTCTTTCACCGTTTCAAAGTTTTGAGTTACCCAGCAGCCCGTGCTGGTGGGCGATTCGAGTCCTATAAAAAGGTTGTCCCGGACTTCCTCGGCAATCTGTTTTGCCAGGGCAAAGCCCGGCTCGTTTTCCTTGAGGCCGGGCACAATCTGGTAGTCTGCGGCCCGGATGGGCAGCTTGCAGGCCAGCAATGCCGCTTTCACATCCGCATCCGAGCGCCGCATCTTTTCGTAAATCAGGAAGGCATTGCGGCCTTCTAAGACGGCGTTGTACTCGCCCAGGTCTCTGATGAAACCGGCGAAATTGGCGGTGCCGACGGCGCCGCGTAAGGAGGTTTCGGGTGCAAGGTGCCGGGCGTCAAGGACTCCACCTCCCCTCGGAGAGGTGGGGGGAGGTGTCGCCTCGGGGACTGCTCCGCCGTCTGGCGCTGCCGCGGGATTCAGTCCCACATCGTTGCCGATCGGCCCCCCGGGGAACAAAGTCACCATCGGGTAGCTTGTTTGCGGCGTTACGATCTGGCGAACTGTTTCAAACCAACTCATGGTTTTTTCATTTCCGATTGGCAATCGGTGATTGCAATTGCTCAATCACAAATCACAAATCACAAATCGCAAATTCAAAATTCCGCCGGCAGCACTGCTGGCCTAAAGGCTGGCGCTACGGCTAAAACACGGACGGCAGCGGCGCGGGCATCCACACTGCCGCGCGTGGCGTTCCCACAATTGCTCCGTCGCTCAAGCTGGAAGCGACGGGCTGTTCGGCCGCGAGGTCGGCGAGGGCTTTGGCCCAGAACTCATCCGCGTGCCCCTGGTCCGTACGCTCGGCATCAAAGCGGGTGTTGCCCGAAAGCGTGACGAGCTTCTTCATCGCGCTAAAGGCGCGAGCGATTTGCGGCGCATCCGGGATAAGATCCAGCCGCTCTTCCATGCGCCGCCGGACGCGATACGCCATGTCTTCTTTCACCGCCGCCGTAAACGTCACCGGCTCGACGCGCGGACCAAATTCCTGCTGCAACGATTCCGCCAGCGGCGCGCCCATGCCCGTGGAGTCAATGCAGGCGCGGCGAATTAGGAAATCTCCCTGTAGGGGCGGTTCGCGAACCGCCCCTAGGACGCGCCGTATGGACAACAGTTCCCGAGCGAAGGCAAGCTGCTCGGCGAACGGTGTATTCGAAAACGTGCGAACCATGCGCGTCACGGCAATGACGCGGGGCTGTAGGGGCGGTTCGCGAACCGCCCCTACATCGGTGGTCACGCAATCCACCCAAAAAACCGTCCGGTCGTGGCGCCGGCCTATATCGATGCCCATGTAAAAGTCCGCAGATAGGGGCGCAGGACGATGCGATTCCACAAGCGCATGGTCACTCCCCGTGGTTGGAGGTACGGGACCTTGCGCCCCTGCGTGAAAACTCGCTGATTCCCACCTGGGGCGGGGCGCCGAGGCCAGGAACTGAAGAGGACAGTCCGTGCTGGCCTCGGCGCTGACGCACTGGGCGATGAGTGCGGGTGGGATAAAATTCTCCGCGGTCGAGACGAACTGGCAGCAGTACTCCTGTTGCCAGGAGGTTTCGTCGTCACAACCCGCGCGGAGCAGTTGCAAGTCAATGTTGAGCCCCTGGCGGATGGCCTCGTAAATGTCCACGCAATGGGCGGACCACACCAGGCGATCGGATGATCGGGTGATCGGGTGAAACGATGATCGGCTGAACAGAAGAATCTAAGTTCGAGAGCCGGAATTCGTCGAGGGTTTCTAATTTCGACTGTTCACCCGATCTCCCGATCTCCCGATCACCCGATTCCGTCAATCCTGCCGCCTTCGCCAGTTCGTAAAACTTCCCCTGCTGCCCGTTGGGCGTCGAGATTACTTCCAGGCCATACCCGCGCGTGATGGTGGGGAAGAGGGCGGCATAGATCTTGTCGGCGTCGGCATGGAAAGCGAACTCGTCCAGCGTGACATTGCCCGAGTAGCCGCGCGCCGTGTCAGGGTTGGCGGGAAGGCCGTAGATGACCGATCCGTTGGCGAAGCGCACTTCCAACTGTTTAATCAGCGTGCCTTCGAAAAAGCTCGATTCGCAGGCCCGCGCCAGAATTCCGCAAGATTTAATGTGCTCCTGGACTTTTTCCATCAGCAGTCGCGATTGCCGCTCGCCTTTGGAAAGGAATATCCAGGTTGTCTTTTTCTTCAGGCATTCGAGCAGAGCGCGAATCGAGGCGGCGAAGGAATAACCGATCTGACGAGCCTTCACCACGATCTTGAGGTGTGAATCATCCTCAACCCAGCGGCGCTGATAAGGAAGCAGTTGCAGAACCGGACCTAAAGAGGTTAGGACGGTCACGTCTTCTCGGGCATCTCTCGAGGCGCGACTGTCATCCTGGCAGAAGATTCCATGATCCTTCGGCTTACCACCTGATACGGAAACGATTCCGCTCCTTGGTAAGGAGGGGTCAGGGGTGGTTGGTGACGTCGGGGTGCTGGCACCCACCACCCCCAACCCCTCCTCCCGCTGAGGAGGGGAGTCACTTTCGGGGAAGCGAAGGATCTCCGCAGTTTCCTCTTGCCCTTCGCCGGAAGAACAACTGCAGAGATCCTTCGCTTCGCTCAGGATGACAGGCTTCGTGTTTTTCTTCTGTCGACTCGCAGTATTGTTCTGTCGACTCGCAGTCAAGTTCTGTCGACTCGCAGTATTGTCCTGTCGACTCGCAGTCAAGTCCTGTGGACTGTCAACTGTTGACTGTCGACTCTTGACCTTTGACCGTCGACTCTCGACTTTCGACTGTCGACTGCTTTGCGGCTTGTTACGCTTTCGCGGCATCGCCACGTCCCCCATTGAGCACCGGTTGACAAGTCAATCCGTAGATCTGCTGAATTCTCTGCAGCATCGCCGGCCCCAGCGGTTCGCCGGCCTGCTGTCGCTTGGCATCCTGCTGCAGCGTCCCAATCTCTTCCCTGAGCTTCTGCTGCGTCAGCACGAGAGTGCGCATTCTCTCTTCCGTAAATCTAAGGGCCTGCCGGGCCTTGTCCCTCTGCACGACGAGGAGTTTGTGCTTGAGGTTCAGATTGGCGCGCTCCATGCGGGCGTGCTCGGCATCCTTGGGCGTAATCGGCGGGGCGTCCTGGTAGAGGTTCAAGTAGCCGGTCAGGAAAGCGGCTTTTGCCAAGCGCGCTTCCGCGGATTCGGGGTCGCCCAGGCCGGCCAGCAGCGATTCGCCAGTTTCAACCAGGTAGTGCACGCGCTGGGCTTGCAGTTGCGGGTTTCCCTGAAAGTAACTCTTGACGGCGGTGAGGGTGATCCCGCGGACGCTGCATTCATTCGCCGTCTCGACGACCTCTTCAAAGGTCGAACCCTGGGTGAGCAACGTGTCTACCAGTTTCTGCGTGCTCTCATCGCGCAACACGGGGTTCTTCGCAAGGCTCTCGGTGGCGGGTGCCGCATCGTCGGCCGGGGAAGCTGCTTCCCGGCCGTTCTGTTCTTTCGCTCTCTGCTGGGCCGAAGGGGTGGAATTAGTTTCGGTCGTCGAGTCGGTAGACGCCGGCGCTTGCTCGATTACCTTCCCGTCGGCGATTTCCACGGTTGTGGCGATTTGAGCGCGTTTCTTCATTGCCGGGGCTCCACGTAGATTCCCTCGTCGAACGGAAGGCGGCCATCGAAATAGTCGATCCCCTGGGCGGTGATCTTCACCAGTGGAATTTCACGTCGCGAGCGGGGCCCGCGCACATGCTCGACAGCTAACAGCCCTTTTTCGGCGAGGTAGGCGATATGAAAATTCAGGTCTTCCAAGGGTATGGGATACCCAATAATGTCCAGCTCACCTTGCAGAAGAGGCAAAGTAGCTGCTTGAGGGTAGATGAGTCCTAGATAATAGAGGATCTTTCCCCGAATAAGTTCCTTATAACGAACACTTGCAGCCATGGTTGATTAACTCCTTGAGTCCTGTTTCGTTTCTGCTGGGTCCGGCGCCGGCTCCTCGGACTGATCACGCAACGATCTGAATTCCGGCGGATGAGATTCACGTCTTAATTCGGGAAAAGCACTGGTTCGCACCGGCAGCCCAGACTTGGAACGTAACGCGCAAAAATCATCGGTAGCGCGGCAGCGCAAGCTGTTCATGTCATGGTGCATGGCTTTCAGGGCAATCAGGATTTCCTGGTGCTCGAAGCTCTCCTGCGACTCGTGATGCTCGACGCAGCTCGCGAGGCGCGCCAGCGCGTCCGCCTGGCCGCTTTGTGCGCCCAGGAACTTCTCGATGTATTGCCGCACCAGGCCGTAGGCTCCGTCCATCTGCAGCCGCTTGACATCCATCGACTTCTCAATCCAGTACTGCGCCAGACGGAAAAATCCCCAGCCGAAGGCGATCAGAACCAGAACGCCGGGGCCCCACCAAAGCGCCACATGCTGAAGGTCTAAAGGGTTCATCGGACAAGCACCCCCGCTATGAATCCACCTGCGAAGATTTCCGCGGCGTGGTATAAGCGCGTCCGCCAGGTGCCGCGAACGGCCTTGAGCTCCGCGCGATGCGCCGCTTCGCTGCGGGCGAGAATCTGGTCCTTGTCGGCCAGAGCTGCGTTGAGCTTCGAGATCGCCCCGGCCTGTTGTTCTTCGAGGGCCGAGTCGAGCTTTGTCTGCTGCTCGCAGTTCGACACTTGCTGGGTAATGACCTGGCTTTGCTGGCGGCAGGAATCGAGCTCCAGGAAAGCGCCTTCGACCTTTCTCACTCCCTGGTCCGAGAGCACCAGCGCCGGCGAATCGTTCTGGACGGATGCGCCGCTGGCATTCTTCCCCTCGCTCCCTTGGGGGAGAGGGTGGCCCGCGGCGGCAGCTTCATCAGCCGTCGCGGGACGGGTGAGGGGGTTCAGGGTCTGCTGCGCTGAGCCCTGATCCGCGTTCTTGCTGGTCGCTGAGGCCTCGGAGCTGATATCTGCTTTCCCTGACCCCTGACCCCTGACCCCTGCTCTTGCAGCCGTGCCATCACCTGCTTCACCACTTGCTCGGTAGACAGGCTGGCCAGCTCGCTGTCGTGCGTAAGCTCTTCTTTGCGGAGCGACTCGAGACTCTGTTGCAATGCCTCGGCCTGGCGCGCGAGCTGTTGCCGCTGGCCCTCGAGTTCCTTCGCCGCTTGGGCGCTCTGGTGGGCGTCCTTAAGCGCGCTCGAGGCCTGTTGCTGCAACTGCGAAATCTGTTCCGTGCTTTGTTTCTTGATCTGCTGGGCCTCGATCGCCTCGCGCTGGCGCGCCCGGTGCTCGCACGACCAGGCAAAGAACATGATGACCACACCGGCCAGGGCGGCCACCGGCAGGCCCGGCGCGGTCCGCAAAAGGCCCTGTAGGCTGAGGCTTGACAGCTTGCCGGCGGCGGAGCCAGTGGTGCTTACGTCGGTTGTCTGCGATGGCGGCTTGGTGGTTCCCATTACTTGCTCCCAAAAAGGCGTTGCAATGTCTCGTTGGCCTTGCCCAACCCGTAGAGCGCTGCGATGAATAACGTCAGGCCCTCCAGGCTTGGCATGATATGAGTGCGAAGCACAAGGTAGGTAATCCAACCGCATGCAAATGACAGCGCGATAAACGCCCCCAGGCGGCTGAAACTGGCCTCACCTGACTCGGAAAAAAGCTCCTGAAAGAATTTGATCATGATTCGTTTCTATAACCTTTCTTCTCCGGGGATTCCCTCCTTGATCGGAAGGGGCGGGGATGGCTAAACGGGTCCACAATTCTCGTCCGCCACTCCCTACCCCGTTCCTGCCGGGAGGGGGAATTAGATTGAACCTGCCTTCGGCCTCCGCACCTGCGGTGGCAGTTGAACGAAGGCGCCGGCAGGGCAAAAAAAACAACGGAAGCGAAAAAACCGGCGTGGCGAGGCTCGACAGCGTTTCAGGCAGGTAGGCTCCTGCCGTTTTTGCCGCTTGCCCCGTTTTAGCTCGGATCTCTTGCTCCATGAACGTAGCCTATCATGTGGAATTGGTACCATGGGAAAAGGTGGAACAGATGATAAGAATTTTCTTGTGTCACTGTATATACTGACTATAAAGTTAAGTACCGTTTTTACAATGAAAAAAAATGTTCCGCAGGTGACGCAATTTGACACATATATGCAAAAGTCTGCATATTTGCGCGAGGCACCTGGTGGGCTCTAACTGTGGCCAAGCTCTGACAGAGTGTCGCACCCCGGCCGCGGAATGGGCCTAAAAGCCTGAAAAATAGACGGCGTCGCCCAGGTCGTGATGGAGACTCGGCCCCATCTCGCCCGGAATCACGTGACCTTCGATGCAGGCCCTTGGCTTTACTGACGACTTTGCGTCTAGAATAGTGACTGCTTAAATGGCGGCGGAGGGCTGTCTCTGGTGGGGGAGGGTGCGGCGATGAGGGCTGTTGTCCAACGAGTAATCAAGGCGGAAGTGCGCATCGAGGGCCGTGTGGTGGGCGCGGTCGGAAAAGGGATGGTTGTGCTCCTGGGCGTCGGGAAAGACGACACCCTCAAAGATGCGCAATCACTGGCCGACAGGATCCTCAACCTGCGCATCTTTGACGACGCGCAAGGGCGCATGAACCTGTCGCTGCTGGATACGGATGGGCAACTGCTCTGCGTCTCCCAGTTCACGCTTTACGGCGATTGCCGAAAGGGCCGCCGGCCGAGTTACGATCAGGCGGCCCGGCCGGAAGCGGCGTGCGCGCTTTACGAAGCTTTCGTGGCTGCAGCGCGAGCCGGCGGTGTCACCGTCCAGACGGGAAAGTTCCAGGCCATGATGGAGGTCGAGCTTGTGAATGACGGGCCGGTTACGCTGTTGCTCGACTCAGAACGGGTACTTTAGAAATGTTTTGGCTCCGGCGGGCGCAGAATTCAACGAGCAGCCCTCTCCCTCGGGGAGAGGGTGTCGCGCTCCGGCGCACTCATCAGCCAGAGCGTGACGGGTGAGGGGTCACTTCGCAACAAGACGAAGAACAATTCAAATGGCAAATGGCACAGGTCAAACGGCAAACGGTGTTTCAATTTATAAAAATGCCAAATTATAAACTATGTTAATTTTGCTATTTGACAGTTTGAAATCGCTCTTTCCTTATCAGAGCGAAGAAGGGAAGAGACCCCTCACCCGTTCCGTCAGCTGACGGACTGGAGAAAACGCCGTCGCCGGACGCCCTCTCCCCACGGGAGAGGGCGGTCTATCACCTGTGGGCCTCCCTGTATGCAGCCGATCGTGCAGGCAAAAACCGGCGAGGTGGCTCAGAGCAGCTTCGCCAGCCGGCCGGAGACCTCCTTGGCAAAGCGGTCGATGTAGCCCAGAGCGTACTCCTTCACATCGGCCTTGGGGTCCATCAGCGGGGTCAGGTCGATGGCATAAATCAACGACGTCGACTTGTCGACGCCATGGGAGGCTAGAAATGTAGCGTTGGCCCTCCGGCGGCCCATCACGGCCAGGTCGTAGCGCTTTCCGCCGGCCACTTGCGAATCGAACAAACCCACCAGCGACGTGGCCAAGTTCTCGTGGCCATCCACGTCGAAGACGACTTTGTCGTCGTCGTTCAGCCAGTCGAGATTGCGCCAGACCTCGCAGCCGTAGAGGTGCTGGGGCCGTGAATCGGCGGGCAGTTCGCGCAAGGCCTGAATCACCCGCAGAGCGACGCCGACGTGCGTGTCGTGCTTGTCAGCGAGGTTGTGGGTGTAAATCACCTGGGGCTTCGCGGCCGCGATGATGAGCTTCAGGTCTCCCACCACGTGGGAGTTGTTGGAATCCTTGACCGCGCCGCTCGAGTAGTCTAGGAAAACATGGGCGCTGTACTCACCCACGTAGGCTGCTTTCTTCTGCTCCTTGCGCCGGATCACCTGCATTCCCTCGTCTGAATATCGCCCATAGATCCCATCGCGGGGGCTGCCGGCGCCGTTCGTGACCGTCACACCGGCAAATCCTTTGTCCGGCTTGCCGAAGCACTCGAGGATGCCATGATAGGCCATGATCTCCAGGTCGTCCTGATGGGCCGCGACGCCCATATGCGTGGTCCGCTCGAGGGCCGCATCCACGGAAGAGCCGTCCGCGACGTAAATCTCTGCTCCAGAATTATGGAACTCCATCCGCTTCCTCCTTAAACGCAGGGATTAGGGACTAGGGACTAGGGAACAAGCTGCCCCGTGTTCGCTGTCTACTCCCGATCCCCGGTTCCCTGCTCATTATATCTATGTGTATATCCTTATATATGTATATCTTTTAGTATATTGCCCGATGCAGATCAAGCGCCTTCGCCGGTGTTTCTTCCCACCTGCCCACCTGCCCATCTGCCGACCTGCCTACTGCCTGCCTACTGCCTCGCTGCCGGCAAACTGGCTGCCGCCACGGCCTGGCCTATCCTCCGTGTGGCTTCATCCGGAAGCCGGACTCTGATCTTTTCGGCCAGTTCGGGGAATTCCGTCCGCAGAACTTCCTGCGCCCGGTTGAGGATGATGGTCCCTCCTTCGCCCGAGGTCACGCGGCCCAGGATCAAAACATTGCGAAGCACGTAGAAATCCGCATAGTGCGCGATGCCGTAGCCGGCGTAGCAGCCGATGGTCTCGAAGATCTGTCTGGCATTCTCCTCGCCGGAATCCGCCATTTCCTGAACCGCCTTGAGTTGCTGCGCGGGCCCAAGGCGCGGGTCCAGCTTGATTCCCGCCTCGGGCGCCAGCCGGAAGACCGCCTGCTGGGAGAAGTACTGAGCGCCGCAACCCGGATCGCCTGACCACTCGTCGATCGGAGCCTCGGTGTCAAAGTCCACGGGACAGAAGGCGAGTTCGTTTAACCAAGTAGTTAACTCGCCCGACTCGGTGACATACCCTCCTGCTTCGCTCGAACCCAGAGCGATCCCCAGCACGGCGTTATCCTGAAGTGACATGGAGCCGGCCAGCGCCGTCACCTCGCCGTCGTTGACCACTTCGAACGGGATATCGCCCCAGGCACGCTTCATGTCGAGGAAAAGATTTCCTACGCGAGTCTCGAAAAGGTCTTTGGGCACGCCGCGATAGAGGGACGCGACGCGAGGGCGATTGTTGATGTAGATACCGGCGGAACTGCCCCCGATGGCGTCGACGCGAGGCAGGTGTTCGGCCGCCGACTTAAGACCCGCCATGATCTCGTTATAATGGTAGCTCGGGTCCACGGCGTTGCGGGGATCCCAAACCACCTCTTCGGTAAAAACCGGCTCGCCGTCGATCACGGCCGCGGCCTTGCGGTCCGTAGCGCCAAGGTCGAATCCGATGCGGCAGCCTTCGAGGTGCCTCCCCAAAGCCATGGCGCCCTCCGAGGGCTCAGGGATTTTTCGAGCACTGGTCACCTCCACCGTGAACGGGTGCTGATACACACCTCCGAAGAACTCCGCGTCGAAAGCGCGCAGGCCTTGAGCCGAATAAGCCTGCTGGATGTGCTCACCAATGCTGCGCGGCCCGCCGACGATGATCTTCCATCCTCCGTGCATCCAGAGAAGAAACTTCACCAACCGCTCCGCAAAGCGCAAGTTGAAATGCGACGCCTCGTGCTTTTCATCGAAACACCAGGTCTTGTAAACGGAAACGAATCCGGCGTGACGTTCGAGCGCAATGATCAGCGGAACTCCCGCGCCGCTCGCCCGGACCTCCTCGAGGTAAGCGTGATTAGCCAATACGGCTGGAGCGAACCGCGCATGCAGCGGCGGCACGACTCGAGGTTTTACAAGGTACGCGAACTCCGTCATTTTCCCCCCAGGGCTATCGCCACGGTCGATCGTCGAATCTCCGCCGTTCGACGCCACGAAAGAGTATAGGTGTCCTCCCGCCATCGGTCAAGAAAGGGGTACGTCGGGCAGGGGTGCCTGGAAAGGTGGCGGCAGAGTTCTGACTCACCTACTGAGGATTGCAGAATTAAGTGACATACCCCCTCACTCCCCCGCCCCTCTCCCCCAAGGGGGCGAGGGGAGAAATAACCCGCGTTTATGCCCTCGCCCCCTTGGGGGAGAGGGTAGCGCGCAGCGCCAGGTGAGGGGGTCGGTCCGTCACTATATTATGTAACCCTCAGTAGTGTGCGGTCATTTGCTTTGCGACTTCCACCATCCGATCCCGGACGATGATCAAAACTCCCAGAACTTCGAGACGAACCAATAAAAGTGTACCCACAGGAAATAGGCGGCGTTCCAAATCCACTCCCGTTCGATGATGATCAATCCAAGAGCGAGCAGCAGAACGCCGAATCGGATGACTGATGATCTGTTCATCGTCTCTCTCCGCCCCCTGGTCCTTCGACCTGCCCATAGTCTCTCACTCTTTTTGAGTTTTGCAACCCGGCTGGTTTCTGCCAAGCCGCCGCCCTTAGGTGTGCGCTCCGAGACACATTCCAGCGTGGTCGTCGTGGTTCCATTCGGAACCGCACGTGCGATTTTCCCGCTTCCGGCTCTTCGGTTGGTGATTCGTTGGAAATCGGAAAAATATGGCCGAGACTTCCGATGAAGCTAGCGTCTTGTCCCGTCCAACCCTTGACAATGACCCTCTCCCCTTTGGGGGAGAGGGTGGACCGCAACCGGCGCTTTATTCAGTCCGTTAGCCGACGGAGCCCGGGTGAGGGGGTTCCGGCCAATCGGCTCATCATCAACATTAAAGCGGGGCAGGTTACTAGCCGGCCCGCTTGCCGCTCGCTCTCCGGGGCTTTGGCTTGCTCTTGCCCTCGAGATTAAGCGCCACGGCAGCGCGGATGAGATCCTTCAAGGCCGCCTCATCGACCTTGTCGCCTTCGTGGATGTCGATGGCGCGCCTGACGTTCCCCTCGAGGCTGGAGTTGAATAGACCTGAAGGGTCCTTGAGCGCCGCGCCCTTGGCAAAGGTCATCTTGACATGGTCCTTGTACGTCTCCCCCGTGCAGACGATGCCGCCGCGGGACCAGACCGGTGTTCCGGGGTTCGTGGGTTTCACCCACTTCCACTCTTCCACGATCTCAGGGTCTGCCGCGCGGATGATCTCGCGCACTTTCGCGAGCGTCTTCCCGCGCCAGTCCCCAAGTTCCTTGATCTTCTTGTCGAATAATGCAGAGGCAGATTCCACCGCGACAGGCCTGTTCATGTACACCTCCAGCTCTCGAATCGAGTTTAGCTGCGCTCAGCGTAACCTACAACCTCCGCAAGTGGAAGCCGCTTCTGGTTCGATAGCAGTTCGGAAAGATGGTGGCAACCCGCGTGCGGGCTTAATAGGGATGATTGGAATAATGTTGAATACATGACTATTACAAATTCAAGGTCGGCGTCACCGGGTTACCGGAAGGATCGGTCGCACAGTGCGTAGCGCCGGCCGCCGCGATTGTGGTCTGCGGCTCTTCCTTGACTCAGCTATCCGATGTATTTGAATTTAAGTCCCAGTTTGTCTGTTAGTCGACGCAGATGCTCGACCGCATTCTTGTAGTCTTTGTGCGCCTCCATGAAGTAGCCCCCGTACTTAACGGTAATCACGAAGTTGTTACCGTTCGGGTGGATTGGATGGTCCGCGATCAAATACCTCTCCCTACTTGTGCTAAAGGGGATGAGCGGTCTTAGTCGGTTCGAGTGCCCTTTGTCCATGATGAATCTTAACACCTACTCATACATGTCACGAACCGATACAACCCGAGTTTCGTGCCCGTCGAGGTCGATGGTTGCTCCTCGATGGATTCCGCAAAGCAGGTTCTAACCCGCATAATTCATGATTTTGGAGACAAGAAAAGCCTCCTGTGGTACAAACACGTTCAGATGACGATGTTTGAAGCACCAAAGGAGGCTTTTACTTGGGTCACGATATCACAACAGAGTGTCTTTTGTTCCCCGATATTTTTCCGAAGCCCGTCGTCGCGCAATTTGACCAGCGGCAGGGCAGTTCCGATGGCGGCGCCCTCCTGCTGAAAGCTGCCGA
>Ga0209517_10004738_pt1 | contig 17707 bp, 13 predicted proteins | sample PeaSoiMetSII2010_FD_187695 | JGI IMG/M metagenome (GOLD analysis project Ga0209517, IMG submission 187695) | Peat soil microbial communities from Weissenstadt, Germany - SII-2010 (SPAdes) (version 2) | ecosystem: Environmental > Terrestrial > Soil > Wetlands > Peat | place: Germany...
TCTGTACCGAAGTGGCGCACCCGACACGATTCGAACGTGTGACCTTTGCCTTCGGAGGGCAACGCTCTATCCAGCTGAGCTACGGGTGCGTGGTGGTTCATTTAGCCGATTGGCCGGGCCTCGGCAACGGTCTGCGGGGCCATGGGGAAGAAGGCGGGCAGGCGCGATCGCGGTCACATTTCCCTGTTAAAGTCTATCGAAACCGGCGAAATCTCGCCTCGCTAGAGCATGGTCCGGAAAAGTGTGTAGCGGTTTTCCGAAAAGATCATGCTCAATCAAAGAACAAAAGCGCGATAACGATCCATCCAGATCTCATCGCGCTTTAGGCCACGTCCGCCACGCGCCCGCGGCGCAGGTCGAACAACCGCCTCACCTCCGGGCCGGGCTTTGCGGCGCTGAACAGATAACCCTGCATCTCGGTGCAGCCCAGCGCGCGCAGCCGTTCCTTCTGCTCGCGCGTTTCGACGCCTTCCGCGGTCGTCGTCATTTGGCGCACAGCCGCGATATTCACCACCGCCTGCACGATCGCGGCGGAGCCGTCGATTTCCGCGATGTCGCTGACGAAGCAGCGATCGATCTTGATCTTGTCGAACGGGAAACGTTTCAGATAGCTCAGCGAGGAATAGCCGGTGCCGAAATCGTCCAGCGCGATACGAACCCCGATGTCGCGTAGCTGATGCAAGATGGCGAGCGCCGTCTCGTCGTCCCCGATCAGGACCGCCTCGGTGATTTCGATTTCCAGCCGATTTGCGGGAAGACCTGAGGCCGCAAGCGCACTTGCGATCTTCAGCGCGAGCGTCGGACATTTCAACTGAACCGGCGAGACGTTGACGGCAAGCCGGACATGGCTCGGCCAGCCGGCCGCCTCGGCGCAGGCCGTGCTCAGCACCCATTCGCCGAGCTCGACGATCAGGCCGGTATCTTCCGCGACCGGGATGAATTCCGCCGGCGAAACCATGCCGCGCTCCGGGTGATGCCAGCGCAGCAAGGCTTCGCAACTCGTCACCTCGTCATCGCGTAGATCGACAACGGGCTGATAGTGAATTTCGAAACCGCCGTCCGCCAGCGCCTGCCGCAAATCCTGCTGCATGGTAAGCCGCGCCTTGGCGCTCGCATCCATCGCCGGCTCGAAGAAACGATGGGTCCGGCGCCCACTGGCCTTGGCGCCATACATCGCCAGATCGGCATTCTTGATGAGCTCGTCGAGCTCGGTACCGTCGCGCGGCGCCAGCGCAATACCGATGCTGGCATCGGTTGTGAGTTGATGGCCAAGGCAGTGATAGGGCTGCCTGATCGCCCCATGAATTCGCGTAACGAATTCAACGACATCGGCTACCCCGCCAATATCCGTCTGGATGACGGCAAACTCGTCGCCGCCGAGCCGCGCGACGAGATCGGTCTCTCTGATGCAGCTCTTGAGCCGAGCCGCCACCACCTTCAGCAATTCATCGCCGACATGATGTCCGAGCGAATCGTTGATGCCCTTGAACTCGTCGATATCGATGTAGAGCAACGCGAACTGCTCGCTGCGGCGGGTTCGCTGCAACTCGCGTTCGACTTGCTCACGGAACAGGATTCGATTCGGCAGATCGGTCAGCGCGTCGTAATGCGCAAGATGCGCAATCTTCTCATCGGCGCGCCGCCGGTCGGTGACGTCATCGACGACGTTGATGATGTAACGCGCTTCGCCGGTTTGATCCCTGATTCCGATACGCTTTGACGTGATAAAGCGCGATCCCAATGCCTGGCTTTCCCACGGGCGTTCGTCCAGGAAGAGAACCTCATCCGATTGCAGTGTCCGCTCGTCGTCGGAAGTGATGAGATCAGCCGACGTCTTCGGGAATATATCGACGGCGGTCTTGCCGACGATGTCGGCGCGTGACATGCCGAATTGAGCCTCCGCCACCCGATTGGCCAGCAGATAACGGCGATCGCGCACATCCTTCACGGTGATCTGGGATGGGATGTGGTCGATGATCTGGAGCAGGAAGGCATAGTTCCGGTCGCGCTCCTGTTCGAGGTTGCGACGCTCGGTTATGTCTTCCAAGGTCGCAACCCAGCCGCCCTGGACCAACGGGCGATTGATGATATGAACCGCCCTTCCATCCGCGGATTCGAGGATACTGTGCGTGACCTTGCCCTGCGCGACGTTCTTCAGGACGGTCGAACAAAATTCATCGACGTCCCCCTTGAAGGATCCGGTCTCCTTGCGATGGCACACAACGTCGTAAAAACGGCTGCCCGGCTTTACGACCGACGCCGACAGTCCATACATATCGATGTAGCGCTGGTTGCATACGACGATGCGCGCCGATGCATCGTACAAGATAAGCCCCTGCGTCATATTGTTCAGGGCAGTGTCAAGCCGGTGCTTCTCCTGCTCCAGCCGATGCTGGGATTCCCGATGTTGCCGCGTCAGGCGCCTGACGATCAGGAACAAGAGGACCGTGACCACCAGTGCGGAGAAGCCGGCCGCAGCGACCATGAATCGTGTTTGCGCGCGCCAGTCCTCAAGCGCTCCCGCAACTGTCGTTGTTGCGATAATAATGATCGGCAAGCGGCTCAGTTCGCCCGCCGTGCCGATCCGCTCCTGACCATCGACGGGACTCTTCAAGCGCAGGGTCTGATTACCGCCCTCGGCCAGAATCTTGCTCATCAGCGGCGCCGATCTGTAGTTCTGCCCGATCAACGAATCGACGTGAGGGTGACGCGCCAGCATCGTTCCATCGCGATGGAACATGGAAATCGCCGCGCCTTTGCCGAGGGTGACGGATGCAAAAAACTTTTCAAAATTGGCGGGGTCGATACGCCTCGTCATCGCCCCAAGAAAAACCCCATCCGGACCGCTCAGCCTGTAGGCAAGGATGGTGGTCCACCTGCCGGTGAAATAGCTGCGCACCGGCTCGGCCAGAACCGTGGTCTTCAGCGAATTCGTCTTGAAGGCCTTGAAATAGGCCCGATCGGCAACGCTGCCTTCCGGCGGCGGCCAGGGTCCCGATGAGTTGATCATTGCCCCGTCTGCGTCGAAGACGAAGACATCGCCGACATAGGCCAAGGCGCTGACCTTGGACTTTATCATCAGATGGGCATCGAACGTCGAGAACTTGCTCTTGAAAAGTTCCGGCGAGGCGGTTTCGGAAAATTGCATCTGGGAGATGAGATTGCGCGCAATGACATCTGAATCTTCGAATTGCTGATCGAAGTGGTGGGTGAGCAGCAGCACCGTATTTTCGAGCTCGCGCTCGCTGTTGCGCAGCGCGCTCTCGCGGAATTCGCCGACCATTACCACGGTTCCGACGATGATGGCCGCGATCAGGAAAACGCCGCAGAGGATCAGCCAAAGGACCGGGTTCCGCCAAGCGGCGGTGCGATATGATTTGGTCGCCTCGTCTCGGAGCCTCCGAACCAAGGCCCCGATGCTGGAAACAGATTTCCGCATCCCCAACTCCATGGGGATATGCATAGGATGCATTGATGGCATCCCGGTTAGGGAAACCGGTTACTGAAGGCTTAATCGACGGGGTTTTGGAAATCGCCGATAAAGATCATCCGCCTCGAAGGATGCCGGAACACGCCCTCGACATCGGCATATCCGAGCTGCCGCAGCAAGCGGTGCAGAGCATCGGCGTGACCGTGAACGTCGCCGACAAGGTCGTATCCTTGTTCGATCAATGTCTGTCCTTCCTGCTCGACCCTGAAATCGCCGGCCTTCCCTGAGCACCATTTTCGGCATTTATTTGCGGATCGGAGCCGTCATGATAGCGTGTTGCGATCACGCACGGAATTGAGGCGCCACGGCCAGAGACTACGCGAACCCGGCCATCCGGAGTCGCAGGCCGCATCAAAGCACGGCTCAAACGGACGTCCATCAAGGGGAGGCAGCGGGCGATGGCGAATACTTCGGGCTCTGCGAATTCTACGGGCGCGAGCAGGGCCTGGCCGGTGTTTGGTTCCCTGAGCGGGTATCGCCTACAATTCCTCGCCCGCGATTTGTTTGCAGGTCTCACACTGGCCGCGATTGCGATCCCCGAGCAGATGGCGACGGCGCGGCTTGGCGGGTTTGCCCCGCAGATCGGCTTTTTTGCCTTTGTGGCAGGCTCGCTTGCCTTCGCGGCGTTCGGCAGCAACCGTTTCCTGTCCTCGGGAGCGGATTCCACGATTACGCCGATTTTTGCCGGAGGTCTTGCCGCTCTGGCCGCAGCCGGCTCGCCCGATAACCTGACGCTCGCCGCGGCATTGGCGGTCATGGTGGGGTTTTTTCTTTTTGCCGCTGGAATTTTCCGGCTTGGCTGGATCGCCGACCTGCTCTCGGTCCCCGTGACGGTAGGTTTTCTCGCCGGAATTTCGGCCCACATCCTGATCTCGCAGTTGCCGGTGATACTCGGACTGCCCGCGCCGGAGGGCCCCATTCTGCAGCGCGTCGCGACGCTTGCCGAGCATCTCGATCAAACCAACGGATTTACGCTTGTCATCGGCATTGGCGTTTTGGCGATCATCGCCCTGTCCGAGCAGATCGATGCGCGTATTCCCGGCGCGTTGATCGGCCTTGCATTGGCGGGCGCGGCCGTCGTGCTGCTGCGCCTCGAGAGCCGGGGGGTCGGCGTTCTCGGCGCCGTATCGGTCAAAATGCCGGCGCTTGCGGTCCCGTTCATTTCAGCTGCAAACCTCACGGGTCTGGTGTCGCTCAGCCTTATCATTTCGATCGTCATCATGGTGCAGACGGCGGCGACGACACGCTCCTTTCCATCCGACCCCAACGAACCGCCGGATGTTGACCGCGATTTCGTCGGCGTCGGCATCGGCAGTGTGCTGTCGGGATTGATCGGCTCGTTTCCCGTCAATGCGAGTCCGCCGCGCACTGCCGTGGTTTCCGAAACCGGCGGACATTCCCAGGTCGCAGGCATCGCCGCTGTAGCGATCGTGATCGCATTGTTGGCGTTCGGCGCATCGCTGCTGCACCGAATTCCCAACGCCGCCCTCGCTGGCGTACTCTTGTTCGTCGCGCTCCGCATTATCCGCTTCCGCCAGATCGCGACGATCTTTCGGCAGTCGCTGGGCGAATTCCTGCTGATCCTGCTGACGGCGGCCGCGATCATCGTTCTGCCGATCGAACAAGGCGTTGGACTGGGTATCGCGCTGTCGCTCCTGCACGGCATCTGGAGCACGACGCGAGCGCGCGTGCTGGTCTTCGAACGCGTGCCGGGAACCTCGATCTGGTGGCCGTCGAGTCCGATTCTTCCGGGCGAACGGGAGCCCGGCATCATCGTGGCAGGATTTCAGGCGCCACTGTCCTTCCTCAACGCCTATCACTTCCGGCGCGACATCCTGACGGCCCTGAAGTCCTCGCCCCAAAAGGTACGGCTGCTCGTGCTGGAGGCGACCGGCATCGTCGAGATTGATTTCACCGCGGCGCAGATCCTGACCGAGATCATTCGTCAGTGTCATGCTGACGGCATCGATTTTGCCATCGCCAGGCTGGAATCCCTCCGCGCGCACGACGCCATGGCGCGGTTCGGCATCGAAGCCGTGTTGGGTCCGGATCGTCAGTTCCATAGCGTGGAGGAGGCGGTCCGCGCGCGCGGCAAGAAAGCGCCCGTCCGCTAACGCGGGTCCATTGCCCGAAGCGATACGCAGGTCATTGGCCCTAGACCGGAACGATCACCTTTCCGATCGGCCACAATGCGATGCCGGCGAGCTTCAGATGGGCCCATGCAAAGGGAATGCCGACGATGGTCACGGCAAGGAGGACCGCGGTGACGACGTGCGCGAGCGCCAGCCACCAGCCCGCCAGCAAAAGCCAGATCAGGTTACCGAGCAGGCCGAGCGGCCCGGTGCCGATATCGGACTGGCCGGTGAGGCTATCGCGGCGCACGGCCCTCTGCCCGAACGGCAGTAGCGTATAGGCGGCGATGTTGAACGCGGCCCTTGCCCAGGGCAGACCGACAATGGTGATGGCCATGAGGACCGCGGCGACCAGCCAGCCGAACGCCATCCACAGGCCGCCCGAGAGCAGCCAAAGCAGGTTCAAAAGTATTGAAACGGGTGTCATTTGAACTCTTTGAAAAAGTGACGCGCGAAACGTCAAGCGATCCCAGCACGGATATATGTCCGCTGTCGGCGGGCGATAGCAAGGAAGACCAATAAATTAAATCCGACAAAATGCCCTGCCCGGGCCGCCGGACGAGCGCGGCCGTCAGCGGCGAAAGCGGTCTGGACGCGAATAGGCCGGGCGGTTTTCCTGCGGCGGGCGGCTTGCAAGATTGACGCGCGCTTCGCTGGCAAGCGGAACCGCCCGTTTGAGTTCTTCAAGAAAGATCGGCCTGGAAAAATAAAATCCCTGCGCGTAGCGGATCCTGGTAGCGGCCTGCAGATAGGCGAGTTCCTCGAAGGTCTCGATGCCCTCCGCAATCACGGTCATGCCGAGCGCCTCGCTCAAGGATTCGATCGCCCGCAGGATTCCCTGGCTGCGCGGGCGCAGATGGATGTCGGTGATGAACGACCGGTCGATCTTGATCTCGTCGGCGGTGATGTCGGCCAGCGCCGACAGCGATGAATAACCGATGCCGAAATCATCGATTGAGATCCCGACGCCCAGTTTACGTAAGATCGGCAGAATTTCGGTCTGGAACCGGGTCTTGGCGACGAAGGCATCTTCGGTCACCTCGATCATGAAGCGCCGGGGAAACCCGGTCGCCTCCAGCGCCTGTGCAAACGAGCGCATGAACTCCGGATTGCCGGCCTGCCGGGCCGCGACGTTGATGCTGATGTTGGTGTTTGGCCCAAACGTCTCGTTGATGGGATCGATCGACTTGACGATCTCCGCCAGCACGAGATGGGTCAACTCATCGATCAGTCCCAATTCAACGGCGAGGTTGATGAAAGTGCCGGGAGCCTGAATGACTCCCTCGTCGTCGCGCAAGCGGACCAGCGCCTCGATCCCCCTGATCTCCTTGGTTCGGATGTCGACTTTGGTCTGAAAGGCGCAGCAGAAGCGCTTTTCCAGAATGGCGAGCCGCAGCGACTGCTCGACTTTCATTCGCGCCAGCGCCTCGCGTTCCATGCTGGCATCGAAGAAGGCCGCAGCGCCCTTGCCATCGTTCTTGACCCGATACATCGCGATGTCGGCATTCTGGCGCAACGCGTCGAAACTGCGCCCGTGATCGGGAAACAGGCTCACACCGATCGAGGTCGAGGCGAATATCTCCGATCCGTCGATGAAGAACGGAGCTCTCAGCCGCTGCAGCGTAGCGTGGATATATTCGGCAACCTCGTGCTCGCTCTGGATTGGATTGAGCAGCAGCATGAACTCGTCGCCACTGATCCGCGACAACATGTCGGATTCACGCAGATCGAGCCCCAGTCGCTTTGCCACCTCAATCAGCAGCGCATCCCCCACCGCGTGGCCGTAATAGTCGTTGATGTGCTTGAAGTTGTCGATGTCGAGAAAGGCGAGCGCGAACCGGCTGCGCAGCCCGTCCTGCTGGATCAGGCTCCTGGCACGATGTTCGATGACACGCCGCATCGGCAGATCGGTCAGCTCGTCGAAATAGGCGGCGCGAAACAGATGATCCTCGACGGCCTTTTGTTCGCTGATTTCGGCAGAGCTTGAAAGCAACAGATGACGATCGGCGATGCGAACCGGCCGATGGGCCGTGAGAAAGACCTGCTTGCCTTGAGCGCCAGCGACGCATTCCTCCGCTACCACGGCGCGTCCGGCATGAAGCACTTCAAGCCCGACTTCGCGACGATCGCTCAATTGTTTCGAGCCAACATCGTCCGGCTGTCCGGGAACCATCCCCAGCTGCGTCGCCGCGGCGTCATTGACCAGCAGGAAACGGCCCTGCTCGTCCTGTACCGTGACGCCGGTCGGAAGCATTCTGAGAATGTCCCTCAGAAAGCTCAGCTCGCCCTGAACGGCGAACCCGCCTTCGCCTTGCGTCGCAAGCGGCGGCAATGGGAGTGTGGTGCGGCTTTGCATAGCCGCGGAGGCTGTCAAAGTCTCTTGTAGTTTTGGTTAAGTATGGGCCGGTAATCGCGCGCAGACGCGCTTTGGGCCGCAGCGCTCCCGATCGTCATTAACAGAACGTCAACGGTTGGAATGTGCGCCGGCGGAAGCCGCCTGGCCTTGAGATCGCCCGATCCGGCGAGACAGCTTAACTCGAGGGTATGCGGCATTGCATCGTGCAATGAACGCCGGTCTTCAAGTAGGAGATTTCGGTTTTTCCATCGAACGGCTTGAGCGCAGTATTCAGCAATTTGCTGCCGAAGCCCGCCTCCCCGATCGTTCCGATCGCCGGACCTTCGGTTTCGTCCCAGGCGACATTGAGACGGCCGTCGGTCACCGACCACGACACCTGCAACAGTCCGCGCGCGGAGGAAAACGCGCCGTATTTTCCGGCATTGGTCGCCAGTTCGTGAAATATCAACGCAAGGCTTACGGCAAGCTTGGCGGGCAGAAACAGCCGATCGCCGTTCAAGGTAAAGCGAACATGCCCATAAGGTCCGAGTTCGGACAGCAGGAGATCCTTGATATCGCAGCCACGGCCATCCACCTTCGCGATCAAATCATCGGTCGCCGACAGCGCCCGCATCCGCCGGTCGATACTGGCCCAGACTTGCGGCTGATTTTGCAGGATTTGGTGAAGCACGGCGTGAACGGTCGATACCTTGTTCTTCAACCGGTGCTGGAGTTCGTCGACGACCAGCTTGCGATACGCTTCCTCCCGGATCAGACGCTTGGAAATCTCCCGCTGTTTCGCGGCGACCGACCGATAATGCTCGACGCCCCAGATCGTGATGCCGCACACGATCATAAAGATCGTCAACAGCGCCATTTTTGCAAAATCGTTCGGAGCGCCGCCGAAATTCACGGTTACGCCCAGCACACCGCTCAGGATGGAGGTCGCGATTCCTATTCTGTAACCGCCAAAGGCGGTGGCAAAAAAGACGGCCGGAAAATACGGAGTAAAATAGACGTCCGGCCGAATCATGGACAGACACCACCGTGCCGCCGTCGATATGACAAGGCAGACTACGGCGAAGCCGAGGCTGAAAGGCAAAGATGGCCGGGACGTTCCTTGCCAACCCCGTCGAAACTCGTCGATCAATTTTATCATCGGTCACATCAGACGATCCGCGAATCGAAGGTTAAGCCAACATAGCGGAATTTCCGCGGCCTGCGGCTACAAATGACCGGCAATCCCGTTCAACACCTGGACATCACAAACGATCGGCGACAAGGAATCCGGCTCCCGAACGGCACCTCCGCTTGCTCCCGCGAACGGGCTTGGACCGGATGATTGCGCCGCAACGCGTGACTTGCGTTACGCCGGCAGGCCGGGGATATTTCCAATCCGACAGTGTCAAAAAGGAGGACAACATGGGACGGCTGAACGGCAAGGTCGCGGTGATCACCGGCGCGACAAGCGGCATCGGGCTGCGCACCGCCGAAGTATTTGTCGCGGAGGGCGCGAAGATCGTCATCGCCGGGCGCCGCGTTCCGGAAGGCGAGGCTTTGGCCAAAAAGCTCGGCCCCGCATGCCTTTTTCGCCGGACCGACGTCACGGTCGAGGACGAAATGCGCGCATTGATCGGCGCGGCAGTGGAGAAATTCGGCCGCATCGATTGCCTGTTCAACAACGCCGGCGGGCCGGCGCAGACCGGCGGCATCGAAGGGCTCGAAGTGGCGCGCTTCGACGCCGCCATGGCGACGCTGTTGCGCAGCGTAATGCTCGGCATGAAGCACGCCGCACCCCATATGCGCCGCCAGGGATCCGGCAGCATCATCAACAATGGCAGCATCGCCGGCAGACTGGCGGGCTTTTCGTCCTCCGTCGTCTATGGCGCCGCCAAGGCCGCCGTCATTCACCTCACCAAATGCGTGGCGATGGAACTCGGGGAATCCGGCATCCGCGTCAACAGCATTTCCCCGGGCGCGATCGCCACCGGCATTTTCGGCAAGGCGCTGGGACTGCCGGTCGAGGCAGCAGAGAAAACCCCCGACGTCTTGCGCGAGGCGCTCAAGACCGCCCAGCCGATACCGCGCGCCGGGTTGCCCGAGGATATCGCTTACGCCGCGGTATTTCTTGCCAGCGACGAATCGACCTTCATCAATGGGCACGATCTGGTGGTGGACGGCGCGATCACCGGCGGCCGCAACTGGACCGCGCAGCAGCAGGGCTACGTCGCCATGCGCAAGGCGTTCGATCAGGGCACGAAATAGCAGCTCAAACAGAGACCGGGGCGCAATAACTGCATGGGAGAGGCATCGATGTCTGAAACCTTTGGCGTATTGCTGAAGCGGGCTGAAGCGAGGCCAATTCTTGCGGCGGTTGTCGCGGGACTAGCCTGCGCGTTCGCTGTGGAAAAAGCACTGCCGGTCATGATGGATACCCTTTCGGCCATCGCCGCACCGCTATGCGCGGTCGGCGCCCCCGCCGGGTCGGCGCTCGATACGGTCGAACCGATAACGTCACACGCTCTGCCGAATGTGCCGGGTAAGCGCGTGACCATCGTGCGCGTGTTCTACGGCCCTGGCGGATTTACCCGCGCGCATCGCCATGCGGGCTCAGTCACCGCCTACGTCACCAAGGGTGAAATCCGCTCGCAACTCGCCGGCGGTCCCATAGAGACCTTCAAAGTCGGCCAGTCATTCTTCGAGCCACCCGGCGCGACACATCTGGTGTCGGCGAATGCCAGCAACACCGAGCCGGCGGAATTGATCGCGGTGTTCGTGGCGGATGAAGGCGCGCAACTCACGACATTCATCGAGTAGAGCCGGATCGTGCCGGGACGGCAGCACGGAGCGCAGGCAGCATGAACGCAAGGCTTGAGAGAAAACTGCGGTTACTCGCTGTCATCATTTTGGTCGGGACTATCGCGGGACTTTCGGTCAACCTCGTACAGGGCCGCACCTCGCCCTCCTCGATGGTCGTGGGGACCGCATACGGGCTGCTGCTGTGCGTCGCGCTCGGTGGCGTCGAGCTATTTTTCCTTGACGGCCCGATGCGCGGCTGGCTTGGCGGTCTTTCATTTACGGCCAATCTGATCGCGCGGAGCGCGATCTACGCCGCGATTATCATGCTTATCCAGGGGTTCCATCTGGGTGAGATCATCGCCGGGGTGCCTGTCGAAACTTCACGTCCAGACTTCTGGTTCAGTTTCATCGCTTCCGCCGTGATTGCAGTTTTGATGAATCTGACCTTCGGTATCGCCAACATCATCGGCCCTCGCGCGTTCCTGAACTTTATCACCGGGCGGTATCATTCCCCGGTTGAGGAAAATCGCTCCGTTCTGTTCGTCGACATTGCGGGATCAACGGGGCTGGCCGAACGGCTCGGTGGGATCGCCATTCACCGCCTGCTCGATCGCACGTTCCGCCTTCTGACCATGGCCGTCGTGGATTACCGCGGTGAGGTGCTCAACTATGTCGGCGACGAAGTGATCGTGACCTGGCGGGAGAAGAGCGGCGCGATCGATTGCCGCCCGGTGCGCTGCTTTGCGGCGATGCGCAATGAATTGGCGCAAGCATCGGGCCAATTCGAGCGTGAATTCGGTGTCGTGCCTCGAATTCGCGGAAGCCTGCATTTCGGGCCGGTGATCGTCGGCGAGATTGGCAACGTCAAACGCGCCATTGTTTTCAACGGCGACGTCATGAATACCGCCGCACGGCTCGAAGAACTCAGCCGCAACGTGGAGGGCGGCTTCCTGGCGTCCCGCGCGGCGATGGAACGGTTCAGTTCAACGCCACCGTTTGCGGTCCGCGATCTCGGCCGGCTACCCATTCGTGGACGTGCCGATGGCATCGACGTGGTCAGCATCGGGGCTTCGGTTCTGACCTGATGCGTTCACTTGACCGGCGCAAGCGTCACCCGCAATCCGTCATTTGGCTTCGGGATCGGCCACATCTGCCAGTCCGGCGTAGTGCCGGGCGTCAGCGAGACGCTGAGATTTTGCAGGAAATGCCGGGTAAAGCACTTCGCCTGCATATAGGCGAAGTGCAGCCCAAGGCACATATGCGCGCCGCCGCCGAACGGCACCCAGGCGAAGCGATGGCGGGCGCGTTGCGCCTCGTCGGTAAATCGCAAGGGATCGAAGGTCTCAGGCTCGGGCCATATTTGCGGCATGTGATGGGTGAACAGCGGATTTACCCCGACCAGCGTTCCGGCCGGAATCGGATAACCTCCGAAGCTGAAGTCGCGCGTCGCGCGCCGCGGGATGGAAGGCACCGGCGGCCTGATCCGCATCGCCTCCTTGAACGCCATTTCGGCGAGCGGCATCGCCTCGAGATTGTCGAAGCTGGTGGGCGCGTCGGGCGCGAGGCCCAGCGCATTCACTTCGTCGCGCAGCTTGTCCTGCCATTGCGGGTTGGCGGCAAGCGCGGCCACAAAGGACGTCAGCGACGAGGTCAGGGTGTCGTGCGCGGCCATCATCAGAAAGCTCATATGGTCGACGATATCCTGGGTCGAGAGCAGCGCGCCGTCCTCGTGGGTGGCGCGGCAGAGCTGCGAAAAAAGATCTTCGCCGTCCTTGGCGCGGCGGATCGGTATCTGCTGCGAAAAATACGCCACGATGCGGGCGCGGCCCTTGACGCCGCGCGCCATTTGCGTCCCCGGCCAGGGTTGGCGGATCGGGGCGACCGCAGCCGCCACCATATCGACGAACGCCCGTGTGATCTCCTCGACATCGGGTCCAATGCTGCTGCCGAGAAATGAAGTGGCCGCAAGATCGAGCGTGAGCTGCTTCATCGCCGGATAGAACAGCATCGCCCCCGGCTGTTTTCGCCACTGCGCCACGCGTTCCGAAATGCCGGCATCGAGCGAGGCAAGGTAGGATTTCATCGGGCCGGACTTGAACGCGACGGACAGTGCCCGCCGGTGCAGGCGATGCTCGTCGAAATCAAGCAGCATCAGGCCGCGCGGAAACAGCCGGCCCAGGATCGTTCCCCAACCATGGGTCGAGGAAAAGAGCCTGCTTTGGTCAAACAGCACGAGCTCATTGGCTTCAGGTCCAAGCGTGGTGACGCTGGTTTCACCGAGCACGCGGCTGCGGTAGACGTGGCCGTATTTGGCGGCCATCCGTTCGACTTCGCCCTTGGGGTCGGCGAGGATCGCCAGCGTCCGGCCCACGACCGGCCAGCCCTCATCGCCGGGAATGTGCGCCAGCGAGTTGCGATGGGGCGGCGTCAGCGTAATCGCGGGGGAAGCCACACTTTGCATTGACATGGCGATCGCTCCGTTGGGCCACGAGATCCGGTCAAAATAGTCCTTTGTCTCTTCCGAGCAAAGTATTTCGACCTCATTGGACGAGATTTATATGATCTAGAGTGCCGCGCAAATTCTTTGCGCGTGATAGGCTGGTTTGCAGCATTCCTTCAGAAATCGCTTTCGGCTCTCGGTGTTTATCTGGGTACATCTGGAAATTGATTGAATGAAACGCCGTGAATTCATTGCAGGGTTCGGCGCGGTAACGAGTTCCTCGTTTCTTTTGCCGACGGCTTCGCTTGCGCTGCAATCGGCAATGCCGGTCGTTGGATTTCTCAGCAGCAGATCGCCGGACGAATCCGCGGCCGTCGTCTCCGCTTTTCGTCAAGGCCTTAGCGAGTCCGGATATGTCGTTGGCCAGAACGTAGCGATTGAATACCGCTGGGCTGAAGGCAATTATGAGCGATTACCCGCGCTCGCTGCCGAACTTGTCGGCTTGCCGGTCGCCGCGATCCTCGCGGCTGGTGGGCCTCCATCTGCGCTCGCAGCAAAAAGGGCGACTTCCAAAATCCCGATCGTTTTCTCTGCCGCCGATGATCCGGTCGGCCTCGGACTGGTGGAAAGCCTGAGCCGGCCTGGCGGCAACATAACCGGCATGAGCGTGTTCAACTCCGCTCTTGTCGCAAAGCGTCTAGAACTCCTGCATGAGCTAGTTCCCTCGGCAAAAACCATTGCCTATCTGACAAACCCGTCCAATCCGAGTGCGCGGCTTGAAGTTCGAGTCGCACTGGAAGCAGCAAAGGTGCTAGGTGTCGATCTGCAGGTCTTGAGTGCCTCGACTGATGAGGAAATTGAGGCTGCATTTAAGCGGCTGCTGGAGTCGAACGCCGGCGCCGTCGTTGTCGCCGGTGAACCCTTCCTCGATAGCCGGCGCGCTGCGGTCGTCGAGCACGCCGCAAGACGCGGCATCCCAGCGAGCTACAGCTTTCGCGAAAACGTCGAGATGGGTGGCCTCTTGAGTTACGGCAGCGTCCTCAATGAATCCTATCGCAACTCCGGCATCTATTGCGGACGAATCTTGAAAGGCGAGAAACCCGCCGATTTGCCGGTGATGCAACCGACGAAATTCGAGCTCGCCATCAACCTCAAAACCGCCAAGGCGCTCGGCCTCACCGTGCCTCCGACGCTGCTCACGGGCGCGGACGAAGTGATTGAATGACCCGGCCCGGCGCGACATTTCATACCTTCTGCTGCTTTGCGGCTTCCTTCTGTAAGTCCGGTGCGTTCACCGCGGGGATCGCGACGCGGCCGGGCCCGGTGAGGGAAAGTGCTGCGGCCGCCTTGTCGTTTTCCATGATTTTCGCCATCACCGCCTGCCCTGCCCGCTCGAACACTTCGCGGTTCTCGATCAGAAATTTCTGCGACTTGCGCAAGGTGTCGATATGGCCGTTGATTTCCGGCACCACGTAGCGCGCCACCATATCCCAACTGCGTCTGGTATTCTCGGGGTTGGCCCAGTCATGGACAAAGCCGATGATGCTGCCGACGCCGCCGGACACCTCCATCAGCTTCTTGATGGTCTTCACCAGATCGTCGGGCGTGCCGATCGTGGAAGCCGCAGCCTCGCCACCGGCGGTCTTCTCCACGGCGTCCTCGGGAGAAGTAAACGGTTGAAGGCCCGGCCGCTGCAGCGTGCGGACGTTATATTCGTTGTGCCAGCGCATCAGTCCGGCGCCGGCTTCCGCTCGCGCCTGTTCGCGGCTTTCCGCGATGTGCCAGGAGAGCAGCACGCGCCAGTCGGATCGGCTCACGGTGGTGCCGTGCTTCTTCGCGGCGTCCTCGGCAAACCCCCATTGCGTCGGCAGCGCCATCAAGCCCTGGGTCGACATCGACCCGAGCGAAATGATTCCGATGCCATATTTTCCGGCGAGCGTCATGCCCGACGGCGAGATCTGCGAAGCCACCACGAACGGCATTTCTTCCTGCAAGGGGAGGATCTGAAGCGCCGCGTCGTTCATCGTGAACCAGTCGCTCTTCGCCGTCACCCGCTCGCCCTTGAAAAGCCGGCGGATGATCGCGATCGCCTCATCCTGGCGATCCCGCTGCACCATCGGATCGATGCCGAGCGTGTGCGCATCGGAGGCGAGCGCACCGGGACCGGAGCCGAAGATCGCGCGGCCTCCCGTCATATGGTCGAGCTGCACCATGCGCTGGGCGACGTTGAAGGGGTGGTGATAGGGCAGCGAGATCACGCCGGTACCGAGCCTGATGCGCTTGGTGCGCTCGCCCGCGGCGGCCAGAAACATTTCCGGCGAGGCGATCATTTCCCAGCCTGAGGAATGATGCTCGCCGCACCAGAACTCGTCGTAGCCAAGCGCATCGAGCTGCTCGACCAGATCGAGGTCACGACGGAATTGCAGCATCGGGTGTTCGCCGATCGGATGATGCGGGGCGAGGAAAGCTCCGAACTTGAGGCGGGCCATGGCGTTATCTCCGGACGTTTTTCTTGTTTGCGGGTTGCCAAACTATGGGGTGGAAGGGGCCAAGGGAAGCATAAAGTCGATCCACTTTTTCGGGCTCGCAGAGCCCCCGCGAAGGGGCCAAAACGGGCGCTGCTGCCGAATTTACACGTCTTGACCATTCCGCTAAGAGAACCTTTCGTTTCCGCGTCGAGGTAGGGATGTATCTGAATAAATCCGACTCCGCTGCCTCATTGCAGCTTTCAAGTCAGCGGAAGCGTGACCTCGTCGACCACTTCGAGGCCAATGGCGACGAACTCGATCGCTGGCGCGAGTTCAATGCCGCCTACCACGAAGACGACCGAAAGTTCATGCGGTTCTTGATCCCGCCGGGCAAGCGGGTGCTGGAATTGGGCTGTGGCCGCGGAGATTTGCTTGCCGCGCTTAAGCCGTCCTACGGTGTCGGCGTGGATTTCGGGGCCAAGACGATCGCCAAGGCCAACGAGCTGCATCCCGAACTCTATTTTGTCCTGGGTGACGTGGAAGATCCGGCAACGCTGACTTCGATCAAAGGACCGTTCGACTACATCGTGATTGCTGACACGATCGGGATGTTCGAGGATATCGACGGCACGTTGAGGCTAGTGCATCATTTGTGCGCGCCGTCCACGCGGATCATCATCTCCTATTACTCGCATTTGTGGGAGCCGGTGCTCAAGCTCGCCGAGCTGCTGCATCTACGGGCCAAGCAGCCGAAAATCAACTACATTGCCACCGCCGACTTCCTCAACCTGATTGATCTGGCTGATTTCGAGGTGATCAGTCAGGAGCAGCGGCAGCTCTTGCCACGCCGCTGGCTCGGGCTTGGTCCGTTCATCAATCGATTCATTGCACCATTGCCGGGCATTCGGAAGCTGTGCCTGCGGACTTATCTCGTCGGACGTCCGGTCCGGCAATTTCCCGACCGGAAATTTTCCGTCAGCATCGTTATTCCCTGCCGCAACGAGAGGGGCAATGTCGAGAATGCAATTCTTCGAATGCCGAGATTTGGCACCGCGCAGGAAATCCTGTTTGTCGAGGGAAATTCCGGTGACGATACCTTTGCGGAATGCGAGCGCGTCCGAGATGCCTACAAGGATAGCTGGGATATCAAGGTTCTAAGACAGGACGGCAAGGGCAAGGGCGACGCGGTACGAAAAGGCTTTGCGGCTGCGACCGGCGATGTGCTGATGATTCTCGACGCCGATTTGACGATGCCACCGGAAGCGCTGCCGAAATTTCACGCGGTGATCGAGACCGGCAAGGCCGAATTCGTCAACGGCACCCGTCTGGTCTATCCGATGGAAAATGAGGCGATGCGCCCGCTCAATCTGGTCGCCAACCGGTTCTTTGCCTATCTGTTCAGCTATCTCGTCAACACCCGCCTCACCGACACGCTGTGCGGTACCAAGGTCCTCATGCGCAAGGATTACGAGGTGCTCGCGCGCGAGCGGGACTATTTCGGCAATTTCGATCCATTCGGCGATTTCGACCTGATATTCGGAGCGGCAAAGCAAAATCTGAAAGTCATCGAGACGCCAATCCACTACAAGGCGCGCACATTCGGCGAAACCCAGATATCGCGTTTTCGGGATGGATGGCTGCTGCTGAAAATGGTCTGGTTCGCCTATCGCAAGCTCAAAGCGATTTGACCGTGAGTTTGCCATGACCAAAGATGCGGTCGGTTTGCACCAACGCCAGATTGTTCATCGAGAGATCTGGAACAAGAAGGCCACGATACGATTATTGTATCGCGATTTTCACGAACAGCTCGTCGAAGCCTGCCCGGAGGGCCGCGTGCTGGATATCGGCGGAGGAACCGCACACATCAAGGATTTCAGGCGGGATATCGTCTCCACCGACATCCTGTTATTTCCGGGAATCGACGTCGTGGCCGATGCTCACAGGCTGCCGTTCCGGGACGGTCTCTTCAGCGGCGTCGTTATGCTCGACGTCCTGCATCATCTGGAGCGCCCGATCGAATTTCTCGCCGAAGCATCGCGCGTC
>Ga0209517_10004740_pt1 | contig 17699 bp, 15 predicted proteins | sample PeaSoiMetSII2010_FD_187695 | JGI IMG/M metagenome (GOLD analysis project Ga0209517, IMG submission 187695) | Peat soil microbial communities from Weissenstadt, Germany - SII-2010 (SPAdes) (version 2) | ecosystem: Environmental > Terrestrial > Soil > Wetlands > Peat | place: Germany...
CGAACGGCGGGCGGGGGGTCGCTTTCTGTACTCATGGTTTTGTATCGGGCTGATCCTGTTGTTGGGGTTGCCCGCGCCATCCGGGGAGACGGCGCGAGCTTCCCGGAAGTCCTCCTGCTAGTCCTCGCCCTCAAGCATGATCGTGATCACGGGCTCGCCATCATCCCCCGGCCCGCACAGCGACCAGAGCTTGATTTCATTGTGCCGGTTGCCATCCCACACCCACCCGGAAGGAAACCCGGTCGGAACGCCCAGAAAAGCAAGGACAGGACGGTAAGCGCCAAAACACCCAAAGCTGAAATGGCCGACACGGAGCACAGCCCTGATTCTATTGGTTGAAATGATGATTCTGCTTGGGTTGTCGAGTGGTGGTAGGAGAAGGATTCGAACCTTCGTAGGCGTAAGCCAGCAGATTTACAGTCTGCCCTCGTTGGCCACTTGAGTATCCTACCAGCGCAAGCGCGAACGGGTATTTAGCCCAACCCACCCGGCCTTGTCAACCGGAACCCCCTACCCTAAGTTAGCCGGATGTTCGATTCGATCAGCACTAAGTTGCAGCGGACCTTCAAGAACCTGCGCGGGCTGGGCAAACTGTCCGAGGCCAATATCAGCGACGCCTTGCGCGAGGTGCGGCTGGCGCTGCTCGAGGCGGACGTGAATTTTAAGGTCGCTCGCGATTTCATCGAGCGGGTGAAGAGCAAGGCGGTGGGCCAGGAAGTGCTCCTGAGCATTCAGCCCGGTCAACAGGTCATTAAGGTCATCCATGATGAGCTCGTGCAATTGCTCGGCGCGGCGCACGTGGGGCTGGAGTTGAGCGGCAATCCCAGTTGCGTGCTGATGGTGGGCTTGCACGGTTCGGGCAAAACGACCTCCAGCGCCAAACTCGGACGGCTGCTGCTCAAGCAGGGACGCACGCCGCTGTTGGTCGCGGCGGACGTTTACCGGCCCGCGGCCATGGAGCAACTCGAGAAGCTCGGCCAGCAGGCACAGTTGCCTGTCTGGGTGCACAAGGGTGAGACTGACGTGCTTAAAATCGCCCGCGAGGCGCTCGAATTTGGGCGCGCCAACAACCGCAACACGCTGATTTTCGATACCGCCGGCCGGCTGCAAATCGATGAGCCGCTGGTGCAGGAACTGGTGCGCTTGCGCAATTTAGTCAAACCGCAGGAAACGCTTCTGGTGCTGGACGCGGCGACCGGCCAGGAGGCCGTCAATGTGGCGACGCATTTTGACCAGGCCCTGAACATTACCGGCTCCGTTCTGACGAAACTGGACGGCGACGCGCGTGGCGGGGCCGCCCTGAGCATGAAGGCGGTCACCGGCAAGCCCATCAAATTCGCCGGAGTGGGGGAGAAGCTCGAGGATTTCGAGCCCTTCCATCCCGAGCGCATGGCCTCGCGGATTCTGGGCATGGGCGACGTGGTCAGCCTGGTCGAGCGAGCGGCAGAGACGGTGGACTTGGACGAGGCGCGGCGGCTGGAGGAGAAGATGCGCAAAGGCCAGTTCAGCCTCGAGGATTTCCTGGATCAACTGCGGCAGATGAAAAAGCTCGGGTCACTGGAGTCCATCGTTGGCATGCTTCCCGGCGGGGCAGAGGCGCTCAAGGGCGCGGATCTGAAAAAGCAAGAGAAAGAAATCGTCCACATGGAAGGGATGATCTGTGCGATGACGAAGCAGGAGCGCTCGAATCCCCACCTCCTCAACGCCAAACGCCGGCAGCGCATTGCCAAAGGCAGTGGCGTGTCGGTGGCCGAGCTCAACACGATGCTCAACAAATTCAATCAAATGCAGCAGATGATGAAGAAGATGGGCAAGTTCCAGAAGATGATGGCGCGGATGGGCGGCGGGGCCGCCGGCATGCTTTCCGGGCCGCCCCGCTAGATGCGCGACTTTTCCCGGCTGCGACTCGCAAGGTAGGGCGCGTCACTCCGTGCGCGCCGTTCGTGCGCCTCCGAACATACCACCGCCCGCGCCATTCGGCGGCGGGCAGAGGACTGCCAGCCCTACCTGGTCCCAGGCGCAGCCTCACCAGGAAAGTCAAGAGTATGCTGCGGCTTGCCCAAGTTGTGCAGGCGGTGGTATCCTGTGATGGTGAAATCCGTCGCGTTTGAGGATCTAGTGCGACTGCCCGTGGTGCAGGACTACGTGGCGGCGTTTCGCAAAGCGACGGGTGTGTCCCTCAAGGTAGTCCCTCCTGACGAAGCGCAACAAAGAACTCACTTTGGGCCTGGCGAAAATGCGTTTTGCACACTCGCGGCAGGAACGCGGGCCGGGTGCGTATCATGCTCGCAGGTCGAGCGGCGGGCGGTACACAACGCGGCGCGGAAACGGGTCACGCAGCAAGTCTATTGCTACGCAGGACTGACGGTGGTGGCGATGCCGGTGATGATGGATGGCCGTCATTTGGCGACCTTGCTGAGCGGGCAGGTGTTCCGGCGGGAACCAACCGAACGTGATTTCGCCATCGTAGCCGGAATGCTCGGGGAGGGTACGGCCGCCGATTGGGAAAAAAAGGCGCGCAAGGCTTATTTCGAGACCCCGGTGGTGACAGCGGAGCGGTTCCAGGCGATCGTCCAGTTGCTGAGCGTCTTCGCTCACTATCTGGCCGATTTTGCCGGACGCTATGCAGTTGCCGCCTCCGAGGCCGAGCCCGACGCAGTCGCCAACGCCAAACAGTTTGTCCAGGCCCGCGCCGCAGACCCCATCACGTTAAACCAAATCGTGGAGCACGTGCATGTAAGCCGTTTTTATTTTTGCAAGCTATTCAAGAAGAGCACCGGAATGACACTCACCGAATATGTCTCCCGCGTCCGGATCGAAAAGGCGAAGTCCCTGCTCATCGATCCTTCGCTGCGCATTTCCGAAATCGTCTTCGCGGCGGGGTTCGGCTCGATCCCCCGGTTCAACAGCGCCTTCAAGCAGTATGTGGGGATGCCGCCCGGCGAGTACCGGGCCACCCAGCGGTCACAGTTGCTAACTTAAGGATGGTGCCATAAGCACGCGGGGTTTTGCGTGCGCCGTTAAGCCCCAAAGGCGTTCGGGGGCTCCCGCAGGATTGCCAACTTCCGGTTCGCGTTTTCAAGGGCTTGCCAATAGGCAATAAGTAAAAGCCAATGGGCAAGTAGCCGGTTCCCTTTCGTTTCGTTACAAAGGCCAGCGTAATGAAACTCAGTTCCCGCCCCTCTCCTCTGGAGTCCGCGGGAAGAACGAAAGGCTAACATGAAACGGCTCAGTTTATTGAAAATCCGCCCGGGCACCCGGAGCGGTCTGGCGCTGGCCGCCGCGGCCATTTATGCCGGGTCCCTCATCCTGGTGGCCGGCGCAGACAGTACTCCTGCAGACCCCAAAGCGGCCGACGCGAAACCCGCGGACTCCAAGCCGGCAAAGAAAAAGGCGAAGAAGCTCGGCGGCCAGGAATTGTACGCCATCCACTGCAATCGATGCCATGCGGAGCGGTATCCCACAGAATTCACCCCCAGCCACTGGAAAACGGTGCTCATGCACATGCGCGTGCGGGCGAACCTGCCGGCGGCCCAGGCCAAAGAAGTCCTTAAGTATCTCCAGGAAGAAAGCGGCAGCTAAACTAGCCAGGCAACCTTATGAAGTTATCCTCTCTGATAATTAGAATGGCTGTTGTTGCCTGTGCCGTGGGCATCGCCACGCCTCCGCACGCGGCGGCGCAGGTAAGCCCAAGCGATTTCGAAGCCCTCAAGAAAATGGTCGAGCAGTTGAGCGAGAAAGTGCAAAAGCTGGAACAAACGCACGACCAGGATCAGAAAACGCACGAACAGGACCAGCAGGCCATCCAGAAACTGGAGCGGCAGTTAGGCGAAACCCAAGTGCTGGCCACCAACGCGGCGCAAAAGGCCGAAGCGGCCCAAGTGCAGCCAGTGCATGCTATGCCTGCCGGGCCGCCGGCCAGCCACGACTTGACGCTGGCAGGCGACGCCGAGGTTCTCTTCGGGCGGGTGCACGGACAACACGGAGCCTTTGGACTGGCGGATTACGCGCCGATCTTCCTGTATCGAGCCGGGGATAATGTTCTATTCGAAGCCGGCTTTGATTTTACTCTTTCGAATGGGGCAGGGCCGAATCCGAACACGAGCGCGGGAACCTCGTTCAATTTCGATCTGAGCTTTGCTACTTTGGATTACGTGGTCAACGACTACGTTACACTCGTCGCCGGGAATATGCTGCTGCCGTTGGGCACCTACAGCGAGCGGAGCGCGGGCTGGCTCAACAAAATCCCGGACAATCCGCTGCCGCGTGGTGTGCTGCCGGGCACGGGAATCGGGGCGCAGTTGCGCGGCGCGCTCCCGGTGGGGAATACCGGCCAGATGCTTACCTATTCCGTTTATGGCGTCAACGGACCGTCCTCGACCGATGGCACTGGCAACGCCAGTTCCCTCGACCTGGGCGGGAACGTGGGATTCCTCAATAACTCGCGTTACCAAGGCACGACCACCTTCGCAAACGTAGGGAACTTGAACGGCGACCCAAGCGGGGGGGCCCGCATCGGCTGGTTCTTTCCTTTGAAGGCGCACTACGACCTTGAACTGGGGGTGTCCGGTCAATCCGGCGAGTGGGACAATGCGGGCGATTTGTGGTCGACCTTCGTGCTCGATGCCGCGGTCCATGTCAGCCCTTATGTCGAAGTCAAAGGTGAGTACGTTCGCACTTGGGTGGACACGGCCGATTTGGGGACGATTCGCCCGCATGGCTGGTGGATTCAAGCGGCGTACAAGCTGGCGGGGCTGAACTTGGACTTCCCGATGGTGAACAACATCGAGTTGGTTGGCCGCTATGACACTCTGAACGACTCCTTGTCCCCACACACGCGAACGGACCGTTATACGGCCGGCTTTATTTATTACCTGAGCAATACGCTAATGCTCGAAGGAGATTATGAGTGGCTCACCGCCTCGGGTCCCGGCTCGAGCGCCACCCCCGCGAACGAAATCATCTGCCAGCTTTCCTACGGATTCTAAGTTCCAAACAAATGTATTTATGAAAAAACATGTAGCATTAGCAATCGGCCTTATAATGGCTGGGGGGGCGATAGTCGTGCGCTCCGCCGATGAGCCAATAGACCCGGAGACCAAGGCGCGGATCGAGCGCTTCGAGAAAGGCCCGGCGACCATCGACGTCTCCAAGTACCCGGATACCATCAAGGAAGATTACGAGGTGTTCAGCCAAAAATGCACCCAATGCCATCGGTTAAGCCGCCCCATTAACTCCGACTATGCGCTACCCGACGAGTGGTCGCGCTACGTCAAACGCATGATGCACAAGCCCGGGTCAGGCATCGGCGCGAGCGAGGGGAAAAAGATCTACGAGTTTCTGGTCTATGATTCGAGCGTTCGCAAGAAAGCGATGGTGGACGAGAAACTCGCGAAGGCCACGCCCGAGGAAAAGACGGCGGCGGAGGGCAAGATCAAGGAAGTTCGTGACAAGTACGATAAATGAATTCGAAACCGCTGGCGCGGCCGAGTTGGTGCCACCGGTCGGTTCATTTTATTCGGGCCTGGATTAAGTGCCGGCCGAAGGCGTTGGCAGCGATGCTATGAATGCAGGCGAGTATGCGATTGAACTGCCGGACGTGAACTATTTCACGCGGCAAGTGCTCTGCCGTGAGGGCTGCCCGGTGCGCACGGACTCCGGCGGGTACGTGCAGGCCATTGCCGAGGGACGTTACGAGGAGGCCTACATCATCGCCCGCACGCCCAACCCTTTCGCCTCGATCTGCGGCCGGGTCTGCGCCGCCCCGTGTGAAGCCAAGTGCCGTCGTGGCGCCCTCGACACTTCGATTTCCATCCGGGCGCTCAAGCGGTTTGTTTGTGAGCGCTTCGGCGTCGAGTCCGAGGGTTTCGACCTGGGACGCGTCTATCCCCAATTGCGCGAGAAAAATCGGGAGAAGCTTGGCGCCGGCCGCAAGGTAGCCATCGTCGGGAGTGGTCCGGCGGGTCTGTCGTGCGCGCACGAACTGGCCTTGCTTGGTTTCTGCCCAACGGTTTTCGAGGCGCATAACCTCGCGGGTGGCATGCTGGTGCTGGGCGTGCCCGAATACCGGCTGCCGCGCGAGATCATCCGGGCGGAGATCGAGGCAATTGAGTCGTTGGGCGTGGAGATTCGTCTGAACCAGCGGTTGGGCCGGGATTTTAATTTGGCGGACTTGAAGGCCCAGGGGTACGAAGCGGTTTTCGTCGGGATCGGCGCGCACAAAAGCCGGGATTTAGCCATCGAAGGTGTGCAACTCGACGGCGTGCTCCGCGCTATCGAGTTTCTGCTGAACGTCAATCTTGGCTTTCGCGCGTCGCTGGGTCGAAAGGTTGTTGTCATCGGCGGCGGCAACGTCGCTTTCGACGTTGCGCGTTCGGTGGTACGCCAAGCCGAGACGTTTGCCGGGATGGGCGAGAACGAATTGCGGGCTGCCTTGCACCAAGCGGCTGCGGCCCTCGAACAGCTAACTGAGCGCGAGTCCGAACCCCCCGACGAGGTGCGCCTGGCGTTGGACGTGGCGCGCGAAGCCATCCGCAAAGGCGTGCCGGAAGTGCACATGTACTGCCTGGAAAACCTCGATGAAATCCCTGCGGCGCGGGAGGAGATTGAGGAGGCGGAACAGGAAGGCATCCGGCTGCACACCCGCTTTGGCCCCAAGCGCATTTTGGGCAAGGATGGGAAGGTCGAGGGCATTGAATTGATCAAATGCGGCCGCGTCTTTGATGACAACCGCCGCTTCAATCCGCAGTTCATCGAAGGCAGCGAGGAGAGGGTTCAGTGCGACACGGTCGTCATGGCCGTCGGGCAGGCGGCGGATTTGGCCTGGGTGCGCCCCGAAGACAATCTCAAGCTAACGGCGCGCGGGACCTTGCAAACCGATCCCCAGACCATGGCCACGTCACGGCCGGATGTCTTTGCGGGGGGCGATGTAGCTTTCGGTCCGCGCATCATTATCACCGCCGTCGCCGAAGGCCAGCGGGCGGCCCGTTCGATGGCCAAATTCCTCACTGGGCGGCTGCCCGAGCCCGTCCGGAACGTGCGCGTCACCTCCTATCCCACCGAGAGCTATCGCATGCCCGCCAATTACGAAAAGCTGCCGCGGCGAGCCCCGCCGGCGCTGCCGGTGGATCGGCGAATCGGAATCGCGGAGGTCGAGCAGGTTTATGCAGCGCCGAGCGCGATGACGCAAGCGGCGCGGTGTTTGAAGTGCCATATCGGTCCGGTTTTTGATGGCGACCTCTGCATTCTCTGCGGGGGTTGCGCGGACATTTGTCCGGAGAATTGTCTGCGCCTGGTGGATGTGTTGGCCGTTCGAGGAGACGAGCGGTTGCAGGCTGCCCTGCTCGCCCGCTATGGCCATCTGCCGGAAAGCGGAGAACAGGCAGGCATCATCAAAGACGAGACTCGATGCATCCGTTGCGGATTGTGCGCCGTGCGTTGCCCGACCGGAGCCATAACGATGGAACGCGTCGAATGGGTGCCGGCCTGAAAAGGCAAGTTGACGATGAACGACCAAGTGAAAAACCAACTGCCGCGGCGCACTTTTCTGACACTGTGCCTGGGCTGGTGCTCGACGCTATTTGCGTTGGGGGCGTCATTGGCCGCGGCGGGCCGGTTCTTGGTGCCGAACGTGCTGTATGAACCCAACCGCCGGTTTAAGGCGCTCAGGCCGGACGATTATCCCGAAGGCCCGACGTTCATGCCCAACCTGCGGGTCTTCCTCTTTCGCAAGGGCAACAGCTTCCGGGCAGCTTCAGCCGTGTGCACACATTTGGGCTGCACCGTGAACCTGGCCGGAGGCGGATTCCACTGCCCCTGCCACGGGAGTGTTTTCGACACGAGCGGGACGGTGGTGAGCGGCCCAGCCCCAGCCGGTCTGCCCTGGTTCGAATTGACGCTTAGCCGGGATGGCCGATTAGTCATCGACACCTCACAGAAGGTCAAGGCGGACAAGTATTTGGTGGTTTGAAATGCTCAAAGAACTCTGGAAAGACTTTCGCAGCACGCGCGTAGGCGGCTCCATCTTTCGCGTAGGTTTGCCCGAAAGCAACCTCGAGCGGGCCCAGGCGGCCATCTCGAGCTTCCTGCTGCATCTCCAGCCGGCCAAGGTTCACCGGCGTGTATTGAAATTTCGCACCACCCTTGGGCTGGGGCTGATTTCCCTGTACCTATTTCTAATTCTGGTGGGCACGGGCGTGCTGCTCATGTTTTATTACGTCCCAGCCACCGATTATGCGTACCAGAACATGAAGGATCTGGAGTTCGTGGTGACGGCCGGCCAGGTGCTGCGCAACATGCACCGCTGGGCCGCCCACCTCATGGTCCTTTTCGTCGTGCTGCACATGTGCCGCGCCTTCTACACGGCAGCGTACAAACCGCCCCGCGAGTTCAATTGGGTGGTCGGCGTGACGCTGTTTTTGCTCACGCTCGGATTGTCCTTCACCGGCTACCTCCTGCCCTGGGATCAGCTCGCGTTTTGGGCCATCACGGTCGGCACCAGCATCGCAGGTTACGCTCCCCTGATCGGCCAGAAGCTCAAGTTCCTCTTCCTCGGCGGCCACGTCGTCGGCGAGTCGGCTCTTATCCGATTTTATGTCTTGCATGTGATCGTCCTGCCCGTGGCCGCCCTTATGTTAATCGCCCTTCATCTCTGGCGTGTGCGGAAGGATGGGGGGCTGGCGCGGCCAGATGAACCGCAACCGACGCGGGAGGAAATGACGACCGCGCAACTGCCGGTGACCAAGACCTATGGGTTAATGGAATTGGCGCGCGGCACGACGCCGGCCGTTGGCATTCGACCCGAGGATGAAGTGTTCGCCTGGCCGGATCTAATCTTCCGCGAGATCCTGCTCCTCATGGCAACCTTGGCCGTGGTGTTGATCTTGGCGATTTTCTGGAACGCGCCACTGGAGCAAATTGCCAACCCGGTTCACCCGCCCAATCCAGCGAAGGCGCCCTGGTACTTTTTGGGATTGCAAGAATTAGTGGCTTACTCTGCGTTCTGGGGGGGAGTCGTGGTGCCCGCTTTGCTGGTCACCGCGCTGGTCGCTTTGCCGTACCTGGACCGCAAACGGCGCGGCGTCGGGGTTTGGTTCTCCCGCGAACGGAGAGTCGCCATCACGCTTTTCAGCATTTGCCTGGCCGCAGCCGTCATCCTGACCGTTATTGGCACGGCCTTTCGCGGCCCCAACTGGGCCTTCCAAGTCCCCTGGCACCCTCTCCACGCCGTTGAGGAACGTTAAATGACGCAGCGCGCATGACGAACAACTCGCTTCGCAAATTCTACCCTTGGTTTGCCCTGCTCGGGTTGTTGGTGGGAGGGTTGATCGTGGTCGCCTTCTACAAGGACCAATTCCGCGAGTGGAAGGACTGGCAGCGCGCTTACATCAAACAAGAGATTTCTCGGGCGCCGACTCCGGAACAGCGGGCCAACCCCGCGCGCATTCCCGTCGAGATCCGTCAAATCGTCGTGACTGACCTGGATCGGGTGGACCGCTGCACAAGCTGCCATTTGACTGTCGATGACCCAAGTTATGCCGGACTTCACTTGCCGTTGGCTTATCACCCCAATCATGACCGGCACCCGTTCGACAAGTTCGGATGCACGATTTGTCATCAAGGCCAGGGCCGGGCCACGACGCGCGAGGCGGCGCACGGCCGCGTGGAACACTGGGACCGTCCCATGCTAGAGATGAAATATATCCAGTCTGCCTGTGGCAAGTGTCATTTGCCCACCGACTTGCCCGATGCGCCGAAACTGGTCCAGGGTCATGATCTGTTCGAGAAAGCGGGCTGCATCGGTTGCCACAAGCTGCACGGGATCGGCGGCGTCATCGGCCCTGAGTTGGACGGAGTCGGCGCCAATCGTACCCCCGAGTGGTTGCTCACACACTTCAAGAATCCCTCGGCCGTGACCCCCGGATCCGCCATGCCGCCCATCAAAGCCAGTGATGAAGAACTCGACGCGCTGACGCTCTACGTGCTCAGCTTCACCGGCGAGGATTTGAGCGCCTACTACGTCTCAATGAAGACCATCCCTGGTCCGATGGCGGGCCGCCGGCTGTTCGAAGAAAAGGGCTGCCTGGGGTGCCACAGCATTGGAGGCATAGGCGGCAAAGTTGGCCCGGCGCTCGACGAAGTGGCCAAACGCCATGATCCGCAATGGCTGATGGGACACTTTAAGAACCCCCGCGCCATGTCTCCCGGCACGGTCATGCCTCAATTCAACTTTACGGAACAAGAGACGCGCGCCTTGACTGAATTCCTCCTCTCTCTGGTTGATACCAACCTGGTCGGTTTTCTGAAAATCTCTTCCTCACTAAGCCCGATCGACCGTGGCAAGGCCGTGTATAAGAAGTTCGGCTGTGCCGGCTGCCACGGCGTGGACGGTCAGGGCGGCGTGCCCAATCCCAACTCCAAGACGGCACAACAAGTGCCAGGCCTCAAGTTTGTGGCCGAAGGATACACCCGAGATGAACTGAAAAAGCGGGTTCTCGACGGGCAAAAGGAAATCCCGCTTTTGGACCCGAAGAAACCCGCTCCGCCCCTCTACATGCCAGGTTGGCGCGGCAAAGTCGCGGAGGGCGAGCTCAACGATTTGACCGATTACCTGATGAGCCTGCTCCCCAAAGGGGAGAAGGCCGATTTCTAGTATTCTAAATTCGAAGAATTGACCTACGCTGGTCGCGTTCCCTCGGCTACGGGCTGACGACCCGATAGAAACGCATCGGGAACAAGCTGGCGTTGGTGTCGGTGAAGCTAAAGGGGTTGGTGGTCGGCAGCAGCGAGCCGATTTGCACCCAGGAATTGGGATCCGCCGGGTCCGTGCTTGCCTGGATCGAAACCGTTTGCAGGCTGTTGCCACCTTCGGACACGTTAAATCGAAACCCGCCGCCAGCGGCCGGTGCGCCGCTGCTCAAGCTCGCGGGAGAGGGTACGGGATTCACCGCATAAACGCCGGAAGCGAACCCCGAGACATTGCCCCCCGCATCGTAACCGCGCACGGTCCATTCTTCATAGGTGCCAGGAGTGAGACCGGTAATCGTGGCAGCCGTGCTGGTGAAGTTCGACCCATATTCAATGGTCGGGAACAAACCACCAATCCAGCCCAGAATCTCATAACGAACTACCGGCGCCGGTCCTGGTGAAGGATCCCACGCCAGGCTGATGCTGCGCGAGGTGATCCCTGTCACCCTCAGGTTGGCCGGTGGCTGCGGGCCTAACGTTTGGACACCAACGCTCGCGTAGCCCGACGTGCCGCCAGGAGCGGTGGCGTTGAGGGCATAGCCATAGGAACTATTCGGTGTCAAATTGGATATCGTTATGCTCGTCGAGGTGGTGGAGCCGATCAACTGGTAGGTGACACCGCCCCCGCCCCTGGGACCGTGATAGGGATGCGGGATGAAAAGCCGATATGTGGTCGGCCCAACCACTGGACTTTCGGGATCCCAGCCGATGGTCACCGAAGTTTCGGTCGCGCTGACCAGGTGTAGGTTCGTCGGGGTTGCCGGGGGAGGGTTGGGGACGTTGATCGTGAAACTCCAATCAGCGTAACCGGCGTAATTCGTCGCGCGTATGGTCGCGGAAACGGCTCCGACCTGGCTGAGACCTTGCGGCGTCCACGTAATGACGCCGCTGTACGTGTCAACTTGCATCCCGGTGGGGCCGCTCACCAGCACGTAAGTCGGTTGCGGATTGCCGGAGGCATTAATTGAAGCGCGATAAGGAGCCAGGTACTTGGCGGCAACGCTCGGATACGACACGAACGCCGGTGCGATGTCCGCCACATTCAATTGCTGGCTGCGCCAAACGTCGCTGACATCGTTGCCGTTGGTATCGATGCCCCCCATCACGATCAGCCGGCCCAGGCTGTCCGTTCCCATGGCGGCGGCAGTTAAGCCCTCGGGCAGCGGCGTTGACGTCACCCAAGCATTGGATACCGCATTGTAAACCTGAACCAAATTGGCCGTGACGCCGCCGGATGTGCCGCCCACGACATAGAAGTTGCCGTCAGAACCTAACGTCGCCGCGCTGCCGGCAACGGCGACGGGCATCGGCGCCAGGGTCGTCCAGGTGTTGGCGTTAATGGAGTAACGCAGCACCGTGGCGGTTTCGGTTCCGGACGTGTCCGTGAACCCGCCGAACGTGTATATGTAATTCGCGCCGTCGAACACGGTCGGGAAATCGTAAAGCGCCGTCGGGAGACTGGCGATGGCCGCCCACGTGGACGAGTCCTGGTTGAAATACTCGGCGGATGCCAGCGGCTGGCCGCTGTCATCCAGCCCTCCCAGGGCGTAAGCGTTGCCGCTGCGGTCAGCAGCATAACCAAGCTCCGAACGGGCGACGCTCATCGAGGCGAGCGGAGTGGTACCGTCGGAAGGGCTATAACTGAATACCGCACTGGTCGAGCTGGTGCCGTTGTTGCCGCCATAGACGATGACCATGCCTCCGCCTCCCACCGCTCCTGGCGCGACGGTGGAATAAAGAAACGGACTCTGATAAGTCCAGTACGAGTTTGTGGCGGCCAATTCTTCAACCACAATGGAATCGCCGCCAATCAAAAGGTTGTCTCCACCGTCGGAGACCGTGCTTGCGGCTCCGCTCCGGGCGGTTCCCAGGGACGGTCCGGGAAACCAGGTTAATGGCGCGGCGCACAAGCCCGCCCCGACAAAGAGCGGTGCAATCCCCACCAGGGCCCGCGAAAGAAATTTCTGCAATTGTTTTGAGTTCAGAACCGTTGTTATTTGGCGCTTTTTAGCTGCTAAATAGAATATGCCCATATTTTCATTGGTGATTTCGCCAATCTAACCCAGTTCGCGGCGTTGTCAAATGCCGTTTACTGCCGCAGGTCGGCGCCGCGAGTTGAGGAGGCGCGGAGGAGTTTCAAGAATCTTTAGATGGAGGAATAGACTCTGGCCCGAGGGGGACAACGGTGACGCTGTTCGTGCCGCCCCGCATGGTCAGCAGGCGAGGAAAAACTCACAGTTGAAAAGCGGCAGCACCTCGCGCATGTTACGGGTGTGAAACCGAGACAGATTCGATTGTTCATCAAACCTTACTGCGGTTGGTGTGATAAAGCCGTGCGCTGGCTGGATGAGCACGAAGTGAATTACGAGAAGATCGACGTGATTGCCGATGAGTCGGCGCACGACGAGATGATTCGGCTTTCCGGCCAGGAGTTGGCGCCGGTGCTCGATGCCGATGGCGAGATTCTGGCCGATTTCGGTCCGGACCAGCTTGCGGAATTCTGGAGCAGACTGGAGAAGAAGCATGCCCGGCTTGAAGCCCGTTGAGGTCAAGGGCCGCCCCCGCCTGCCCGATTGGCTGCGGCGGAAACTGCCTACGGTCGAGAGCTTCGCGCACACTCGAGCGTTGCTCGACGAACTGAAGCTGCATACGGTTTGCCAAAGCGCCCGGTGCCCCAATCACTGGGAATGCTGGAGCAAAGGGACGGCGACTTTTATGATCGCCGGGGACCGTTGCACCCGCGCCTGCGGCTTTTGCGCCGTCACCACAGCCAAACCGTTTCCGCTCGAGCCGGATGAGCCCGAGCGCGTGGCCGAGGCGGTTCACCGGATGCACCTGCGTCACGTCGTCATCACTGCCGTGGCGCGCGATGATCTGACTGATGGCGGCGCGGAGCATTTCCGCCGCACGATCGAAGCGGTGCGTGCCCTCAACCCGAGAGCCGTTATTGAGGTGCTCACGCCGGATTTCAACGACCGCGACCCCGCCATCGACGCGGTGCTTTCCGCGCGTCCCCACATCTTTAACCACAACCTGGAAACGGTGCGGCGGTTGACGCCGGCGGTGCGGTCGCGGGCGACTTATGACCGTTCGCTCCGCGTGCTGAGCAAAGCGAAGGCGCGAGGCGGCGCGGCCCTCCACACCAAGTCGGGCCTTATGCTCGGCTTGGGGGAAACGGAGGGCGAGCTGCTCCAGGCCTTGACGGACTTGCGGGCGGCCTGCTGCGATGTCCTGACGCTGGGGCAGTATCTTCAACCCACGCTGCACCATCTTCCTGTGGTGGAATTCGTCTCCCCCGAGCGATTCGAGCAATACGGGCAGCAGGCCCGCTCGATGGGGTTCTTACACGTTGCCAGCGGGCCGATGGTGCGCAGTTCCTACCATGCGGAGGAGTTCAGCTCAACGGCCGAGCAGATGGGGGTTTCTGCGAGCGAGATAAAAGGCCGCACCGAGCACGAGAATGAAAATGGCGAAGGCAATGAGCGTGGCCAGAGCCTTTAGCATCCGTGCGTGCTGCATGACTTTAGCCGTGCGCTCCCGCTCGGTTTGCATGAGCAGCGCGAATTCTTTGTCCAACGAGGCCACGGCCTCCAGGTCTTCTCTCAGTTTGAGTGTCAGCCAAGCCGGGGACTGGGTGCGCCACCGCGCGGGAAGCTTCTCCAGCGCTTCTTCATTAGCCCGGAGCAAGCCGCAGTGGTTCCAGAACGGGGCCTGCTCCTGTGTCCAAAGGCGGAGCAGACCATGGTTGGTGGCCACCGATACAACGCGATCCCAGAGCAGGGGGCGAAGATGCTCCGCCAGCGCAAAGTCGTTAAAGGCCTCGCTATGGATCAATCCCTGCCGTGCAGCGATTTGCAAGCCCACCCCCCCGAGCAGGCGCCCCCGGGCATCCGTCGCCAACTGGAATTCGGTGATGCGCTTGGCCAGGTCCTCGCCGGGTAGGTGCATGGATTTCCACAACGCCATCAACGGCCCAATGTCATCCAGCGTGGCACGCCGGACCGCGAAGTTCGACGCATTCATCGGAAACAAGTTAGGATTTGGCTGCTTTCATGTCCTTTCTTTCAGAGCTGCACCTTGCCCCGGACTCTCCGATGGCGCTATCGAGGCAGCGGGAGATCCTCTGCCAAAGTTGATCGGGGTCTTCCAAGCCGACCGACAGGCGAATGAGGTAGCGCGACACGCCGCAAGATTCCGCCCAGTCCAGTTCGTTGAAGTGCGCGAGCAAAGTGAAGGGACAGGCCAGCGTGAAGATGGTGCCCAGGTTCGGCCCCTTGCAGACAGGCAAGCGATCGTAGATTGCGGGGGATGTGGCGGCGGCGTTTTTGGGCACAAAGGTCAGGAGAGCCCCCCAACCGCCTTCGGGCCGCCGCAAAGCATCGTAGGCCTCGCTGGATTCCCACTTGGGATACCAGACGTGCTCGATAGCCGGATGCCGGCGCAGCCGCTCGGCCAGCAACAGGCCATTGTGGTTGTGCTGCTTCATTCGCGCCGGAAAGCTCAGGGCTTGTGCGTCCACCACGGCCGCATCCTCCCCCCAGAGCAGCTCCTCGTGTTGCGCCTGGACGATGGGTTTAAGCTCAGGGTAAAGGGGCGACTTGGGGTTGCAGATCAGTGCGCCGCCCATGACATTGCACGTCCCGGACAAGAACTTGGTGAGGCTCGTCGTCCACAAGTCGGCCTGGCCGCTCAGGTCCACGTTTAGGGGCGTGGAAACGGTATCGTCGGCGATGAGCGGCACGCGTTGCGCGCGCAGGAGAGGGCTGATGCGTCTGAGGTCGGCCGTCCCGAGCAGAGGGTTGCCGGGGACCTCACAGAAGCAAGCCGAAAGGGCGCCGCGCTGCAGCAGGCCCTGTAGCTCGGCCGCGAGGGTTTCCAGGGCGTGCAGGAACATGCCGCGGGTCCCAAGCTTCTGCTGGAGCTTCAAAGTGTCCCCGTAAGGAAAGCCCAACTGAACCGATGGTGCTTCCGGAGTCCGCTGGTTGACGGCGCAGAGTGCCGCGAAGATCGCTCCCATTCCGGTGGGCGCCAGAAAAACGTCATCCTCGGCACAGTCGTAAAAGCCCGCCAGTTGCCGCCGCAGTGAGCGGCGAACCGCGTCAGCTTCAGCCGCATCCGTGCGCCCGGCCAGCAAGGCCTCGGCCTGGCGGCTGGAAACGATCAGCCCCGTGTGCTGCCAAAACGAGCGCAAGGCCGCTTCGCCGGCCGCCGTGGTGGCGACCACGTGCACACCCCGAGCAGGGATAATTTCGGTGGAAGTCCCGCTCGCCCGTCTAATGAACTCGGCGCACTGCCTGGCGGCACGAGCGGAAGGGAAGGGCAGGGCAACACGTCCAGGAGCAATTTGTGCCGCCAACTGCTGGACCAGCGGATGGACCACGAAGCGGGGGTACGCGCTCTTGATTTGCGCCATCACTTCCGGCCGCTTTTCCTCATAACCGACCACATGCTCCCATTTGGGCATTGCCACCGATACAGAGTGGATCGTATCGGGGAGGGGGCGCCCGAGGTCTTCGGCTTTGCAGAGCGGCCGTTCAAAAAGTTCGTGCAGGTCCATGATCAATTGCGCGCGCCTACGGCGGCGGTTAAAGCCAAATCGACATCCTGGCGCAAGTCCTCGATATCTTCAATCCCCACGGAAAAGCGCAACAAGCCATCGTTGATTCCCACTTGGCGCCGCACCTGAGTGGGCACCGAGGCGTGAGTCATGGAAGCGGGATGGCAGATGAGGCTTTCCACGCCGCCCAAGCTCTCGGCCAAGGTGAACAACCGCAGGCGCCGGCAAAAGGCCAGGGCCGCTTTGGCCGAACACTCCAGTTCGGCTATGACAATCCCCGAGCCGGCCTTCATTTGGCGGCGGGCCAGTTCGTGTTGCGGATGGCTCGGCAAAAAGGGATAGCGCACGTTGCGGACGCCTTTGCGCGCCTCCAGCCAGCCTGCCAATTCAAGGGCGTTGGCGCAGTGTCGTTCCATGCGCAGCGCCAGGGTGCGTTGGCCGCGGGTGGTCAGCCAGGCATCAAAGGGGGAAGGCTGCAGACCGAGGGCCTTTTGCGCGAAAATCATCCGGTCCTGCCAGGCCTGGTCGTTGGTGGCCACCACGCCGCCGAGGCAGTCGCTGTGGCCGTTGACGTACTTGGTGGTGGAGGAGAGGGAGAGCGTGGCCCCGAGTTCGAGCGGGCGCTGGAGGTAGGGGGAGGCGAAGGTGTTATCCACGAGCACCGGGACGCCGGCCTTCGCAGCAAGGGCGCTGATGCCGGCGATGTCAATGATCTTGAGCAGTGGATTAGTGGGGCTTTCCAACCAAAGGAGCGCGGGGCGCAGCTTCCGGATGAGCTTCCAGTTTTCCGCCCGGCTCAAGTCGCTGTAATGCACCTTCAGACCAAACTTGGCGAACACCTTGTCGAAAAGCCGGTAGGTGCAGCCGTAGATGTTTTCCTCGGCCAGCACCAAGTCGCCGCTTTTCAGGCTCGAAACGACGGCGGTGATGGCCGAGACGCCGCTGGCGAAACAGGTGGCAAACCGAGCGGTTTCCAGGGCTGCCGCGCTCCGCTCGAGCAGCCGGAAGTTGGGATTCCCAGAACGGGTGTAATCGAAGCCATCGGGGTTGCCGCTCTGGAAAGTCGAGGTCAGGAACACCGGGGGCATGACTGCGCCGGTGGTGCCGGCAAAACCGCGTGCCTCATGCACCGCCCGGGTGCTGAATCCGCGGCTGCTCTTTGTTACCTTCATGCGTCAGGGCAATATTATACCAAAGCCGGGGAGCCGACACCAGCCCGGCTTTTTTTGCCAAGCAGGGTGCCATTGGTTATGGTCGTAGTTACCTAGCCCCTCAACAAGCGTGATTTTTTCACGCGCTTGAAAGAAAAAGCTCGAAATGCCCCTAAATATTGATTGCAATGCCTGTGTTACAAAGACAGCAACAACCAACCAAAGGCCATTTCGAGTGAATAGAA
>Ga0209517_10004741_pt1 | contig 17697 bp, 14 predicted proteins | sample PeaSoiMetSII2010_FD_187695 | JGI IMG/M metagenome (GOLD analysis project Ga0209517, IMG submission 187695) | Peat soil microbial communities from Weissenstadt, Germany - SII-2010 (SPAdes) (version 2) | ecosystem: Environmental > Terrestrial > Soil > Wetlands > Peat | place: Germany...
TTGACACTCCAAGGAAGACCCAACAGGGCGTGAGCACTACTCCACAAGTTCGAAATTGATTCCCGGTTCCAACGGGCATGCCGAAACGCGAGAAACGTCAAATTGTTTCCCCCTTAAAAATCTCTGCATTAGCGCCAGATTAGCGTGGATTAGCGGTTAAACTCCAGCGGTCTACCTTTAGCCCTCAACTTTTAGCACCCATTCGTTACAAAAAACCTTGCCGATTGGAGTTGGAATCCGAATCCGTCAGTGGCACCATAACCGCAATCAAACCGAGCCTGGGTTGGATTGCGCCCTGTCGCGAGACCCTGTAAGCTTGGGGCCTTCAGCGGGCGTTGCCTTTGTTTCGAGGCTTAGGGAGTAAAATTACTAGCAGGATTAGATTTAAACTGTGAGTGCTGAGAATAATAACACGCTGGTGCATGTGGACGCGGTCGAGAAGGTGTTTCACCGCGGCTCGGAGGATATCCACGTGCTCAAGGATCTCCACCTCAAGGTCCCCCAGGGGGAATTCCTGGCTTTGATGGGGCCGTCGGGCTCCGGCAAGAGCACCTTGCTCAACCTGATCGGCGGGCTGGACCGGCCCAGCAGCGGCAGCGTCAGCGTCGCCGGCGAGCGCGTGGACCAACTGCCGGACCACAAGCTGGCCGCCTGGCGCGCCCGCCACGTCGGCTTTGTCTTCCAGCTTTACAATCTCCTTCCCATCCTCAGCGCCGAACGGAACGTGGAGCTGCCGCTGCTCCTGACGCACCTTTCCAAGTCCGAGCGCAGGGACCACGTCGCCACGGCCCTGGGCGTCGTCGGCCTCTCGCATCGCGCCAAGCATTTCCCCCGCACCCTCTCGGGTGGCGAACAACAACGCGTCGGCATCGCGCGCGGCATCGTCACCGACCCGACTCTGTTGCTGTGCGACGAACCGACCGGCGACCTGGACCGCAAGTCCGGCGACGAAATCCTGGACCTCCTGCAGGCGCTCAACCGCGAGCACGGCAAGACCATCCTCATGGTCACGCACGACCCGCATGCCTCCGCCCGCGCCTCCCGCACCGTGTATCTCAACAAGGGTCAGTTGAGCAACGAACCCGTGGCATGAAATTCCTCCACCTGACCTGGAGCAACCTCAAGCGCAAGAAATTGCGCACGGCTCTCACTTTGTTGTCAATCCTCGTGGCCTTCGTTCTCTACGGCTTGCTCTCGGCGATTAAGCAAGCGCTGGTCGGCGGGGTTGAACTTGCAGGCCAGGACCGGCTGGTCGTCCGGCACAAAGTCTCCATCATCCAGTTGCTCCCCGAGAGTTACAAAGCCCGCATGGAACGCATTCCGGGCGTCGCCTTGGCGAGTCATCAGACCTGGTTCGGCGGCATTTACCAGGACCCCAAGAATTTCTTCATGCAAAACCCGGTCGTTCCGCAGGAGTTCCTCCAGTTGCACCCGGAAATTCTGCTCCCCGAAGACCAGAAAAAGGCCTGGTTCCAGACCCGCACCGGGGCGATTGTTGGCCGGAAGATCGCCGAACGGTTCAAATGGAAGATCGGCGACAAAGTTCCCATCCAAACGCCCATCTGGCCCAAAGCGGACGGAGGTCAAACTTGGGATTTTGACATCGTTGGCATTTACGATGGGAAGGAAAAGCAGACGGACACGACCTGGCTGCTCTTCCACTATGATTATTTTGAGGAAGGGCGCTCCTATGGAAAGGGGCAGGTGGGCTGGTACACCATTCGCATCAAAGACCCGAGCAAGGCGGCAGAGATAGCCCGGGCAGTGGATGACGAGTTCGCCAACTCCTCGGCCGAAACCAAGACCGAGCCCGAGGGCGCCTTCGTGCAGGGCTGGGCCAAACAGGTCGGCAATATCGCGCTTATGACCGCCTCCATTTTAGGCGCGGTCTTCTTCACTATCCTGCTGGTGACGGGCAACACGATGTCGCAATCGGTGCGGGAGCGCACGGGTGAATTGGGGGTGCTCAAGGCCATCGGCTTTACCAACGGCCAGGTGCTGGCGCTGGTGCTGCTCGAATCGTGCGTGCTGGCCCTGCTCGGCGGCTTGCTGGGATTGGGCTTGGCCTGGCTGCTCATTTCGCGTGGCGACCCGACCGGTGGGATGTTGCCGCTCTTTTTCTTTCCCACGCAGGATGTCCTTCTTGGCGTGGGAATCAGCCTAGCGCTGGGCCTGGTTACCGGCATCTTTCCCGCCTGGCAGGCCATGCGCCTGCGCGTGGCCGAGGCGCTACGACGAATTTAATTAAACCTGCACCATGTCCGGCCCAATCAATTGGTTTTCCCAAATTATCTCCGTGACCAAGTTCGGCTTGCTGAGCGTGCCGCAACGGCGTGGCTCGGTGGCCGCCGCCCTTTTTGGCGTGGCGGGCGTGGTGGCCGTGCTGGTAGGCGTGCTCTCCATCGCCGCCGGTTTCCGGCGCGCCATGGCCGCTTCCGGTTCGCCCGACTCCGCCATTGTCTTGCGCAGCGGGGCGGACTCCGAGATGGTCAGCGGCCTGGGACGCGATAACACACGTGTCATCGCTGAGGCGCCCGGCCTGGCCCGCACCGCCGAGGGACCGCTCGCTTCCGCCGAGTTGTTCGTCATCATCAACCTGCCCAAACGCACCACCGGCACGGACGCGAACGTGCCTTTGCGCGGAGTGGAGCAACCGGCTTTCAAAGTGCGGGAGGAGCTGAAGATCATCGACGGCCGCCCGTTCGAGTGGGGCAAAAACGAAGTCATTGTGGGGCAGGGCGCCGCGCGCGAGTTCGCCGGGTTGCAGGTCGGCGGCAAAATTCCCGTTGGGCGCTACGAATGGCCCGTGGTCGGAATCTTCTCCGCCCGCGGCGCCAGCGCTGAATCGGAAATTTGGACGGATGCCCGGGTCTTGCAGCAGGCCTACAATCGGGGCGACTCCTTCCAGTCGGTTTACGCGAAGCTCACTTCGCCGGCGGCGTTCCAGCAATTCGCCGACGCCCTCACGACTGACCCTCGGTTAAACGTCAAGGTGATCAGGCAACCGGATTTCTACGCCGAACAATCCACCGCCATGACCAAGCTGATTACCACGCTGGGTGTACTGGTCGCCTCGCTGATGGCTATCGGCGCGGTCTTTGGCGCGCTCAATACCATGTACAGTTCGGTCTCAGCGCGCACGCGGGAAATCGCCACGCTGCGCGCGCTCGGCTTCGGGCGCGGCGCCGTCGTGGTCTCGGTGATGCTCGAGTCCATCGCGCTGGCGCTGGTCGGCGGAGCGGTCGGGGCGGCGTTGGCCTATTGGGCCTTCAACGGGTTTCAGACGGCAACGATGAACTGGCAGAGCTTCAGCCAGATCACGTTCGCCTTTGCCGTCACGCCGCAATTGCTGATCCAAGGTATGGTGTGGGCGGTGCTCATCGGCTTGGTGGGCGGGCTCTTTCCGGCTATTCGCGCGGCCCGGCTGCCCATCGCCGCCGCCCTGCGGGAACTCTAAGCCCGCGCGTCGGGAGTGGAGAATTTCGACGATTTGCTGCCCCATCGAACAGGCGTTTTCTAGTAATTGTCTTGACAAATTAGGAGCTCGTCATTCCCGGGGGAGCAGGCGCGGGTCCGATAGTCGCGCCGGGCACGTACTCCCGGTGCAGGCGGATGGATTTGCGGGCGACCCGTCCGACGGCCACTAACTCGAGGACGCGGTCGCCGATGTGGCGAGCGGTGGCTTGCGCGTCGGCTCGGTAATGCGAGAGCGGCGGGTGGAGCTCGGAAAACCAACTGTCGTTCGGCAGGCACACGACCGAAATATCCTGCGGCGCGCGGATGCCCCGCGACACGAGCCAGGAGAAGCAGGTCAACACCTGGGCGGCGCGCGTCAACACCAGCGCGGTGGGCGGTTCACCCAATTCAAACGCCTGGTCGAAGGAATGCGCAACCGAGGGCGGGGTGAGGTCGTCCTTGAACACGACCAGGCGGCCGGGCGGCTGCACGGTGGACAAGGCGCGTTCCAGTCCGCGTTCCTCTGCCAGCAATCCCGGGCGGCGCTCTCGATACTCAAAAATGCCGACAATCCGGTGGCCGTGACGCATCAGTTGAATGCCGGCATGAAACGCCGCCGCCTCCCAGTCATCCGTCACAAAGGGCAGGTTGACCCCGTCGAAAGGCGTTTCAAAGAGCAGCGTGGGAATGTCCTGTTGCTCGAACCAGCGCTGGATGGGCTCGCTGACGGCGTAGAGCACCCAGGCGGCCGATGGATGCTCACGCACCAAACGCCGGAGGTGGCCGTGGGGATGCTTCAGATGGAACAGGCGCGGGGAAACAAAATGGAGCGCCCGCCCCTGCGCTTCCAGACGCAGGCGGGTATCTTCCATCTCCATCAATGTGAGACGATGAGCGACGGGGTAGGGGGACAAGAACGTAACGGGCAGGCGCTCGTTGACGGCAGGTTCGCCGGCGGCCAGTTTTCCGGGCTCGACCTGCCGCTGACGCCCTTGGCCGGCGGCCGAGATCCAGCCTTCGCGAGTGAGGACCTTCAAGGCCAGTCGCAGCGTGTCGCGTCCAACGCCCAAGCGCGCTTTGAGCGGCATTTCGCCCGGCAACACCTCTTTGAGGATTCCGCTGCGGATCCATTCTTCGAGAGTGGCCGCGGTCTCTTCCACCAAGGTTGTCCGTTTCGGCAAGTGTTCCATGCGATGGCAGGTTCCGCCGGCAAGCTAGCACAAGCGGAGGGGATAACAAGCTGGTGGCTGATTAACCAGTTCCGCCGACTCGGGTGCTCAAAATGCCACATCATACCGACGAAAAGGCGGAAGGCAGGCAGGTATAGGGACCATTGATAGGTACGCCGCTGCGTGGCAGAATCGGTCAGATGCGTGCATTTCGAAAAGCGTGCTACGGATATCTCTCTATTACTTCGGACGCGGCGCACAGGCAATGTTCACCTACTATAAGTTAAGCAAGCGATGACCACTTCCCTCTTTTACGGGTTGGCTTTGCGAGCCCATTGCTCGCAAAGCCAACCCGTAAAAGAGGGAAAAATATCTATTTTGGTTCGGCAACCCAGGACGGCGCTGCCCGCTTGTCCTGGGCTATTATCTTGTCGCCCTTCCAGGGCTTCGAGTTAGTTGCCCGTTCGAGCGATGGACGAGACCAGTCAAGGCTAAAGGCTAAAGTTCTCCTTACTTGCTCAGGCGAATAGTGATGTTGTCCTGGTCGGGGTTCGCGGTGATCAAGTCGGCTTTGCCGTCTCCGTTTAGGTCGGCCAGGGCGACTGCTCCCCACCCGCCTGCCGAAGGAATGATGAACCGATCGAACTTTCCTCCGCCCCGGTTCATGAAGATCGCCACATTTTTGCTTTCGGCGCACGCTACGGCGATATCACGGTGGCCATCCCCGGCGATGTCTCCCGTGGCGATGCTGCATGGCCCATGGCAGCCTTCCAGCGAGAGAGCCGAGGGCGAGGCCGTGAAACCGCCCTGGCCATCGCCCAACAAGATCGTAACCACATTGAGGCGGGGATTGGGGAGATCGCGTTCGTAAGGGATGATGACGAGGTCGGCCTTCCCGTCGCCATCGAGATCATCGATCGCCACTTGCCAGGGTTTTGCTCCGGCCGGGAAAGGCGAGTTTTTGGCCTCACGCAAGCCGCCGTTTCCATCGCCCAGCAGGACGGTAACTGCGTTGTCATCCAGATCGGTCGTGACCACATCCGGATGGCCATCGCCGTTAAAGTCGGCGGAGCGCAGCCGCTCATAAGGCCAGTGACCGACGTTGAAGAAGAGGCCGGGCGTTCGCAGGCCGCCTTTGCCGTCGCCTTCCAGTAGTTCAACCTGGTTGCTGCCCCAGCTCTCAGTTACGACCCCCAGCTCGCCGCCGGCGCAAAAGGCACCGACGGCGACTCCGTGTGGATGGGGGTGGGAATGCACGTCAAAGGGGGAGCCGGGCGCGGGACGGAAGCCCCCTTTGCCCTCGCCCAGAAGGATGGATAGATAGGGTGACTGATGATTGGCGATGATGACATCCACATTGCCATCGTGATTCATATCAGCGACTGCGAGGTCGTTGGGTGAAGGTCCGGCGGGGAAGGGCGAACCTTTGCTTTCGACAAAACCGCCTTTGCCATCTCCCAGGAGCACGGTGATGGTCCCGCCCTCGTTACCCACCAGCAAGTCAGGCTTGCCGTCGTGATTTACGTCCGTCACAGCGATACATCGCGGTCCCTTGGCCGTCGGAAACGAAGTTTGCTGAAAGGAAGGAGATGGGGCAGGAGCTGTTGCTGCGACCGCTGAGCAAAGTGAGGTCAGCGCCAGCATCGAGGCTGCCGCCTGAAGGCGGCGTTCCAGGGGCGCCAGGAAGGCGGAGGCAAATGTTAGACGGAGTTTCATGGGGCTAACATTGTACCGGTCTTGGAGAAATGGCCAGTGCCGCGAGAGGTTTTTAACCACGGATCACGGAGAGGGGTTCACCGCCTTCGCGGTGAACCCGGAGAAGCGGGAAAGTTTAACCACAGAGACACCGAGAGCACAGAGAAGAAGGGAGGGACTCTTTTAACCACAAGGGCAGGGAAATTCTTTAACCGCGAATGGGGGGCAAGTCCAGGTAGGGCGCGCCACTCCGTGCGCGCCGCACTAACTCCCTTCAATGATAATCAAGGACTTGCGGATGAGCGCAGTAAAAGTGCAGTAACCCCAGAAGATTCCCACAGAACCCTCCGGAACCTACGCACAAAAGTTCATCGGCGAAAAAGCACCTGCGACGCTGCGACGCTGCGACTTTGACTCTCGACGCAGGGCAACGAGAACAGTAAAGCTGGGCCATGCCGTTGAGCTATGCTGAATTAGAACAATTCTACGAAGGGTTGGTCTCCCGTGCGCGCAGTCGTGGGATAACCTGTGCCATTACCAGCGGCATGGCCTGTGTGGCTTTCGGCGTGGCCCAGGCGACGAAGGATTGTGATCTGCTCTGCGTTCCCGATGCCGCCGGTGATTTTTTCAAACTGCTCGGCGAGGCCGATCTGGGTGGCCAGATGCCAAGCTATCGGGGCCATCTCACCGCGCCACTTGATTCGCGCTGGTTGCGCGGTGGCTGGACCAGTCATTTTGTGTGGGACACGCCCGGCGTGGAGGCCTATCTCGACATTTTCGGAGTTGCGCCGCGGGGAAGTTCCCCTTGGGAAGCGGAACTACAGGGCTTTTACGCCGGTCCGCACATCGTGGCGGAAATGAAACGCACGAATCGCGAAAAGGACTGGCCCTTCGCTACGGCTTTGGGGGTTAAACTCCTTGAAACTGGTGACCCGCGTGGTTGGCTGCACCTCTTCAACTACGACGTGCTGGTTCAGACCGCCAGAAAGCTGTGCTGCCCGGCGGCGATGGTCGCCTTGCGCCCGGCGCTGGCCCTGTTGATAGAGGCGGACGAGCGCCTGGAGTTTGCATTGAAGGGCGAAATCGAATTCTGGAATCGCCTCGACCGGCTTCGCCTGGAGGTCTATGGACGCGCCGTGCGGCCCTATATGTTGGCCGTCAAAGCCGACCATCGCTCCAGCGCTCCATCCCTTGCTGGCCAGCACCAAGCTCGTCTCGAACATGCCGAGCAGTTGTTGCCAGTTAGTCCTTTGCGCCAGTACGGAATTCAACGGCTGATTGACGAAGCCCAAGCCCAGGCGGCCCGTTTTCTTCCGCCCGGAGCACTCCGCTGGTTGCCAGATGCGGGGAAGTGCTTTAACCTCTTGGCGGAATGAGTGACGTAAAGACAGCGCCAGACTGGCTCACGGCCGATGTTTTGGACTACCTCCACCGCGTGGCGTACGACTTCCATGTCCGGGCCTTTGGCGAGGAAATGGCCAGGGTCAACTTCCTGCCGCTTGCGGAACGCCGTCGCTACGTCGCAGAAATGATTGACCACGCCCTCCGCAAGGGTGTGAAGTTCGACAAACCCGCCTTGGGGGTTACGCCTTGAACCTAAGCAGGCGAAAACCAGGTTCTCTCAGTCAGCGTGCGGTTTGATGAACATCTGTTCGCGCACCTGCAGGGCCGCAGCTAGGGTCGTGAGCCGAACATCTCCAAGACTCATGCCGGTACGTTAAAGACTCGGTCCATCAGAATCCGGACTCGAATGGGCTCGCATCTCCTCGCATCTCCCCGAACACTGAACCAATTGCTGGCGGAGTTTGGTTTTGAACAGGAGGTAACGGAGATTTCCTTTCCGGTCTCTGTTATCTCTGTTTGCTCCTGTTGAATTCTGGTCCTCATGGGTTCGCTCCGGGGGCCGAGGGAAGGGGCCGGAGTTTTTAACCGCTGATTAACGCTGATGGGCGCTGATGGGGGCGGGGCCACCGCCGCGAATCAACAGGAGGGAACAGAGGAAACAGAGTCCTCCTCCGCCACCGCTGGGACCGCCACCGCCGCAAATCGGTTTCCAGGTCAAAGCAGACGCGGTCGCTTACCGCCCGCGAAGAAAGTCCGTTTGCCCATGAGTCCTGCAACTCGAGGTGTAATTCTGTGTCAGCGAGCCGCCACTGTTCTCAGGCCTCTTGGGCGCTCAATTTATGCCCCGCTGTCTCGGTTGCCCCCCGCGTCGTTGCTTTAGCGAAGGGAGATCTCGGTGGGTGCGCCGGTGAACGTCCGCGGACGTCCCAAGATTTTGCATCTGCAACGCTCCCTGCGAAGCTGGTCCTGTGAACGCAACAAAGTCATTTGAAATTTGTGTTGCAAGCCCGGGCGGCAGGAGTAGCCTGCACTTCCGGGTAGCTGTTGGACGAAAGGAACCATTCTGATGGTAAACTGGAAACATAAGCTTCTTGCATTTCTGCATGATCCTCCAAGCAAGGCATTCGACATACCCAAGCATGAGTCACTGGTGCTGGCATCGTCTGATTTATGAACCTCTGGCAACGAAAGCTCCTGGCGTTCCTGCACGACCCGCCCCACAAGCCCTTCCGCATCGCGGGGCATGAGGATGCGCGAGAGTCTTTTCTGCGTGAGGTTGGACTAACCTTGGATGACATGCGCCAGCATTTTGTCCGCATGGACGATCACGCGGCGGCAGCGGCCGACCGCCTTGTTTTTCCAGACCCCGAGACCAGCGGAGTAAGGGCGGACTGGAAACAGGCCGGCTTCGCATTCCACCACCCTCTCGCGGGCACGACGCTGCGCCTTTCCGAATTTCCGTCGACGCCTGAGGCCGCCGAAACGATGATGATCCGTGCCCTGCAAGGAGTCGGCGCCAAGGATGGCCAGGAATGGGAACGCAAGTTCCCGCTGGTTTGGCGCCTCTGGCCGGAACTGTGCGCACGTCAGAATGGACAGCTCAATTTCCTGGTCGCTGACACCCGCGTTCCCGATCATACGCTTTGGCAGCACAACGGGCTGGTCAGCGCCCTGGCGAATTGCGAACAAGGCATTTCCTTCCTGCTTTTTCAGATCGGACCCGTCCAGGACTTCATCAAGCAGGCGCGCAAAACACAGGATCTCTGGGCCGGGAGCTTCTTGCTCAGCTATCTCATCGCCCAGGCTATGCTCGCGGTGGCTGGGGAAATCGGCCCCGACGCCATCATCTACCCCCAACTCCGCGGCGTGCCCCTCGCAGACTGGTTTTGGCACAGGCAAGGAATCCTGCCCAGCCCACTCCGTGCTTCGCATGCCAACGAATTGCTGACGCCGAACCTGCCCAACCGGTTCCTCGCCGTCATTCCCAAGGCCTGGAGCCGAGACGGCAGGAGCCTCCCGGAGGTCGCTAGCGACGCCGTGCGTGCCGCCTGGGATAAAATGGCGGATGCGGTTCATGATGACATCACCGCGAAACTGCGCGGCCAGGACGGGCCGTTTCCCGCCTGGGACATGTTCTGGGATGAGCAGGTCGCCCGTTTCCCTATCGTCGATTACGTCGTGCATGACTGGCTTGGGCCAGAAGAGGCCATTCAGCAGGCCGAAAAACTCGCTACGCCTCCGCTAAAAGACGGATGGCAGAACCACCCGCTTTATCACGCCGTGCTGTGGGCGCGAGAAATGATCGCATCGGAACATCGGGACAGCCGCTGTTATAAACATAAATCGTGGAAGGAGGTGGGCAAGTGGAAGTCCTCACTGCTGGACGCGAGCGGCCAGTCTCTACCGGCTGGATCCCCGCCGGTCTTCGACAATGCTGGCTTAGTCTGGGCGCTGAACTACGCCCTGACGGACTGGAAGTTCGCCGCGGCCAAGAACGCCCGCGCTTTCACCAATTGGAATTCCAGCAAGCCGCCACTTGAACGCGGGGTGCAGAAGGACAATCTGGACGGACGCAACGAAGTCCTGGGCGGCCCGACCAAGGACTTGGACGCGAAAAACACAGAGAACCCAAACGACCGGTTTTGGGATGCGCTCCGGAAAGCCTACGGCGGCGAGGAACGCGGCGGCTTCAAGGGCAAACAGAAATACGGTGCGCTCAATGTAATCAAACGCCTCTATCCGGGCGTGTGGATGGAGAAAGCCCTCGGGGTTCGTCCCCCGGGCTTCAAGTCGGTCCAGCGCATCGCCGACGCCATCGATCGCGAGGAAACTGACGTGCCCGACGACAAGGAACCGACCTACTACGCCGTGCTCTACATGGACGGCGACGACTTGGGCCAATGGGTCAGTGGCGCCAGAACACCTATCTTGTTCAACGTGCTTGCCGGTACCGAGGCGGATGAAGCGTCGCCCAAGGGTTACTTCAAAAAACACTGGCGGCCGGCCAAGGCGGGCGGTTTGCAGGCCGATGCGGTCCATCGCCCACTCACGCCCGGTTTCCATGCCGCCCTCTCAGAAGCCTTGGGCAACTTCAGTCTCTACTGTGCCCGCCAAGTGGTAGAGGCCTTTCAGGGCCAACTGCTTTACTCGGGCGGCGATGAGGTGCTTGCCATGCTGCCGGCCGACCGAGCACTGGAATGCGCGCAGGCCCTGCAACTCACGTTCCGGGGAGTGGATCCAGAGAAGCCAGAAGCGAACGCCTCGCGTGGTGTCCAGCGCGCCATGCAAGGCCTGTTCGAATTTCACGCCACCGGGTTCATCACGTGCAAGCAAGCGACGGGCGGGGGCGAGCACCTGCGACCAAACTGGCCGTTGATGGTAATGGGAGAGGAAGCCACCGCTTCCGTTGGCATTGCGATTGGCCATGTCCGCGCGCCCATGCAGGACACAATCCAAGCGGCACGCGAGGCAGAACACGCAGCCAAAGCCGTGCGGGGCAAGGGCGCTTTCTGCCTCAGCATCCTCAAGCGGTCCGGCGAGTCCGCACAGTTCGCGGCGAGATGGGGGAGCCGAGTGGCTGGAATCTGGGCCGAGCTCACGAGCGGCGTTCTCGACCAAACTGGCCGTTTTGCCTACCGCTACCTTCAACTGATTCGTCCCCTGCTGGCCTCGACTGCCAATGACACCGACGGTGGATGGGAGAGACAATGGACACCCGACTTGGAAGGCGCTGTGGAAGCCGAGCTGCGCCATGTACTGAGGCAGCAGGCGAGCCAGGCGCCGGTTGATGCAGCAAGCAACGCCAACAGGTGGGTCACTGCGCTCATCGGCCCGAATCTAGCCCAACCCGCTCTGACTCCGCACGACTTCATGCATTTCTGGATGGCCTGGGCGTTTATCAGACGCTTGAGCGACCGAACCGCTACCGAGCCATGAAAACCATCCTGATCGAGCCCACTGACGTGCTGTTCTTCCGCGACGCCATCCCGATGTCCGCCGGACAAGGCACAGGTGCCGGCTGCCGCATGCCGTTCCCGAGCACAGTCCATGAGGCTCTGCGAGCCAGTCTGCTGCGGGCCAGCGGGGAGCTGAGAAGCAGCAAAGAAGAGGAAGCCCGCCCGCCCAACGCGGCCAGGAAGGGCGACTGGCATGCAAGGGGCCACGACGGCAAGACGTTTATTGCCACGCGCGCGTTCCGCTCCTTGCAGATGGCTGGCCCGTTGCCTTGGCACGCTGACCATGGTCTCCTCGTTCCAGTTCCGCTCGACGCCGCGTTCGGCTCAGGTCGTGGAAAACTCCATCGCCTTCAACTCTGGCGCGATGGTTCTGTCCCCAGGCAGCAGGAATGGAAGCAGCCCTCTGTTTATCATTCGTTGTGTCTGCCCGTGGCGGTGACGCCTCCGGACAAGCATGGCCAGGTCGAGGGCTGGTGGACGGTAGACCAGATGCGTCGATACCTTGAAGGCGAGACGGTGAATAGTGGCGAACGGTTCGTGCCATTTTCCACCGCCGTTCTCTGGGAGACCGAGCACCGCATTGGGGTTGAAATCGAGCCTGGAAATTTCGCGGCAAAGAGCGGTCAGCTTTATGCCGGCAGCTACCTCCGTCCGAGCGCTCGAACGCGTTTTGCCGTGCAAATTGAACTCGGCGATCCGCGGGCCGAAGCCAACGGCGAGGGCAAGGCAATCGCCGTCTTGGACTGGTTGCTGCTCGGCGGTGAATTTCGTTTAGCGCGGCTCTGGCACAAGAATGAGGACTGTTTCTCGCATCTGAAGCGGCCACCCGCGGCTCCGCCCGGGGATGGTCCATGCCTGCTCAAGTGGGTTCTTGTTACTCCGGCTATTTTTGCGCACGGTTCTCTCCCAGGCTGGTGTGCAGATAGTCTGCAGAATCGCGCCGGTGGCCCCTGGGCGCCCGGTCGTGTTTGTCTCGAGCTGCCGGGGCGCGCCCAACTCGCCTCGTGGTGCATTGGCAAGCCGCGCACCGTGTCAGGCTGGGACGTCGTAGATGGCCGCGCCAAACCTACCTTGCTGGCTGTGCCGGCGGGGGGCGGTTACTACTTCCTCTGCGAAAACCGCACGACTGCCACAGAACTGGCCTGCAAACTCCATTGGCAGCCGCGGGCCGACTTTTACGGCGACAAAGGCTGCGGCTACGGCCTCGTGAGTTTCGACGTACAGATGCACCCGACGTCGCGGGACGTCCGTTCTTTGGCCGACGAAGTGTTTAACTATTAACCTAACAAAGCATGAACGACAAAGTAAAACGACACCTGCTAACGCTTTACACGCGCACTCCGTTGCATGTGGGCAGCGGCACCTCGGTTGATGTGGTTGACCTGCCCATCATGCGCGAACGCATCACAGGGTTCCCCGTTATCCCGGCTAGCAGCCTTAAGGGGGTGCTGCTTCAGCACGCGCGGGAAACCTTTGAAGACGGAAGACACGCCCGAGCCAACGCTATCCCGGAGGATGCGAAAGCGCTGTTTGGGGCTATCGATACTGTCGAGGGGGAGCAGATCTCTAACGCCGGGTGCGTCCAAATAATGGAAGCTAAGATCCTGGCCTTTCCGGTCCGTTCGCTGGCGGGCTGTTTCGCCTGGCTGACCTGCCCGGCAGTGCTGGACCGTTTCAAGCGTGATACGGGGCGGGCTTTCGAGCTTCCTAGACCGAAAAAGGACGAAGCGGCCGTCCTTGGAGATTCTGAGCTCGCCACCAGCCCTGAACGACCACAGGTGGTTCTCGAAGAGTTCGCCATGCGAACCCAGCCTGCCGATTCGGTCAAAGCGAAGTCCGTGGCGGAAGCGCTCAAACCGGTGTGCTCTGACCCGCTATGGGCGGATTCTCTCGGTAAACGCTTAGCCGTTCTTAATGACGAGAACTTTCAACATTTCGTCAACAACTGTACCGAGGTAGTCGCCCGCATCAAAGTTGACCCGGCCAGCCGCACGGTGGACGGAGGCGCGCTGTTCAACCAGGAGAACATTCCCTGCGAGGCGCTATTCTACAGCGTGCTAACCGTTCTGCCTGCACGGCGCAACGGCCTGCTGGCCAACTTCGATCCAAACGCGAAGCTCGCTGAACTCCTGCCGGTCCAAAACCCGCCTATCCTCCAGATTGGCGGGGACGAAACCACCGGGCACGGCCTCTGCGAAACCAAAAGGGAGGAGTTATCATGAGGACGCTTGGTCAAATCCGTGCCGCCAATGCGCTCCGCGCGAGCCATATCAAGGGAATGGGACTTGGACAGAAAGGGGGGAACGCCCTCAGCGGGTTCCCGATGCTCATAAAGACCGACGGTTTACTCGCTGCCCTTGCGTTCGCAGTCGAACTGAATAGCAAAGCAGAGCCTAAACAGGAGGGGGCTAGGCTCATCATGGATGCCGTGGCCGATCACCTGGCTAAAATCAACATCTGCATGTCGAAGACCGCAAACGATCTTGTCGAAGAGCTTGCCAACGCGGTCGATGCTTCTCAACTCCGCCGCGCCACCGCCGAGGCCCTCGCGTTCCTTAACTACCTCAAACGTTTCGTCGCCTAATCATGCTCGCCGTCACTAACGCCGTCGGGGCAGCCCTGGGCAAAGGCTGCGATGCCTGGCACTTGCGCCTGGACAAGCTGAGTTTCGAGCGCGGCGGCGACGCTTCCGCCAAAACCCTGGCATTGAAGAAGGTGCGTGACTGCTACGCGCAACGGTCCGTCGGGCACTTGGCCAGCGTTTGCCGTTCACGCGCGCGCTTCCTGAGCGCCCTCAAGAATCAGCATAGGTCTCGCTTCGCGACCGTAGAGCTGGTTCTTGAAAGCAAACTCCTGCTTCATTTGGGCCGCGCCAGCGTCCTTGAAAACGTTGGTCTCTATTTCGAGCGCACCACGGGCCTTCCTTTGATACCCGGCACTTCGCTCAAAGGCCTGCTCAGCACCTGGGCTTGCTGGGAAGGCAACCAGAAGGGGGACGGCTCCTTCAACGATGTGGAAGGTTTTGTTCAGCAGCGCAACGAACTAGGCGGCCTGAGCCAGCGCGTCTTCGGTGACGATTCGAAGGCCGGCTCCGAACACGCTGGCGAAGTAATCTTCTTGGGCGGCTTTCCGATGACACCGCCAAGACTCGGCATTGACATCGTCAACCCCCACTACGATCCCCACGGCCACGCCAAACTGAACCTGACCCCCAATGCCTTTTTATGTGCGGAGCCGGATACGAAGTGGATCTTCGCTTTCTATGTGCGGGCTGGCGCTGCCAATGCCGCGGACCTAATCCAAGCCACCTCCGGGTGGCTGACTCAAGCGCTTTGCCAGGTCGGGATTGGAGCCAAGACGGCCGCAGGCTACGGGCGCTTTCGACTGCCGAACCAAAGCGACCTGGCCGCCGCCGCCGCGGAGGCTGAGAAGGCGAGATCTGTGGAAAAGGCTACGGAAGAAAAAGCCAAGCTGGCTGCGGAGAAAACTCGCCAGCAAACTGAGGCCCAGAAGATTCTCCATGCCGACTACTCCGAGGCCAGCTTCAAGAACCTCCTACGCCTCGCAGAGAACAAAGGCGATTGGGTCCAGCTTAAGGCGGAAATGGAGCGGCTGCGCAAGGCGGAAAACGCCGCATGGCTCCAAAAGTTCAAGGACCTCACAACAGGTAAGGACTGGAAAGACCTGCGCAAACAACCGTGGTATCCTCAATGAACCTTACGAGCGAATTGTTCCGTTTCACTTTCTTGACTCCCTGCTTTAGCGGCACGGCCGAAGGCAAGGAGGCGGCCTACAGTGAACTTCGCATTCCGCCCATCCGCGGCCACATCCGCTTTTGGCATCGATCTGCCTATTGTGGGGAGTCCGCAAACAGGGTTTGGGGAAGTACCAACGGAACCGAAGGTCACAGTAGCCGCGTGGCACTCAGGATCGGTACCGGCTTGCCGCCGAGCGGGCAGCTAGCGCAATTGCTCCCGCACAAAAGCCACGGCCAGGGGAGCCGGCCCTCGATGCCGGTTGGAGCCCGTGCGAGCATCCAACTCCAGCGTCTGCCCTCCTGCACCCACAGTGATTGGGCCGAGGCTTTAACCTCCACGAAACTCTGGCTTCTGGCCGGCACGCTCGGCTATCGAAGCAATCGTGCAGCGGGCAGCGTGTGGCCGACCGAACCGTGGGCGCCTCGATCACTGACGGATCTGGCCGACCTGCTCGGCCCGCTTATCGCCAAAGCCTGCGTGCCATGGGCAGCAGCCCTGGTCGGGGCCGCTGCGCACAAGAGTTGGGCCGAGTTGCGCGAGGCGGCTTCTGCCACGCCCAGAGGCCCTGCTCACCTATTCGGCTGCGCACAGCCCCGCACACCCTCGCCAGTGAAGTTCAAGATCGCTTCACTGGAAAGCGGGCTTTGCCTGCTAGTACTTGCGCCGTCGAAAACGCTAATTACTGAAGCCGAGGCTAAGCTCAAGAACAAACCTGACCCGCATCGATGGAACGAGCTGGGACAATGGAGATTTCTCTAGTCATGCTCCCAGTCCTAACGATCGTCGTCATTCAACTCAGCGCCACAAGGTGCGGAACGTCGGCGTGTGTATCTCGCCCTGAAGGCGCGGCTGCCTCGATAATCTGAGTCCATGACGAAGCCGCTTACCCTCATCCACCTCATCAGCGAGCAAACAATGCAGAACCTGGTGCCCCTGCTGGCTCTCAAACCAGCACGTGTGGTTCATATTTGCAGCCGCGACGAACGCTTCCGCGCGGCGGCGCGACACATTGAGTCGGCGGCTCGGGAAGCGGGACTGGACGCTCAGTTCCAGGTCCACGAATTGGCTGCCGCCGTGCCGGACATCGAGCCTGTGCGGGCTGCCCTGCAGCAAACCCTGTCCGTCTTTCCGGGTGCCGTGGTCAACATCACTGGTGGCACTAAACTGATGTGCCTCGGCAGTTATCTCGGCGCGAGCGAATTTCCAGTGCCAATGCTTTACTGCGACACTGACCGGCAGCAGTTCGTCGCCCTGGGCAAGCACCCCCTGCCGCCCCACCCCTCCTTCGCTGAGGTGGTCTGTCGCTTGACGCTTCGCGTCGTGCTGGCGGCGCACGGCAAGCCGCCGGACGCTTGGGGGTTCTCCCGGGCCGATCCAGCTCGCCTGGAATTCGGGCGGCGGGCCTGGGTCCTGCGCGGCCAGTTTTGGGAGCAGTTCCGGCGGTACGGATTCAACCGCCGGATCCAGAGTTTCTTTTTCTCCGAGAATGGCCGCGTCCCGAGCGGCAAAAGCAAGCTGGCGGCTTTCTGTGAGGCGGATCTGACCCGGTCGCTGCCGGACCCGATCCCGGGGCCGGTTACTGATTTCCTTTCCGCAGCCGCTGACGCGGGCATTCTCGTCCGGATGGTGGATGGGGGTTTCAAGGTCGGCCCGCCTCCCGGAACCGGAGATCTGCGAGAACACGTTGAGCGCGCGGCCAGTTTACTGGCTGGCTCGTGGCTCGAGCTGGCCGTCCTGAATTTCGTCTCGTCCTCCAGTCGCTTGTTGGATCCGCATTGGAGCGTGCAACCGAGGAGGGGTCAGCCGAATGCGGAGGATACCCAGTCGTTTGGGGAAACCGACGTCGTCTGTATTGCTCTGCCGCAGGGCAATCTCCAGGTCATCTCCTGCAAGACCTCGCCAGGGAAGCCTCTAGAGCATCTTGAGTCTTTGCGCGAGCGCAGTCAAAACCTCGGCGGCCGATTCGCGGGCGCTACGCTGGCTCTCCTGGGCTCACGGAACGATCAAATTGCCGAGCTTCGCCGATGGAGTCGCTTGCTCGGTGTCCGTGTCCTCATCGGTGAAGAAATTGAAACGCTTTCCGATAGCTAACCGGGCATCGACGCACGTATGACGCTCGACCTTGCTACCCTCTACGCGGCCACGGGGACTGCCAAGCTCGCCGATTTGCCGGCGTATGAAGCGCGGGTTAGCCCGACTTCGCGGATTCGACCGCTGAAAAATTATTTTTGATCCGGCCAACCCTCGATTTGTTGGGGAATCTGCTGGCGGCGCTGTGAAAAAGCTCTGTAGTGCAGACCCACCCCCTTTTCACCCTCG
>Ga0209517_10004743_pt1 | contig 17688 bp, 16 predicted proteins | sample PeaSoiMetSII2010_FD_187695 | JGI IMG/M metagenome (GOLD analysis project Ga0209517, IMG submission 187695) | Peat soil microbial communities from Weissenstadt, Germany - SII-2010 (SPAdes) (version 2) | ecosystem: Environmental > Terrestrial > Soil > Wetlands > Peat | place: Germany...
AATTACGAATGCTACCGGTACCCCTGATCTCGCCCCGGGATCAAATGGAAACACAAACCGGGGTGGGTGAGATTTCGATGATCACAGTGGGTGATTTTTCGGTTGTCACGACGAGTGTGAGGTTTAAACTCTTCATAGCACGAAAAAGAGACTTCATGGATAGCAATGGCAAGATTGTAAATTGGCGCGTATGTTTTCTCCCAATCTTTCTGGCAATCTTTAACCCTTTTGTCGGCAAGTTTTTTGGCAGAATTTCCAAAAAGCCCTGAAAGAAACCCCATGATGCTTGCCTCTTTTAAGGAGTAGAATTCGCAAAGCGAAATCCGGCCAGTACAGCCATAAAAAGCGGGAATTTGAATCTTGTCATTTTCGCCTCCTCGATTTAGCAGGAATCAATGAGAAGGGGCAACGCAGGAGAACTTGGTAGAAACCATATTAAGGTTACATTCAGGTTTTGCAAGAAATGTTTTTGGATGGTGGATCAAGGTGAAAGACGTAAATTGACATGGTTTTAGGAGAAAAACAGAGTTTGAAAAAATCGGACTGCAACGGGGACTCGAAGCTGGACGTCTCTTCCTTATGCCTTCCTGATCCAGCTCCAAGCCCATTCCATTCTTATTTCAAGCCGCCATCCGAATCTTCCTTCTCGGTAAATCTTCGAGCGCTCCATCAATCGCAACTCGCAACTGGTTCATCTCATCAGCGATGTACGCCCTCAAATTCGCATCTTGCCTCAATTCATCGGTCGAAAGTCCATTTACGACATATCGGGCCTGGTCCACCAGCTCGGCGAGCTTGGCGTCATCAAAGAGATTGCGATTCGAAAAGGAATCCAGAAATTCACCCATTTTTTCAAGCATTGATGACTGGAACCGTTTTGGCTTTCCGTCTTGCTCACCGGAGAGTCTTTCAACCATGTGCCTCACGATACCAGCAAATTCTTCCCGAAGAGCTACAGTGGCCAGCTCTCTGGTTTCCTGCATCAACGTCTGGAATTTCTCCTTTTCCCTTTCATACAACTCGGGGGAGAGTATTCCCAATTTACCAGGAACATCCATCGTGATGAACCGCCACTCGAACCTGAACTTTCTTCGGACATCTATTGGGTAATCTGCTTCACTGAAAAGATGCCCCAAGCTTTCACGCTCAAGGGTCAGGAACATCTTAGCACCCCTGCGCACTGTCTGGTGTGATGCCTGTATGCAACACCATTGGGATCTTCGAGATCCATTCAGCTTTGTGTCCAAGCACATGCCCAAGGGAGCAAAAAAGCATCCCGAAGTGTTTCGATTTGAGGAATGGCATGGGATTTTGGAATCCATTGATCCATTTTTCCGACCTATCGCAGAGATCATGGTGATGACAGGGATGATAGGATCGGAAGTCGCCGGTCTTCGAAAGAAGGATATACAGAAGGATCACATCTCGATTCAGAATTCCATCGTTCGGAAAATTGAGAAAGAGGAATTGAAAACTAATTATCGTGGGAGAGATCTGCCGATCACAAATTCTCTGCGCGAACGACTTGAAATCGTATTGTCCCGTGCAAAAGGGGAGTACCTCTTCACAATGAAAAGCGGTCGAACCTTTGATGTTGATTCATTTAGGAAAAATGCTTGGATTCCGGCATTGAAAAAGGCTCACATTGATTACAGGGTTCCGTACTCCACGAGACATACCTTTGCGGCTTGGGCGCTTACCACAGGAATGAACCCGAACAAGCTAGTCAAACGCATGGGGCATGGTTCGAAGAAGATGGTTTATGAAGTGTACGGCAACGACGTCGAGGGCCTTGAAAAGGACGCGGGTAAGATTTTGGAGTATTTTGGCAATGACTTTATCAACTTGTAAAAAAGAAAGCCTCCGCTTTCCCTATGAGGCTTGGGGAAAGTCACGGGGAAAGTCGAAGGCTCTTCAAACTCAAGTGGCTAAAATTATAGGTAAAACGTTGGTGGAGGCGGCGGGAGTTGAACCCGCGTCCGAAAGCATTCCGCCAAAGCTTCTACATGCTTATTCCACACTTTTAATCTCGCTCCTGGGAACTCCTGCGGACGGGATTTCCCAGAAGCCAGCTCACTAGATGTCACCACCGCCACTGCGAGCATCATGACGGCAGCCATCCCACTTAGTCGACGCCTCGTCGGTCCCCGCGGGAACAGGACCTGGAGACGGCAGCCGCGGTTAAGCGGCTACAGCGTACGCGTAATCGTCTGCGTTTGTTTTATTCCAAACTGTTTAACGAGCAGCAAGGACCTCGGCATGCAACTTAAGCTTCTTTACCTCCGTCGAACCCGTTTCGCCCCCTTCTGTGTTGAGGTTAAAATTGATTGACAAGCAAAATCTTGAGACGATCAAGCTTTATAATTGTATATCTTTCCACATTAATGTCAAGTTCGGTTTCACCGCCTGAATCGTAGCGAACGTTGGAACCGGGTTCGTCAAACCCGGTTTTTGCTCTGGCCGGAAACCAAATCGGAATAATCTTGACAAAATAATTGTATCAACCATAATAACCATATAAGTCATAACAATTCATAGAACTATGAAGGATATTAAAATGCTTAAGAAAATCTCTGCCATGAAGGCCCGCCAAAATCTCGGCCAAGTCATGAACGAAGTAGCCCTGCGTGGCGATGACTTCGTTGTGGAACGGGCCGGCAAGCCCCTGGTGGCTATTATTCCTATGGAAAAATACCGCAAGCTTCAAGGGTACCTTGACGAATTTCGGGAAGAAGTGGAAAGGTTTCAGCAGAGCGTCAAGGATGTGGACACAAAAGAGCTGGACGCGGCCATCGACAAGGCAGTTTCAGCAGCCAAGAAAGTGACCGCTATAAAACTTAATGCCCGACAAACCAAATGCTAAGAGTCGTCCTCGATGCAAACCAGTACGTGAGCGCGCTCTTAAAGCCGCATTCCAACCCCGCCGGGATTATTCGGTTGGTTTACGAAGGAGACCTCACTTTGTTGCTCTCTCCTGCCATTCTGGATGAGTTGCGCCGGGTGCTGGCCTACCCAGGAATCAAAAAGCTCCACCGTCGCACCCCGGAAGGAATCGAGCGGTTTTTTCTGAAGCTGGAGCAAATTGCACTCGTGACTCCCGGGATACTGAGCGTTTCGACCATCGTAGATGACCCCTCCGACAACATCTACCTTGCGTGTGCCGTGGAAGGCGCCGCCGACTTCATTGTTTCCGGTGATCACCACCTCACTGACCTGAAAACTTTCGATGGGATTCCCATTGTGAAGCCCGCCATCTTTTTGAAGCTGATAGCGGAACAGGACAAAGCATAAAGCCCGGCGCTTTAACAGGGTGCTGAAAAAGGGTTCGCTGGTGGGAAAAGAACCTTAAAAAGACGGGTGAGTTCGTCATTCCGGCGGGGCCTGCCCCGGAAGTGTCCAGTCCGGGGGCCGGAATCCAGAGCTTTTTTGAACTATTTGATATTAAAGCAAAACACTGGACCCCGACCTTCGTCGGGGTGACGGCCCCACGGGGTTTCTACTGCAAAGTGGGAATTTCAATCCTTTTTCATCACCCTGCTCTAAACCCAGTTTTTCACCATAGCAGCATCATGTCCCACCGGGACATGATATTGCTTCGAAAGGCCTCCCACTCAGGGGCTAGACCACTGTTCTTAAAGACAGACATGTCTACCCTTTGCTCTCCTGGAGCAAAAAATCACGAAAACATGTCCTTAGATTGCTATAGACCCCTTTTCGGCTGTTTATCACGTAAATGCAATGGCGCACGTGGAAAATTTCGTTCAACAGCCTCAGGACAGCCCAGTCCGGACCTGTCTTTCCTTCGCGCTCAAGCCCTTCGGCAAGGAGCGGGACGAGCTTGTCCCGCATTCGCAGTTCGGTATCTACCAGCAGAATAGCTATAGATGGATTCAGGTCGCGAAGCCTTCCCAGAAATGCCTCGACCGCCTGGTGTTCGACCCCCCTGGGTGGTGAGGACTTGACTTCGACGTAGACGAGATGTCCGGCCACAATCGAAACAACATCATAGTCGCCGCCGAACTTCGTATTTTGAAGCTTCACATTGAAGAGGGCGGGCGCGAGGAACTCGCGCCTGAGAGCCTCACACACATACCATTCCAGTGTCCGGCCGAAACTCGGGACTTTCCTGACGAGCCTGTACCCTTTGTCCGCAAGACAGACGATTCCCATTTCCGCAAGAATTCCCAGATAGGACTTAACGGTCCTAAGAGAGCAGTAACGGGTAAGCGCACCGAGTTCGTCTCCTTCGGGAAATTGGATAAGGTCCCGTATGAAAAGCCTGAACGAGTAACGGTTCATCATACGATAGAAGTGTACTAGGGATGCGGAGGCGATATTAGGCGGGAAGAGGAGTTGTGCCAGGCCGCCGTGGCTGATGACCGGAAATCCGAGCTGCCAGAGGAGTTCTTCGACCGGGTGTTTTGTCTGCGAGGAAAGATATTCGATATTGCGCTCCAGCATATCGATTCTTTCCATCAGTTTGGAGATTTGTCTTTCGAGAGGCTCCAGCCGATCCATTTGCGCCGCTTCTGCAGTTTCCCCCTGCTTTGCCAGAAATTTTCTTAAAGCCAATGGCTACACAAATACTAATTTCGTTCAGAGTTGGGGTATTCCGGCAGGTCGAGCCGGACCCTTATTTCATAGACGCCGGCCGACAGCGAGCTTTCCATAGCGTAGTCAAGTTTTCGGAAAACTCCAAACACCCCCTGGTTGCCGGTGTATGAAACGAGTGTTTTTACATCTCTTTGTTTGATCTTTTCGGCTATATGGCGAACCATCGAGGTTGCGATGCCTTTGCGTGCATAGTTCGGGTGCACCGTAAAGTCGACTTCAGCCACCATGGTTTCATCATCCAGATGATAGTGGGCTAATGAAATGATTCTTTCGAAACCCATTTCGCCCGCAAACCCCAGAATACACATCTCCCTGTGATAATCAATACTTACCATCGCTTCGACATCATAGTAGGGGAAGACCTTCATGAATGTAAGAAACCGGAAGTAATCTTCATCCGCAGGCAGCGAATAGAAAAATTCCTTGACGGCACGTGCATCAGTAGACCTGGCAGGCCGGAAGAATACGAGGCCCGGTCCGATGAACGTCTGAGAATATTCCCAGTCGTGCGGATAGATGGCCCGGCTTGTCGCCGAGCGTCTGGCATCCTTTTCCAGGTAATGAATCAGGTGGGCGGCTTCCATGAGTTGGTCCCTGAAGTCGGGATGCGCTATCGAAATAAGCGCAAGCGCCCGTTCCCGAAGGCTCTTGCCCTGCAAACCGGCAACTCCGTACTCGGTAACGACGTATTCCACGCCGCCGCGGGTGGTTACCACTCCTGCGCCTTCAGTGAGGGCCGAAACGATTCTGGATTTCGACGCGTTCATGGTGCTCGAGGGGAGCACCATTATAGTCTTGCCGCCACGTGAACCCCTGGCGCCCCGCAAGAAGTCGATAGCCCCGCCCACGCCGCTGTATATTTCATACCCGAGCGAGTCTGCGCATACCTGTCCAGAGAGGTCTACCTCCAGGCCCGAGTTGATGGTCACCATTTTGTCATTTTCGGAGATCACCAGGTAATTGTTAGTATAATCGATTGGGTAGAGGGCCACCATCGGGTTATTATCGACGAAATCGTAAAGTTCGCGCGATCCCAGGCAAAAGCTGGCTATTATTTTCCCCGCGTGCAGAGACTTTCGAGCGTTGGTAATGACACCCTTTTTCACAAGGTGCAGGTAGGCGTCGGTAAGCATGTCGGTGTGAACCCCGAGGTCCTTTTTGCCTTCCAGGGCATACAGGGCCGCAGTGGACATACTTCCCACCCCCACGCGGATGGTCGAGCCGTCCTCGACGAGCCCCGCCACGTGCTTGCCTATATCTATGGCAATCTGATTCATGACGGGAAGCCCGAATTCCAGCAACGGCTCCTCATACTCGACGAAGGCGTCGATATGGCTCACGTGAATGAAGGAGTCTCCCAGCGTGCGGGGCATCCGGGGATTTACCTGAGCAATTACGTGTCTGGCGCACTCGGCCGCGGACTTGACAATATCAACCCCTATCCCGTAGGAGCAAAAACCGTGGTCGTCGGGAGGAGATACCTGGATGAGGGCAACGTCGATGGTCATGGCGCCGGAGCGAAACAGCCCGGGGATGTCCGAGAGATCTATCGGCGTGTAGTCTGCTCGTCCTTCGGCGACGGCCTCGCGGGTTGCCGAGGCTACAAAGAATGACTTCAGGCGGCACTGGTCATAGCCTCGGTCAGTGAACCGGGGCTTTCCGACGCTCAGAATGTCGAGAATTTCAACGTCCGCGAGGCTGGGAAGCCTATCCTCGAGGCTTTGAGAGAGGTGCTGCGGCTCGCTGCATCCCGACCCCACGAAGACCCGGTACCCGCTTCGAATCACCTCGAGCGCCTTGCGGGCGCTATTCTTTCGTCCTTCATAAAGTGGCCGCCATTCGCGAACAACCTTTGAAGAATGGTGCCGTAAAGTCGTGAGCCGATCGTGTGCCATTGCAATTCCTCGTTAGCCGCTGGAGCCTATAGCGCCGGCCCCGGTTATGCCACTTCACGGGCAGTCGCTTTGCGGTTGAGATACAAGATCAAAACGGTGCCGGCTGCGATCTGTGCGACACACAGGATCTGTCCCATAGTAAAATAAGTGAGCAGAAAACCTATTTGAGGGTCGGGCTCCTTAAAAAATTCAATTATAAATCGTAAGATACCGTAACAAATTAGAAAAAATCCGATCATCATACCGTCTTTAAAGGGTTTTTTCCGCAAACTCCACATTATGATGAAAAGCAGCACACCTTCTGCAAATGATTCATAGAGCTGTGTCGGATGACGAGCAACAGGGCCTCCGGCGGGGAAGACCATCGCCCAGGGAACATTGCTGGGGCGGCCAAACAGTTCGCCGTTTATGAAATTGCCTAACCGGCCAAGCCCCAGCCCAACCGGGCAGGTCACAATCACCGAGTCAGCCAGGACGGCGAACGGCATTGTTCTTCGCCTGGAAAAAATCCACACGGCGATAACGCATCCTAAAAGACCCCCGTGAAATGACATCCCTCCGTGCCAGGTGGCTATTATTTCCAGGGGATTTTTGATATATGCCAGCAGATCATTATATTGGTAGAAAAGGATGTAGCCGAACCGGCCTCCGGCGATCACTCCTACTGCCAGATAGAAAATGAGATCCTGGGCCGCAGTACCGACCAGTCCGATCTGCTTGGATCGTTCCTGTTTCTGAAGCAGGAAATAGGCGGCTATAAAGCCCAGGACATACATAATCCCGTACCACCTCACATGGATTGGGCCGAGGGAGAACAGGACAGGGTCTATTTTGGGATAGGGAATCATTTTGTCGCCTCCTTTGTGGAAAGGCTATCACACACTGCTGCCGGGGTCAATTGCGGCTGGGCGGCTGAGTGCTGATGCCGCCGAAAAGTAACGGACGGACGCACATCCGGTGGAAAACGGCTATTATAATGCTTGAGGAGTAAACCTATGCACGACAGCCATTGGGAACATGGGCCACAGAAAAGCGCACAGGCCGTTTCGAGAATCGTAAAACTCCGAAAAATGGCCGAACACTGGATAAGTCACAATGAGGAGCACGCGCGTGCCTACAGGCTTTGGGCCAGCCGGGCCAGGGATGCCGGGTGCGAAGAGCCGGGTGAGATTCTGGAAGAAATCGCCTCCGAGATCGCCGAACAGAACGAAAGATTCATGAAAATCATTCACATTATTGACTCTGCGGGCTCGGCAGATTGACAGCCGTGCTAAGCTGTGAGATGTTTCCGAACAGATTTGAGAAATCAAATCAATACAAGTAACTGCTGTGTCGGCGCAGCTCATCGATCAATGACGCATGAAAGGCAGACTATGTTACCTATAATTTCGATAGTAGGTGCTTCGGGGTCGGGTAAGACCACATTTCTCGAGAAGCTGATTCCGGAACTGGCTGCAAGAGGGTACCGGGTTGGGGCTGTCAAGCACGACGCACACGGGTTCGAGATGGATCGCGAGGGCAAGGATACCTGGAGGTTAAAACGCGCAGGCGCCGAAGTCATAGCCATCTCATCACAGGACCAGTTTGCCTCGATCCGCCGTACGGAACGGGAAATGAGCTTGGAAGAAATTGCGGGGCGTTTTTTCTGGACCGAGGATATTCTCATTACCGAGGGGTTTAAAAAAGCGCATTATCCGAAAATAGAGGTATTCCGTTCCGCCTTGGAGCCAAAACCAATTTGCGGCCCAGCCGATAATCTCATCGCCCTTGTCTCCGACGATGCGGTGGATATGCAGGTCCCTGGATTTTCATTTGCCGATTGGCGCGGGGTCGCCGACTTCATTGAAAATCGTTATCTTCGGGATAGAAAGAAGCGGAAAATACTCATTCAACTCGATGGCAGACAACTGCCGATGAAAGATTTTGTCGAAGATTTTGTACTCGGCGGGATAGAAGGGATGCTATCGAGCCTTAGGGGCTGGGATAAGCCCCGAACGGTTTCGATCCACATCCGGCTGGGAGACGATGATTGATAACGGGAGCGGTCCTGGCCGGAGGAAAAAGCCTCCGGTTCGGTAAAAACAAAGCTTTTCAGCTGTTAAGGGGCAAACGGTTTATTGATCTGGTCATTGAATCGTTGCGCCCGTTTTGCGATCCAGTGATGGCGGTTGTAAGTGAGATCGAACCTTACCTGGATACGGGAGTGATGCTGGCACAGGACGTAATCCAGCACCGGGGGCCTCTCGGAGGGCTTTATACCGCTCTACTGTTCAGCCCCGCCGAATGGGTCTTTGTAAGGGCGACCGATACGCCGTTTTTGGTTCCTGAACTGGCCTCCATGATTATCGACGCTAAAGAAGGGTTCGACGCCGTTGTTCCAAAAATCAACGAGTTTTATGATCCCCTGCTTGCACTGTACAATCGCAGATGCATCCCTGCAATCGCACGCCAGCTCCGGGAGCCTGACAATCGTCAGGTAATCGGCTTTTACCGCAAAATCAGGATTCGGACCCTTACCGAGAGGGAATGGCGCAAAGTGGACCCGGACGCGCTCAGTTTCAAAAACGTAAATACCCCTGCTGACCTGGCTGGAATCGATGGACTTGAAAGAAGCTAAAAAAACCGCGCTGGACTTGGTGAAAAAGCTCGACTGGGAGCTGGTAGAACTTGGTTCGGCCCTGGGCCGGGTGGTTGCCGAGTCAATATCGGCGGACCGCGACATTCCGGGCAATCCCCGTTCAAAATGGGACGGCTTCGCCCTGATAAGCGTGGATAGTCAATCCGCCGCTCCTGGAAAACCAGTAATCCTCGAGATCGCTCAAGGGGAAACAGTGGCCGGAAAAAAGCCTGAGAAAGCGAGCAGCGGCAGGTGTTTTCGAATAATGACCGGAGGTGTGCTTCCGGCTGGTTCGGACGTGGTTATTCCCTACGAAGAAGCCACGCCCAGTGATAACGGCCTCGTTTTGACCGGCCCTTTCAGGCCCGGATCGGGGGTGATCGCACCCGGAAGCGACGCTCGGCAGGACGAACTTCTGCTGGAGGAAGGCGATGTGCTCACCCCTACCCGGCTCGCGGTTGCAGCGGCAACCGGCAGGCAGGCACTTCGCCTAACCCGCCGTCCCCGCGTGGCGATCCTCGCCACAGGTGACGAACTCACGGAGTCGGGCCGCAGCGACGAAACCGCCTCAACCTTTTGCAACAACACACATCTTTTTGCCAATCTTGTCCTGGTGGGAGGAGGAGAACCGATCGAACTCGGAGTAGCCCCCGACGATCCGGGAGTAATTTGCTCCCGGCTTGAAGAAGCCGAGGCGGACCTTGTGATTACAACGGGAGGTATGGGTAAAGGGAGCAGAGATTTCATAGCGGAGGTCTGGAAAAGGCTGGGCCTAAGGACTCATTTCGACCGGCTCAACCTTGTCCCGGGAAAGGCAAGCGGGCTGGCGACCGGCAATGGCCGCATTTTTCTCGGTTTTCCCGGAAATCCCTGGGCCGGCAGGATAGTCTATGAAGAGATTGCGGCGCCGGTGATCCGGCGTTTTCTGGGCCTGAGAGCACGCGGAGATTTCACCCTCGAAGCCCGCACCTTGGCCCCGATGAGAAAAAAAGAGGGCCTTTATCAGGCAGTTGAGGGCGTTGTGGAAATGAGAGGCTGGTTTTGCACGTTCGCCCCGAACCAGTCCGCCGCCGAGCACAGAAACAAGATTTCTTTTTTGAGAAGCCGCTTGGCATATGCGCTCCTGGCGCCCCAGGACACTTACGTGGCGAAAGGGAGCAGGGTCCATGTCAAGGTTCCCGACTTTGCCCTGGTGAACTGGGCAATCCTGGATTCGCAGGGTCCTTGAAGTAAGCATTGTATTTGCTCTACCCCCGCAAGGTTAATCGCCCTGTTTAGGTTTGCCCTAACAGGCAAAATTTGATATCCAGTGATCGCCTTATTTTCCATTATCGGTTCGGGCCGGAAACTTTTCCGCCCGTTAATTCTAAGACCACTGATACTAACCCCCCAGTATCTCCATGCTCCGCGAGGTATCTGGAACCATCCGGCGCTTCCTGATAAACGCCGGTCAAAGGGTCTTATGCTCAAGGGAACGTCGATCGAAGCCGGTTACTATAAAATTCTTGAAACGCATATAGTTCCCAAACTCATAGAGTGGAGACTCACGCCCAATCACATCACTTACGGAGGGCTCTTGATCAGCATGCTGGCCGGGCTCTCCTTTATTTATGTTCCGCTTCTGGGAGGGCTGTTCACACTTCTGACAGGTCTTCTGGATACTCTGGATGGCTCCCTGGCAAGGGCTACGGGCCAGAGCAAAAAATTCGGGGCCTTCCTCGATTCGGTCCTGGACCGATACACGGAACTCATGATCTACCTGGGCGTCTGGTTCTATTTCCACCGCAACGGCGCCAACACACAATACTTGCTGCTCATCCTGCTAATCCTTTTTGGCTCACTCATGGTGAGTTACACGAGGGCTCGAGCCGAAGGGCTGGGTGAAAGATGCCTGGAGGGAGTCTTCCAGAGAGGGGAAAGGATCATACTGCTGGGAGTTGCCGGGGTCCTCAACCCGTTCATAAACCTGCTCGGCGCCGGCTTTGCAGTCCCATGGACAGTGGATTTGTCTCTGAAAGCCGTGCTCGTGGTTCTTGCGTTCGGCACCAACCTGACTGCCATGTGGCGTTTCCTGCATGTTTTGAATAAACTGAGGAAGAAAATCTAGAGCTCATCCGCGGGGCTTTGGGAAAAAGGAAGGCCTGCGCTTAACTCACACTGGACTCGAAGCCTTCTTTAGGACCACCATATCGTCTTCCCTGTAGATTTCAAAAGAATCCCCTACTGCGAAACCCAGCATCTCAATCAAAAGGGCCCTGTTAAGCGTTATACTGCCGCTTTGGCCGATCGTCCGGAAATTGCCGGTCTTGATCACCACGATGGGATTGGACACCGGAGGCCTTTGCCGTTCCCGCTTGCGAAATGGAGTTCTTTCCAGATTGTCCGATCCGTGGCTGATAGGAGCAGCGGTCTTGTTGAATGCGACCTGAGGGATTTCTCCCATTTCCATGAGCCCTTTGAGATAGAGGTCCTGAACCTCGCTTTTGAATTTTAGTCCGAACACCTTTTGGACTGATTCCAGGGACCTGCCGTTTCGGATTTCGTTCACCACAACTTTTGGATCGATGTTCTTGTACTCGATCTGCATACCCATCCCTTTCCGCACACAATTAAAAAGTTAGAAAATTCCCTTGCGCCGGAGGACGAAATTAACTTTCTTTTGTCCGGCAATTGAGGACACTGACAAACGAATTTTGAGATCTGCTAAGCCAGGATTATGCCTATTCGTTTTCCGATTGATGGAAAATCACGCTCTGGGGGTTGTTACATTAGGCCAAATAACCACATGCTAATTGTCAAGGAGGCGATCCCCACAATTTTGGTTCGCTTTTCCTGAAATAGAGACGCCCCTCCCAGAAGAGAATTCCATTATATCAGGGAAAGACCTCATGCGAATACCATTTTCAAGCCTACATTGAAATATTTTCTTTTTTCCGACTGAGCCTTGTCCGATCCATCCAGGGTCGGCTACGATCCGGCGCCGGTGATCGGGCTTGCAACTCCAGACCACTCAAGGCCGCAAAGCCATTTTTGTCACAAAAAAAATCCTCTGTTATCTCCCTGGGGGAAATCAACCCACTCAGTTTGGGTAAGCAAAAAGCGGTCCTGAATCCAGCGAGAAGAGGATAATTTCAGTGTAAAAGCAGCCCGGATTGCGGAATTCTAAAGAGAACCTCTCGTTTACCACAGAGTCCATCAGTTTCTTGACATGCGAAATGAAGCGGCTGGATTTTACCGCAAAAACAAAACCATCGGGGGACGAAGCCCGCCAGTTTTCAAACTCCTTTCTCGGGACCCGGTGATAAAAGAAGGGCCTGAAAATTGCCAACGATTTCGTCATTCCGTACCGGCCCAAATCGGATTCTCGATAGCCCCCCGCCCACCCGCGAGGCTGGGCCGGCGGCGGGTAGCCTCTTTCATCACCCATTATGGCTAGGCGGTTTTGCGCGCTTTTGGCCTTCTCTTAACAGTTGGTCTGCCGCCTTTTTGTTCGGCTGCAGAACCGCTTGCAACAGCAGCTTCGACCTTTTTGCGCTTCCGATCCGCCAAGAACTTGACCAGGTTCTCAGGAAGTCCTCTTTTCTTAGCGGCTTTGCTTCGTGCCTTGGTCAAAGACTTTGCCGAAAGAGGCTGTTTAAGGGAAAATCCCCATTTTTGCTTGTACTCTCTAGGTGTGATGTCATGCGAACTGAGGTGTTTTGTCGTGAGTTGCCTCATCTCAGTTCCGCACTCCAGGCAAACAATCCTGTCGTCCTGGATGGATTCACGCGGCTCTTTTTTCGCAACCGGCGCCTCCTCAACCCCCGCTTCCTCATAAACGCCACTGTCAAGGAAGAGTCCTTTTTCTTCGGCCCTTTGCATCCTTTGCAGAGTAGAGAAGGTCTTGATCAGAGATTGCTCGATCTGCTCAGCAGACATTTGCCCGACCGAGGCTTGCGCCTGAACAATCTCCGCTGCAATATCCAGCAGTTTCTTCATTTTTCCCTCCCAAGCGAACAATGAAATCATAGATCTTAAGTTGAAGGTATAAGATCACCTCCCAAAGTAGTGTAATCTAATAAGCAAAATAAAATATCAAGTCAACAATAATCGATTTAAAAATTATCGAAATAACCATCCGGGGAGAAGGACACTTATAGATTCCCCGAAGCAGCAATCAATGGCGGTGACGGGTTGCCTTTTCAGTTAGAAGCGCCCCACCCGCTTTATGACATTATTATCCAAAATCCTTAGATCAACCGGCTAATTATCTGTGCAGCACATGAATCCGGAAAAAACTTTATTTATTGATTAGTTTGAATTTCAAAGCATAGGGAGTAAAACATCCGGAACAGCCGGATGAAGATCGGTGATGAGCAATGAGCAACTACCGTTGCAGTGGTAGTTAAGTAAGAGTTGTGCGGGAAAGACGCCTGAAACTTGCTAATGATTTCGTCACTTCGCACCGGCTTGCGCCGGCATCACGGGAAAGCCGCAGTGTCGCCAGCATGACGGCCTGTGTCTACAGGATTTATGCAGCGAATTGCTAACTCAAGTACACTAGCTTCTATAGGAAGCGTTAATCTTTACATAATCGAAGGAAAAATCGCAGGTCCAGGCAGTGAAGGAGCCGTCTCCCAGTCCCAGGTCCAGCCGGACGCGTATTTCTTTCTGCTTGAATATCCGGGAGGCCTTCTGTTCGACCTGTTCCCCCAAAACCGGGGCGCCATTTTCAAATACACAAAGGTCTTCAAAGAAAAGGCCCACCCGTTCGGGCTTCAGCTTCACGCCTGACCTTCCCACGGCCGCGATTATCCTGCCCCAGTTAGCGTCCTGGCCGAAAAAGGCGGTTTTTACCAGAGGCGAATTGGCTACGGTAAAGGCTACCTGCCTTGCGCTTTCGCGGTCGGCGGCGCCGCTGACCGCGATCTCGATCAGCTTGGTGGCGCCCTCTGCATCCATCACCACCTGTAACGCCAGGTCACGAAGAACCGAGGCTAGCGCCCTGCCAAAAACCCGGCTTTCGCTACAGCCTATGTCAGTTATGGGTGTATTTCCAGCCGCTCCGCTCGCGAGCACGATAAGCGAATCATTGGTGCTTGTATCGCCATCAACCGTTATGCAGTTAAAGGAGCTGTCGGCTCCGTTGCGGGTCCAATGATCCAGGACTTCAGGACTTACGGCGGCGTCCGTACAGACAAATACGAGAAGGGTCGCCATATCGGGAGCTATCATACCGGCGCCTTTGGCGATGCCGGCTACGGTAACACTCGAACCTTCACTCAACTCGATGTGCACGCTCGCCATTTTTTCGACAGTATCCGTTGTCATTATCGCTCTGGCGGCATCTTCCCACCCATCGGGCCTGAGCGAATGGATGAGCCTGGGCATGCACCGGGCTACCGGATCGAGATCCACCTGCATTCCGATAACGCCAGTCGAGGAAACGAGCACCGAATCAGCCGGGCATCCAAGCGCGTCGGAGGCAATCCGGGCCATTTCAATCGCCCGGATTTTTCCCTCTTCGCCGGTGCATGCGTTGGCGATGCCCGCATTGGCGAGTATTGCGGTTGCCCTGCGTTTTTCAAGGCGCTCCCGACAGAGTTCCACCGGGGCCGCACAAAAAAAGTTCCTGGTGAAAACACCCGAGGCTGCGCAGCCCGCAGGAGCTTGCGCACAGATCAGCGCCAGGTCAAGCCTGTCGCTGTAGCGCATCCCGGATTCAACCGCGCCTGCAAGAAAACCCGCAACTTCGAACGGGCCTCTACTGACCGTGACATTTCTTGTATTTTTTGCCGCTTCCGCAGGGACAGGGGTCATTTCTGCCTACCTTTCCGTCTTTTCTTACGGCCTGTTGCTTTGGAGACCCTTCGGCCGGCCCGTAGAACATGGGCTGATCTTCCTGCTCCGCACGCATTTCCTCCAACTGCTCCTCTCGCTGAATCTGGATATGAAAGAGCTTCTGGAGCGTTTCTTCCTTTACGCGATCGATCATCTGCTGGAACATCTCGTGGCCTTCGCGCTTGTAGGCGACCAGCGGGTCCTGCTGCCCGTAGCTGCGAAGACCGATGCCTTCCTTGAGATAATCCATGTTCAACAGGTGATCTTTCCAGAGCGCGTCAACCGTCTGCAAAAGGATGTAGTTTTCCAGGTCGCGCATGATCGGCTCGCTGAACTCTTGTTCACGGGCTTCATAGCGCTGCTGCGCACGCCCGAGCATATCTTCCCTGAGCGCCTCGCGATCCATGTCTTCAAGTGATTCCACCGTATAATTGGGCTGAAGGCCGAAAATGCGCAACATTTCCGTGTTGATTCCATCAAGGTTCCAGTCTTCGGCGTAGCTCTTTTCGGCTGTGTTCTGCTCGATTATAGAGTCAAGCATGTCATCTATCATGTCGAAGACAGCGGGCTTGAGATTTCCGCCCTGAAGCGCTTCCCGCCTCTGCCGGTATATGATCTCGCGCTGCTGGTTCATCACGTCATCGTATTCGATGATATTTTTGCGGATGCTGAAGTTGTGGGCCTCAACCCGGCTCTGGGCGTTTTCGATGGCCTTGCTGATAAGCCGGTGTTCGATCGGTTCGTCTTCTGCCATGCCGATCCGCTGCATAAGCCCCGAGAGCCTGTCGGCCGCAAAAATCCGCATCAGGTCGTCTTCCAGCGACAGGTAAAACCTCGATGATCCGGGATCGCCCTGGCGCCCCGAACGGCCGCGCAACTGGTTGTCGATCCGCCTGGCCTCGTGGCGCTCCGTGCCGATGATATGCAGCCCGCCCACCTCTACCACGCCCGGCCCAAGGACAATGTCCGTACCGCGGCCCGCCATGTTCGTCGAGATTGTAACGGCGCCGGGCTGGCCGGCCCTGGCAACTATTTCGGCCTCTTTTTCATGGAGCTTGGCATTGAGCACCTGGTGCGGCACACCCGAGCGCTTAAGCATTTCGCTCAGCTTCTCGGACTTGGTTATGCTGATCGTTCCCACCAGGACCGGCTTTTTTATGCCGTGGAGTTCTTTTATCTCCCCGGCAACCGCCCTGAACTTCTCTGCTTCGGTTCGGTAGATGCAATCGGGAAAATCATTCCGGATCATCTCTTGGTGCGTCGGGACGACCACCACATCCAGCTTGTATATCTTGGCGAATTCCGCTGCTTCGGTTTCGGCGGTCCCGGTCATGCCCGCAAGCTTTTCATACATGCGAAAATAGTTCTGAAAAGTAATCGAAGCCAAAGTCTGGTTTTCATTTTCGACCTTTACGCCTTCCTTGGCCTCCAGTGCCTGATGAAGTCCCTCGCTGTAGCGCCTGCCCGGCATAAGCCGGCCGGTGAACTCGTCAACGATGATTACCTGGCCCTCCTTTACGATGTAGTCAACGTCCCGCTTGAAAAGAACATGAGCGCGGAGCGCCTGTTGTACATGATGATTCATTGTCATATTGCGGGCATCGTAAAGATTATCTATCCCGAGCAACCGTTCGACCCTTGCCACACCATCCTCGGTCAGGGCAACGCTGCGGGTTTTCTCTTCCTTGGTATAGTGTGACTCTTCCTTAATCTGCGGAATGATGCGGTTTACCCTGTAATAAAGCTCGGTCGATTTTTCCGCCGGACCCGATATGATCAGGGGAGTCCTTGCTTCGTCGATCAGGATGCTGTCCACTTCGTCCACGATGGCGTAGTGCAGGTCACGCTGGACAAGCTCCTCGATGCGGAATTTCATGTTATCCCTCAGATAATCGAACCCGAACTCGTTGTTCGTCCCATAGGTTATGTCTTCGTTATAGGCCTGCTTCCTCTCATTGTCGTCCAGCCCATGTACGATACAGCCTACCGTCAGCCCCAGGAATTTGTATATCTGTCCCATCCACTCGCTGTCGCGCTTGGCCAGATAATCGTTTACAGTGACCAGGTGGACCCCTTTGCCGCTCAGAGCGTTGAGGTAGATCGGCATGGTCGCCACCAGGGTCTTGCCTTCACCTGTCTTCATTTCGGCGATTTTACCCTGGTGAAGCACAACGCCTCCAATCAACTGGACGTCGAAGGGCCGCATTGCCAGAGCGCGGTCGGAAGCCTCCCGCACCACCGCGAAAGCTTCAGCAAGCAGATCATCGAGTTCCTCGCCATTTTCCAAGCGCTGCCTGAATTCGGCAGTCTTGCCTTTGAGCTGATCATCACTCAATTTCTTAATTTCCGGCTCAAAGCTGTTGATTTCATCCACAATGGGCACAAGCTTCTTCAATTCGCGCTCATTGGCGCTTCCGAATATTTTCTTTAGAACACCGACTATCATTTAACAATCCCTCCAAACCGGATACGATATTCGAAATAAATAAGAAGCCTTAGGCAATATCCAACACCAGGGCGGATTCGTCGCAGTTGGGGAACTTGGGGCAGTGCATGCAATCCGCCCACACTTTCTGAGGAAACATGTTCTTATCAACCAGGCGGAAGCCCATATGCTCGAAAAAGCCCACTTCGTAGGTCAGGGCAAATAGTCTGCAAATACCAAGAGCTTTCGCCTCCGATACGCAGGCCTCCACTAGTCTGCCCCCTATCCCATGGTGCTGATTGCCTTCGCGAACGGCC
>Ga0209517_10004744_pt1 | contig 17688 bp, 14 predicted proteins | sample PeaSoiMetSII2010_FD_187695 | JGI IMG/M metagenome (GOLD analysis project Ga0209517, IMG submission 187695) | Peat soil microbial communities from Weissenstadt, Germany - SII-2010 (SPAdes) (version 2) | ecosystem: Environmental > Terrestrial > Soil > Wetlands > Peat | place: Germany...
CGGTCGACGGCGCTGGGCCGCGGCCTGGCTGGCGCCTTCCGGCGCAAGATCATCGGATGATGGCGAAGGATCAGGATCTCCGCTCCGAGTCGCGCCCACGACTTGAACGACGAGGCAAGGAACCAGGCGACAAGCTTCAGCGCGTCGATCATTCCTCCTCAATGGAACGCCGTCTCCGCCCGCCCGCGAGCCCAAATAGTATTTTCGGCAGGGACAGGTTGATCTAAATCAAGGTATTAGTCGGGCAATGCTATAGCCTTGAAATCGTTATTGATCTGTTTTTCAACTTTACGCGAAACACACTGATCACGGTGGCCTGAGAAATGCGGTATGCAGAAACCGGGTTCGATTTAGAAATTGATCTCTCCCGAGGAAGCATTGACAGGGTGGAAACCGACCCCAAGCTGACCAAGCTTTATCTGGGGGGGCTCGGTACCAACGCCAAGATATTGTGGGACAGGGTTCCTCCCGAGACCGAACCTTTTTCCGAGGAAAATCTCCTGATCTTCAGCACCGGCCTTCTCTGCGGCACCGCGGCTCCCGGCTGCAATCGCACCATTGTCACGAGTTATTCTCCTCAGACCCGGTTGATGGCGTATTCAATGATGGGGGGATTCTGGGCGCCGGAGTTGAAGTATGCCGGCTATGACAAAGTGATCATTCGCGGCCGCTCGCCCGAACTGGTCTATCTGTGGATCCACAACGACAAGGTCGAAATCCGTGACGCCTCTCATCTGCACGGCAAAGGTGCGAGCGAAACCGCAACGTGCATTCGACAGGAGTTGCAGGAGCCGGACGCCAAGGTGGCCGCCATCGGCCTGGCCGGCGAGAACAGGGTCTTTTTCGCTTCCATCGAGCACGACAAGTCCAGTGCCAGCCGAGGCGGTATCGGTGCAGTCATGGGAGACAAGGGGCTCAAGGCCATAGCCGTTCGCGGAACGAAGGACGTCAATGTTGCCCGACCGGCCGAGTTCATGGGGCTCTGCAACGACGTGCTGAAATATATCCGGGCCCGGGCAGACAAGCCGATTCCGGGCGTCGTGCCCATCCTGTCCGGGCTTGGGTCCCCGCAGGAGATGAAACTTGCCGATGAGGAATGGCATACCACCAATTTCATGTGGGGCAATGCGCGCACGCGGCGGAAGGACTTCTGGACCAAGGAAGTCGAAGAGAATTGGAAAGCGAGTCAGGAGAGTGCCCGCAAGCGGTTTATCAGTTGCTTTGATTGTCCGATGCAATGCGGAGCCACGATCTCCGTTCCGGGCGTCGATACTTACATGATGAAGTGTTACTCCAAGCTCACTTACACCATGGCAGCCTATTCGGACCTGGATTTCGGTTTCAGAATCGCTCAACGCGCCACCGAATATGGCGTGGACGCATTCTCGGCCCCCTATGTCATGGCCTTCGCGGTCGAGCTCTATGAAGCCGGCATCCTGACCGACGAGGACATGCCGGGAATGCCGGCCGACAACGAGGGGCGGTTCTTCTGGTTGCTCGAGCGGATCGTTCGGCGGGAAGGGATTGGGGATGTGCTGGCCGACGGCACGTACTGGGCGGCCCGGCGGATCGGCAAGGGCGCGGCAGCCTATGATCACAACACGATCAAGAAAACTGAGCAAATGCCGCTCAAGCTGGGAATGCTGAATCCCGTCTACTACCTGATGTACGCGACCGGCGAGAAGATCAACATCACCCAGATCGAGGGGCAGTTCCCCCAAGCGCCGTTCCCGACCCGGGAAGAGCGCGAGGAGTTCGTCAAGGACTGGATCCAGGTCCCTGACGAGAAGTTCAAACAGTACTTGCTGGATTGGGAGCCGCGCGGCGAACGCTCCAATCCCTATTACCCGACCGTCGAAGCCAGCTGCGACATCGTCGACTGGCAGGAGAAGATGCACTACATCGACGACACCCTCGGGACCTGCGCCGGCTTGTCGTCGTTTGCGCTCAAGCCTCCCTATCACATCCACAATTTCCCGGCCTTCATCTCGGCAGCGACCGGAATCGACATCGACGAAGCCGGCGTCTGGCAGGCAGCCACGAGGAACCGGACCTTGGTGAGAGCCATCAATGTAAGAAGAGGTATGCGGCGCGCCGACGAGAAGCCACCCGATGACCATTGGAAGAAGCGCTTCCCCGAGCTGGAAGCGAAGCTCTTGGATGCGTACTACAAGATGAAGGGCTGGGATAGAGAGGGTATTCCCACGCGGGCATTTCTGCGCGAATTGGAGATGGACGACGTTGGCCAAGACCTCGAGCAGAGAGGGATCATCGGTGATGGGCAAAGTTAAGAAGACGATCAAGGCCATCACGATCGACGCCGACAAATGCAATGGTTGCCGGGCATGCGAACTCGTTTGCTCCTCGTTTCACGCTTTGCCGAGGTACAGCTCCAACAACCCGGCGCGGTCGCGGATCAGGGTCGTTCGCGATCCGCTCAAGGACATCTACATTCCGGTGTTCGCGGGCGAGTACACGGCGGCGGAATGCACCGGCCGGGACAAGTACATCATCGACGGCAAGGAATACGGCGAATGTGGTTTCTGCCGGGCGTCGTGCTCGGCCAGAGACCTGTTCAAGGAACCCGATTCCGGTCTGCCGCTGAAATGCGACATGTGCGAAGACCAGCCGGCGCTCGAGAAGCCGATGTGCGTGGAGTGGTGCTTGAACGAGGCCCTGATTTACGAAGTACGGCAAGAGGAGGTCGAGGAAGCGGACGCGGCGCCGGCTGACATCGAGATCGGCGTGGAATCGCTGATCGACAAGTTTGGATTGCAGCAAGTGCTGGACACCCTCGCCAGAAGGTCGAAGCCGTAGGACGAGCGGGCGAGAGAACAGGATCGGGAATGCGCATGGAGACAGTAGCCCCCTTGAGAGAGGTGATCGACGCCATCAAGGCGAGCGGCGGCGAGTCTTTCAAATCCTGCTACCAGTGCGGCGTGTGCGATACCGTCTGCCCGTGGAACAAGGTCAGAAGCTTCAGCATGCGCAAGATCGTCCGGGAGGCCACCTTCGGCCTGACCGCGATTGAAAGCGAAGATATCTGGCGCTGCACGACCTGCGGAAAATGCCCGCAGCGCTGCCCGCGGGGGGTCAATCAGATCGCGGCCGGAATCTCCTTGCGCAGGATTGCCACGGAATACGACGTTTTTCCCGATTCGGTCACCCCCGTCGTCACCGTCAGCGGGAGCCTCATGGCGGAAGGCAACCCCTTCGATATGGAACGGACGAAGCGGGCGGATTGGGCGGAAGGTCTGGGCGTGAAAACCTTCACCGAGGGGATGGAAATTTTATATTTTCCCGGCTGCTATCTCAGCTACGACCCGCGCTTGAAAAAGGTGGCTGCTGCCACGGCCAGGATCCTCAACAAGGCCGGGGTGGATTTCGGGATCCTGGGTTCCAAGGAGAATTGTTGCGGCGAAAGCATTCGCAAGACGGGCAACGAGAAACTCTTCAAACACCTGGCCAAGGAAAACATCAAGAATTTCATCGATCATGGGGTGAAGAAAATCCTGGTTTCATCCCCGCACTGTCTCCACACCTTCAAAAACGAGTATCCCGAATTCAGCGTCAACTTCGAGATTGTCCACATCTCCGAGTTCTTGAGCCAGCTTATGAACGAGGGCCGGCTCAAGCCCGCCAGGGAGTATAAAAAGAAGATTACCTATCACGATCCCTGTTACTTGGGCCGGCATAACGGGATATTCGACGCACCCCGCGACGTCTTGAGGCACATCCCCGGCGCGGAACTCCATGAGATGGAGGAGCGTCGGGAAAACAGTTTCTGTTGCGGCGGCGGCGGCGGCAGGATCTGGATGGAGACTCCCAAAGCGGAACGCTTCTCCGACCTCAGGGTGAAACAAGCCGTCGATGTCGGGGCCGAAGTGCTGGTTACGGCGTGCCCTTATTGCATCACGAATTTTACCGATAGCAGCCTGAGCCTGGAGGAGGGTCGGGCGATAGAGGTCAAGGACATCACCGAAATCGTCGAGGAAGTCATTTAAGATGCCTGGTTCCAAGAACGACAATATTGGCGATGTGATGGTCGTCGGCGCCGGGATCAGCGGCATTCAGGCCGCGCTCGATCTGGCCGCCGCCGGCTTCAGGGTCTACCTGGTGGAGAAGAGGCCGACCATCGGCGGGAAGATGGCCCAGCTCGACAAGACCTTCCCCACCAATGACTGCTCGATGTGCATCGAATCGCCAAAGTTCATCGAGTGCGACCGGCAACCGAACATCGAGATCATGACCTACACGGAGGTTGCCGCCGTCGAAGGCAAGGCGGGCGACTTTACCGTCACCTTGACCAAGAAGCCCAGATACATCGACGAAGACAAGTGCACCGGCTGCACGACATGCGTCGAGTACTGCCCGGTCAAGATCCCGGATCCCTTCAACCAGAACCTGTCGCTGAACAAAGCGGTTCACATCTACTTTGCTCAGGCGGTTCCCCTTGTCACCTATATCGATGACAGCTGCCTCTATCTGAAGGACAAGACCTGCGCGATCTGCGAGGGAGTCTGCGAGAACGAGGCCATAAACTTCAACCAGACGCCGGAGAAGATCGAAGTCAAGGTCGGGGCGATCGTGCTGTCGCCTGGCTACGAGACATTCGACCCCAGGCTGAGGGGCGACTACGGATACGGAACGTTCCAGAACGTCGTCACCAGTCTCGACTTCGAACGGCTGCTCTGCGCCACCGGGCCGTATGAGGGTGAGATACGGCGCCCGTCCGACAGGAAGCATCCGAAGAAAGTCGCCTGGATTCACTGCGTCGGTTCCCGGCAGGTGATCCCGGGCGGCAACACCTATTGCTCCGCGGTCTGCTGCGCGTACACGCAGAAACAGGTGATCCTGGCCAAGGATCACGACGCCGATCTGCAGGCGACGATCTTCCACAACGATATTCGCGCCTATGGCAAGGACTTCGAGCGCTTTTACCAGCGCGCGGCGAAACTGCCCGGGGTTGAATTCATCAGAAGCTACGTATCGATCGGCAGGGAGATTCCGGAAAGCAGGAACGTCACGATCAGGTACGCCACGACGAATGAGGGGGTCAAGGAGGAGGAATTCGATCTGGTGGTATTGTCCGTCGGACTGAACCCGCCTGCCGATGCGAAGGAGTTTGCGCGGAAGTTCGGCGTCGAGCTCGGCCCTCACGGGTTCTGCAAGACGAACCCCCTCAACCCGATTGAGACGACGCGCCCGGGAATCTTCATCTCCGGCGCCTTCCAGGGTCCTCTGGACATTCCCGAATCGGTAGTGACCGCGAGCGCGGCGGCGGCGCTCTCCGGCCAACTGATGAGGTCCAGGCGGGGCAAGCTCGCCCGGGACAGGGTGTACCCCGCGGAAAAAGACGTCTCGAAAGAAGAGGCCAAGGTCGGTGTCTTCGTGTGTCGCTGTGGCGCCAATATCGGTCGCGTGGTCGACGTACCTTCGCTCGTTGAGTACTCCCGGACGCTGGGCAATGTCGTTCATGCCGAGGAGAGCCTCTTCGCCTGCGCGACGAATACCGCCCAGGCGATCTCGGACACGATCCGGGACAAGGGGCTGAATCGGGTCGTGGTCGCCGCTTGCACCCCCAGGACCCATGAGCCGCTGTTCCGAGACACGCTTCGGGAAGCGGGCATCAACCAGTACTTCTTCGAAATGGCGAATATTCGCGAACATTGCTCCTGGGTCCACTCCAAGGAGCCGGAAGACGCCACGCGCAAGGCCAAGGACATCGTTCGGATGTCGGTGGCGCGGGCTTCCATGCTGGAGCCCCTGGAGGAGTTCTCTCTGCCGGTCAACAAGGCCGTGCTGGTCGTAGGCGGAGGGGTGGCGGGGATGACCAGCGCGTTGACGCTGGCCGAGCAAGGATTCAAGACCTACCTCGTCGAGAAGGCTTCGGACCTGGGGGGAATGGCGCGCAGAATTCACTACACCCTCGAGGGCCTCGATGTGCAGGCCTTTCTCGCCGATCTCAAGAAGAAGGCGTACCGGCACCCGTTGATTCAGGTCATCACGGACGCCACCATCACCCACGTCTCCGGCTATGTCGGAAATTTCGTCACCACGGTGAAGTCCAAGGGCAGGATCCGAGACCTTCAGCATGGCGCGGCGATCATCGCGACCGGTGCCGAAGAGTTGAAGCCCAGCGAATACCTCTACGGAGACGATGCCCGGGTCATGACCCAGCTGGAGCTGGAGGAGCGGATCAGCCGACGGGATGAACGGCTGATCAACGGGCAGAGCCTGGTCATGATCCAGTGCGTCGGCTGCAGGCAGGAAGACAGGAATTACTGCTCCCGGATCTGCTGCAGCGGGGCGATGAAGAACGCCTTGAAGCTCAGGTCCATCAACCGGGAGATGGACATCTACGTGCTGTTCCGGGACATGAGGACCTATGGATTCAGGGAGGATTACTACCTCGAAGCAGCAAGAAAGGACGTGAAGTTCATCCGCTATGAGCCCAATGACAAACCTCAGGTAGAAGCCGTCGACGAAGCTGGCCGGAGTTTCCTGAGGGTGACAGTGAGCGATCCGGTGTTGGGAAAGAAACTTGCGATCGACGCCGATTCCGTCGTTCTGGCTGCCGCCGTGATTCCCTCCGCAAGCAGTCAGGAAACGGCCCAATTGTTCAAGGTGCCGCTGAGCCCGGATGGATTCTTCCAGGAAGCTCATGTGAAGTTGAGGCCGGTCGATTTTGCCGCGGAAGGCGTCTTCCTATGCGGGACGGCGCAATATCCCAAGCATCTGTCGGAAACCATCAGCCAGGCCTATGGGGCGGCCGGCCGGGCCCTGACGCTTCTTTCACATGACACCGTCGTCGCCTCCGGCTCGGTGTGCGAGGTGAACGAGAGCGCCTGCGTCTCGTGCGGGGCGTGTATCACGGCCTGTACCTATGGGGCCATCGAGTTCCACGATACGCCGCGCGGCAAGAAGGCCACGGTCAATCCTGTTCTGTGCAAAGGAGATGGCCTCTGTAACGCCAAGTGTCCGACAGGGGCGGTGTTCCTGAAGCATTACACCAACGATCAACTGTTCCGCCAGCTTGACGCGGCGCTGGCACGCTGACGGTTGTCCTGACGAACTAAAGAAGCGAATTGAGCATGGCTACTGGGACCGAGTTCAAGCCGACCATCGTCGGATTTCTGTGCAACTGGTGCTGCTACGGAGGGGCCGACCTGTGCGGCGTCTCCCGTTTTCAGTATCCCCCGTATCTACGCGTGATCCGGGTGATGTGCTCCGGCCGGGTCGATCTGGAACTCATCTTCCGGGCGTTCGCCAAAGGAGCCGACGGGGTGTTCATTGGCGGTTGTCATCTGAACGACTGCCACTACAACCCCGAGGGAAACTACGATGCGCTGGGCAACACTCTGATAGCCAAGCGAATCCTGGAGCATGCGGGCGTGAATCCCGAAAGGTTGAGGCTTGAATGGGTCTCCGCCGGCGAGGGAACCCGCTTCGCCGACATCATGAATGACTTCTCCATGACGGTGAAGAACTTGGGGCCGTTCGGGACATCCGAAGGAATCGACGTCGCTGAATTGCGGTCTCGACTTGACGCCGCGACACAGCTCGTCCCCTACATCAAGCTGGTGGAGAGGGAGAGACTGCGCGTACCGGTCAGGACGGACGAGGGATACCGGAAATTCTTCGGCAGCGACAAGTTCAACGAGCTGTTCAACGAGCTGATTCTGGACAAGTTGGTCATGAGCCGGATCATGGGTTTCCTGCGAACGAAGCCGGTGTCTGCCGGAGAAATCTCCGTGAGCCTGGGCCTAAATCCGTCGGAAGTCGCCAGACACCTCGAGGATTTGGCCCAGCTGGGACTGATCTGGTTCGACGAAGGCCAGACGCTGGTCGTGGCCGCCTGAGCGCATCAGTTCGAGCAGCAGAGCCGAGCGGCACGAGAAGGTTGGGACGACGGTCATGCGTGACGACAAAATCGATCAGATCATTGACCAGCACCGGGGCATGCCCGGCTCCCTGACCCGGGTGCTGGTGGAAATCCAGCACGAGAATCACTGGCTTCCCAGAGGCGTGCTGCGCAGGGTCGCCGAGGCCCTGGACGTGCCGTTCAGCCGGGTGATGCAGATCGCCACCGTCTACAAGACCTTCAGTTTGACTCCGAAAGGACGTCACGAGGTGCACGTGTGCACCGGCATGTCCTGTCATCTCCGCGGGGCGGCAGGGCTGCTGGACGCGGTCCAGCGCCTGATCGGCATCAAACCGGGAGAGACCGATGCCGAGTCGAGGTTCAGCCTGGAGACGGGGAGCTGCCTCGGCACCTGCAGCATCGGGCCGGAGATCATCGTGGACGGGACGCATCACGGCAGAATGACGCCCGCCAAGGCAGAAGACGTGCTGAAACACTATCGGTAGGTGACGATTATGCCACGGCTCCACTCGGCTGCTGAACTGGAAGAACTCAGGGCGGGCATTCTGTCAGGTCGGGATCCCGAGATGCCCTGCATCGCGGTCTGTGCCGGCGCGGGATGTCATGGCCTCGACTCCGGCAGGGTCGTCAGCGCCTTCGAAGAGGAAGTCGGGAAACTGAGTCTGGGCGCCAAGGTCACCATCAGAGCGACCGGCTGTCATGGGTTCTGTGAAAAGGGACCGAATGTCGTCATCAGCCCTGGCGCGATCTGCTACTTCGAGGTCAAGCCTGAGGACGTCCCGGACATCGTGGCGCACACGGTGAAAGGGGAGGTGCTCGACCGTCTAGTATACACCGACCCGGACACCGGTCAGAAGGCGGTCCATCTCGGCGAGGTGCCGTTCTACAAGCACCAGACGCGGCTGCTGATCGGCGACAACCCCAGAATCGATCCGATGCGCATCGAAGATTATTTGGCGCTCGGTGGCTATGCCGCGTTGTCGAAGGCACTCTTCGAGATGAGCCCTGACCAGGTCATCGACGAGGTCAAGAAGGCCAATCTGCGAGGCCGGGGTGGCGGCGGATTCCCTGCCGGTCTGAAATGGGAGACGGCCAAGAATGCGCCCGGGGCGGACAAGTACGTCATTGTCAACGGCCACGAAGGGGAGCCGGGTGCGTTCATGGACAGAGCCCTCTTCACCGGGAATCCGCACCTGGTGCTCGAGGGCTTGATCATCGGTGCGTATGCGATCGGCGCGCATCAGGGATTCATTTACACCCGTCACGATTCCCCGCAACTCATCGCGCATATCGAGAGGGCGCTGGCCCAGGCCGAGGAATACGGATTCTTAGGTGAAAACATCCTCGGTTCCGGCTTCAACTTCAGGGTTGAACTTCACTTTGACGTTGGCATCTTCGTGTCCGGCGAGTCGAGCGCGCTGATGCAGTCGATCGAAGGGAATCCGCCCGAGCCGAGATCGAAGTACATCCGCACCTCGGTCAGCGGGATCTGGGACAGGCCGAGCAACCTGAACAACGTCGAGACCTGGGCGAACGTCCCCCAGATCATTAGCCGGGGCGCCGAATGGTACACGAGCATCGGCACGGAGCGCAGCAAGGGAACGAAACTCATTTCCCTATCGGGCCATATTATGAACAGCGGCGTGGCGGAAGTGCCGATGGGAACGCCGCTCAGGACGATTGTCTACGACATCGGCGGTGGCGTTCCCGGCGGGAAGGCACCCAGAGCCGTTCATCTCGGAGGACCGATGGGAGGTTCCATCCCAGAGCGTCTCATCGACACGCCACTGGATTTTGATGAGTTGGCCGCGCTGGGAGCCCCGATCGGCGCCGGCGGCCTGCTCGTCATGGATGACGAGACCGACATGGTCGAAGTGGCGCGATATCTCCTCGAGTTCCTCACCAATGAATCGTGCGGCAAATGCGTCCCCTGCCGGGAAGGCATGAGGCAGATGCTGAAGATCCTGACGAATATCACGAAAGGCAAGGGCAAGAGCGACGACATCGGGCGGCTGGAGGACTTGTCCGACGTGACGGGAGTGGCCTGTTTGTGTGCGCTGGGGAAAACCGCTCCCGATCCGCTTCGCAGCATGCTTCGCTACTTCAGAGACGAGTTTGAAGCGCAGATCGCCAGCGGGACCGAAGCGAGATGAGTGAAATCCTGCTACAGATCGATGGCAAAGCGGTCAAAGCCGACGAAGGGAAAACCATTCTGCAGGCTGCCCAATCGGAGAACATCTTCATACCGACACTCTGTCACCACAAGGATTTGACGCCGTATGGCGCATGTCGGATCTGCTTGGTGGAAGTAGAAGTGCGCGGCCGGAAGAATCACGTGGTGTCCTGCCTCTACCCCGTGGCGCGAGATCTGATCGTCCGGACCAGGTCGGAAACCGTCGACAAGGTCCGACGAATGATTCTGGAGGAGCTGCTGGCTCATGCGCCGAATTCGCCGGAGTTGGTGCACTTGGCGCAGGAGTACGGCGCTGACAAGGATCGGTATGAGAGGGAGTCGTCGTTCTGCATTCTCTGTGGTCTGTGCGTCCGATACTGCGCGGAAATCAAGCAAAAGAATGCCGTAGGATTTATCGAAAGAGGAGCTCGGCGGGAGATACGCTTCATTCCTGAGATTGCCTCGACGGAATGCTGGAGCTGCCAGGAGTGTTTTTCGCTTTGCCCGACTTCAGCGGCACAGGCCACTTACTTCTTGACCGAAGCGCTCGCGTTTCCAGGTAAGCGTAAGGCACCCTCCGACAGCGCTTGACCCGCCTCGCGGTGAAGCGTGTCCGCTTTGCCGAGGTCGCGCTCGCAAGCTCCAGCAGGCTCAGCTTGCGCCGTGCTACCCTCTTCTCCCTGGTCATGTCGTTCTCTGTCGAGGTTGGATGTTGCTCGCAACTCCATCCTAACCTCGCCCGGAGCGTACACGAGGATCCGAGAGGAAGTTCTGCGCGCCCTCCGATGCGTCCTTTGGAAACTGATAAGACGATTCGACGCAGTAGCGTTCGTAATGAAACTGCCCCAGGGGAGTGGCGATCGCCTGAGTCAGTCCCTCGCTCCGGAGTAAGGAAGGGTTCTCCACACGCAGCGCCTCTGCAATATCACAAAGTGCGCTCAAATGCGGCGACGCATCATCCGCATATCGGAGCCGATTGTGGCGTGTAAATGGGTATCACGGCCAAAATCGCGAAATAGCCCCGCTGGTCCACTGCACTGAACGAGCCGCCGCTCATTACACTAATAATACTTGATGTTTTCGGCGGCGGCATGTCGGGAAGCGACGGCGCAAGCGCCAAAAAGGATCAGGGTACCGTCACGATATAGTAGAAGGCGGCGGCGCGCTCGACAGGGCGGTCGCAGCGCCAAGCCACGCGATCGCCGCGCTGCACCGGGCCACGCTCGTGCTCGCCCGGGCCTAACGAGAAGCGCGTCATCGTCCCGTCGACGTGACGGATGGCGATGTTCATCGTCCGACCGCCGCCGCAGCTGTTGAACCAATTGGTAAAGCCGGGTCCGAGCAGGCTCGTACCGGCGATCACAGGCTCGGCGAGCGCGAGGGTAATCGCGCCGGCGAGCATCATCCCAGCCAAACGACCCATCGCGGTCCCCCCTTCAAATTGCATAGACCGATATTCCCTGTGAGACGGCCACGCGAACGAGCGCATCGGCCCGCTTTCTGCCAATCAGCAGCAAAATTCATGCCGTTGTCCGGCACCGCGTCTAACCTTTTGGCTTGTCGAGGATTCCGCCGCTCCGTGGTCACCCGGCCGCGGGAAAATTGGAAGAAATCCCGACGCGCGCGCCACGCGCATCCAATGGCGACAGCGGTAGATTGATGGTCGCCGAACGGCTCCCGACCCCAAAGCGCCGAGGTTACGCCGGACGCTCAGGGTGCGCTGCCGCGCATCGAGGCCGGATGGCCGGCAATCTTGAGCGAGCCCACCGGCACCAGCTTGTTGCCCTGGAGATGCAGGATGGTGATGTCGCTGTCGAGGAAATTGCCGACATAGAGATAGCGGCCATCCGGGCTGAACGCCACGCCCTCGGTCAACCCGCCGAGCTGGGTTTCGGACACCTTGCGCACCTTCTTGCCGTCGATCTTCAAGAGCGACACGTAGGAATGATCGTGGTGGAAGAAGGCGTTCTTGGGAACGTTGCCCACGCCGTTGAGGATGATCGTGGCGGCGTAGCCCCCCGCCGGGCTCACCGCCAGCCCTTCGGGCCCGTCGCCTATCACCACCTGGTCGACGACGCGCGGCGGGTCCATCGCCATGTCGATGACGGCCAGGGTGTCGACCTGGCCGTCCGAGGCGCCGCCGTTGCCGTTGTTGTTGACCAGGCCGAGCTTGCCGTCCGGCGTGATCTGCACGTTGTAGGGATAGACCCCGGTGGTCATGTCGTAGCCCTTGTAGGTCACCTTGGTCCCGTCGATGTCGAGCAGCGCGACCTTGTTGCCGAGCGACTTGACCACCAGCGCGTGCTTGCCGTCTGGCGAAATCGCCACCGCCGAAAGCTGCTGGTTCGGCGTGCCCTCGGGCGCCAGCGCCACGGTGTCCACGACCTTGACGTCCTTGCCGTTGATGGTCAGCACGGTGACCGTGTTCTCGGCGCGGTTGCCGATGAGCGCCAACGTTCCGGCGCGGTTGATGGCCATGCCCGAAGCCTGTTTCCCCGCGTGCAGCGTCGCTATGACCGCGGGCGGCTTGGCCGTGAGGTCGATGACAAAGACCTTGTCGTCCGGCACCAGCTTCCACTTGTCGCCGTCCTGCACGTCGTCGAGCGAATTGACGACGATCGCCAGAGTCTGGTCCGGCGTGACGGCGAGGTTGGTCGGCGGCCCGACGATGGTGTTGATCAGCGGCAAGGTGGCGACGATGCGCGGCTTGGCGCGGTTGCGGATGTCGATGATCGACACCGTGTCCTTGCCGGGCGGCCCGACGACGGCCTGCCCGGCGTCGTTAAGGCTCACCTTCTCGTCGTTGCCGCTGAGGATGATCTGCGCCTTCGCGCCTGCGGTAAGGCCGATCGCCGCGGCTAGCGCGGCTGCCCCCAAAATTTTTCGCACGGCTCCCTCCCTCCGGCCGGTCTCGCGCCGGCCAGCGAAACTATGCCACGGCGGGAAGGGGCGCGCCACGGTTCCGTCCGGGCGCGGCAATTGGCGGTCTACTCGACGCTTCTCCTGCGATCCCGCATTCGGCTGAATGCTCAGTCAGCTCTTCCTCAGACCGCAGAAATTCATTCGACGTTCCGGCACCTCTGGTTCGTGCAATGAACCGACATTGGCCCGCCGAGAAGCGGACTTTTTTCTTCGGGCTCTCGGAAGTGCTACATATCCACGCTTATCCTTGCGGCCGCTGGATCGACCCGGATGCGCTGGCTCGATCAAACCTGGAGTTGTGCTTGGCGAAGATCGCGCTCGCGCACCCAAGAGAGAGGGTGATCCCCTCGAGCCTTCCAGCGCTCAGCCTTTCCGCATTGGGCGTCGTCTTCGGCGACATCGGCACGAGCCCGCTCTATACGCTGAAGACGGTTCTCGGCCTCACCGGCGCCAATCCCAATCCCACCGTCACGCTTGGCGCGCTATCGCTGGTGATCTGGACGCTCATTATCGTGACGTCGATCAAATACGTGTCGTTCGCCATGCGAGTCGACAATGACGGCGAGGGCGGAATTCTGGCGCTCATGTCGCTCCTCGGCGTGAAGCGGCAGCACCGTCCGGCGATCGTGGCGGTGGGACTGTTCGGGGCGGCGCTGATCTATGGCGATGGCGCCATCACGCCGGCGATCTCGGTGCTTTCGGCGCTCGAGGGACTGAACATCGTCACGTCGACATTCCGGCCCTATATCCTGCCGGCCGCCGTACTGATCTTGGTTGCGCTCTTCGCCATCCAACCGCTGGGCACGACGCGGATCGGCAGGACCTTTGGCCCGATCATGGCGCTGTGGTTCCTGGTCATGGCCGTGCTCGGGCTCCGGGGGATCATCCAGCATCCAGCGGTGCTGTTCGCGATCGATCCGCGCGCCGGCCTCGCCTATCTGCGCACCGGCGGACTGACCGGCTTCCTGGTGCTTGGCGGCGTGTTTTTATGCGTGACGGGCGCCGAGGCGCTCTACGCCGACATGGGCCATTTCGGTGCCCGGCCGATTCGCCTGGCCTGGTCGGCGCTCGTCTTTCCGAGCCTGGTCCTCAATTATGCCGGCCAGGCGGCGCTCGTTCTCGAAGGCGCTCCCACCGCGGACAATATCTTCTATCGGCTGTGTCCGCCGGTCATGCTCGTGCCGCTGGTGCTGCTCGCGACGATCGCCACGATCATCGCCAGCCAGTCCATCATTACCGGCGCCTTCTCGATGACGCGGCAGGCGATCCAGCTCGGATGGCTGCCGCGGCTGCATATCACGCAGACCTCCGAACGGGGATACGGGCAAATCTATGTCGGCGCCGTCAACTGGCTATTGATGCTCGTGACGCTCGGTCTGACGATCGGCTTCGGCAAGTCGGACAATTTGGCGGCAGCTTACGGCATTGCGGTCTCGGCCACGATGCTGATGACCACGGCGCTGCTCTTCATCGCGATGCGGGAGATTTGGCGCTGGACCCTGCCTGCGGCTGCTACCGTTGCCGGCGCTTTCTTCGTCGTCGATGCGGCCTTCCTCGCGGCCAACCTCGCCAAGATCGCCGATGGCGGATACGTGCCGTTGCTGCTCGCCGCCGCGGTCTACGGCGTGATGCTGGTCTGGCATTTGGGCGCGCAGGCGGTCGCGGCCCGGCTCCAAGAAACCGTCGTGCCGATCGCGAGCTTCATGGCGCGGATTGCCGAGGGCAGGATTCCGCGCGTGCCGGGCACCGCAGTGTTTCTCACGCGAACCGAGCGCGACGTGCCGCCGGTGATGGTGTGGCACGTGAAGCACAACCGCGCGCTGCACGAACGTCTCTTCGTCCTCACGGTCATGACCGAGGCGGTGCCTTGGGTCGAGGACGCCGCTCGCCTCAAGGTCGAAGAGATCGTGCCCCGCTTCTGGCGCGCCACCGCCCGATACGGCTTCATGGAGCGGCCCGACATTCCGGCCATGCTCCAGACGGCCCACGCCGGCGGCTGCGGTGTCGACTTGTCGGATGTGACCTATTACGTCGGTCACGAGACCGTCGTTCCGAGTGATGACGCCAAGGGGCTGCCGCGGTGGTTCGAAGCGCTGTTCGCGCTGATGCAGCGCAATTCCGCGCATGTCAGCGACTACTTCAAGCTTCCCCGTGACGCGGTCGTCGAGATTGGCCGGGAAGTCGCGATCTGACCGCCGGCGCGCCTCTATCCACACCAGCTAACCGACGGACATCCCGTCGCTCGTCGCCCGGCTGCGGGCGTGGCGCGTGCCAGCGTGAGGGGTCCCGGGATGGCGCGCGAAGCTGAATACCGGGGAGGTGTGTCTCGATGACGGTGACCGGACAAACGACCGTCAGCACGGTGGCCCTCACCGTCGCGATCCCGACAACCGCAACTGGACCCCAAGGACCCACCGGCCAGGTCAGCAATGCAAACACCTCGTCCTTTCCGGTAGGGGATGGCGGGAATGACGCGTTCGCTCATTTCATCTTTGCCAACCTGAACGGCACCATCTCTGCCTGGGACGCCGGTACGACAGCCTTTATTCAGGCGACTACCACGGGGGCCAGCTACACCGGGTTAGCCATCAACCAGGCTCAGACCCAATTGTACGCCGCGAACGATGCGGGGACCGGCAGCATCAACGTCTTCAATAGCTCCTTTGCCCCGGTGAGCCTCTCCGGCACATTCGTGGACCCCAATCTTCCGGCCGGGTACGTCCCGTTCAACGTTCAGGATATCGGCGGCAAGATCTACGTGACCTACGCGCCCGCAGGACATGCCGGCCGGGTCGCGGCCACAGCGGGAATGGGGACCGTCGACGTTTTCGATGAGAGCGGAACTTTCTGCAAAGGCTGATCACCGGCAGCCAGCTCGCCGCGCCGTGGGGCATCGCTCTTGCCCCGGCCGGCTTCGGCCTATTCAGCAACGACCTCTTGGTCGGAAATTTCAGCTCTGCCGACAGCGAGATCAACGCCTTCGACCCGACGACCGGAGCATTCCTCGGCACCATCCCGATCGACGCTGGCAGCGGAAACACGCCGGGCGGCCTTTGTGCCCTCGACTTCGGGAATGGGGGCAGCGGTGGAGGCGCCGACACCCTCTACTTCACCGATGGCATCAACGGCGAGGCCGACGGGCTGTTTGGCGCCATATCCGCCGTTCCGGAACCGTCGGGCTTGATTCTACTGGGGACCGCGCTCGCCTTCCTGGGCCTGTGTCGCGCCGCCATGGCGCCGAGCGCCGGCTGGAACCGCCGCCGTCGATCGCGATGATCGCGGAGGTCGTGTAGCCGGGTCAGCCCCCGGCCTTGATCCGCTGCACGTTTCCCAGGCCGAAGCCAAACTCTGCCGCGAACTCGAGCATCCCCTGACCGCCCGCTGCTAACGCCGCGCGGATCGCGTGTTCATTATTGGGATCAATCCTCGGCGGCTCGAGCGTTTGCCCGAGGGGACGAACATGCAGTTCAGTGCACGTTAATCGCCTCATAGCCCGCCATGCCTTCCGAGAAGGCGTTGATCTGGGCCACGCTGTTAAACGGATTCAGGGCCCCGCCGGTAACACCATCGAGTTCAACCAAGGTGCTACCGAAATGGAGGGTCGTGTAGCTCCCGTTGTCGTGGACGGTAACCGGAGCGCCGCCGGTATAAAGGACGAGCTGGTCGTAATCGTTGAGCATATTGAAGTTGGTGACCTCGACGAACGCGCCCTGGTTGCTGACGACGATGTCGTCGGAGCCGTGGGCTCCGGTTATCGTGTCGGAGCCGCTGCCGGCGACGAAGGTGTCGTTCCCCACGGCACTCAACAAATCATTGCCGGAGCCGCCTTCGAGCAAATTGTGGCCCGAGCTGCCGCCATACAGGTCGACGTTGGCGCCGGTGCCGGCGACGAGCACGTCGCCGCCGCCGCCGCCGTAGAGCGTGGAGTCGCCGCTGCCGCCGTAGAGGGTGTTGTTGCCCACCGCGCCGCCATACATCAGGTTGTTGCCCAAGCCGCCGACCATGAGGTCGTAGCCGCCCGTGCCGCCTTGCATGGTGTCGTTACCGCCACCTTCATCCCAAAACGTGTCGTGGCCGCTGCCGCCCGTCATGCTGGCAGCGCCATAGCCGCCGATGAGAACGTCGTTGCCGGTGCCGCCGTACATGGTGGCCTGGCCGCTGCCGATGAGCGTGTCGTTGCCGGTGCCGCCATACATCGTGTCGTTGCCCGAGCCCCATTGCTGCAGCGAGTCGTTGCCGACGCCGCCAACCATGAGGTCGTTGCCCGCACCCTCGAGGGTGTTGCCGGTGCCGCTGCCCCCGTAGATGGTGGAGTCGCCGTAGCCGCCATTGAGGATGTTGTCGTTGCCGAGGCCGCCATAGATCAGGTCGTCGCCGCCGCCGCCAACGATGGTGTTGGAGCCGTCATCGCCGAAACAGATGCTGTCTCCGCTGCCGATGGCGATGTAGTCGTTGCCTGGCCCAGCATTGATCCAGTCGCTTCCAGCGTTGCCGACGATGGTACAGTTGCCGGTGCCGCCGTTGATGTATTGGGGCTCGCTACCGTTGGTAACGATGATGTCGTTGCCGCTACCGCCGTTCAGATCGTCGGCGCCATTGCCGCCCAGGATGGTATTGTTGCCCGGGCCGGTGTCCGAAACCGTGCTGTTGCCATCGCCGACGCAGATGATGTTGTCGCCATTGCCGCCGATGATCGAGTCGTTGCCGG
>Ga0209517_10004745_pt1 | contig 17682 bp, 23 predicted proteins | sample PeaSoiMetSII2010_FD_187695 | JGI IMG/M metagenome (GOLD analysis project Ga0209517, IMG submission 187695) | Peat soil microbial communities from Weissenstadt, Germany - SII-2010 (SPAdes) (version 2) | ecosystem: Environmental > Terrestrial > Soil > Wetlands > Peat | place: Germany...
GCGACTCATAAAGTTGCCTCCTTGGGGGAAAGAACATCGCGCTCAACGGAGTCTTTCCCTCAAGGTACAGTGTCATCCTTTACCTGATTTGCCCACCTTCAAAAAGGGCCGCTCTCTCATAATGCATCGACCAGTTTGGGAGCGTGTTGACGACACCGCGCTTACCGATGCTTGCGGAAAATTTCGAAGATCAGATTGAAGAATTGCACTAGCGTTATCCCGATCGCGACATAGACCGCAATCTCCAGCCGGCGACCAGCCTCTTGAGTCCCACGCAGCAGGTCGGCGACGTCTTTCGTGGACTGTTGCAGAGTGTCGGCCAATTGCTCAAAGTGCTGCAGCGAAGCCCTCATTTTGTCCGAGGTCCTCGACATGGCCAGCGCAGCTTCACCGAACTGCTGTCCATTGCGCAGATCAAGTTCAGCCCGGCACGCCGTCCACCACGGACTCCCGGGAGGACTGTCATACATGCGCTGCCGGATCTCCACATAAGAATGGTTGCGCAACACCTCCACTAGTGCCGACACTTTATCGGAAGCCTGGACTTGCTCGCTGGCTTTGGTTTCCGAAGCTTTCGCGTCACTAACGATAACCGACATACTAAGAAGCGTATCAGTCGACTCTTGCCGAATTGAGGTGCCCGAAGTGCATGCCCACACTACCGTTTCCGCACAATGCGGCTACCGGTAACGACCTTACCCATGCCCTTTCAGCCATACCGTACTTCGGCCTTTCGTGTTGGAACGAGCGCTCCACGCTGGTCGGCGGGCGCCACCCGTGAGACGGAGGCCGAAGAAAAGAAAGAAGGCCAAGTCGAGAAAGCGTCCAGCAAAGAGGCGTACGGGGATTTGAGCGTCACCGACCTGAAGATGGTCAGCGAGACCTGCACCAAGTAGAGATTTTAGGCAAAACCTTAACCAAGCGGCCAGCGAGTTGGTGCTGGCCCTTTTTTACTTTACCGCCAAAAAGGATTCCACGGACGACATTCTACCTCACCATTGAAGTCCTCGTTAACTGTTGTAATAATCGCGATTTCACCCATCAAGCACAAATCCACTTTCGTGAGTCGGGAGATAGTTCCCCCGGAAAGTGTGCAATATTGACCAGCTACCAGAACCGCGCAGCGGGTATTCTGCTCCTAGTTTCAATGAACGGAACACGGTCATGGGTTAGCGACTGTACGTCATTCGACCCTCACGACCGGTTCAAACTCCGGCTGGACCAACCTTGGTCCGGCCTCTTTTCTTGCCGACGCAAACCCGACTTGTTGATTCCCCTGTCAGTTGGCGAAAAATCCCGATTACGCTCAAAATGGCCGGAACAGGGATTCTGAGTGTAACGGCCCGATAGCAACAGTTACCGACGGATTGCCCATGATCCGACGGGAGTCAGCCCGTGCAACCCGGCCAGAGGCGGATTCCTGGAGAAGTATTCCGCTCACTTCAGCTTCGCGTACTCCGCTTTGGCTTGTTTCAGGACTGGGACGTCGGTGTCGGCATTTTTCCAGAGGGTGAGGAAGTCTTGGTACGCGGTTCTCGCCTTAGCGGTGTCACCCGACATCACGTAGGCTCTGCCGAGTTGGAGATGAGCCAGTGCTCCGGTCACAAAGTTGAGCACGATTCCCCTGTGATCCGATACTTTCTGAAACTCGGCGGCGGCGGCAACTCCATTGTGTGCGAGCAGATAGGATGTTGCCCGGAAGTCCGTTGAAAGTTAGCGACTCTCGACCGTCATAGGCTACGCAACCTTCACTTCCTCGGCAACAGCCTTCTTCGAAACCGTGTTCGCCAGCGCAGTCAACAGCGATGGAATCTCCCGGTAGCCTTGAACCTTGCGAAACTGGCGCTCGGCCACCAGCAGGCCGGAGCCGACCCAGCGCTCGATGTGATCGCCGGCACGCCAGCGTTTTACGTTGCGGCAAACTGTCTCCACGATGGAGAAAGCCGACTCGATTACATTCGTGCTCGCCAGCGTGCGACGCAACTGGGCCGGCACCCGCAGACGATGCACCGTGAGGGTTTCTTCCAGGCCTTCCTCCAGGCTGCGGGCGGCGCTTGGATTCAGTTCCATCAGTTCGCGATGCAGTCGTTCCAGCTCACGCTTGGCGTCGGCGTATTCGGGCATGGCGTAGGCGTTCTGCAGTTTCTTTTTGACCGCCGGTTTATGTTCTTCGGGCAAGTGGTCCACCACGTTGCGTCGCTTGTGCACCTGACACCGCTGGATCAAAGCCGCCTCGCCGGCGTGACGGCGCACCGCCGCTGCCAATGCCTTGCCTCCGTCCAGCACGTACAGTCGCGGCACGCTGAAGTCCAGCCCGCGCGAGGCCAGATCGCCAAGTAACTCCCCGACCACGGCGGCATTCTCGCTCGCTCCTTCGCGCAGGCCCAACACCGTTTTGTGCCCGTCCGTGCTGATGCCCAGGGCCACGATCATCTGCCGGTCGCGGAAGGGGGTGCCGTCGATCAGTACCGCGCACAGCCGCAACTCGCCCAGCGGACGCTCCATCAACTCCTGCAACTTCTCCCGGCTGGAGGCGATGAAGTTGTCGCTCACCGCCGACTTTTCCACCCCGTAGGCTTGGCGAAAATCTTTCACCACCGCTCCATAGTTGCGCGTCGACAGCCCGCGCATCATCTTGTCCCACACCGCGTGTTCCATCGGTCCACTGCACTGGAACAACTCGTAACTGCCCAGCCGTTGCTCGCGATTTTCCGGGCTGCGCAGACGCGTTCTTTGAATCGGCACCTTCTGCCCGTCCACTACGCAGCAACCGCTCTCTTTTCCCCACCGGTGGGCGCGCCGCGCGGGATGCTGCTCATGCCGCTCCCCAGCCAGATGCCGCACTTCTTCCTCCATCACCAGGCTCATCAACGCCAACCCGGCTTCGCGCATCAGGTGGCCCACTCCTTCTTGCAGCAGACCGACCACCTCGGTCATCGGAAAAATCATCTGAAGGTTGGGATTCTCTTCGCGGGCCAGCCGCCGGAATTCTTGCACCGCTCGTTGCTGGTCGATCTGGTATCGTCTCTTCATAGCGACTCTCTCCTTTTTCTTGGCAGAAAAACTATCCTCGGTCATTATGACCGGGGTTGAGAGTCGCTACTTTCTACGAACTAACGGGCATCCTCAGCAGATAGGCTTGTCCACGGACATACGCGGGGTATAGGTAGTTGACGAAAGTTTCTGTCTTTCCGAGTTCGTAAGGAGTAGTCGCTTCCAGATCGGCAAGCGCTGCCCTAGAATTGCCCTTGGTAAATTCGCTCGCAGCATTGATGGTTGGCAGCCAGTAGAGATTCAATAGAGTATCGGCCGGGTAGTTTTTCTGCAGTTCCTCGGCCAGGGCCTTGGCTCCGGCGGTGTCGCCGATGCGAGCCAGGGTTAACGCAGCCACCACCTTTACATCCTTTCCCGGATACAGTCCCAGCGCCGCGGTGACTGCCCGCTTTGCGGATGCAGTAGCGCCGAACTCCGCGTCGCGCAGCCCAGCATTGATCTGCCACGAAGCTGCTGTCTCTTTGGAGTCGGCACGGACGGCCGAGTCCACCGCTCGCCGTGAGAGCTGCCACGCCTTGCTGCGCCGGCCATAGTAAGCCTCAGTGTCAGACTGCGTGGACAACAGCATGTCTTCGTCCCCGGGTTTGCCCGCAGCCCAGTCTACCTGCTGTTCCATCTGCCCCGAATCCCCTCGCAAAAAGGCGAGGTAGTACAAGTTCTGCCGCAAGGATCCGCTATCCAACTTATGTGCGAATGCCTGATCAAAATTTGTCTTGGCTTCCTCCAGCCGGTTCAAGTTCATGTACGTTAATCCCAGAGTCGCATAGTTGCTGCCATCGGGTGCAAGCCGCACGGCCTCCAGCTTTTCGGCGAGAGCCTTGTCATATTGTCCTTCATGAGCGTAGTTCGCACCCATGTTGCCGTGCGGAAAGAAATCACGAGGATAGTTTGCTGCCCAGATCTGGTTGCTCTGCAGCGCTTTGACCTCATCGCCGGTTTGGCCAGCGTAGAGCTGGGTGATACGCATTTTCTCCAACTCGTTGGCTCTATCGCGCAATTGGTAGGCCTTCGTTATACACTCCAGCCCGAGCGCCGGTTGCATGTGATTGTTGTACACTCTGCCCAACGCGGCATACGCCATGGGGAAATTTGGGTCGAGTTCAATCGCCCGCTTAAAAAAGGGAATGCTCGCCGCGTCTCCCTTTTCCCGCCATATGGCAAGTCCCATCCCGTAGTTCTTCAAGGCTTCGAGGGAGGATGTGGTGGCGTCAAGCGGAACGTCAAACTTCTGCACTGAGGGTAGCGACTCTCCGAGCTTACCGCGCAGGGCGGAAGCGGCACGGCTCAGAGCTTTCAGAACATCCTCCTTGCTCGTAGCTTCGAGCTGCTCTTCGGCCAAGATGTCGCCGGTGGTGCACGCTACCGCATCGAGGTGAATCAGGTAATGCGTGCCTATCTTGGAAATCGTGCCGCCCAGCAGCGCCTTGCTGCCAGTGCGTAAACATACCTCCCGCCCCACATCCCCAGTGACGTGTTCGCTCGCGGGATGACCCATCATCCGCAAAGTCCCGCTGACCTTGCGCTCGGAAAGCACGTTCAGAAAGGGCGATTGGGATAGGGCTACGCTGAGCGCCTGCTTGAGGGTATCGTCGAAAACTGGATCCCCTGTTCGGTTAGCAAAATCACCAAGCACGGCGGTGTCTTTCTCGGTGAGCCGTTTCGTTTGATACCAGCGATTGTAGAGTGCACCCGCAGCGATGACTGCAACGATTAGTAGAACCGCCGCGGGCGCGAGGATCTTCCAGAGTTTCCTCTTCCGAGCTGCAGGCGCCGGGCTCACCGCGGCCGTAGGCGAACTCCTTTCCAGGCGTCCGCTCTCCATTTCGCGCTTCAGGCGTTGGATGTCGGTACGAATCTCGGAGGCGCGTTGGTATCGGAGATTTCGGTCTTTCTCTAGACACTTGGTGATGATTTCTTCCAGCTTGGGAGGGATGTCCGGGTTAAGTCGAGCCGGAGGAACAGGAGCACAGTTCAGAATAGAGTCAAAGAACCGCTCAGTGTTTTCCCCGTGGAAGGGCAATGCACCAGCCGCCATTTCGTACAGCACCGTGCCGAAGGAGAACAGATCGGTTCTCAGATCCAGCTCTTCGCCTCGGACCTGCTCCGGCGACATATGGGCAATGGTTCCCAGTGCCGTTCCCGGGATGGTCAGGTGCGCGGCACCCGATTCCAGAGTCGGCGGGGGGGCACTCGGTGCCGCTCCGACCACGGAGCTTTTCTCCTGAATTAGCTTGGCCAATCCAAAATCCAGCAGCTTTGCGTGCCCGCGTTTTGTGATGAAGATGTTCGCCGGCTTGATGTCGCGGTGGACGATGCTTTGGGCGTGAGCTGCGTCGAGCGCGTCAGAGATCTCAATCCCCACCGACAGTATCGCTTCGACCTCCAGCGGCTTGCCCGCGATGCGATGATCCAGGGTCACCCCGTCCAGAAACTCCATGACGATGAACGGTTGACCGTCTTGATGTTTTCCGATCTCATAGATTGTGCAGATGTTGGGATGGTTGAGAGCGGAGGCGGCCCGCGCCTCGCGTTGGAAGCGACTTAACGAGTGCACGTCTTTGGCGACATTGTCAGGCAGGAACTTCAAAGCCACGAAACGATGCAGCTCGGTGTCTTGAGCCTGGTAGACGACCCCCATCCCGCCGCCGCCGAGCTTGTTCGTGATGCGATAGTGGGAGACTGTGCTGCCAACCAGCTGCGCATCAGCTTCTGTTCTCCGCTGCTCGTCGGCGACTACTTTGGCTGCGACTTCCACGGCGGGTAACTCGATGAAATGCTCAGCTGCTTTCTCGTGAGCCAGAAGCGACAGCACCTCGCGTCGCAGTTCTTCGTCGCGGCCGCAAGAATGTTCGAGAAATTCCGCACGATGCACCCCGTCCAGCTCCATGGCTCGGTGACATAACTCTTCGAGTCGACGCCAGCGTTCAGGCTCCACGTCAATCCCTCTCGTTCAACCCCGCAGGAGCCATAACTTTGCCAAACTCCAGTCCCGCCCTACGGCGACGACCGAAACCTTCAGTACTCCGGCGGTTTCTTCGATGCTCAATCCTGAAAGAATCTTGGCTGTACAACCTCACGCTTCCTTTCATCGACGATAGCGAATCCCTTCAGGGCATTGTCGAGCCATGGTAGGCGCGAACAGAGGTCAAGTCAATGAATGCAGCGAGGTTGGGAACGCGCTGAACGGATTGTAGTTGAAAAATCCCGTTACACTCATTGGCCGATCATCCAGATCGCGCCCAACAGAAAAACGAGAATCACAATGATCCTCAAAGCGTATTCCACAATATCCTGCCCGCTGATTGCACCACGGAGTTGAGAAATCATGTCGTTAGCTTCGGATCGCTGGGCGCTTCGTTGAACGGCCCTCCCCCCAAGTGCTCCTCAATCACAGCTTACTTCCCGTTGCAAAACTTCGTGAATAGCTCCCGTGTGCCACGTAGCGGCACTGATGGGCTAGCTATTGAAAAATCCCCATCTCTGACAATGTCGTTCCCGTCAAGAACACCACCAGAGCTTGCGGCACGAGTTCCCAAAAATGCGATCGATTCAAGTATTGGGCAAACCGGTAACGGGTTAGCAGGTCTTACCGGTCGATGCGCCTGACTTTGAATCAGCGGCGCTGCGGGCATGCGAGCTTGTGCTGGCTGGAGATGCTCGGATCGGCAAAATTCCGGGTGCACGAATGTCGAAGTCCGGATCAAAAGCGGCTGGAAGCTGGAAGATCGTCGAAGCAGATCAAAACCACGAAGAGACACGCAACTGATCGCAATAGACGGTAAGCAGCTGTTTTCGCGCTAACATGTGGTAATTGTGTCCACATACAGGAGGGCACGATGCGTCGAGAACGAACGCTGAAGGCTGTGCTGGTGTTGGTGGGAATAATCTTTTCGGCTGGCGCCTATCCCTTGATGATGTTTTTCAGGCAAGACCCTGCGTTGGCGATGATGCTTAGTCTTTATGTCACACTCGGCATTTTCTTGCTGCTGGCAGCCCGTAACCCATCGGCGAATCGCAGCCTGATCGCTTTTACCGCATGGTCGAGCTTCGCCCATGCCGTCGTTATGGGAGCGCAGGCATTCCTTAATCTGATCCGACGCGGAGAACTGTGGGGCGTGGCAGCCCTCATTGTCATCGGTGTGACCCTGATCGTGCTGACTCCGGCAAAGCAACCTGCGGCGCGGGCATCTGCGGTTGGTGCGTAGGCTCGCCTCAGCGTACACGGAGCAGAGTTCAAGGGACAACGAACTCACAGAACAGACTTGAGCCGTCTACCTCAGTAATCCGGGGTGTGACCTCCAGACTGGCAGCAAGCTTCTCAAAACTCGACCTATCCGCAGTTGTTGCGCGAAAACCGTCCTTGCAGACAATCGTTCCGTTGCCCGTGGCTTGGTAGTCGATCTCGCCCATAAGGCGGTGCGCGGACTGAATTTCAAACCATTCCAGTCGATGCTCCGAGAATTGAGGAGTGTAGCTCGAAAACATCACCAGCCCGCCTGATTGGGTTACCCGCATTGCTTCTCGGAAAAGCTGCTGCTGATCAACCGCGAAGGCACAGATGCCATTCTGAATGCAGATCGTCAAATGAAAGGCGCGGTCGCGAAAGCCCATTTGAACGGAGTCCATGCAGGCAAGGCACAGTGATCCCTCGGACGCGGTGTTTTATCTGCAGACGGGCAAGGTAAGACTCACCGTTGTGTCCAAGTCTGGCAAGGAAGCGACGATCGGCATATTGAGTGATGCGAGTTTCTTCGGCGAAGGTTCGCTAGCAGGCCAACCTCTCCGCATGGGTTCTGCAACGGCCATGACGGATTGTGCTGTTCTGAGAGTTGAGAAAAAGGCCATGGTGGATACGCTTCACCGGGAACACACTTTTTCCGATCTGTTCGTGGCCTATTTGCTGTCGAGGAACATCCGATACGAAGAGGATCTGGTTGACCAACTGTTCAATTCCAGTGAGAAGAGATTGGCTCGAATTCTTCTTCTGCTCGCTCATTTTGGCAAGGACGGTGTGCCTGAGACCGTGGTCCCAACGATCAGCCAGGAGACCCTGGCAGAGATGATCGGCACGACCCGCTCGCGAGTAAGCTTTTTCATGAACCGGTTCAGGAAATTGGGATTCATTCACTACAACGGTGGCCTGCAAGTCCACAGCTCACTTCTCAACGTCGTTCTTCACGATTAGCTTGGTGCTCAAGACGTCCCAGAAGATGGTTCTCTCGCGGACCTCTCTAAGGACTCGGCTTATTGAAGCGAACTCGCCACGCTGGAAAAGGCATTGTTGGCGTGCGAGCCGACCAGGCGAATCGTGCCGACCACGAGCACTAAGATAACGGCCAACATCACCGCATATTCGGCAATGTCCTGACCCTCATCTTCAGTCCAAAGTCTACCCAGTAGCACTGTCATAAGCACCTCCCATCAGGTTGCTCGCGCACGCTCTCTTGAAGTCATGGCGTAGAACGCCAGTTCAACGACAGCCATGAACAAATCAGGCATTTGCCGGATCTAATCCGGAGAGCGGTGTCATTTTTGTCGTGACCAGCACCTCCAACAGAGTTGCTGTGTTACGAACGCTTCCCGAGATGGTGATGAGTGCTTCTGAGACGAGGGGATGTTGTTCCGCCAGCGAGTCAAGACGGTCACTCACGTTGTAGAGTTGCTGAACTTCGTGCAGGATCGCATTCGGATGCATGGGATGCACGGCTTTCTTGACAGCCTAACAGCCCGTGGCGGAACTTGCCGAAAGTTCGTGGGCGACGAGTTAGGCACTTGTCACTCGGAAAGACGGAGTTAACCGCCCTCCCGTGCGACATGTTTACAGATCTCTACGCTGCTACGGCGACTTTATGGAAGGTCGAAGTAACGGCCTCAAACGTCTGAACCTTGGGCGTTCCATCGATCATTCTTGCCAAGGTTTTCAACACTTCGGGGTAGGTACTGGTGTTGTAAGCATCTGCATCGGCCCTGGTCTCCCACAGACTGATTGCGATCGCATCTAGGCTGCTGGGATTTGAGAGTGTGATCTCGTCCCTAAAGCCCTTCTGTTTTCGAAGTAAAGGAAGAATGTCCTTGTCAAATGTTCGGTTGTAATCAGAAAGCATGTTCGATTTCAGATGAATAGAAACGGTGCGTGCAAACATATCAACCTCCTAAAGGTTGTTCACGCTAAGAGGAGAGAACTTCAGATGGGCTGACTTAGTTCAGGGAACCTGAAAGAGGAGAAAGTGGAAACCAGCTCAACTACATTATATCACCTGAGGTGATGTGGGCGAACTCTGGCCTGTTCATAGACTTCGTAGGATGATAGAGCCAGCCCATGGGATGTCGTAGCCGTAGTACTCGAGTCGTCGGCGTGACGGATCGACCGACAATGCCTCTTGGAGCAGGGAGGTGCCACCGTGAGCCATTTGCTCTGAGCGCCGCACTGCAATGTTGAGGGATCTCGCCAAACGCTCCCGCAGGATCACCGTGGGTGCGGACAAAGCCTTATGATGTCGCCGAGTTGGTGAGTGTGTTCCGCGAACTGAACGTGACCCCGCACGTCATCCAGCACATGAAAGAACCGATGCAGCGCCATCGACGAGAGGACCACGCGACAAGTCGGATGTGGCATCAGTCTCGGAAAACGTTGGCTGGTGGAAAAGGCTTTCGGATGGCCGAAACAAACCGGACCGTTGCGCGAGATCTGAACCCTCAGGCTTGGAGCTGGCAATGGGAGGCGGGCATTATGATTCTTGATCTGCTAAAACGATCGGAGGAGACGACTTCTGCTCAATTGCTGCTGAAGACCGGATTCAAACGAAACTCCCCGTTGAAATGGGGGGGATGCGATTTCCCAGTAAGATAGAAGCGAGCTAAACTCACAACGAGGTTTGGAATGGGGAGAATGCGACGTCGCGAGGCGTTGTCTGTGAGAGCTTTCGCCGTCATCCTGGCGCTGGTCCTGTGTTTGGGCTGGCCAAACGAGACCGCGGCCTATGCCGTCCTTGCACATGAGGCGATCATTGACAGTGTCTGGGACACCAACATACGCCCCTTACTGTTGAAGCGGTTTCCTGATGCCACGGCAGAAGAACTCAAAGAAGCACACGGCTATGCGTACGGCGGGGCGATTATCCAGGACATGGGTTATTATCCGCACGGAAGCTTCTTCTTCAGCGACCTGACACACTATGTGCGGAGCGGAGACTTCATCCTGGCCCTTCTCCATGATTCTAAGGATCTTGACGGCTACGCCTTTGCGCTCGGGGCCCTCGCTCACTACGCCTCGGACAACGAAGGGCACCCCATCGGCACGAATCGCGCGGTCCCGCTCCTGTATCCCAAGTTGAAAACAAAATACGGCGACTCCGTGACGTATGAAGAAGACAGACTTGCGCACGTGAAGACGGAATTTGGATTCGATGTTCTGGAAGTAGCACATGGACGTTACGCCCCGGACAGTTACCACGACTTCATCGGGTTTGGAGTTTCGGTTCCCCTGCTGGAACAAGCCTTTCAGGAAACCTACGGTCTAGATCTGAAAACAGTTCTTACTGACGAAGACCAGGTGCTCGGTTCCTACCGTCACGCTGTCAGCCAACTTCTTCCCAAAGCCACGCGCATTGCCTGGAGCCTGAAGAAGGATGAGATCCTGAAGGATCAGCCCAGCATGACGAGAAAGAAATTTCTCTATAATCTTTCTCGCGCGAGCTACCAAAAGAACTGGGGCAAGAACTTTAAGCCGCCGACCTTTTGGGAAAGATTTCTCGGCTTCCTTACTCGGATTCTCCCGAAGATCGGCCCCCTAAGAGTGCTACAACTCAAAACGCCTACGCCTGCGGCGGAAAAACTATTCGAAGCGAGCTTCAACGCGACGCTGGATCGCTATCGGCAGTTGCTAAGCCAGGTAGGCGCCGGCCAGCCGGACTTGCCCAACGACAATTTTGACACCGGTGCAATAACGGGGCCGGGAAAATATCGGCTCAACGATGAGACGCATGCAAAGTTGCTGGACGCGCTGGCGAAGGAGAGTTTCAGTGGTGCTTCGCTCGAGGTTCGGGCTGAGCTGCTGGAATTCTATGGGCATCCGGATGCTCCTTACGCGACGAAGCGAAAGCCAAAGGACTGGGCGAGAGTCCAGGACGAACTTGAACAATTGAAGAAAGCAGCTCCGCCAGTGGTTCCGACGTCCGCAGATGGTCCCGTCCAGCCAGGTCTCTCGTCCGAGTAAGCGGATGTTCTTCTCTATTTTCTCAGCCGTGACGGTTGAGGCTGTATGTGGGAGGTACGGCATGCAACCGAGTCCAGCTAAATTCTCGGCCCGAGCCATAAAGGCCTCCTGGTGGTTGGGGACGGCCTCGCTGGCTTTCGGCCTTTTTATCAAGATCACTTCTGAACTGCTGGAGCACGAGGTGTCCGGCGTAGATCGTACAATCCTGCTTGGTTTCGCGAAGACACGAACTCCCTGGCTCACGGTGGTGGCCGTGGATTTGACGGCATTGGGATCGGTGACACTCGTAGTGCTTATCTCCACTATAGCTTTGTGTGTGCTGCTTCTGTTGAAGGACCGGATGGGCGCGCTGCAACTGGTGGCGGCTTCCGTGGGTGCAGGAATTCTAACGACCACAATCAAGGACTACATTGACCGAGCTCGCCCTGATGTCGTTCCACAGCTCGTAGAGGTTTCGGGCTTGTCCTATCCCAGCGGCCACTCACTGGCGGCCGCATCCCTCTATTTGACCGTAGCCATTCTTGTGTGCCGGCATCTTCAAAGAACCGGGCATCAAGTCGCGATTCTGGCGATGACGGTTGGGATCATACTGCTGGTGGGAATGACTCGCATCTACCTCGGAGTGCATTACCCAAGCGACGTCGCCAGCGGCATATCGCTTGGGGCGGCCTGGGCGCTTTTGCTGGCCGGGGGCTTTTCGTTTTTCCCAGATCCCAAGATCGCCCGCCCCGGGCAATAGTTCTCTGGATCGTGCGCTGCCAGTTCCGTCTTTCCATTGTGACTCCTGAACATTTTAGTGCCGCATTGGATGGAAAGCAGACGCAGCTGCCAAGGCTTCAAAACTTTCATCGCGCTCCCGGCGGCTCTTGTGCGGTTGGGATTCCGACCAGGTGGCGATAGAACGCAACGGCCCGGTTGACCGAGGAAGACTCATTTCCCGCGATCAGCCCGTTGGCGTTCTTTCCGGTGCGCACGATGCTGTAGTAGCGCCAGACGTTATCCGATTCGCGATCCAGAAAGTACATCGACTGCAACTCACCCGGGTGAAGGATAGGGATGAAGAAATAGCGCATCGTGCTGACGTTCTCGACGTCGAAGACGAGTCGCGTCGCCGAAGCCTCTACAATGTGCATTCGGTAGATGGCTTTGCCAGAAAGGTTATCGACCTGTTCAAAGTAGAGGACCTTGCCTTCCTTCATCTCATCGGGCGAGAAGTCTTCGCGCCGTTGACCAGACTGCGAGCCGGTCAGAGCATAGGCGTCCACAATCAACGTTCGCCACTGCTGGTGAGTGGTCGACCAGTAGCGCATGCTCGCGAGTTCTGAAATTGCCCCGATGTGGCGAAGCAAGCCGCCACTTTCCGACGTATAGGGAAATCGCGCGGCTATGGTCACCAACGTCGTAAAGCCCACTTCAGCCCAACCGGTGCACGCGGGCGGCTTCCAGTCGCGGCCGAGGTCAGACTTGCTCCATGATTTCACGATGGCCAAATCATCCAGACCCGGATAGGGCGGAATGGGTTCCTTTCCGCATGGCGGCTGCGGTACTAATTGCGAATAGCCTCGCGCCTGGCAGAACAGCATTGCGAACAATAGAAAGCAAACGCAGCGCCGAGCCCAAGTTTGGGACAGAAAAACCCTTCGAATAAAACTTGATCGCCAAACAATCACGTCGTTTCCCCAACAACAGAAGCGATCTCTTCTGCCTAGCCGTTCAAGAGGGTAGATCAAGCCGACTGCTGTGGCTGGCCAACTGCCCTCTTGAGACGCCAATAGATTCGCTCACTTGCTCTGGCAGTACTGTGCAGAAGCGCTCATGTCGTAAGCATGGCGACCATGTGGAGCACGGGTGTCCGTAACCCTGGTGTTCCGTGCCAGTTCGTTAGCCGACATTCCGAGTCTCTCAGAATCCGATTGGGCAAAAGCGGTCGACCCGAGCAGAATGATGGTCACTATGGGGGTTACGGGGCTGTGTATCAGTCTCACAGCCAATGGCTGCATCCGGGCGCAGCACGTTTTGAGCCAGCCATGCATATCGTGCTCTCGCAATTTCGATCATGGAACGAAGTACCCCAAAAAGATGGTCAAAATCGCGCACTCTCCTCGACTAACGTTTTAGCAATGTTTTGGACGGGATCTGTTGCGACATTCTTTTGAGATCAGTCGGCATCTGACGGCATAGCAACGGGGTTGGACACCTTCAGGTTGAGGCTGAAGTCGGTGCGAAGAGTCGGATCTCCGTCGCCCGGCCCCGAATTCCATTCAAAGAATTCACCATCGGGAGCCATGTCAATTCCCGCATTGCGTTCAATCTCGGATCCATCGTTCGACATATGTACTCTTCTGGTCAAAGGATCGCCATAATACCGCCAGACCTAACGACGAAACTCGGCCTGCCCTTTGTCGCTCTGACGCTATTTGCCTGATCGCTTTTCACTCCAGAGCGTGCTCAATCGTCAGTATCAAACTCTAGGCTTCAGAAAACTGTTCAGAATTGATCGTCTGCTAAATCAGCGCTATGACATAAGCAATATGTGGCAAGAGTGCTAGAGAAAAAAGGTGTACCTGCTCGAATCCGTCAATGCTTTCCAGTTTGCTCCAGCTTAGATAAGACCAGCTGTGTTTCCGAAAGTGCAGCGGCATCTCCCTTCGCCAAGTCCGCCGTTACCTGATCGCGGGTTGCCAGGGTGTCACGGAGCAAGTTGCGGAGTGCGGAGTCCTCCGTGATACTCGCTATCTGCTGCGCTTGATCAAAAACCTGCCTGGAATACTCCCCGGCCTTCCCGTAGTTCTTTTGCGCCACTTCCAGATACATCATCGTGGCTGTGTCGCGAAGCTGCGCCAGTTGCTGGCTGGACTGACAGGATCCTAATTGTTTTGTCGAGGCAGACAGTTCTTCCTGTACCCGCTGCAATCTGGAATACTGCAGGATGAACCCAACAAGAAATCCAGCCAGCAATAGCAGAAACCAGAGGACGAGTTTAGATCGCATTGATCCTTTCCCTCCTTTATTCTTCTCAACCTGGTGAAGTCAAGCAATGCGAGCGGTCCTCAGGTGGATACCCGGTTGGCCAGGCGGGCTAAACCTTCTTGAGCGACGGTTGGTGCACTCGCATACGTCCGTCATCATCCCACTTCACGACCGCGTCATCTTCGTTAGTTTGCTGAACTGTGCCGAATTCTCCAGTCGGCTTTCCGAAGTCGCCCAACCCCTCGACACGATCTCCGGGATTCAGTTCCTGGTCGGTGGCAGAGGGCTCGGTGAGCCGTGGCTTCTTGGCTCGATCTGAGTCAGGCGCCGCCCCACGGTGTGACAGGGGTGGTTGGGGAGCTCTATGCAGTTTGGGTATCGGTTTGTTGGTGCGGTGGGTCATAGTGTTTTCTTTTCTACCAGGCCAGAGCATCGCGCTTCGCCACGACTGTTCATCGGCTCGATAGATACACGATAGGCCTGGAAAAATGGCTCGGCAGGTCCAAACTGCACAGTTCTGACAATTAGTTTGGCCACACCGGGCGAGTGTGCAGTTCGACGGCAGCGAGATCGGCAGTCTACACAACAAACATGGCTAACTCCGCCGTCGTCAATCCCGCCTCACCTTGCTTCAGGATCGCGATGATCTGCTCTTCGCTGTGCCGCGTGCCCTTCATGCCCGTTCTCCTCTCTCCTGGGTTTGGGAGAACTCACATTCTAGACGGTCCAGTTTTTGGGGGGTTGGGTCAACGGTGTTGTAGATCTTCTCCCAATGGCGCAGTTCGCGATTGAGTTTTTTCGTCTGCAGGGACCTGCGGGCCTCATCTCAGAGAAAGAAATGAAAAGTGTCCCTGATCTACTGGACGAGTACAACGGTTTGACTTTCGACACCAAGAGCGAAATAACTATTTCGTCAGGTGCGGAGCAGCGTTGCCCGCAAAGTTGACGTCATTCGCGCCTTCTTGCGCATTTATTCATCCTTCATCATAGGAGTTTGCCTTTTGAGCATTCGGAACGCTTGAGAGGGGGCCCGATCATGACACCCGTGGTGACAGCCAAGAAACTCAGCAAATTTAATCCCAAGACATTTCTCTCGACCATGGATGGCGGCAGGAAGATCGCAGCTTCTCCTAAAAAACAGCCGATCTTTGTTCAGGGCGACTCGTCCGATGCAGTTTTTTATATACAGAAAGGAAAGGTAAGACTCACTGTTGTGTCGAAGACCGGGAAAGAAGCCACAATAGGCATTCTGAACGAGGGCGATTTCTTCGGAGAAGGTTGCCTCACAGGGCAGCCTCTTCGCCTGTGCTCAGCAACCGCAATGACAGACTGCTCTGTGATGCGAATCGATAAGAAGTTCATGATGGAAGTGCTTCACCGGGAACACTCCTTTTCCGATATGTTCGTGGCATACTTGCTGACACGGAACATCCGATACGAAGAAGATTTGGTTGACCAGCTTTTCAATTCCAGTGAGAAACGCCTTGCTCGTGTTCTTCTCCTGCTTGCTCATTTCGGCAAGGATGGAAAGCATGAAGTTGCAATACCCAAAATCAGTCAAGAAACTCTTGCAGAAATGGTGGGCACAACTCGCTCGCGGGTTAGCTTTTTCATGAACCGGTTTAGGGAATTGGAGTTCATTGATTATCACGCAGGCGATGCATTGCAAGTCCACAGTTCGCTTCTCCAAATCGTTCTCCACGACTAAGAACCTCATTCCGAAATGTGGCTACGCCCTTGTGCAGACCTCGCCACTGTCTTCGCCCTCACCTTGGTTACTTCGGCGAGTGTCGTTTTGGCTGATCGGGCGCACCAATCCTACTTCGAATCTTCGAACCGCTGGTTTTCCGACGATCCGCAGCCCGCCACGGCTCGTCCCTGATTACGCGAGTAGATGATGATCGGCGTCGCAGGGCGGGAAGCAAATCTACGCGAGGCGCTTGCCCGAATCATGGAGCGCAGCGCGTTCCGCGTTCCAGGCTGCACCAAGAAAGACGATCATCGCAGAGAACTCCATCCACACCATCAAGCCGATTGCCGCGGCCAGCCCTCCGTAAACGGGTCCATACTGCATATGCTGGACGTAAGTTCCAAACAGCAAATTGACGCCCCACCACAGAATCGTCGCCGCCACCGCTCCCGGCAGAACGGAACTCCACGTTGTTGCGCTTGGTCGCGCAAGACGATAAATCAAGGCCAGGACGAGCATCGCCAGGGCCATCCCCAAGACCGCAAGCATGACCGTCCAGAAGCCCGAGCCAACGGAGACTGGCCGAATCCGCCAGTCATCCATTGGCGCAATGGCCGTCCAAAGGCACTCAGCGCGACGGCCAGGAGCCACGCCACAATAGACACACAGAACAAGAGCAAGCCTCGAAGTTGTCGGCCGAGAAAAGAATGTCTCTCACGATCACCGTAAATCAGGTGGATGCCTTCCATAATGAGCGTCATTACCTGCGAGCCGACGAGCAACGTCCCGACCCAGCCGAGAAGCACCCAGGTCCAGGGGTTCATTTCTCGGCGCACTGACTTACGGCCGATCAGTCGGTCACGTCCCGAAACAGCAAACACCGGCCTCGTGGTCATTTGGAGCGTGCTGAAAGTGTGTTGCCGCGCGGAGCCACGCAGAATGCCCGTCGCCCGTAAACCCAGGAAGGCCGAATGTGGCGAACTCCCCGTTCCGGACCCTCCCTCGTTTAAGTTCGTGCGAGCACAACGAAGCCGTTGGCGGGGATAACTATATTTGCCGAGGCCTGGAAGCCATGCAGCGGCGGGCCGGATGCTTGGACACCTCCGCTGTTGCCGGCCACGATCGGGTTCACCCAATTGTCGTAGACGTCGCTGTTAAATACTTCACGCCACCGACCGGCAAATGGGAATCCGATGCCGTAGTTGTACCACGTATCTTCCGCGAGCGTCGCAACCACAATCACGTCCTGCCCACTGCCCTCCAGCCAGCGTTGAAACGCAATTACGCGGTTCAGGTCGTGAACGTGAAACGGATTGACGTTGTCTCCGCGCAGCGCGGGGTAATTCCAGCGCAGCCGGATCAAATCCTGGGTAAACCGCAGATGATTGACCCTGGCTGTATCCGTTCCTGTATTCAATCCAGCCCACCAGATCAGATTCGATGAGGTGGGATCCCAGCTCCATTGCTTGTCCTCCAGAAACTCCTGCCCCATGAAAATCTGCGGAATTCCTGGAGCGGTGAGCAGCAAGCCCGTGGCGAATCGCGATCGGCTGCGCGCGTACCATGATTCGTGGTTCGAGCCATCGGCAAGGGCGGGGATGCGTTGCTCCGTGCCAACCTTCACGATGTCGTGATTCTCAACGCAAGGCACAGCCTGCCAAGCATGCGCGAATCCGTGCGGATAGAGAGTCTCGGCGATCGCATCGAAATTGATGGAGGCGCTCAGCCCATACGAAGCCGCCTGCACTGCATT
>Ga0209517_10004746_pt1 | contig 17682 bp, 18 predicted proteins | sample PeaSoiMetSII2010_FD_187695 | JGI IMG/M metagenome (GOLD analysis project Ga0209517, IMG submission 187695) | Peat soil microbial communities from Weissenstadt, Germany - SII-2010 (SPAdes) (version 2) | ecosystem: Environmental > Terrestrial > Soil > Wetlands > Peat | place: Germany...
ACCTCGCTCGTGGCGCTCTACTTCCTCGGCGACACGCTGAATACCATGACGCTGGGCGGCCTTGCGCTCGCGGTCGGCATCCTGGTCGACGATTCGACGGTGACCATCGAGAACACCCACCGGCTGCTCACCGAGGAAGGTATGCCGCTTCCGGCGGCGACGCTGCACGGGTCTGCCGGGATCGCAGTGCCGACGCTCGTCTCGACGCTTGCCATCAGTTGCGTGTTCACCTCGGTGGTCTTTCTCGAGGGGCCAGCACGGTACCTGTTCACACCCCTCGGCCTCGCGGTGGTGTTCGCCATGCTCGCCTCCTACGGCCTGTCGCGAACGTTGACGCCGATCACCATCGGGCTGCTGCTCAAGGGGGAGCAGCACGGCGAGTCCGACGCTCCTTCACGTAACTGGTTTGGCCGCTTTCACGCCACCTTCGAACGCGGGTTCGCGAGCATGCGGGAAGGGTATGTCCGGGTGCTCAGGCTGTTGCTCGATCGGCGGCTCATCGTTCCGGTGATCGCGGTCGTCGTGCTGGTGCTTGGCGGTGCAATGTTCATGCTCGTCGGTCGCGACTTCTTTCCGCTCATCGACGGCGGCCAAATCCAGCTCCACGTCCGCGCGCCCGCGGCGACCCGGATCGAGACGACCGAGCGCATCTTCCAGGCGGTCGAGGACAAGATCAGACAGGTCATCCCCGAGGACGAACGCCAGCTCATCGTCGACAATATTGGACTTCCGGCGCGCTCGTACAATTTGGCCTTTAGTGACGGCTCGACCATCGGCCCCAATGACGGGGTGATCCAGGTGCAGCTGAAGGAAGGCCACGCCCCGACCGCCAACTACATCCGCAAGCTGCGCGAAGTGCTCCCAGCGGCGTTTCCCGAGACCACTTTCTATTTCCAAGCGGCCGACATGGTCACCCAGATCCTCAATTTCGGGTTGCCGGCGCAGATCGATGTGCGCACGGTCGGTTATGACCGGGCAACCAATCTGAGTGTCGCCAGGGAGCTTCGGCAGCGCATCGCGGCAATTCCAGGTATTGCCGATGCCCATCTGCAGCAGGAGGTCGATGCTCCGGCGTTCTACGCCATGATCGACCGAGCCCGCGCGGCCGGGCTTGGCCTCACCGCGAACACCATTGCCTCGAACATCAATGTCAGCCTGAGCTCGTCGGAGCAGGTTTCTCCGAATTTCTGGACCGATCCAGCCTCGGGGATCCCCTATTACATCGCGGTGCAGACGCCAGAGCCTCGGCTAGCCTCGCTGGACAATCTTCGCAACACGCCAGTCTCGACCGCGGTGGCGACCGATGGCGACCCCGTGCCCGGGCTGCTCAGCAATGTGGCGACGCTGCAGCGCGGCAGCGTGCCGACCAATTCCAACCAGGCGAACATCCAGCCGGTGTACGAGGTCTATGCCAGCGTTCAGGGCCGTGATCTCGGCGGCGTGTCCGGGGACATCAACAAGATCGTCGCCGAGCTGCAACCCAAGCTCAAGCCTGGCAACTTCATTCAGATCGTCGGCCAGATCCAGAGCATGAATGATAGCTTCCGCGATCTTGGCATCGGACTCCTGTTCGCCGCCGTCTTCGTTTTTGCGCTGATGGTGGTGAACTACCAGAATTTCGGCGATCCGTTCGTTGTGATCCTGGCGCTGCCTGCAACGTTCTGCGGTATTCTGGTCATGCTGTTCATCACCGGCACAACTCTCAGTGTTCCTTCCCTGATGGGGGCGATCATGGCCGTTGGTGTCGCCTCGGCGAACTCTATCCTGCTCGTGACGTTTGCCCATGAGCAGCAGCTGGCAGGTAGAACCTCCTTCGAGGCTGCCATCGATGCCGGACATACGAGGATTCGGCCGGTGCTAATGACCGCGGCGGCAATGATTGTGGGCATGCTGCCCATGGCAATCGGCGGCGCCGGTGAGGAGCAGAACGCGGCCTTGGCCCGCGCCGTGATCGGCGGGCTCCTGTTCGCCACGCCGACGACTCTACTCGTCGTCCCCTACCTTTTCGCCATGCTGCGGAGGCGCAACGACGGCAAGCCCGCCCATGGCGTATTTGAGGAGGATATCGCGTGAACGAGGTCGTGAGGTTGAAGCGACAACGCAAGCCGGCCGTCGAGCCCGCGCGCGAAGCGCCGCCGTCGGAGGAACGCCCGCGCACTCCGCGTGGTCGCGGGGGACGATGGCTCGGAGTGGGCGCGCTGCTCGCGCTATTCGCGGGGCTCGCTTTCGGCGCGTGGCGTTACGAGACGCAGCAACATGAGGCCATCGCAACGGCCGAGCGGCATGCCGATTTTGTGCCTAACCTGCGTGTTGCCACGGTCAAGGCGAGCGATTCAACCATGCTCGTCACTTTGCCCGGCACCACCTCAGCGTTCACGCAGGCGAACATCTTTGCGCGGGCCAGCGGCTACATCGACAAACGCAACGTCGACATCGGCGACCACGTCAAGGAGGGGCAGCTTCTAGCCCAGATCACCGCGCCTGAGCTCGATCACCAGATCGCACAGGCCGAGGCTACCCTCGGCCAGACCGAGGCCGCCTTGCGCCAAAACCAGGCAAATGCAGATCTCTCAAGCGCCACCTGGCAACGCGACAAGCCGCTGGTCGAGAAGGGCTGGGTCACCCTGCAACAGGGCGATGTGGACCGGCTCGGGCTTCAGGCGCAACAGGCCGCGGTCGGCGTCGCACAATCTAACATTGCCGCCCAGCAGGCCCAGCTCTCGGTGCTGCGTCAGCGGAAGGACTATCAGAGTGTGGTTGCCCCGTTCGACGGCGTCATAACCCAGCGCAACATCGACGTGGGCAGCCTGGTGCAAGCGGATGCAACGAGTGGCACCTTCATGTTCACCATCATGCAAGACAACGTGATCCGCACTCAGGTCTATGTGCCGCAGGACGAGGCGTTCGGATTGGGCCCAGGCGTCGATGCGGTCGTTCGGGTGCCAGAAATCCCTGGCCGAACCTTCCCGGGCAAAGTGACCCGCATTGCCGATGCGCTACAGCCCGGGACGCGCACGCTACTCACGGAAATCGACGTGCCTAATCCCGACGGCGCCTTGGATCCGGGGATCTACTGCACGGTCGAGCTGCATATCCCTCGGAAAGTCCCTTCTTTGATCGTTCCTGCCGACGCCATCATCTTCAATGCCGATGGACTCCACGTTGCCGTTTTGGAAAACGGCACGGCGCATTTCCGCAAAGTCACAGTGACGCGCGATTTCGGCACATCTGTCGAAGTCAGCGATGGCCTCAAGGCGGGCGACCAGGTCATCCTCAACCCACCGGTCGACCTTGCTGACGGCAGCAAGGTGCAGGCCCGCGCGGAAACGCCGCCCCCAGAAAAAAAGGGCTAAGCGACCGTCTCGATAACGACCACCGCCGATGGCGTCATCCCGGCGACGGCTTGAGCGATTTTGCTGTCAGGCCCACATCAATCGGCTACTTGCTTTCGCCAAAGACGGGAACCACGCCAGAGCCGTACATCGATCCTGTTGTCCGATGAAGTATGGCGCTGGACCGCTCAAGGCGGCAGCGTTAACGACGCAAGACCATCAGCAGGATAGATGGGAAGAAGAGATAGTCGGGTCATTTTGGCAAGATGGTCAAACAACTCCAAAAAGAAGTGATGCAATTGTTGCCGAGCTGAAGTCGAGAATCGATCGGCAAGCTCATGGAATTTGAGCAAAAAGACATGGCAAGGTCGCGCGCCGGAAGCAGGCCGACCAGCGTCACAGAAGCTTTGGGTCGCCGCAGGCTGATTTCCCCCGGTGGCATAGATCAAGTTTGTTTGCTGATGAACTCATGAAGAGTGCGGCGTGTCGGCTTGGAGCCTGTGTCGGAGCAAAACTTTTTGAACGCATCAGGCTCGACCTCAACGTCGCGGGCTCCTTCGTATGTCAAGCACTTGACCGCGTCCTCGCGCTTCGACCTTTCGATTTTTGCGACCCATTGGTCGTGCGTCTCCGGAAACTCGCCAGGCAGCATGAACTTTCGGAAGATTTGGTAATCCTCGAGGCTAATCTGCGGATAGTAGAGCTTTGCCATTGGCCTTACCTCCCCTCACGGATTGCTCGCATACCTCACCCGAGCGTTGCCACTTTCTCTATCGCATAGACAGCCTTTAGCAATCTTCGAGGCCCTGCAAATGCTGTTATTGGCTGGCGAGGCTGGATTCTGCCGCCTGCTCGATACGCTTGGCGGTATCCGCGGCGTCAGTGCTTCTGGTTCGGATGATGCCGCCTTGGCCTCGCCGCCGCTGCCGTGCGTGACCAAAGGGAACTGGAACCATTGGCATCGGCACCAGCTATAACGCTCTAAGGGCATTGACCTTCGATATCGGCTTCTTCCGCAGCGACGAGGTGACGTGCAGGCCGGTGAGGGAGGTATCCGGTTCCTACTGATTTCGGGCAAGCCGATCGAAGAGCCCGTCGCTTGGCATCGTGATGAACACGCAGGCGGAACTGCAACGGGCCGGCGCCGAGCTACGTAATGGCATTTTCACCAAGAACCATCGAATATGATCGTGTTGAGCGCGATTTTGCCGGTTCAACGTTGCCGGAGGTATGAGGTGATTTTTTCCATTGCGATCGTGACTAAGGTTTCGTCATGTTTTTGCAGTGTCGAAATGTCTCTATGGGCGACTCATGCGCCGGATAGAGTGATGCCGTGACGACCTATGCGGAAAAAGAGGTGCTCGTCCTGCAAGGCGGCGGCGCGCTTGGGGCCTATCAGGCGGGTGCCTACGAGGCTCTGGCGGAGGCTGGGCATCTCCCGCGCTGGGTCGCTGGTACATCGATCGGCGCTGTCAACGCAGCCATCATCGCGGGCAATCAACCCGACCAGCGCGTGCCGCGCTTGCGCGAGTTCTGGGAAGGGGTTTCCGGTCGCCTTCTCGGATGGCCTCTCGCCAAAGATGACAACTCGCGCAGGATCTTCAACGAAACCAGCGCGGCACTTTCCGCCGCCGGGGGCGTGCCCGGCTTTTTTGAGCCGCGAATTCCTCCCGCGGTGGTCATGCCGCAGGGCACGCCTGAAGCCATCAGCGTCTACGATACTGAGCCGCTCAGGACCACGCTGCTCGAGCTCGTCGATTTCGACTTGATGAATTCCGGCTTGGTGCGGATGAGCATCGGAGCGGTGCAGGTGCTGACTGGCAACATGCAATATTTCGACACCGCCTCACAGTTGATTGGTCCGGAGCATGTCATGGCGAGCGGCGCCCTGCCTCCCGGCTTTCCTCCCATCGAGATTGATGGTGAGCCTTATTGGGATGGAGGACTGGTTTCCAACACACCCCTCGAATACGTGCTCGAGCGAAGTGGTCCGCGCGAGGATATGTGCATCTTCCAGGTCGATCTCTTCAGTGCCAGAGGCTGTATGCCGCAAACCCTGTTCGATGTCGCGCAGCGGGAAAAGGAGATCCGCTATTCGAGCCGGACTCGGCTCAACACCGATGTCTTCCGCGAGCTACAGACCATCCGCAGGGCTATTCGTCATTTGCGGACAAAAGTGCCGCAAGAGCTTAGTGATAATCCCGATTGGCAACTTCTCGACAGCGTGAGCTGCAATGCGGCGATCACCATCGTGCTGCTCATTCACCGGCGCGCGGCCTATTGGACGCAATCCAGCGACTATGAGTTCTCGCGCTACACCATGGGGGAGCACTGGGAAGCCGGCCGCGCCGATGTCGAGCGCACCTTGAGTGATCCCGCCTGGACGAACCGCACGCGGCCGGAGGAGGGAGTGATGATGCTCGACCTGACGCGGGAGCTCGATTCAGATCCTAAGGAACGCGACCTATGAATGTCGATGAAGTGCGACGTCGCGCTTTTGCCATGCCGCTGACCAGCCCCGCTTTTCCGCCGGGGCCGTATCGCTTCGTCGCTCGCGAGTATCTCATCATCACCTACAGAACCGATCCGGCTGCACTCGAAGCGGTGGTTCCGGAGCCGCTCACTGTTGACCAGCCGCTCGTCAAATACGAGTTTATCCGCATGCCGGACTCGACGGGCTTCGGCGACTACACGGAGTCTGGCCAGGTCATCCCGGTGCAATTCAAAGGCCAGGAGGGCAGCTACAGTCACGCCATGTTCCTCAATGATGGCCCGCCGATCTATGGCGGCCGCGAGCTGTGGGGCTTCCCCAAGAAATACGCCCAGCCTTCCTTGAGCGTCGACAAGGATACACTGATCGGAACGCTCAACTATGGTTCCGTGCGCGTCGCCACGGCCACCATGGGCTTTAAGCACAAGGCCCTAGACCAGACGGTGGTTCGTGCCAGCTTAGAGAAGCCGAATTACCTTCTGAAGATCATCCCGCATGTCGACGGCAGCCCGCGCATCCTAGAGCTTGTCGACTACCGCCTCGAAGACATCGTCATGAAGGGCGCTTGGACCGGCCCGGCAACGCTTGAGCTCGAGCCACATGCGCTTGCCCCCGTCGCCGCGCTTCCGGTGCGCGAAATCATCTCTGTCACGCACATCATTGCCGACCTCACGCTCGGTCTCGGCAAGGTGGTGTACGACTATCTCAAGCCTTGAGGAGTGTGCCCCATGAAGCTCGACGGCAAGGTTGCGCTAATCACCGGAGCCGCTAGCGGCATCGGTTATGCCATCGCCAAACGCTATCTAGAGGCCGACGGTCGGGTGGTGATCGCCGACTTAAACGCGGAGGGCGCGGCTAAGTCGGCGAAAGAGCTCACAGGCGAGAAATCCGCCATTGGCGTCGGCATGGACGTCACCAAGGAGGATCAGGTTAATGCCGGGGTCGAGCAAGCGGTTAAGGCCTTCGGCCGGATCGACATACTTGTTTCCAATGCCGGCATCCAGATCGTGCATCCGATCGAGGACTTCCCTTTCGCCGATTGGAAGAAGCTGCTGGCGATCCACCTGGATGGCGCGTTCCTAACGACCAAGGCCTGCGTCAAGCACATGTACAAACAGGCCTCGGGCTCGCTGATCTATATGGGATCGGTACACAGCCACGAGGCCTCGCCGCTCAAGTCGGCCTATGTGGTGGCCAAGCACGGCATTCTCGGCCTTGGCCGCGTCATGGCGAAAGAAGGGGCCAAGCACAATGTCCGGGCCAATGTCATCTGCCCGGGCTTCGTCAGGACGCCGCTCGTCGAAAAACAGATCCCCGAGCAGGCGCATGAGCTCGGCATCACCGAGGAGCGCGTCGTTAAGGAGGTCCTGCTCGGCGAGACCGTCGACAAGGAATTCACGATGGTGAGCGACGTTGCGGAAGTCGCCTTGTTCCTTGCCGCCTTCAAGACCAATGCGCTCACGGGCGAGTCCATCATAGTCAGCCACGGCTGGCATATGAATTAGGGCTGCTTTTTCCATGATGCGGATTTGATCATCGACCTAGATGTCGCGAAGCCTCCGACCGATGAACAGGTCACCCGATTTTGCGATCTGCTCTTTGGTTCCAACAGAATCTCTCCGACCAAAATTGAATACGGCATGTTCGCGGCGAAGGCAGCGGCATTGCGTTCACTCGATCTCTCGAGACAAATCGGAGCTGCGATTTGTTCAATCGAAGGCGATATAATTTGCGTTGGGTTAAATGAGGTTCCGAAGGCCGAGGGAGGGAGTTATTGGTCAGGCCAAAGGCTTGAAGTGGTGCTTCGCAGCACGGATGTAATCGGAGACCGAAAATTACATCCGGCCTGGATTCGCATCGTAAGGCAGAATCATCGCATCATTGAGTGCGATGTTTGCTATCCTGCACGCGCTCGGAATGTTCGCCGCCGACCTGTTCAAGTCGAGGAGCCGGCTTGAGGCTGAGAATTTGCTTCTCCGCCATCAGCTAACCATCGCTTTGCGGCAGGCACCACCTCGTCTTCGAGTGCGCGGCGGTGATCGCGCTCTTCTCATATGGATGACGCGGCTTTGGCCGAGCCTTCTTGGTGCGGTGCAGGTGGTTCGGCCGGAGACCGTTCCAATCCTGGCTGGACTGCATCACCAATACGTCCGGATATAGTTTTCGGAAAGGACAGCCCCCATTGTTAGGAGCGCCCATTTGATTCGAGCATTCATCCCAATGCGGCCTCGCTGGAAAGCCTCTTTAAACACCTCCGATCTATGCATCGAGGATATCTTTTTTCTTTTGGTCGTAATCGGCTTCATCAATTAGTCCTCTGTCGAATAGGCTCTTCAAATGTTGGAGTCTGGCCTCGTCAGATCCATCGATATTATTCGTAAGCAGCGCCGGGCAGGGCCTCTATTATTCTGATCCAAATCACCAGCCGAAACACTTTCCCCAAGGGAGCGTGTGGACAAGAATCCGCTGCGGAAAATAAAGCTAAGATCGACCCCGCGTTTGGTCAGCGATTTTGAACTTGTGCGTCTATTCTGATGCAAACGTGTACGGCAGCGGAATCGTTATCCCAACAGTTTCCATTCAAAACCACTGCGTCCAAGTCCTCCGACTCTCTGGTGGGGGGTTTTCCATTCCCCTTGTTCCAGTAGGCATGCCCGCTAATGGCCAGGTTAATTTTGACGGTCTCACTATTGACGCGGCAGAAGAGGAAACGTGCAAGGACCATAATCTCGTGTTTCGTTCTGAAAAATCACGTACAAAGGTTTATGTCTTTGATGGCAACTGAGCGAATTGGAACAATAGCGAGTTTCCCTCATAAGTTATTGGAGCGGTGAATTCATTCTGAGTGACAACGATATCTGATGCGTTTTTTGCATCACTGAAATGAAAAGACATGTATCGCGAGACGGCATCAGGCGAGAGCGGGCAGGCACAATGCGCGGGTTAGTGTGGCTCGTGGCGATCGTGATAGTGGCTTCCGGAAGTTCAACGGCCTGGTCACAGAATCCAAGCTGCACTTCGTCACCACCCGGTCCCGGATTTGCGTCCTCCGGATACAAATACTTGCTGACCAAAAAAATTTATTCGGCGGAGACCGATCTCGACGAGGCCGTTAGGGCGGAATATGGGGCCGACGCAACGGTGGCAGACTGGTCCGAACTTCGCAGAATTCTTCGCTCCGAAAGGGACGTAGTGAACTTTGCAAACTTTGTCGGCTTGGAGCTCCAGGGGGGCGACTATGGATGCCGAAATTACTTCGTCAAAAAAGGGGGTAAGAGTTTCTTTGCGAGACCGTACCGCTATCTGCTGGCCCGACATGATGGTGTTCGACCGAAAGATTGGCTAGTCATCGACCGGCTCGGGGGCGGGTATCTAGACCCATGAAGTCCAGCTTCCAGATGTGTCGAGTTTGGTTGTTAAAGCAAAATCAGGAGGACAAGTGATCGCGAATAATTAAAATGCTAAATGGCGGATTTCAGCCATTTTTTGAAGCTCATTTTCGGATGTTCTGCCCCCACCGGTCGCCTTGCGAAGGGTTCAGAGGATTTCTCCCCCCTCCCTAGAGTGACTTCATGTTCGCCATCTAACAGGGTTTCAGCGCCCGAAGAGCGTAAGCCACAGAACGCACAACAGGGTTCTCCGCTTGCTCCGGGTACAGTTTCCACCAGTTGAGGATCTTTTCAGTGAGGTCCGGCAGATTGACGGAGCTTGTACAGGCTGGCAGTACCCCCGCATCCACACCGGTTTTGATGACGATTCCGATAATCTGCTCGCATCTCGCCCTGTCCCGATTGCACAGCTCAATCAACTGGGTGCCGCTATTTGGTTGAGTCGGCTCTTCAGCGTACGCGGGTTCAGCGAGAACCGAAAAAAGAGCTATCGCGAGAACAAAACGCATGAAGATCTCTCGTCTGGCCTTAGCAATGCCGGGTCCCGCTTTGAGGGCGCGCCGGAATGAACAGCGCGCGCTCATTCCGCTCAAAGCTCGTCGGCACAGACGAACGCCGGGGGATGCTGGCGAACATGGGACCGATGATAGGCGCGAGCGCGTCCAACGGAAACTCCGCAAGCTCGGATCGGGCAGCAGCGGCCAGAGCACGCGGCGGTTGTCTCTCGCGCGGCCGGTGTCCGCCGGGCTCTCACATTCCAAACAGCCAGACGACCTCTTCTGGCGCGTGGGCGAGCACTATCCCCACTATCAGGAACCAGACGCCCGCTGCCTCCAGCTGGATGCCGCCGATGATGGCGGTCTCAAGCTTCTTCTCTAGCTCCTCGTCCCGAGCTCGGTTCTCGGCGCTCTCGCGTTCGAGTCGTCCAGCCAGTTCCCTATGCTCCTGGCGGACGTCGCGCCTGAGCTTCGACAGGTCCCCGTTGAGCCGCTTCATCTCGGATTCTAGTACGGCCATGCGGTCTTCGAGAGTTTGCCCCGCCTTGTCGTGCAAGGTTACAGAGGGGCGGCCGACCTCAGGCGCTCCAGGAGACAGCCCCTCTGCGTGGAGGTAATCCGTCTTCGGCGGGAAGAGGACGAGCCACCATGAGCGGAGGTATTGCATTGCCCCCCGGACCATCGATGGCCTCCCGAAGAGTCTTCGCGACTCGTCCAGACCGACCCAGACGGTCCCCACACCGGCCAGTTGGAGGAGTATGCCTGTCCAGCGCACGCGACTCGCGGGCTCGGCCTCCACGGGGAAAAGGTAGCAGACAAGAGCGATAACGCCGGCCACGAAGAGCCAAAGCCAGAGTGGCTTGCCCAGGCCAACGCGGAGTTTTAGTTGTCGCCACCGTCTGAGGAAGGCGTCGCGAAGCTTAGCGCACAAGTGACCGTCTTAGCCTGCTATTATAGGAGTTCCACAAGTAAAAAGGCGAGTTCGCGCGCCGAACCGAAATTGATTCGCGGGGGAAGCCGCCCGCGCGAGCGGCACGTCGCGGCAAGAAACGAGGCCACACCGATCCAAAAGCTATCGGTGGCTGGCGCAGCCAGGTCTTCAAGGAAAGACTTGACCCTCAGCCCAACCGCCGGATGGCTATCGGTGCCCGCCCATAGCGTCAGTGGCGTGACCTCGAGAAGGATGGTCTTCGCCACTGCGATCCCCAACGCCCGTTTCGCCCGGATACTCTCAACCGGCTCACCGCTTTGCTGCGCATAGACATCAATCTTCTCAAACAAGAAGCTCCGCGCGCAGCGATCACATTCCAGTTCTTCGATACAGGGATCGGAAGGTCGGTTGCCCTCGTTGCCAAACTGCACATGCTGAATTTCATGCAGAAAAATGTAGGCAGCCGCGATACAGGCGAGCTGGAATGCGGCGGCGTCATGGATATTGCTGAATGTGTTCTCAACCGCCGGTTCCGGAATCTCTCGCGGCCATTCAAAGGAATTGAGGTTACCGCCGTCCCGAAGGTCACGCGCCTTGGAGAGTGCGGCATCGAATGCGTCATCTGCCGCTTACTGCCCGTCTAACGCGGCAACCTCATCCCAATTGAAGGGTAGGCCTCCATATGTCAGGCACCAAATGATGCCGCTGTACGCTTCAATCGCGCGCCAAGCCGCAAAGCTCAGCAGCCAGATTTCCCGCAAGGTGATTTCGGTCGTTTGGATGACCCCGTAGGATGCCCCGATGTCAAAACGATCGGCGTTTATGAGCCGAACACGGTTTTTGCCCAGTCCCCATAGCTCGGCCAACTCCGCCTCGCGCTCAGGGGCGGCACCGACCAGGAGACGATCGACCGCCTCGGAAACATCATCAATTCGGTTCATCTCGCGCGCCATCGCGACGGTTCACGTGCTCATGCCCGGGAGCCAGCCGCCCCCGCGCCTTCTTATTTTTCATGGCGTTATACGCACACCCGACGACTGATTAATGCGATTGCCACGCTGCCTAGCGCCCTGCGGCCTTGGCCGCGGCGTCGATCCACTTTCCGATGTTCTGGTGACCGTTGTTGGCGCTGTAGTCGTATTCGCCTGCGCTGCCGGAGAGAATACTGACCTCGCCGGGTCCGCAGTCGTGAAGCCAGCGCGGCAGCTCTACCGGATCGGTATGGTCTTGATAAAGGTGCCACTGCCATTCCGGGCCGCCTGGCGTGCTCACCGAGAGCTTTTCGCAAAGGTAATACCTGGGAAGGTAGAGCAGATTTGGCTGCACCTTGCAGACGCCCATGAATGCCAGCGGGTTAACGCCCCGAGGATGGGCACTCAGCATCTTGTGGTGCCTTATGCCGTTGATGTGAACCGTGAGCAGACCGCGCTTGTCGATGAGCGCCCTGGCGATCTCATATCGCACCCAGCGGCGCGACCACGTGTCGGCGCCGGCTAAGACGCACACGGCGGAGGTGTTGCAGACTCCCTCTCGGATCAGTCGCTTCACCGCGTCGTCCCCGTCGGCCTTTTTCTTCTCCCACAGAGAGCTGTCGTAGAAGCTCCTCATGGTGAGGCTGTCTGGGTGCGTGATCTTCCACGTATTGCGAACCACGTTCACCCGCATCACGTCGTCGAAATAGAATGAGAAGAAAGCTTTGCGCTTGATCGGGGGCGCAAACGCCCCAAGTGATGATGGGTTAAAACCCATGGTATTTCTCCAACAGTAAGAATGTTGCTCCGACGCCTAGAGCCAAAGGGATATAGAAAATCAATACAGACCAGCTCAGCAATGCCCTTAAGAAGCTTTCGGCCGGGGCCTTAGCGACCCTTATCTCGAAGGTGGGGGGCGTCTTCCAATTGTCAAGTCTTTCCATCTCGTATAGTCCCCGCAGACGACGTTCTGTTCTCAAGTATTGCGCATCAACGATAGCAAACGCAACTATTGGTAGCAGTGACAACAGTGTTACATTCGGCCTATTCAGTGTTACGGCGAGGCCGCAGACGGCCGTTACAAGGGTGATGCAAAAGCTTTTGAGCGTGGCACCATGCCCAGCTATCCGGGTGATGATCGACTGGATCATCTCCAGGTGCTTGGCTCGAAGCTCATACAGCTTCTCGATCGGTAGATGGGGGTCGTCCTTGCTCATCGTGCGTAGGTGATACCACGAGGCCAGCCCGGAGCACCCCCGCCAGGCCCTGGTGGCGAAGTCCAGGCCTCAGATGTAGCTTTCAGCCCCCAGAGGCAGGAGAGGCTCTCCATCGATCCTACAGCCTGGCCCGCCTGCCGCCCGCAGATCCCCTTATTTGGCCCCGAGCCCAAATAAGGAGATCTGGCAAAAGTCCTCGAATTGATTGGCGCACCCGGCAGGATTCGAACCCACGACCCCCAGATTCGTAGTCTGCTGCTCTACGCTGCGATTAGGCGTCATTGGGTGTTATCAGATCTTGATGGGCGGCAAAATCAATTCTCGGTGGTTGCAGGTCCGGGATTTGGACCTATTTTCGGGTCCGCTCATAATGGAAGCGTGTTCGGTATAGGTGGCTTCGGGCCCGGGATTTGAACCTACACATTGATCCTCGGATGACACTGTGGGTTCGCTATTCGGAGCTAGTCCGATTGGGCGCTACCTGTGCTTTGGAGACCGAAGCACCTTTGCAAGTGCCCGGCCTGCAAATCGCGATTGCGCTCCTATATAGTGCCTTTCCGTTGTCCCGAAGTCAGTTTGACCGAGCAGGTCTTTGACTCCCCGCACATTCGCTGGGTCTGAGATCGACCAAAGATTGCCCGCGGCACGTCGGAAGCTGTGGAGGTTGACTGGAAAGCCTAGTGCGTTGGTGGTTCGACGACACACTGCATCGTAGATTGATCCGCCACTCATCGGTTTGCCGCGCGCCGACGGCCAAAGCCCCTGGTGATCATAAGCGCCTGTGATCGCGCAGCGAAAGCGAGCGAGATAAAGATCAATGCGTTCAGACAAAACGTCGGAGATCGGAAACTCCAATGGGCGGCGCGTCTTGGTGTCAGCCGCCGGAATGTCGAGCAGCCAACAGTCTCCGATCTTCACCAAGTGCTGATCGAGTCTAAGTGCTGCAACCGTTCGCCTGCGTAGCGGCACAGCCGCCAGCAGCGCAATGATCAGCCCATCGCGATACGTGGGCGCGTCGTCCCTAGTTACTTGGCCCGCCGCAAGTGCAGCATTTTCGGCCTTCGCCATTAGCTGGAGACCGATCGCATAGAGCTGAGCGCTCGTGACCCCCCGTGCACGATCGGAGCGTGGTAGGGCCTGGGCATTGATGCGCTTTGCGATAGTTTTGAGCCAGGACCAGTCTGTCTCCGGACAGATTAATCCGAGAGCCAGCCGCAGTATGTGAAGGACGCTCACCACGGACGTGTCGCGGCAGCTTCGGCGGAGATGTTTGACGAAGGATTTGATCGAGTCCCGGTCTACCCTGGCTTCCGCCGTGAGGCGGAGTCGTTCGGGATATTCAGAAGCGAGAAAGCCTAAAAACCGCGCATAGGCCGTACGCAGGCCTATCTTTGTCGCAGCCGCCAGATGCGCTCCGCGCCGCTCTTCAGCGAAAACATCGCCATCTCCATAAGCGGCCAGCCACAATGACTGATCCTCCGCGGGCCAGGCGCAGAAAGGCAGGTGCTTTTTCGGGGTTGGCGGCATTACGTCCTCTCACTCTTCTTCTTGGAGTTAGCCCGCTTGCGGGTAGTGCGGCCAAGGGGTCTGATCTCCTCAGCCCCTTTTTGCAGCAGACGATGATGGTGCCGCGCGGCGCGGCGCGTATCGATGCCTGCATAAAAATTGACTGTGGTTTTCAAACTCTGATGGCCAAGCAGCTGCTTGATCAGCTCGAAGGCGCCCGGCGAATCGTCGAGCAGGATTTTCGCGGCCAAGTGGCGGAGCTGATGCGGCGAAAGCTCAACACCGGCGTGCTTGCGCACCATTCGTCTGATCAAAAACGAGAGTGTTTGAGATCCTTTGGGCGTTCCATCGGGGTTGATGAACAGGCGATCGGGCTTGCGGCCGATAATCTTGGGGACCACATGGTCGCGGTATTCGATCAGCATTCGTATAATGTGCGGGGGGATGTCGAACTCGATCGGGCGCTTGTTCTTGACCTCGTCCGCCGAGATATCGAGCGTCGACACCGCACCTGGCCCTTCGTGGAGGAAGAGGTGCACGTCGAAGGTGAGGCTGACCAAGTTCTGCATGCGGATCGGCAGGTAGATCAGGATTTCCACGGCAATCGCTGCCTGGGCAATCGCGAGCGTGCGGAAGTTTGGACTGACGTCGCGACGCATCTGGGTCCACAACTTTAGGGGCACGGCTCTAAGGCGCTGCAGGACCAGCGGGTCATCGAATTGACGCAGGAAGCGCTTGTTCTTCACCGTCAGATCGGCGCGCGGCATCGGAAGCTTGCCTGCAAGACGCCTCAACTCACTCAGCGTTGCGTCGTCTGTCTTCACCCATTCGCGGGCGATCTGGACGAGAGCTGTCGCGACGCCTCGGTTGAAGCTGTTTTCTCGGCCGCCGGCCATCTTCAGGCGGCGCTCGACGACTCTTTTGAAGTTGGCCGCTGATACGAGGTCCGCCAGCGTTCTAATTGCAGTTGGCTCAACGCCGCTCTCGATCAAGGCCGTGACGGCTGTGTGGATCTGGTCGCGACGCAGCCTGACGGTCGCAGGCGCAAGTGGACGGGAGCGGGCGTCGGCGGCGAACGGGTCCGTGTTAGCGCACCAGGCTAGATAGTCCTCCAGGCCCTGGGTGAAGCTATCAGGCAGCAGCGACCAGTCGATCCGCAGGGGAGGGGGGCGAAACGAAGGGACACTTACCGGGCGTAAGCCGAGCTCGGGAAACTGTTGCGCGACCTCATTCCAGATCATGGTCGTCTTTCGGTGAAGCTCGTTCGGTTTGCGATGGAACGATCCTTCGCGGATCGATGCGATGAAGTCGCCGATCAATTCGTCATTGACGTCGCCGGGCTTTAGTCCTTCGCCGCTTCCATAATGGGCGAGGCGGGAAAGGCCAATGCGATGACGCTTTGCTTTGAGCGTCGACCACAGCGCTCGCCAAGGCTCGGTCAAAACCGGCCGTGCACGCCTGATTGGCTTCAGCCCGCTCGCAGTGATCGCGGCGAAGAGGTTGCACCGGATATTGGTAAGGCTCTTTGGGCTGATTCCGTTCGCGATGGGATTGATCGCGTTCAGCCTCTCGCGGATCTGAGCGAGATCGAGAGGTATGCGGTCGGGCTCCTCACCGATCAACTCGGAAAACCGGGCGATTGCCGAACTCAGGTCCCGGATGCGGACTGGCGAGCGATCTTCGCACGTCTTCAGAGCCTCGCGGACGTCAGCGAGAGTTGGAGTGCAGGTCTTTCGGTCGTTAGTCATTGGAAGCACCTTTCGTCTTTGGTCAAAAGCGGCCAAGAGCGGTCTCGGGATGACCCGAGCCGACAGATGGTGAAATTCGGGAAGACTACCATATAATAGATGGAACATCTGTACATAAGTAGTAATCCCGAATTATTATAATCTATTGCCAGATATAGACAATTTATGACCATACGCGACTCGATTCTACGCGACCGGATGCCAGTCCACAAAAGCCTTGAGGTTGATCTCTGAGATCCGAACTTGCCTTCCAAATTTGTGCGCCGACAGCTCTCCCGCGGCGATCCAACGCCGGACGCTGCGCGTGGAGACCGCCAGTAATTCCGCAACCTGCGCGACCGTGTAGAAGCGCGTTATTGGCCTTGAGCTCATGCAGACCTCCTGTATTCGGCCGGAAGCCTAGCGATGAATTCTTCGATAGCTTCGCGCGGCACGAATCGGCGCCGCCCCACAGTGACCGACCGAAGTTGGCCGGAGGCCATCAACGTGTAGAGGCTGGTGCGGCTGAGTCCGAGGCTCTGGCAGGCCAACTTGATCGAAAGGAGACGTGGAGTTTGATCCACGCCTTCCGCGCCTTGGGGCTGGAGTAAAGACATGACGATCTCCTTCAACTGCGTCCCGAGCACGCTGCGCAGCGGCTCAGAGAAGCCTTACCTCTGAATGAAGGAGGAGCGGGTATGGTGTTTAGGGGGTCGTTTTTTGAATCGGGTGAGGACAGTCTTCACAAGATCGTCGCTGACAAGCCACTCGACGTCCCTTCGCCTGGGCGCGCAGCTAACAAACTTTCGGATGTCGCTTGGAAGTCGGGCGTGTGCCTTGCGCAGGGTTGCCAACAGTTCGTGGTTGTCGACATCATGCCGCTTTGACCACGGCTCTACGGCGGCGGTCAGTACGAGATCCGCGAAGCGATGGAACTTGCCTCGGTAACTCGGGTTGGATGAGCGCGCTGCGCGGGCCGGCTTAACGCCATTCTGTAACCAGATTTCCGCGAGCACGGCCACGTACTCGGTAATGAGGTCGTGTAGGGCTAAGCTGATTCCTTTGTCGCCGTCGAGCGCACGCGCAATCGACTCACAAACATCAGCGGCATCGAACTCGGCGTTGCCGCTATCCCGCAACGCAGTGAGCGCATTCTCAATCGTGCGTTGATCGATCGCTCGCAGGGCAGAGTACTCTTGCTGTAGCAAAACGGACGCTTCAGCGAAGTATGCATCAAGGCAGTTCGGACTCTCGATATTTGCGTCCTCAAGGAGTGATGATAACGGGGCTATGGCACGGAGGACTGTCAAGGCAGGCGCCTCCTTTGGGAAGCTCGCAAACGCTGCGATGAGAGCTTGAATCAGAGCCTCGATGCTTTCCGCGTCGACGACCCGATCGTGAATTGCGCAGCCGACACCGCGATCTAGAAGACGCCGCAAGGGCGCAGGGGAACGTCGCGCGCATTTGGCAATGCGCTTAAATATCTTGCGGAGTTTCAGGCGTTGGGCGAAATCGGCGATGTCGCGGGATCGCTGATTGATTGCTTGAGCGCATGCATGGGCAGCGCAATAGGAAGCGACAAGCACGGCCAGTGCTTTCTCCTCATCGAAAACTCGTTTAT